>Ga0209471_1002722_pt1 | contig 10115 bp, 11 predicted proteins | sample GraSoiAngelo_128_FD_185885 | JGI IMG/M metagenome (GOLD analysis project Ga0209471, IMG submission 185885) | Grasslands soil microbial communities from the Angelo Coastal Reserve, California, USA - 14_0927_12_20cm (SPAdes) (version 2) | ecosystem: Environmental > Terrestrial > Soil > Grasslands ... | reverse complement strand
TTGGACCCCAGAGAACTTGGGCCGCAGCCTCTGCTCTAAGGTGTGGGGAGAGCCTCCCTCAGCTGGATGGTTGACGCCGATCTTGAAATCCCCTGCTTGTACGATGTCAATTGCTGGCAATTCCTTCCTAACGTCTGGCCCATCGATATTGCCGTAGACACCTTTGAAGGGGCCGATTTTGCGTAACTCGTCAACTAGCCGTTTACCCGTGAAGTCCCCGGCATGAATTATCATATCAGCGCCCGACAGCTCATCGAGGACCTGCCGGGGCAGGTTGTCGATTGAGTCCGTGTGGGTATCAGAGATGACGCATATCTTCACAGGTGTCCACGGGTCGTGGCAGGACCGGTGGCTCGAGGTTTCTAAGTTTTCTAGGCCGCTTGATGAACGCCTGTTCCTTTGAAGGCTGTATGAACAGCTTTGAGGAAGTACGTTCCTCCGAGGAACATTGCAGTCCTTCCGGTCCACGAGATAGGATCGCCAGGAGCTCTTCCGAAGAAGACCGCGGCAAGTCCCACCCCGGTCAATGCGAGAGCCAGAAAATACCAATAGAGTGTACTTGACCTCGACCGCGAAGAGAAATATCGCCTGGCAAAGAGGATCGATGATACAGCGAATAGAGTGGCAGCGCTACCAAGAACAGCCATGCGTAGAGATGTCTGGCCAGCTCCAGGAACGAAGAAGAGCGGAGTCATCCCCTCCAGCGCCGCCGCAGTGTACAATGCCGTGAAGCCGAGAACCCCTCCGTAGGCGAGGATAATTATTGATCTGCGAATCTTCGGGCTCTTTTGCGGAGAAGGCCCGCGGGACCAAGTGCCACTGATCACGTGGAAAATGGACGCGACAAGCGCGCCGGTGTTCGATATTGTTATTGCAGGGTTCGGTCCGCTGGGGAGATTTGTCAGCCAACCTGAAAGCAGTGAGGTTGAGCCCCAGGCGAGCGCTCCACTTCCCAAGAGGACTAGAAATGTCCAGCCGTTTTGTATGTAGCTCTTGAAGGAAATGTACCCGACCATGAACGATGTGAAGGCGAGGAAGACAGTGTACAGGATCGCATTCAGGAACGGGGGCTCAAACGCTAACCCCTTGCTAAACTGTGCTGGAGGCGGCAGGATGACGTTGAACACAACTACAGAAACTATTACCAAGGGGAGAGGAACGGCGACGATTAGGCTGGGCTTCCACGGCGGGGGAATCGTTCCCGAAGTCTGTCCAACTTGCCCGATTGACTTTGGTTCAGGAATGTTTCTGTTTGTTCTTGGCAAATGCCATCGCCCAGTTACTCGCAGCCTGTTCGGTAATGGACCTCCTTGGACTTCCAGTCAGGAGACCTTCGTAATCCGAGAAGGGTGCAGAGACCTCGACGCCATGTGAGGTAATCTCGTATTCCCTCAGTCGCTTGTCATGATCGCTGCCTCGCATCTTCCAGACAACCAATGCTTTTCGAATTGTGGACTCTATCTCCACTGGTTTGAGAGAAACGATGCAATCTACTAGAAAGCTGATGCCTGCGTCCGTCGACAATGTCGATTGGCCGTATGATTCGTTGTTCTCCCAGATGAGCAGAGACCCTAGACCTCTTGCTTTGAACAGCATGATCAAACGATAGAGTTCCCTTCTCAACTCGTTGTGGCCGGTGAACATGGCCAAGTGGCTTAGACTGTCAACCACAATCCTCTGCGCATGGATTTCTTTGATCGGCTCTGAGAGAATGCTCTCTCCACCGCCAGTCTCCAAGAGAAGGTTTGGCGAGGTGCAGATCAATCGGAACTTGTTCTCGTCCTCCAGCTTGCGTATGTCCCACCCAAGGCTCAAGGTGTCTCTGTAAATCTGTGCAGGTAATTGTTCGAAGGTCAGGTAGATCCCATTCTGCCTGAACTGTGTCGCTCCATTCACTAGGTGTTCGAGTGCCAACGTGGTTTTTCCTGTCCCCGGTCCACCAGAAAGTAGTACTGCATCTCCTGGGAGGAATCCTCCGCACAGCATTTGGTCTAGCTCGCTAATCCCAGTCTGTAGCCTCATTTTCTCGATCACTTCTTCCTAGCTAGCTGGTCTCTTGACTCGGCCAGCCATCGGTGGAATCACGTTGATATGAGAAGATTGTAACTCGCGGTTATCAGGCAGCAAATAGTGAGAGCAGTTTGTCAGAATTCGATAATTTCTCCAAGAATCCTTACTGGTCGGTCGCTCTGCTCATCATGGTCGCCATCAGATCTAGTGATGAGTTAGGTTGATGCTCTGAATGACTAGCGTGAGTATTCTAGTCAAGCCCAGAGTACGATGGTATGATATTCTTCGCGAATTCCTTGAGGTTGTCAAGGTAGCCAACACGTTGGAGTGGCGCTATGTAGTATAGGGCGCCGTCTTTTGCCGCTTTTTCCACATCCTGTTCGACAGCTTTCCGGTCGAACTTTTGGTCCCGGTTGGCCACGGACCCCGCTGCGAATGCTATCTTGTCCTCGCGATGGAATCTTCGCGCCTCCTGCTTCACGATCAATCGCGCCTTCTCCATGGGGACCTGGACCCACGGTGGAATGTGGCAGATGTCGGCGTAGCGGCCCGCAAGCTGCAGCATTCTAGTGCCGACGCCTCCGAACATCAGGGGTGGGTGCGGCTTCTGAACCGGTTTGGGATCTAGAATCGCGCCTTTCGCATGGTAGTACTTTCCCTTGAAGTCGACTTGGGGTTTCTCCCAGAGCTGGAGGATCAGCTCTACGCCTTCCTTTGTCTTGTCGACCCGTGTCTTCGGGTCGTCCCATGTGCTGTAGCCTTCGAATTCTGTCTGGGACCATCCAGCCCCTATGCCTAGGACGGCGCGTCCGGAGGACAACACGTCCATGGTGGCTACCATCTTGGCCAACATTGCTGGTGGACGGAATGGGATCGGGGTGACTATTGTTCCAAGCTTGATTTCCTGGGTCTTGGCCGCGAGATACGTGAGGGCGACCCAGCTCTCCACGGTCGAATCTTTCTGTGGCTGTCCAAAAGCCTCGGCCCACATGTAATGGTCCGGGATCACCGCCCCCCAGAATCCAAGCTTGTCCGCCAACTGAACTGCTTGTTCAGTCAAGCTCCAGCCGTTATACCAGTTTCCAAGACCCGAAAGAATGAACCTCAAGACTCAACTCCTCATGTTTGGATTCTATCCCCTATTTATTTCAGCCCAACAGGAGCATCTTTTGCCATAAATGAGACTCGTCTTCATCTACGGCCCGCCAGCATCAGGTAAGCTTACTGTTGCAACTGAATTGGCAAAGCTGACAGGGTTCAAGCTTTTCCATAATCATGTCTCGATCCAGTTCGTCCAGTCTATTTTCGAGTTTGGAACAAAGACCTTCAGGCGTCTAACCGGCAAATATCGGCTGGAGATGATAGAAGAAGCCGCAAGGGAGGGAATTGACACGATCTTTACCTTTGTCTACAGCAAAGGCGAGGACGACAGGTTTGTGAAGCGTGTTCAGCAAAAGGTCAGATCGAATCGAGGTAAAGTGTGCTTCGTACGGCTCCATTGCGAGCGAGAAGAATTGGTTAGGCGTGTCAAGGCGAGTCGAAGGAGAAGGATGGGAAAAGTTGGTACTGAGACAATGCTGAACAACTTGTTGCGAAGACACAATCTCGACTCAGAAATCCCATTTCAAAGGAGCTTGAGTATCGACACAACAAATCGAACTCCAAGGGATGTTGCAAAAGCGATAGCGCGTCAATACAGGCTATCGTCCTGACGCGACTGAACACGAGGAGTTCGCGGCACAAAACGCCAGCGGGGAAAAAAGCTGGCTAGGCTTTCAATTCCCGCAATAGCTGCTTCGCAATCGTTAGTCTCTGAATATCATTGGTGCCCTCGTAGGTCTTAATGATCTGCGAGTCTCGAAGGAACCGTTCCACCGGATATTCCGTCGCGACACCGTAGCCACCATGTATCATCATTGCAAGCAGCGACAGCTTTTCCGCAGCTTCCGTCGAGGTAACCTTCGCGATCGATGACGCTTTCACGAAGTCCTTCCCCTGATCCTTCAACGACGCGGCCCAATAAGTCAACAATCGAGCGGTATGCAATCCCATAGCCATCTCAGCAAGCTTGTACTGTACCTGTTGAAACTCGACCAACGGCTTCTCAAAACTGATGCGGGTCTGCGCGTAGCTCACAGCAGCCTCATACGCGGCTTGACAAATCCCGACGCCCTGTGCTGCGACGTCTATCCTGCCTCTGTCGTAGGTCTTTACTCCGACATAGAAGCCGTCTCCCTCTTTTCCTAGAAGATTGTCTTTGGGAACTTTCACGTGGTCAAGGACTAGCTCAGATGGTTGCGAGCCACGCAATCCGGTTGTCTCGATCTTGCTAGCTACCTGGAATCCTTCTGTTCCCCTCTCGACCAGAAACGCGCTGAGACCCTTGTGTCTCTCCTGTCTGCTGGGCGAGGGGCTCGTCCGGGCAAAGACAAGGTATAGGTCGGCTATCTCGCCGTTTGTGATGAACGTCTTTCGTCCTGATATCTCCCAGTGTGTCCCGTGGAGTTTCGCCGTGGACTTGATTCCTGCTACGTCGGACCCGGCTCCAGGCTCGGTCATGGCGTGAGCCCCAATCTTCTCGCCAGCGACCATCGGGATGAGGTAGCGTTTCTTCTGCTCCTCTGTCCCCCACTCATTTAGTGGCTCAGAGACGAGATGGCTAGCAACAAAGACTGTCGAGCAGGCGGCTGAGACGCGTGCCAGCTCCTCAAGAGCAATGACCATCGACAATAGGTCAGCACCGAGCCCACCGTACTCCTCTTTGTAAGTAATCGCTGTCACGCCGAGCTTCGCAATCTGGTTCAACAGGTCGCGTGGAATGTGGTTCTTGCGATCAATCTCCCCTGCGATAGGCCGAATCTCTTTCTCGGCAAAATCACGGATCGTGTTCCGGAGGGTCTCGTGGTCCGGAGTCAACTTGACCTCGTAGTCAGCTGAACGTGGAAGAATAGTACTCGTCAATGCGATCAGATGCTCGAAGCGTTTGGGAGCCTATCGTTCCTTTAAACTTTGAATCCGACAGGTTTACGATTCTACTATTTGGGATCGGCGGAATGCGAACCAGCTGATAAGCAACAGTCCAGCGACGTAAACGAGGGAAACCCAGAGATCTCTGAACGCAACATTGGCGAAGGTGTCAGATGCGAGCAGGGTCGTGGTTGGGTTTCCAGATGCGCGGAACTGGAAGCCGCAGAAGTTCAAGACCTGTCCCGGGTTCAGGACCCAGCGCATTAGCATGGAGGCGAGACCGTCGGTTCCCGTGCTGAAGGTTTGGCCTCCGCCTCGTTCCAAGCCTGCACACGCCGCAGTCGTTCCTGTCGCACCCATTCCTGGTGCATAGAACAGTACAGTTGACGCTCCCAGTTGGGCCGCGATGAGGGTTCCACCTATCAAGAGTCCGATGTAGAAGCCGAACGAGCCGAGGGCTGCTAGAACAGAGTTCTTCGATAGTGTGCCCAGCGTTAGGGCGACGGAAGCCCAGACCATACTTCCGATAGTAAGCCCCAGAATTCCTATGGGAACGAGGCTCAGGTTGTCTTGGGGACCATAGATCAAAGTGCCTCCGATCGCTATGTAGCCAACGAGAAACGAGTAGGCTGCAAGGAGCGTTATCACAGACGCGACGATTTTCGCTGCAAAGACGAGGGTCTTCGAGACAGGTTTCGTCAGCAGAGGAACTATTGTACCTGACTCAAACTCGCCCGAGACGGTGTTCATCGTCGTGGCGACACCAACGAGGAAGAGGAAGATTCCTGTCAAGGCCTCGATTCCGCCGAAGACGAATGTAGAGTTCGCCTGAAGGGTTTGGGGCGGGTTTGCGACGGCGTCGGCTATCGGGGTGAAAGCGAGCTGAACGGTCGCGATGGCGAATATAATGATGAATATCGCGATGATCTTCTTCTTTCGAATATTCCATAGGAATTCGTAGTAGAGAAGAGCGATGAGGGCCGCTAGGGTCCCAGCTCGTTTCTTCTGTGCCACTAGACCATTCCCTCCTTTCCGACTAGGCTGAGGAAAGCGTCTTCAAGTCCTCCTCCTTCCTCCTGCATCCTCAGGATAACCCCTCCAGCTCCCGTTACTGCCCGCGAGACCTCTGCTCGTATATCCTCACGCGTGTCCAAGTGGAGCGTGTACGTGTTCATGTTAGCTTCGACGGTCGCGAACTTCATCGTCTTCAGAGCAGCAAGGACCCCGTCAACTGGCTTCTCAAGCTCGATGACGAGCCTGCGTCGTGCCATCACCTTGCTAGAGATATCCTCTAACGTCCCGGAGTAGCGCATAACGCCGAGATGGATCACAGTTACGTGGTCGCAGACCTGCTGGACCTCCGCGAGGAGGTGCGATGAGAAGAAGACGGTTGTCCCGGACTTGACAATATCCTTGACCATGTTCCTTACCTCGACCATCCCCACCGGGTCGAGACCTATGCTCGGCTCGTCCAAGATCACCAGTTCAGGATCGCTGATCAGGGCCTGGGCGATCCCGATGCGTTGTTGCATACCCTTGCTGTACTTTCCAATCCGGTCCTTTCCCCGTCCTTCCAGACCGACCATCTTAATCAGCTCAGGAATTCTCGCCCGCCTTTCCGTCTTTGACATTCCATACATGCGACCGTAGACGTCGAGCAACTCCTCTCCAGAGAGATGCTTTGGAAAACGCGGCAGTTCAGGCATGTAGCCTATGTCGCGTCGAACTTTCGGATTATCTCCATGCACATTCTTGCCAAGAATGCTTAGACTGCCAGAGGTTGGCCGTAGAAGCCCCACCATCATCTTGATCGTTGTGGACTTGCCCGCTCCGTTCGGGCCGAGGAACCCGTGAACCTGCTTTGACGCAACCGTGAGGTTTAGCTTGTCAACCGCAAGCCTGTCCCCATAGTTCTTCGACAGATCATGAGTCTCGATCGCGCTGTCCTGAGACATAGTTCTTTGCAGCCTTGCTGGGCACGCCCGAGAAACGGGCTATTTACTGGTTTTACTAGTGCTCCTCAATACATGCAGGGCCGCTAATTTAGGCTGGGTCTCGGAAGAGGCGCCCCGCACCCAACGCATTTTTCTTTGAAGGGCTGGCTCATCCCGCAGTATTCGCATTTCACTAGTATTGTGTCGGGGGGAGGTGGGGGAGAAAAAGCCGTCTGCTGAGTATACGGACGCTGGACCCCTGGCCCAGATTGCGTTGCGGCCCTTGCAACAACGATGATTATGATAACAATGAAGAATAGGAAGAAAATGCCACCGAAAGCGACGCCAGGGGGTCCAGTGGCAAAGGCTGCGACGCCTCCGAATAAGAGGAATATCACGAGAAGAACGAGTGCAACAATGACCCCGGATCGATTTTGCTGGCCGCTCAACCTGTCAGAGACTGATCCCCAGTTCTATAACAACATAGTGGGGTCTTCATCACCAGGCAAGACTTGCCTGAGTCGAATCTTCTTCGTGGCGAAGCAGTCCAAGATCGCCCCTCAACAACAATGAATATCCTGTTCTCGGACCGTCACATAGGATGTAGTCTCCGATTATAGAACCGGGTCCAAAGAGTCCCGAGGAGAACTGTGCTCCTAGGCCTTGGGCTACTCCTGCAAGCTCTCCCATCGACATCGAACTAGACATTGCAAAACATAGATCGAAGCTTCGCATTATTGGACGCCAAGAGAGATTCCCGGTGCCAGAACCGACTTCTCCTATTACCTCCTCGGAAACGAACTCGCCAACTCTCCGGCTCATCACCAGGGAGACTTTCTTGAACGACGTTCCTGCGTTAGAAACCGCGGCTGTTAGACCTCCCGTGGGGTCGATGCTTATCGAAGCATTAGCGATCGACTGATCGTGGGCGATTGAGAGGAGCGGTTTGCTCACAGAAGGTTTCAAGGGGAACCATGGCGATCTGATGAGAAAAATCCAGATGCCCCGTCCCATTGGGACATCGATGTGGATCGCCGGAGCGAGAAACATTCCCTCCCATCGGCGCCGCAATAATCCAGCTGCGGGCATAGATTCTTGAAGAGTGAAAGTCAGGGTCTGGCTTCCATCACTATCGGTTGCTTCTTCAGGCTGAATAATCTGGGGTTCCAGCATCGAAGAGTCGCACCTCCAAGCCTGAGTTTTTCCTTCCTGGACCCAGTGGAACAACAGAACCCCGGTCCCAGTGTAAACTGCTCTGTGCGCTATTCCCCGGTTCGACTTGAGCTTGATAATTGGCTGGCCTGCTCCGATCCCATATTCAACCTGGATACCACCAACTAGGCTGTAGACCGGCACTATTCCCCGACTCGCTGCGACTCTACCTAGTTCACTTTCAACAACCAGCTTCCGATTTAAAGAGCAATAGAATTGAAAAATTCAACAGTTGAGTCACGAATGTCAGAGATGCTGACTCAAGGTAGGGCAGGTTTGGGTTAGTGGGGCGGGTGGACCGCTTAACCCAGATGGGTTCACATCCGAAGTCGCTTGCTAGCACGGTTTGAATACTAAAAGAAGTCAAGCCTTTTTTGATGTGAGAAACTCGGGCGGAAATCCCTTGCCTTCTACATACTTTGTCTCCGCCTCCTATTCGGCGCCTAACGCGGCATGGTATAATTCGTCGCCGACCTTTTCCATCCAGTCGGCGGTTTTGCCATTAAGTTGTTCTTGAATGGCGATGTGGGTCATTGAGGTCGTTGCGGTGGCGCCGTGCCAGTGCTTTTCACCAGGCAGGATTGTAACCACGTCACCTGGCCAAATTTCCCTGATAGGGCCACCCCAGCTCTGAACGAGGCCGCAGCCAGCCATCACGATCAGAGTCTGGCCTAGTGGATGAGTGTGCCATGCGGTGCGTGCGCCGGGCTCAAAGGTGACGCTGGCGCCGACTGTACGTGCAGGGTCGTTTGCCTGGAACAAGGGATCAATGCGCACGATGCCAGTGAAATACCCAACCGGCCCCTTGGTGGAAGGCTGTGAGCCGCTTCGTTTGATGTCCATTTTCATGACTCCACTCTTAGGAGCGACTTGATCGCCCGGCGTTCGTTCATGGCAGCATAGGCCTCCGCGATGCCATTGAGATCAGTCGTGAAGTCGAAGACGCCCCCAGGATTGATGCGCCCCTCCAAAACATCACCAAGAAGCTTCGGGATGTAAGCTCGCACCGGTGCAGGGCCGCCACGCATTCCGACGTTACGGAAGAACATGTCCGGAACAGATATCTCGACACCGTGAGGGACCCCAACGTAACCGACTATCGAGCCGGGTCGCGCGATGGCCAGTGCCGTCTGCACAGCCTGATTTGTGCCGACACATTCAAGCGCAGCGTCGACGCCTACTCCATCAGTCAGCTTCAGTACGGCCTCGCTTGCATCTTCACCACGCTCGACAAGGATATCGGTAGCGCCGAACTCTCGAGCAAGCTTCTGGCGGGCCGGGTTTCGGCTCAGGGCAATAACTCGTTCTGCGCCCAGACGCTTCGCCGCGATGACGGCACAGAGACCGACGGCTCCATCACCAATTACTGCGACTGTGTCACCTTTCTTGACACCCGCACTTGCGGCCGCGTGGTGCCCCGTGCACATCACGTCTGAGAGCGTGAGTAGAGAGGCCAATGTTTCATCCGAACGGTCCGAACCTGGGACTCTGACGAGGGTGCCATCTGCCAGTGGCACGCGTACGGCCTCGCCCTGTCCTCCGTCTATGCCGTTAACTCCCCATGCTCCCCCTACCACGCAGGCCGACGTAATCCCTGCTCTACAATTTGGGCAAGTGCCATCGCTGTAAAAGAACGGCGCGATGACAAGGTCACCTTTGGCGATGTTTCGCACGCTATCGCCAACTTGTTGCACAACACCCACAAATTCATGGCCGATCGGGCTACCCGGCATGTAGTCGGACAGCCCACGATAGTACCAAAGGTCGGAACCGCAGACGCATGCCCGCACGATTCGGACTACGGCATCGGTCGGCTCTTTGACCGTAGGGTCCGGTCGTTCTCCAAGTTCAATGACGCCTTTACCTTTGAATATTGCAGCTTTCACAATCACTCAGCCAAAGATGATTTCTGTGGCACCTAGTATTTACAGTGAAGGTACTTTTGTGTAGTCCCGCGCCCCAACTTATCCCACGTGCGGTCAGCCAAAGCTA
>Ga0209471_1002721_pt1 | contig 10118 bp, 4 predicted proteins | sample GraSoiAngelo_128_FD_185885 | JGI IMG/M metagenome (GOLD analysis project Ga0209471, IMG submission 185885) | Grasslands soil microbial communities from the Angelo Coastal Reserve, California, USA - 14_0927_12_20cm (SPAdes) (version 2) | ecosystem: Environmental > Terrestrial > Soil > Grasslands ... | reverse complement strand
AAGTCTGACAAGCCTCTTACAAAGAAGAACATGGACATACGAAGAGCTTTGACGAACTGGACCGCGACAAATTCCTAGAACAACAAAAAGCTCAATCATCAGAAGAATCATTTCCGGACGATTCATCTCAAACAACGAAAAATCCTTTACAACGGTGTAGTATCCAGAGAAAGAAAAATCTGCCAAAGATCTCTAGGTCGGACGTTCAAACTGGTTCGTCCCAAGAAAAATGCGGCCGGAAAAGATCGGTTTCCAAGAAAATAGGAGAATTCTTAAGCGAAGACCGTGGCGAGTAGAGAGCCGGGTGAACAAGCCGACGAACGCTAAGAAGAAAAAGTCGAAGAAGAAAGGCGGCATGTAGGAGCAGAACTGATACTCCTCACCCCAAGCCTTTCTTCTTTTTTTCTCCTTATCACGCGAAGACTTGAGTAAGCAGGCGAGGAAAACCTGCCCTCGCGGGAGCCAGGAGTCTACAGAATCGCAAGCAGCGCTAACAACGAGGAGATTCCATTGCAACAACAGTTCTTTTCTCGGGATGGCAAAATCGAAGTCAAATGGCTGAGCAAAGCAGAACAGTCTGACAAAAAATAGATTCAGGAATGCGATTCTCTGTCTTTGTACTCAGCAAGACAGTTGGGACAAATACAGTCGGAAGCCCGCTTGGAGAGCTCGCCCCGCTGTTCGCGCAAGATATCCACTGACCGACACCAACAGCCAAGCAGACCTTTACACTCGAAGTCAGAACCGCACAGCTCACAGTTCTTTGTCCTCGACAAGGTTCTCACCTCATGATAGTCAATCGATGCATAAGAAAGCAGCGCGAAGAGTGGCTTCTCAGCAGACTTTTTTCCTCTGTTTCTCGTGGATTGGCGACGGTCTGTCAGAGAGGTGGGCTTGAATTTTGGGATTAGGCCTGTTCCGAACGATTTGTCCAGAGCATATCTAAGCATCGGCAAAGTGTGATCAATTCTACTTTTTGTGAGAGAGAGAAAAAAAGGGTAGGCTCATAAGGGAGGTCAGCGCAAAGGGGCGTTTGCGTACAGCGTACTACCGATATCTCGGGGGTGAACGAATGTCAGAAGAACCAAAGAAGGCAGAGAGGGCTCCTACCCAAATGCGCAGAACTGATATCCCAGCGGACACCATACTGATCGGTAAGAAGCCGATCATGGCCTATGCTACGGCTGTCATGATGCACTATAACACGGGTGCCAAGAAGCTGACCCTAAAGGCTCGTGGACGAGCCATCAGCACTGCCGTCGACGTGGCCGAAGTGGTGAACAACCGCTTCTTCCAAGGCGGCCTAGCCAAGAATGTACACTTGGGCACGGAGATCGTCGGTGAAGGCCAGGATGCACGGAACGTCTCCACAATAGAGATCATCCTAGAGCGAACAAAGTAGCAAATGAACATCGCATCCTAACAGGTGTGAAACTCCCACTTTTTAGAAGCACTTTTTGCTTCTCCTCACGAGGGGCGGGGCGCGGGAAAAACAGACCTCCCGGAGGGGCCAATGAGTTTTCATGTAGATTTGGCTGAGAAACGTATGGATATGTCGTTGTCAGACGTTTAACGTCTTGACTATCCATATGAGCCTTTGACGGCTAGACGTTTTTCTACAAAACGCCGAAAAATATTGGACCTAAACTGCTCCTTAAAACGCCCTAAGTGTTACGTGCAATGTTACCTATCTAGCTCGCCTAGGCATCTTGTGCTAGAATTTGTTTCTATGCATTTTCTCGTTCCTATCAGACGATTAACGCCGTCAAGGCGAGGGGTCTCTGCAACAGAGTGCAGGCAACTCAAGCCTTTATCCAAACCAGATTCGTTCTCTTGCTTTCACGCGGGGGTTGCCAAGACAGGTCAAAGGCGCAGGGCTCAGGACCCTGTCCCGTAGGGGTTCGTGGGTTCAAATCCCACCCCCCGCACCATTTACTGGTACATACAAATAGCCAGAAGACACAGTATTTCGGAGAGCGAGAAGCCGCAGGATTAGTTTCAGCTTATCGAGGAATATGCAAGGCGGGTCTCGAATCTCCCCCGGGAATACGAACAAAATGATCCTCTAACCAATGGAGCCCCCACAACAAAATGTTGAAATTATCGCAACTAGGATAATTGTGGAACTCTTCATTTTTGTCAATCAATCAACATACAATACGTTTAGGACCTTACCTTTGACAACATATCGCGGTAATGGTCGCCATTTCAAAATCAGAAAACGCACGGCAGCATCTACGTTTTCAACGGGTCTAGTATTCCATTTGCAATATAGTTTCCAGGTGCCGACGTGTAAATATCATACATGACATGGCTTCCACCATTCTGATAGTGCAGCATTGTTATTGGAGTCCATTGTTGGGAAAGTGCGTTGAACAATTTGTAGCCAACCTGTAATTGTGTAACCGACATCAACGTAATCGTCCCGTCTGGTAATTGTACGTACAGTTTCTGGGCCGGATTCTGATCAACAATCAATGGTTTATCCGTTCCCGTATAGATTTCCAATTGATTATCAGTTACGACGCTAAAATAGCGCGTAATCGTCGTCGTCACGTACTGGTGTGTTGACAAGTCGTACGATAGGACTTGCATGCCAACTTTCAGATTCTGTGCAGCCATTTGAGTGTGATCTGCCAAGGTGATCAATGTGCCGGCTTCAACGCTTCCGCCACCGCCTGCGGTGTAGACCCAGAAGTCAATTTGTACCACGTGACTCTGAAGGAAACTACATGGGCCTGCTGGACATGTTCCTGTAACCGTAACCGTGAATTCTCCGGTTTGACTGCCAGCATAGATAATTAGTAACCTGCTGCTGCACCACATGTATGGACCTGGATAGCAATTGGCAGCATTCGGGTTGATACTTGACGTTGTCTGCGTTGTCCGCGTATCATTCCATACAGAGCTAGGCACTGTACCGCTTGAACAAGCGTTGAAGCATGCGGAGACTGAAGTTGACAGGCTTACAGTGCCACTGTATCCTGCATTACTGTCAAGGTAGATCCAGTCACCGGGTACCCCATTTTGCTGTGCAGATACGGAATTTGCTTCAGGCCATAAACAGAATTGCGCTGGAGGAGTGCCATTCGTCGGGTTACATTGGACCCATACATCCGAGACGAGGTTATGGGTCGAAGTAGGGGTTCCACAACCTAGGCTGTCACATGCGCTGCCCATTATGTAAAGCTGGTACTGGCCTACAGCATTGTATGTGGTAACGGTAAATGTCCTTGTGCAGGTGTATGAAGTACACGTTGTCTGCATTTGGTGGGTATCACTGAACATGCCTGTTGGTGGAGAGCCATCACCGCATGATTGTTGACATGAACTCAACGTGGCGGACAAGTTGACTGTACTTGAGAACCCGTTTATCCCACTTACACTAACCGTGTAAATGGCTTGTGAGTTCAAATTTGTCGAACCCGAAAATGTCCAACCTACCGAGAAGTCTGTGAAAGTGAACGTTGCCGGAGCAGTGTGAGTGAGCTGGCCGCTACTTGCTGTTATCGTGACTTGATAAGTCGCAGCCGTGTTTCCTGTGCACGAGAGGCTTGCCGTGCCTGACCCGCCTGAAATCGTATTGGGAGTCACGGGCTGACAATTAACTCCGCTTGGAAGGTTGCTGGCTGCTAGGTTGACTGTGCCTGTGAATCCGTTGAGTGGAGTGATAGTGATTGTGGATGTTGGATAATTGCCTGGCCTCGTCTGAGCTGGTGAAGTTGCGGTTATCGTGAAGTCAGGAACGGTAATGCTGAGAGGAATCACTACTTGATGGAAACGTCCTCCACCCTGTCCGTTTACGTAGATGTAATAGGATCCATAATCCGAAGCAGACGGATCGTTAACCGTTAAGGTTGACGTCACAGTGCTTCCGAGCGGATTAACCGTCTGAGGACTGAGGGAAAGGATCAGATTTGGATCGTTGGATGTCGCTGTCAATGACACGTCCGAGCCGAATCCATAATTGCCCTGAACATAGAGGGTACTCGTCCTTGACCACGATGTTGGCGTAGATCCCTGTTGAACATTGAAAGATGATGGACTGGAAGAGATTGCGAAATCGGGAGGCGGACTCATATCCCAAACGTGTAGTTCATCACCGAAAACAGGGTTTGCATTCGGATTAGGACACGTACCACCTGCGGGATACAGTATGAATCTGAGATTTGCTCCATTTGTGGTAAATGAGACGGTGGTAGTATCTGAATTTTCTGAACCACTAGACTCACTGTAGCTTAGAGTCACAGTTGATCCAAAGAAATCTGCATTTGAAGTCACACCAAAGGTTGTAGATGTACTACCCGTCTGAGTATAACTCCAAGTCCAGGGAGTATTCGCAACAGGTACACTGAATGTGCAATCAAGATGTGGCTGACCAGTAGGGAGAGCATTTGGATTCAGACGTTCAAATGCCCGTATAAACTGATACCCGCCGCCAGTGGCAATAGTGGTTCCTACATTTTGTATACCTTGCGAACAGGTCCAGCCACCGCCAGGCCCATTGGCTTCAACAGTGCTCCCATTACAATAGAATGCTATTGCCCAGTATGGAGCCGCGAGATAGCTTGCATAGTTGGGTGCATTATTGAAAGTTTGAGAAAACGTTGTTGTGACGCTGGTGGTATAGGATCCCTGAACCGTGGTTCCTCCTCCAATACTCCAACCAACAGTAGTCGAGTGTGTCTGACTGCTCGACATTGTATAACTCAAGGACGCTAAGGGAGTATTACTGTACAAAGCTGATACGGGAACCATTACTTGCCGTCCCGGCGCTAGTGGAATGGTAATAGATGCGTATGCGTTATTATAATCGGCTTGGACATCCCCCGCCCATTGACTCCAAGTTAGATCATAAGCATTATTGCCGAGAACCGCACATGGTGAAGGCACATAACAGCCGGTAACCCAAGTTATCGGCGTAACACCGTTAACTGAGACAACATAAGACTGACCAGGGTTGATGCAATTGTTGTTTAGTTGTGTGAAGCTGAAGTACCCATTCCCATCAGTAGTTGTCCAGTCAGTTTGTGTGAAGCCCCCACATTCTATGACGAAAACGTAAAGACCCGAAACGGGACTGCTAGTATTATCACTGCTGACAACACAACCCTCTATCTTATGCGAGCCTCCAGTCAGAGGACAAGTGAAAGCATGAGCAGTTGGAGCGAAGGTCGGAATCGCAGAAATAAACGATATGGACAATATGACTAGGATTGTTAGCTTCTTGACCTTTCCAAGTCTTTGATCTTTCAAGGATTTCATACTCGTCAATCCAGCTACTGGATCTTGCTATGATTGAGGGTCGAATGTTTAAGCAGTCCAGAAACTATCTTCTAGAACTATGTTCTAGAACATCATTCCAATCAGGTTAAGAATTCGGGGACGTGTATGTTATGAATAAATTGAGGCTATGAATGGAATCGAATCTTTTCTAAGATTACTCGACGATGGAAATTGGCATCGAATAAATGATCTAGCCAAGCAACTAAAATGGTCCCTGTCTAGAACGATGAGGATCGCTGAATTTCTATCGGAACACGGCCTCGTTCACTACCGAAGCTCGGATGAGTGCGTATTGCTGGACCCCGAACTTTCATCTCTGATGCGAGAGACGTAACATAGAAGTCCTCAAGTTCCCTCTCGACTTCCTGAAGAAGATGAAAGACGTGTTCGCCCTTTTCTGTCAGGAGGTATCTTGCACCCCCGAAATTCGACTCTATTTCTAGGAGACCCTTCTTGACGAGAAAGACAATGTATTTCTCCGCGAGTTTGTGGCTGAGATTGGCCCTGAAGATGATTTGAGTCTTCGAGGACCCCCGCACTCCCAGCGAGAGTATCTCGTAGATCATCCGTGTCGCGTCTCTCCTCAACCGCGCCCAATTCCTTCCATTCTATCGCTTCTCAGGCCATGTCCCAAGAGAAATAATCCCCAGAGTAAGCTCGGTACAGATGGTGGTTGATATAATAGAAACGTTTACAAAAGAACACAGGATACCCGGCGTAAAAGTAATCGGTCGTCCTCAACGAGATCAGCTAGAAATGATGGTATTTTCCAACTAAAAACTGTTGACACACACTCTCACACCTTCACAACCACTCTACGGTAGACAACCCTAATCACACCCCAATTACTTTGATTGAGAAACATACCCCGAAGTCTATTCTTAGATATGAGTTTTTTTCATTTAGCATTCACTTGGCTAAAGCATGCGGCCGGCCTCGGTCTTGCCAGCTGTGCCCCAGAAGACAACGAAAAGGGTAGCGGCCACAGCCTCACTTGCGCCTCTCCAATTCAAGGGTAACCTTGTGAACCCGGGCGAATCCGAACCTCGGCATAATCAAGCTGCTTATATGTACCGGTAAACTGGGGTCCAAATCCCACCCCCCGCACTCAACATGGACCATTATTATCGTCTACAGCATCCGGGGCGTTGGCTATGTCCAGTATATCTGTGCCTACCCGACTTCACCTTCGCAGATGTCGCTTCCATCTTCGACCATTATTCCGTCAGCAATAGGCGACTGAAACGTTAAGAATTGTTACAGATCTCTCAGAATATCCATCCGGAGAGAGTGTTCGGACCCAGGAATCTGGGCACCCGATTCCTATACTAGATTCGAAGCTCTCTGACCCGCAAGTCCAAATGATGATTTCCGAGTCGGCTTCATACGATCTTGAGCCAGCGAAGCTGGTTCTTGATGGTACTTGTTCTAGGCCGAGGGTGGGGTGCCTGGCGGGTTGTTGTAAGGAGGAGTGGTTGCTGGTGGGCTGGGCTTTCGTCTGGTGAGCTGGATAACTTGGAGTGCGACGGCGGTGGCCGCGATTAGGCCGACGATTATAGTGTAGGTCTGCTCTGAGCCGGCTAGATTCGCGATGTTCTGGACTTGACTGTTTACCGTGACAGAGGCTGTTGCTGTCCCGGTGCTTCGGACTATTGCACTGGTCTGTGAAGCGTTGACGAAGAGTGCGTAGGATCCTGCTGTGTTTGATGGGAGCTTGAGCGAGACAGTGTAGGTTGTTTGGCCTGTGGATTTGACGTTGGCGGTGAGGTCTTGCACGGTGCCGGTTGGTGTGGTCAGAAGTATTTTGTTTATCGTGAATGTTGAGCTGTAGCTTTGCGGGGTTGTTCCGCTGGGTGAGACTAGCTGTAGTGTCCAGGTGATGTTGTCTCCGGGAGACGCGACTGTGGGTCCTGTGATTGAGACCTGTAGGCTTCGAGTGTCGACGATGTAGAGGATTGATGTGGCTAGTGGTGCTGCTGAGACCCAGTCGTCGAGTTCGACCGTGTAGGCGCCGTAGTAGTTGGACGCGGGAAGTAGCATGTCTGTTAGGTTGCCGGATCTTGTTGAGAAGAAGAAGCTGACCAGGCGCGACTGGGAGACTACAGGAATTCCGTTGACTCTTCCGACAAAGTATGCTTCTCTAGGCAAGCCTCTGGCGGTTATCGTGACCGACCCATAGTATCCAGCGTTTCCGGTGTTCTGTATCGCTATGTTGGGGGTGTCTCGCGGGCCAAGCCTCGCCGTGAAAATGTCTGTTTCCCCGGTCAGGATCTCTCGTCCCAGAGGTCTTAGAGCTCTCCTGCCATCCGTCCATACAGGGTATGTTTGATTGCCAGAAACGGCCAGGTTGAAGTAGTCACCGATGAATCCGACCGTGAAGAGCGGATCGGTACCTACATCTGTGACTCTGATGTTTTGGCTTATAGTGGCTCCGTGGTTTGTGGCTGTGGCGTAGAATATGTCGTAGCCTACTCCGACGGGGTCAAGTCTCTGATCTCCCCAAATAATATGGACGACGTTGTCCGCGGAGACTTTCAGCCAGGCGAAGAAGTGTCCGTTAGTGCTGGAGCTGTCGTTGATCATGGTCGGTTGACTCCAGGTTGTTCCGCCGTTGATCGATGCTACCAGGTAGACGTCGGCTGGGTCAACGCTGAACTTGGATTGTCGGGCTCCGTAGGCGATGTAAACGGTCCCGTCTGGAGCCACGTCCACTGATGGGAGCATGGAAGTCCACCATCTGAAGCAGCAGTTGCTGCCCTGACTGGCGAATGTCAGCTGTTGAGGAATCGAGGCGGCTGTTACTGGTGGTGAGAATGATGCTCCGCCGTTTGTCGACGTTGTTATCATGATGCTGGCGGTGGTATTGAGGAATCCGTTCTCTCCAGTGTCGAAGTATGCTACGTAGAGGTTGCCGTTGGACGCTACGGCTGGCATGGAGCCAGTGACTACGCGGCCGGTCATTGAGGAGGATGGAAATGACGCTGTGGAACTGACAGCGACCGGGCTGGACCAGGTGACGCCGGAGTTTGTCGAGTGAACCTGCATGATGGTGGAGTTCTCGCTGCAAGTTCCGGCGAGGGGACAGGATTGAACAAAGTCCGTGTAGGTCACGTATACCGTGTCGAGGGACGGGCTGCTCTTGCTGGGACCAACGGCGAGATAGTCTTTGTCATAAATCTCTGATACGATCGTTGATGTGCTGGTGAATGTTCTTCGCTGGACCGCTACATGGTTGGTCCAGTGCAAGCCGTCTGCAGATGTTGCAACAACCACGTCGTCGCTTGTAACTACGCCGGAGGCGATTGTGGCTAGGGAAAGGAAGGAGTAGTAGAAAGTCCCGGCACGGTCAACACCCAGAGCAGGATCAGAGGCGAAGGTGTCGTTGCCCTTGGACAGTGGGAGATAGGATGGGGCTGACCAGTGTGTCCCCTGATCCGTGGACACATAAGAGACCATTTGTCCAGTGCTGAGACTGTTTGCGCCTACTACCATCAGGAACTGGCTAGATTGGTTTCTTACAGTGATACTCGGCTCATCCTCAAACGGGAAGAGGCTCGAGTTTCCTGTGACTCTGAAATTGTTGGTGAAGAGGTTTGGAGGGTCCTGGGTTGGTGCTGGGCTGCTGGCGATGGATCCGATCATCGCTTGCGCTTGGGCCGAGTTTAGAATCGAGCCATTCGTGGCGAGATGGTTCAGCCTAGCCCAGACGCCTCCTGACAGCGCGTCAGTCCATGGATGTACTGTCTGAACTGTCTGGCTAGTAGCGGAGTGGCCTAAGGGGACGGAAGGTCCCGCTGCAATAATGGCCATGGCGATAGTCATGAATGAGAGGGCTACTCCTGATCCTCTTCTTGTCTGCAAGATCGCGGCCAGATTCTCGGAACACTATTAAACGATACTGCATGATACCACAGGTTCCGAAGAAGGATATCTCATAGCTCCTACAATAAGGATGGATGTAGCGGAGGGGCAGGACATCGGCCTCATGCTGCTCTCGCCCCGAACAAGCAGTCACACTATCTCCACGGAAAAAACGACCCTCACGATTCCTGACGAGGAAGCAAACGTGACAGTTTCCAGTGAAGCCGGAGAACTCCGATGCACCGGAGAAATCTCAAGTTCGAAATTTCAGGCTGCCAGACTGGTCCTAAACAGGAACCCAAACCTCCCAATTTACAAGGATGGCTATAACGAGGAATTGTCTAAACTCGCTGGACCGGGAGAAATTAACGCCATATGGAAACCCGTCTCCAGGACCTTCGAGGAGTGCCTCTTCGGACCCGCTACTCGCTTATGCTCCCACCGATGAAACGTGGACCGGTGGCAGTTCTCGCACCATTCCGCCTCGTCGAGGTCGATGCGGACCATACCAGAATCTTCGGGTCGGCGAGCAAGGCTGCCTGCCGTCCCTGGGCAAGCACATAGCCCAACCTGCGATTCTGCCCATGGTATCTCGCGAGGAAGACAGTGACGCTCAATACTATTCCGCCGAAGAAGCCGGTGAACAAGATCGACGAGGAGGTCGGAGCGAGATGTGTGATATTGCATAGAACGCATGTTCCGCCGCTGTTCGGGTGATTGTTAGGGTCTGGAGGCCGGCTCGATGGAGAAGTAGAACGAACGTTCACCTGCTGTGCCTCCCTGGCGATGTTGCCCGTCGAATCTGTAACAGTCAGAATGATAGAGTAGTTTCCAGCATTCGTGTATACGTGTCCAAAACTGGGCTCGTTCCGTGTGTTGCCGTCTCCCGAGTTCCAAGAGTACAAGTAGGGAGCAGTTCCCCCGTTGACAGTCGACGTGAATGTTACGGTTGCGCCCGCGACCGGGACAGA
>Ga0209471_1002719_pt1 | contig 10122 bp, 10 predicted proteins | sample GraSoiAngelo_128_FD_185885 | JGI IMG/M metagenome (GOLD analysis project Ga0209471, IMG submission 185885) | Grasslands soil microbial communities from the Angelo Coastal Reserve, California, USA - 14_0927_12_20cm (SPAdes) (version 2) | ecosystem: Environmental > Terrestrial > Soil > Grasslands ... | reverse complement strand
CTCCCTCGCGGATATGGAAGACCATTGGGCTCGCTCCAACGCGTTCTCGAAGACAGCTTCTACGGCGTACCTCAACGGGTTGAGGGCGCGCATCGCCCAATAATCGGGTAGATAGGAATCGGTTTCATCCGCCTCGGGCGCGGCCGACATCTCGACGGCCAGCGAGCGTGCTGTGACTTTATCCCGTGCGCCCACAACCTGCCATGCCTGCGCCATCCACTTCACGTACGTACTGGCTGGGGTGTGTTGGGCGAAAGCCACGAAGGCGGGCGACATTCTGTCAGCGCACGACATGCAGAAGACAGCCAGTTGTCGTCGCGTAAATGCCCTCATCTGCTCGACGAACGGCTCCGCGGTATTCAAAGTCCACCTCTCATTTAAGCCATTCGTAGCTCAGTTGAGTGGCGGCCGCCCGAGCGCCATGTGAGGGCGACGGCTGGGTCGACTGGTCAGGTTTGGCAACTCTTTTGGTTGAGCTCGGATTGCCCGGAGCCACCGCGTTGGAGCGTCTGTTAAGGCTCTCGGGCCACTTCAGGCGCAATCCAGCATCGGACTGAGGATGTCGTCTCGGTCCTTACTTCATCTTGGAAACAGAGGTAAGCACCGGGTGTCAGACCGACAACCGCGGCAGCATGACCGACCGATAGGTCAAGAGCAAGGCCATCCGTCGGCGGAACCTGGAGGATTTGCAAGCCGCTTTCCGGTGCCCAAAGAATCGCAAGCCATCCCGAGCTAATCTGAAGCCGCCCCAAGAGCAGCGAATCGGAGCCAGACAGCTCAGCCAAACTTCTGGCCTGGACTTCGAGTGTGTTCTCATCATCCGGGTTCAGCCAGGGCCGACTGAGCACCAGCCGGTCGCTTGCCATCCGCCAGACATCAGCAGTTCCGGTAGGCATGTCCCAGAGAAGGCCACGATGCCTGCCAACGGCGATCGCGCTGGCATGACCCTGCTCATCGAGAAGCGCGCAGGCTCGCATGTAATCGTCACCCTCAATACCGGACCACTCCCCGACACCGGCCCGGTCGATCAGCAGGACCGGGCCGCCTTCGGTTGAGACGTGTCCCAGGTTCTCAATCTCCCCGGTTGCGCCGAGGTCGGGAGCGGGTAATCGTCCGCCGCGGACCGAGCGGTCTCGAAGGTACCGTATCCACCAATTGTCTAAATCCGTCAGTGCGTCAGCAAGAGGCCAGCCTGGGGCTGATTCGACGAGATGCAGAAGACCCCAGGCTATCCCGAAAAAGGTGCCCCGCCCATGCGGGAAGAGCTTGACCAGGACCCGCGCTTCATCGTCTGACACTGGTTTCGGGACGCTCTCAACCAAGTGGTTGTAATCGTCGATCCGTTCCTGCGTGGCCTCATCGGATTCGTCTGCGGGCATCGGACCGAGGCGCTTGAGTTGTTCAACTTCCTCGCGCAGCCGCATATTCGCACATCGTACCCGTGGCTCCAATACGCTGTGTCGGCGCGCAGACATCACGCCTGGCTGAAGGCGATGGCTGGGGCGGTAGGATTCGAACCTACGTGTGGCGGATCCAAAGTCCGCTGCCTTACCACTTGGCGACGCCCCAATGGTTTAAACAGGATTGGAAGGGCATGGTGTTTGGTCGATTCACCCGCTTAGACCGCTGGCGGCGTCTAGATAGACGAGAACATGAAAACGTCCCACGTTACAAGCCGAGCCGCGCGGATCATCGCTGTTTCGTTTGCCTTGACGCTGGTCGGGTGCGGAGGCAACTCGACAACGCTAGGGGCGTCCAGCCCCAAGGCGACACCAAGCGCTTCCTCCTTGCCGACTGCCACCCCGAGTCCGCAAGAGGGCGCCAGTCCGACTGCGACGCCGTCCCCGGAGCCAACGCCCCAACCCTTGCCGGTGTTTTCGTGCGCGGATGCCAGCGGCGGCTCAGAACAGCACGGCTCAGAAGTCGTGGCCGTTCGCGTCGGCCAGCATGACGGCTACGACCGCCTTGTCATCGAGTTCAACGGGCCGATTCCCGCCTACTCGGTGAAGGGCCGGAGTGGCACCTCATTCACGGACAGCCCGAAGGGTCAGACCGTCACCTTGAGCGGAACGAACGGAGTCCTGATCGTGATGCATCCCATCGTCAACTGGACGTCATATTCAGGGCCATTCGCCTTCAAACCGAACTTCCCCATCCTTCGCGAGGCGCGACAAATCGAGAACTTCGAAGGGTACCAGCAGTGGGCTCTCGGAATCCAGGGCACTCCGTGCATCCGAGTGACCACCCTGACCTCACCGTTCCGACTGGTTGTCGACGTGGCGGCGACGCCATAACCGCAAGCGAGGAACCTCGGTCTCTCTAACAAAAAGAACGGGCCGGAGCGAGACGGCCCGTTCATGAACGCCCCGGTCAGCGTTAGCGCGGCATTGCTGTGGTGATGTTGTGCCACAGCTCGTGGAGCGATTGCCCCATCAACGTCAGGGCACCGATCACCACCAGGCCGATCAGCATGAGGATCAGGCCATACTCGGTGTAGCCCTGCCCACGCTTGAGCTTCTTCACCGCGGCCCCATCGTAGCGGCGCCGTGGCACGGGTCGATGCCCCGATTGGCCGGTATCGCTACGCACCGCTCAGGCCGCCGGCTCCTGCGGAATCCGTATCCAGCCTTCGCGAATGCCGCGCGAAACCGCCTCGAGCTTGGAATGGACGTTGAGCTTGGAGAGGATGTTCTGCACGTGGGTCCGCACGGTATTGGGCGACATCTTCAGCGTCTTCGCGACCGACTCGTTGTCGTGCCCCAGGGAGAGCTCGCGCAGCACCTCCAGCTCGCGCGGCGTGAGCGGCGTGGCTGGTCCCCGTTCATCCTTCTTCTGTAGACCACGCAACAGCCGGGCCAGCATGTAGGGGGCGATCAGCGCCTCCCCCCTCGCGGCGCTGCGCACCGCCTGCACCACCTGGGCCGCGGTCTCGTGCTTGCTGAGATAGCCGGTCACGCCGGCCTGAATCGCCGACTGCAGCACCGACTCCTCTTCGTCGCTCGTCAGGATCACGACCTGGGTCTGGGGACGCCCCTTCTTGATGGCGGCTGCCGCCTCGATCCCCGAGCCGTCCGGCATGTGGACGTCGAGCAGCACCACGTCGGGGCCGAGCGCGCGGGCGGCGTTGATCGCCTCCTGGACGGTCCCACCCTTGCCGACCACCTCGATGTCGGCCTCGGTACGGAGGATGGTGGCTAGGGCGTCGCAGAAGACGGCGTGGTCGTCGACGACGAGGACGCGGATGGCTGCCACAGGGGTAGAACGAAGCTGAAGGCCGAGCCCTTGCCCCATTCGCTCTCCACCGCCATGTGGCCATCGTGGGCCTCGACGATCGAGCGGGTGATAAAGAGGCCCAGTCCGGACCCCCCGATGTTCATCGCCCGCTTGTCGAACAGGCGGGTGAACTTGTTGAAGAGCTTGGGAATGTCCTCATCGCGGATGCCGATCCCCTCATCATGGACGGAGACCTTCGCCTCGCCCTCTTTGGTGGGCGCCGCGATGACGGCGATGTTGCCGCCCCGCGGCGAATACTTGACGGCGTTGTTCAGCAGGTTCAGCAGCGCCTGCTGCAGCCGGCGGCGATCGCCGCGCACCTCGAGGCCCGGCTCGACGCGCACCCGCATGGGATAGCGGCGCGGGTCCACGGGAAAGAGATCGACCACCTCCTTGACGAATTCGGCCAGGTCGATCTTCTCGAAGTGGTAACTGAACTGGTTGTTCTCGATGCGGTTGACGGCGGCGAAGTCCTGCACCAGGTCGGTCAAGCTGGCGGCGCTGCGATGAATCCCGTCCACCAGCGCGCTGCGGGTTTCCTGGTCGAGCCGGTGCTGCTGTGTCAGCAGCGTCTCCGACTGGGTCTTAATGCTCGCCAGCGGCGTCTGCAGCTCGTGCGCCACCATCGAGATGAAGTCGGAGCGGACCTGGTCGATCTCTTCCAATCGCTCGACCCGTTCTTTTTCCAGCGCTTCGCGACGGCGGGTCTCATCGAGCTGGGTGGCGCGCTCGATCGCCGTGCGCAGCGCGCGGTCCAGCCGGGTCCGCACATCGCCGACCAGCAGGCCGGCGACCAGGGCGACGAAGAGGAAGAGAAAGACGCGACCGATGACGAAGCCCGGCGGTGGCGACACCGAGGCGAACCCGGTGAGCCCTCCGATCACGACGTAGAGCAGTGACACGACGATCGCCGTGGCGAGCGCTCCCGGCAGTCCGAGCCGGACGGCCGAGGCAATGATCAGCAGGTAAAAGAGCAGCGAGAAATCGGTTGGGGCGCCATACCCGCCGGAGAAATAGAGGATGCTGGTCGCGACCAGGAGGTCGATGCCGGTGGTGAGAAAGCCAAACCAGCGCCCCGGTCGGTAGCCGCGCACCAGAACCACCGACACCACCAGGTTGACCAGGCCCCAGCCGAAGAGGACGGTGTCGACCACCAGGACGGAGGCCTGGGAGTTGCGGTTGCCGAAGTGGTTGAGGATGACGGCGGCGGCCAGCACCACCCAGCGGCCGACCACGGTGATCCGCTCCGCGCTGGCCAGGATGGCCGACTGGCTGTCGCGGACGACAACCGAGTAGTCAGCGGTGGTCGGGTCGGCCCCGTTCGTCATTCCCCTTATAACGGAGCGGCGCTCAGCTGCTTGTCGGGGCTCCAGCCGGCTTCAGCGCCGGGTCCCACCGGGTCGCGGCGGCGGCAAGGCCCAGAAAGGCCCAGAACTGGAGGCTCAAATCGTTCTTGAAGAAGGGAACGTCGACGAGGCCGTGGGCCAGGACCGCCACGACGAAGAGCAGCACACCCAGCTGGTACGGGCGCCAGCCCGAGGATCCATGGAGCCACCCGGCGAGGGTGGCGATGACAGTCTTTACCATCAGCCAGCCGAAGGCGACCAGGCCCAGGAGGCCCGTTTCCGTCCAGAAGTTCAGCAGGATGTTGTGGGGATAGATCTGCAGCTCGGCGTAGCCGTTGCGGTAGGGGTTGATGGCGCTCGCAAAGCCCGACAAGCCGGAGCCGAAAATCGGACGGTGCGCGAGCATTCGCATGGTCACGCCCCATAACTGAAAACGAGGGAACAGGGAGTTGCGCGGATCGCTGAGATTTAACTCCTGGGCGATTCGCTTGGTCACGCCCGGCAGGCGCAGGGCGGCAGCGATGACGACCACCACGAGAACGAGCAACAGGATTCGAAGCCGGTGCGTCAGGGCCAGCACGATGGCCACCACGAACAGCGCCAGGTAGGCCCCGCGCGAAAAGGTCAGTAAGACCGACAGGGTCCCGAGTCCGACGATGAATGCGCCGATCGCGCGCTCGAACCACGTCGTGCCATACAGCATCACGGCGGCCGCGACCACGATCACCGGCACCTCGAAGAGCGCCACCGCGTTGGACACGGTGTAGATGGCGACCGGTGGCGTCCCCGCCACGTTCAGCGTGTGGTTCTGTGCCGCCTTGAGCGTCACCTCGATATTGGGGATGGCAAGGGCTGTGAGCGCAAGGCCAAATCCGGCAAGGATCAGGCTGGCCCGACGGGGCGTGGTGACGACCGCGACGAGCACGTAGAAAAAGGCTGCCGGCTCGAGGAAGTACGCTCGGTAGAGACCCAGCGCCGCCCGGTGATCGGAGGACACGACGACGGAAATTGCTCCCGCCAGGACGAACAGGAGGATCGGAATGTCGAACCCGGTGCGCCGGACGATCGGCCGGCGCGGCAGGCTCTCGAGGATGAAGACGACGATGGTGACGAGGATGGCAGCTTCCAGGAGCGTCGTCGGATAGAAGCCGACGTGCCACCGAATCGTGTAGGCGGGAGTAAGTGCGCAGGTCGCCGCGGCGCACCCCAGCGTCAGGCGATGGGCGGCCGGGCCGGGGGCGACTGGCGGACCCTGCGTGGTACTGCGGTCAGTTGCAGTGGATAATCCTATGAATCGTCACCTCCGAGGATTCGCAGATCAAGCATCAGGTCGCGTTCGACGCCCGGCTGATCCGGTCCCTCGGCATCGGTCGCTATATTAGCGGGCTACTCCCCGCCATCGCCCGCATCCTGTCCGGTCACCTGACCGTGTTTGCCGCCGCCGACGATGTGGCGCTGCTGCGAGCGATGCTGGGCGGCGAGCCTCGAATCGAGGTCGCCAACGAGAGCCCCTATCGCGTCGGCGAGCAATCGACCTTACTGGTGCGCCTCCTGCGCGCCCGTGCCGGCCTGGTGCATTTTCCCCACTACAACCTGCCGCTCGCCTTCCCCGGCCGATCGGTCGTCACGATCCACGACCTCTTCTCGTACCGGTTTCCCGAGATCCACTCCGGCTGGTTTCCCCGCCGCGTCAACCGTCTACTGATCAGCAACGCGGTTTGGCGGGCATCCGCCATCATTACGCCCTCACGCGCGACCGCCGCGGACGTCGCAAGCCGCTTCCCCCACGCGAGGGAGAGGATCGTGCCGATTGCCGAGGCCGCGGACGGCCGCTTTGAGGCGCTCCGCAATCCGCCGGGGGAGGCAGCCTGGCAGCGGTACTTTGGCATCCGGCCGCCGTATTTCCTCTATCTCGGCCAGTGGAAGGCCTACAAGAATGTCCCGCTGGTGATCGAGGCGTTCGGGCGGATCGCCGCCCAGCGGCCCAACGTTCAGCTGGTCATTGCCGGCCACGATCCGCGGCATCCCGAGGTGGTGGCCGCGGTCTCCCGGCTGCCGCAGGGGTCGGCCGTGCTACCAGGACATCTGCCGGATGATGCCATCGCCGACCTGTATCGCGGAGCGGTGGCGGTCGTGATGGCCTCGCGAGCCGAGGGCTTCGGCCTCCCCGTGCTGGAAGCGATGGCCTGCGGCGTCACCGTCGTGTGCAGCGACATCCCGGTTCTTCGGGAGCTCGCCGACGGGGTCGCCATCTTCTGCGATCCCGACAGCGCCGCCTCCTTCGCGGCCGGGATGGTCGCGGCGATGGACGCCGCGCCCGAGGACCCGCGGATCCGGCGCGGCATCGAGCGCGCTCGCCTCTACAGCTGGCGCGCCGCCGCCGAGGAGACGGTCCGGATTTACGAGCGCGTGCTGGCCGGCCGGCCCAGCACGCGTTCGGAGACGGACTGATGCGCAGCCAGCTCTTCGGTCGACGATAGCCCGGCGAGCCGCTGGATCCCCTTCCGTTGCAGTGCCCGCTCGATGAGAAGGTCGGCGAAGTGCGGATTCTTGGGCAGCAACGATCCGTGCAGGTAGGTTCCAAACACATTGCCGCGGACCACACCCTCGTAGCCATCCTCCCCGTTGTTGCCCGCTCCGCGTAGCACCCGGCCAAGGGGTTGCAACCCGGTGCCGAGGTAGGTCTTGCCGCTGTGGTTCTCGAAGCCAACCAGCGTCGCGGGTTCAAGTCCCAGGCCGCTGGTCTCGATGACGATGTTGCCGATGTTGCGGCGGGACCCCGGCACCGTATGCAGGTCGACCAGCCCCAGCCCGGGCAACTGCTTGCCGTCGGCAGTCACGTAGTACTCGCCCAGCAGCTGGTAGCCGCCACAGACCGCCAGCACCACGGCGCCGCCGTCGATGGCGCGCCGAATCGCGTCCACCTTGTGCTCGGCCGCGTCTTTGAAGACCAACTCCTGATCCCGATCCTGGCCGCCGCCCCAGAAGATCAAATCGATCCCGGAGAGGTCTGGGGCCGGCCCTCGCCCGATGGCGGCGACGGTGACCGGAATGCCCCGCCATTCGGCTCGCTTGGTCAGGGTCAGGATGTTGCCCCGATCACCGTAGATATTCATCTCGTCGGCGTAGAGATGCGCGATTCGAAGCGCTGGCTGATCCACATTGGGTATGGTACGGCGGATGGCCCGCCCGCTCGTCTGCATCCCAACGTACAACGAGGCGAGCAACATTCTGCCGCTCGTCGAGCTGGTCCACGAGGCCGCGCCTGACGCGGACGTGCTGGTCATCGACGACGCCTCGCCCGACGGGACCGGAGACCTGGTGCGCGACCGCATGCTCAAAGATGCCCGGCTGGAGCTGATGGCACGCCCCACGAAGCTCGGACTGGGGACCGCCTATATGGCCGGCTTCGCCTTCGGCCTCCAGCATGGCTACGACAGCGTGCTGACCATGGATGCCGACTTCTCGCACCCACCCGATCGGATCCCGGCCCTGATGGCGGCGATCCGCGAGGGCGCCCACCTTTCGGTGGGGTCGCGCTACGTTCCCGGCGGCGCCATCCAGGGTTGGGCGGCCGGCCGCCGGGTGCTGAGCGCCACCGCCAACTTCGTGGCGCGGCAGCTGCTCCGCCTTCATACGCACGACTGTACTGGCGGTTTCCGCTGTTACAGTCAGCGAGCCCTGCAGTTCCTCGTGACCCAGCCGTTGCGATCATCGGGATATTCGGCCCTAGTCGAGTTGCTCACCCGCTGCGAGCGCGCCGGTCTGACGATCGTCGAAGTCCCCATCACGTTTACCGATCGCCGGGCGGGCCAGTCGAAAATCTCGCGCCAGGAAATCCTTCGCGCCATGCTCACCGTGCTCCGGCTCGCGGGTCGCGGTTGATGAACCGCCGGCGCCTGATCCAGGCGGCGGTCCTGCTGGCGATTGGCGTGCTCATCCTCTATGGACTGCTGCGGACGGTCCACCCGGATGAGGTCGTCGCCGCGATCCGCGGCGCCAACCCCGGATGGATCGCCATCGGCCTTGCCGGATACCTCGCCTTTCTCGTGATCCGCGGCTGGCGCTGGCACGTCATCCTGACGGCCTCCGCGCCGGCGGCAACGCTTGGCGACGCGACGGCCGTGACCGCCATCGGGTTCGCGCTCAACGCCGTCTCGCCGTTCAAACTGGGCGAGCTCTTACGCATCGGGGCGATCGCCCCGCGGGCTCGGATCGGCGTCGGAGAGGCGACGGCCACGGTCGTGCTGGAGCGTGTGCTCGACGTCCTTGCCTTGCTGGTGATCGCCCTGGCGGCGGCAGCCGTCGCCGGGGGCGGCTCGAACAGCTTCGGGCTCTGGAGCGGCGTGGTCGTGATCGCCGCGGCCTCGCTGGTCATCGGCGTGGTCGCGTACCTGATGGTGAGCTATCCCCAGGCCACCCTGGGCGTGATCGACCGAGCCGCGGCCCGGCTCCCCACGCGGGTGGAGGCGTTCGTCGATCGATTCGCGGCCTCCGTCCTCAAAGGGCTCGCCTCCCTCCGGTCGCCGGCACGGCTGGCGACGGCAGGGGTTCTCAGCGTGCTCATCTGGCTGTGCATCGATCTCGGCCTGATCGCCTGCTTTCGCGCCCTGACCCCGCAGCTCTCCTTCCCCACCCTGACGCTGGCCTGCACGATTTTCATCATCAGCCAGGCGATCAGCATCACCCCCGGGTCGGTCGGGACCTACGAGGGGTTTTTTCTGCTGGTCCTCAGCACCTTCGGTGCGCGGCCCGCATCGCTGGTCGCGGCGGCCGCCGTCCTCAACCACGTCGGCAACATCGCGGTCCTGTTGCTGGCCGGTGGGATCGGCGCCCTATGGCTTCGGGTCCGACGGCCGGCCCTGCCAGTAGGGCTGGAGCGCCCCGTACCGAGTTAGCACCGCGCGCAACTCCAGCAAGGCGGTGTAGGTCGGCAGGATGAAGAGGGTCTCGCCGGCAGGGGTCGCCGCGGCCGCCCGCGTGAGCGCGTCCCGCCAGTCCGACCTCGAGGCGATCCTTCGGAAGCTCCGCATACTTGAGGCGAACTCGCAGATCGAGCGCCCGGTCGCCGCTCACCACGATGTGCTGGGCCGCGCCCTTGAGCTGCTCGAAGTCGACGTCCCAGATCCAGGAGACGTCCTGCCCATCGGCGATTCGATCATTGAGGGCGATCAAGAACGAACGTGCTTTCCCGAATTGGATCGCGGTCCGCAGGACTTCATTGAATCCCGTCGGGTTCTTGGCGAGCAACAGAACCGCGGGGCGCTCGCCGACGACCGTCCGTTCCATCCGCCCGAACGCCGGGGTGAAGTCGCGCAACGCGGCGGTGCTTTTCACCAGGGGTACCTCGAGGGCTTTGGCTGCCGCCAGTGCCAGCACAACGTTGTAGGCGTTGTACAGGCCCGAGAGTGGCACCTCGACATCGGCTGTTTGCACGCCATCGGTGACCCGCAGGCGCATGCCGTCCATGCCATTGATCGAGACGCTGGTCGCTCGGACGTCG
>Ga0209471_1002717_pt1 | contig 10125 bp, 9 predicted proteins | sample GraSoiAngelo_128_FD_185885 | JGI IMG/M metagenome (GOLD analysis project Ga0209471, IMG submission 185885) | Grasslands soil microbial communities from the Angelo Coastal Reserve, California, USA - 14_0927_12_20cm (SPAdes) (version 2) | ecosystem: Environmental > Terrestrial > Soil > Grasslands ... | reverse complement strand
CGAGTTTGACGCGGATAAGGAAGAATGCCGCAAGATCAACGAGAACGAGGTCGCCGTGGATGGCACACTTGGACTGTACGAATTGCGCGACGCAGCCGGTCTGGAATTGGAGAGCGCAGATGTGAGCACGATCGGCGGGTACGTCACGCATCTGCTCGGTCATCTGCCGAAGCAGGGGGAACAGGTCAAGATCGACAATTATCTGGTCACGGTTTCGCAAACCGATGCCCGCCGCGTTCGGCAATTGCATTTTCGGAAAATGAGCGAGGCGGCTGCTGCTGCGCCTGCGACCAAACCCGACGTCGCGCTTTAATGCTGTAGTGGCAGCCGTGTCGGCTGCTTCTGTTTGGATTTGCGGGCGACACGCCCGCCTCTACAGCTGAAGTTTGCCAATGGAATTCCTCCTGGGGACCGAAATCATTTGTCCGCATTGCGGCGAGAGTTTTCCGTTGGAAGTGGATACTTCGCAGCCGGATCAATCGATCATTGAAGATTGCACGGTCTGTTGCCGGCCGATCAATTTGACGATTCGTTGCCGCCCGGGCTCCGTTGTCGATCTTCACTGTAGCGGCGCTCTGTGAGCGTTGCATTTATCCGTCCAACGGGTCCCGTCGGCTCCGCTCAGGGCTGGCTCCGACCGCCGCTACAAAATCTGATGGCGTGCGATTCTCTACTGGCGCGCCGCCAATTTTTCACGAGGCTAAATGCTGATGCACGAGGAAGTTTCCCGCAGCGGTTGGCGCCTTGATCGGACGTCGCCGAGTTTGCCGGAATCACACCGCACGATTCTCATCGCACCGGGCGCGGGCTTTTGGCGCAAGCTTCTCGCCTTTTCCGGCCCAGGTTATCTCGTCGCCGTCGGTTACATGGATCCGGGAAACTGGGCGACGGATTTGGCAGGCGGATCGGGTTTCGGTTACACGCTTCTCAGCGTCATTCTGCTCTCGAACTTAATGGCGATTCTGCTGCAAGCTCTTTGCGCGCGGCTGGGCATTGCCACGCAGAGGGACCTGGCGCAAGCGTGTCACGATCATTATTCGCAGCCGATTTCATTGGCGCTCTGGGTTCTTTGCGAACTGGCGATTTGCGCCTGCGATCTCGCCGAAGTAATCGGTTCGGCCATTGCCTTGAATTTACTTTTTAAAATTCCGCTCGTCATTGGTGTTTGCATCACCGGGCTGGACGTCTTGGCCGTGCTCTATTTGCAAAACAAAGGCTTCCGTTACATCGAGGCGCTGGTGGTTGCGCTGATCCTGACGATCGGCGGCTGTTTCCTTTTTGAGATTATTTTCTCGAACCCGGAATGGCGTGCCGTCTTGGACGGTTTTCTTCCCAGCTCCGACGTCGTGCGCAACCGGGACATGCTTTACATCGCGATCGGAATTCTCGGCGCGACCGTCATGCCGCATAATCTTTACCTCCATTCCTCAGTTGTGCAGACGCGCAATTACGAGCAGACGTCCGCTGGAAAAGCCGAGGCGATCAAATTTGCCACCCTCGATTCGAGCGTGGCACTCATGTTTGCGCTCTTTATCAACGCGGCAATTCTGATCGTCGCCGCGGCAACTTTTCATTCGCACCGCCAGCACGGCGTAGCCGAAATTCAAGATGCCTACAAGCTTCTTTCGCCCATGCTCGGCGTGCCCATCGCGAGCGCGCTTTTTGCCTTCGCGCTCCTCGCTTCGGGTCAAAACTCGACCCTCACCGGAACGCTCGCCGGTCAAATCGTGATGGAAGGATTTCTCAACATTCGGTTGCGTCCATGGCTGCGCCGTCTGATTACGCGGCTGGTTGCAATCGTGCCCGCCGTTTTCACCGCCGCGCTTTTCGGGACGAGCGGCACGGCGAAATTGCTTCTGCTTAGTCAAGTCATTCTCAGCCTGCAGCTCTCCTTCGCAGTTGTTCCGCTGATCATGTTTACGAGCGATCGTCGCAAAATGGGAGAGTTTGTATCGCCGCGCTGGCTGCGAACATTGGCTTGGATCACGGCGGCAGCGATTATTTTGGTAAACGGGAAATATCTGTGCGATTGGGCCGGAATCAGCGCCTGGGTCGGACGCGCTCTCTAATTATGTATCAAAAAATTCTCGTCGCCCTCGAAAACAGCCGCGCGGATGAAACCCTTCTTCCGCACATCGGCGAGCTCGCGAAATTGCATGGCTCGGAATTACTGCTCGTGCATGTCGCGGATGGATTCGTCGCGCGAAATTACGAGCAACTCAAGCTCGCCGAGTCGCAAGAGATGAAAGACGACCGTGCCTATCTGGAAAGTTCCGCTGAGACGTTGCGCGCCCGCGGTTTGACCGTGGACACATTTCTGGCGTTGGGCGATCCGGCGGAAGGAATCTTGAAAGCGGCGGAAGATCGACAATGCGATTTGATCGCGATGACCGCGCACGGACACCGTCTCCTCGGCGATTTGCTCTACGGCAGCACGATCAATGAAGTGCGGCACAAAGCACAAGTGCCGGTGCTTCTGGTACGGGCGGGAAAGTAAAACTGCGTGCGATTCCTTCACGGCGCGTTTAAAAGAACGGCGTGAAGGTTTGTCTCCTTACCAACGAATATCCGCCGCGCATTTACGGCGGCGCCGGCGTGCACGTGGACGGTCTCTCGCGTGAGCTCGCCAAGACGATGCCGGTAGAGGTCCGTTGTTTCGGTGATCAGCGGTTTGAGAAAGGAAATCTCAAAGTCACCGGCTTCGAACTCGACACGGCCAATTTTACTTGTCCGGAACCGTTGAAATCAGCTTTTGGCGCCGTGCAGCGCTGCATTGATTTCAACACCGCGAACATCGATGCCGATCTGGTCCATTGCCACACCTGGTATAGCCATTTCGGCGGCATTCTCGCGAAATTGAATTACGGGATTCCGCTCGTCATCACGGTTCACTCGTTGGAACCACTCCGGCCGTGGAAACGCGAACAGCTCGCCGGTGGTTACGATTTTTCAGTTTGGGTTGAGAAAACTGCGCTGGAAATGGCGGACGCGATCATCGCCGTCTCCGGCGAAACCAAACGCGACGTCGAGCGTTTGTTCGATGTCGATTCAACGCGCGTGCAGGTGATTCACAACGGCATCGACCTCGATAGATACCGAAGAGTGGATTCAACTGACGCACTCAAGCGGCACGGGATCAATCCGAAGAAGCCGTACTTACTTTTTGTTGGTCGCATCACGCGGCAAAAAGGAATTGTTCATCTGGTGCGCGCAATTCAATACATGGACAAAGGTTTTCAAGTCGTGCTTTGTGCGGGCGCGCCGGACACGCCTGAGATCGCCGCAGAAATGAAAGAGGCCGTCGAAAGCGCGATGAAAAAGCGTTCCGACATCATCTGGATTGAAGAAATGGTCGATCGGAGTGCGGTCACAGAACTTTATTCACACGCCGCCGTCTTTTGTTGTCCATCGATTTACGAACCGTTCGGCATCATTAACCTCGAAGCGATGGCGTGCGAGACCGCGGTCGTGGCGAGCGCGGTCGGTGGCATTAAGGAAGTAGTTGTCGATGGAGAAACCGGTTTTCTCGTTCCGCTTCAGCAAATGAAAGAGAGCCCGTTCGAGCCGACCAACCCGGAAAAGTTTGCGCGCGACCTTGCCGCGCGCATCAATCAGCTAATGAAAGATCGACATCTGCGAGAAAAATTCGGCAAAGCTGGAAGAAAACGCGCCAAAGAAAAATTCAGCTGGAGCGCAATCGCCGAGAAAACGAAAGCCTTATACAAAACTCTTCTGTAGCGACGCTCTGCGAGCATCGCACTCATTCGACGGTCGCAGATCGCCGCTAGAGCGTATAATTAGGCGCTTCATGTTTGTCGATCGAATCAAAGTTTTTGCGCAAGCGGGTAATGGCGGGCGCGGCTGCGTCAGTTTTCGGCGCGAGAAGTTTGTGCCGAAGGGCGGACCGGACGGCGGCGATGGCGGCCGGGGCGGCGACATTGTGCTCCGCGCAGATCGACACGTAGATCATCTGACGAATCTTTTTTACGAGCCGATCATCAAAGCGAAAAACGGCGGGCATGGTCAGGGAAAGAAAATGCATGGGCGTTCCGCGCCGGCGAAAGTTGTGAAGGTACCGGTAGGGACGATCGTTTATCGATCGCAGAATGCGGAGCGTGGATTGCGGAAAGAAGAAGACGAAGAATTGAGGACTGCGGATCCCGCAGTATGGATTGAAGAAAGCGGAAAACGCCCAACGCTCTACGCTCAACGCTCAACGCCCAATGCAGAAACGCGTCATGATGGTTCTGATCTATCCGCAATCCGCGATCCGCAATCCGAAATGGATTTGATGGTCGATCTTACCCGGGATGGCCAGGAATTTTTGCTTTGTCGCGGCGGCGCGGGCGGGAAGGGCAATGTCCATTTCAAAAGCTCGCGCAATCGCGCGCCGCGCGAATACACGGAGGGCGAAAAAGGCGAGCAGGGACATTTTCTGTTTGAACTGCGCACGATCGCGGACGCGGGATTGGTCGGTTATCCGAACGCTGGCAAGTCGACTTTGTTGCGCATGATCTCGGCGGCGCGGCCGAAAGTGGCGCCGTATCCGTTCACGACGCTTCATCCGATTATCGGTGTGGTCGAGTTTCCCGGCTATGGCAGGGCGACGATTGCGGATATTCCGGGTCTGATCGAAGGGGCGCATCGCGGTCTCGGACTTGGTCACGAATTTTTGCGGCATATTATGCGGTGTCGCATTTTGCTTTTCGTTGTCGATGTTGGGGGAAGCGAAGGCCGCAATCCAATCGAAGATTTAGGAAGTCTCCGGCGAGAAATCGATCTTTACGATCCGATGTTGTCAGAACGGCCATGGTTCATCATTGCGAATAAAATGGATTTGCCAGGGGCGAAAGAAAATCTCGAAGCATTGCGGAATCGATTTCCTTCGATCGAGCTGGCAGCTATTTCCGCCAAGACCGGAGCCGGCTTGGATGGTTTGAAAATGAACCTCGAAAGGTGGTTGGAATCGTTTCCAGTTGTCGCAGTTACGTAAAATGTTTTTTGTTCGGAAAAGGTTGCGAACCGGTGCCTTGCAAGCAGAGTAAACGAAGTCCGCAGATTAAAGAGCTAGACAGGGCGCAGTGCCTCGTTCATACTCTCGAGTTTTTTCATGGCTAAACACGTCGTCGCCAGTTATTGCACTTCATTTCTCAAGCCGGAGATGTTGCACATTTACCGGCAGGTTAAGGCGCTGCGTGGCGTCAAGACATTTGTCATAACGAAAGAGGTGCAAAACGCGGAATCTTTCCCATTTCGCGATATCGAAATCATCCCGCAATCGCGCATGAACCTTTTGCGTCACGGCTGGCTCAAGTTCGTGAAACGGGAGCCGCCGATTGTTTATCGTGGCGAATATCAGGTGCTGGCGTCGTTATTGGAAAAGCGTGGGGCCGATCTCATGCACATTTATTTTGGTCACACTGGCGTGCATCTGTTGCCGTTTATCGAGCAATGGGACAAGCCGTGCGTAGTTTCTTTCCACGGCGCCGACGTCGCGATCAAGAACGACATCGCCGATTATCCGGTAAAGTTGCGCCGCTTGTTTGATCTTGTGCCGCTGGTTCTGGCGCGTTCGCAATCGCTCGCCAATCGATTGCTCCGCTTTGGTTGTCCGCCCGAGAAGCTGCGAATTAATCGCACCGGCATTCCATTGGATGAATTTCCATTTGTCGATCGACAACCACCGCCAGATGGACGCTGGAAGGTAATGCAGGCGTGCCGTTTAATTCCGAAAAAAGGCGTGGCCACCAGTTTGCGCGCCTTTGCGATTTTTAAAAGAGACAATCCGCACGCCGAATTCTTCATTGCGGGCAAGGGTCCGCTGCAGCGAGAACTGGAAATGCTCGCAGCCGGCCTCGGTATTTTAAAGGATGTGCACTTTGTCGGCTTCCTTCCGGAACGAAAGCTGATGGAGCTCTACGCGAGCTCACACATGTTCCTGCATCCGAGCGAGACGCCACCGGATGAAAACCAGGAGGGGATACCGAACTCGGTGCTGGAAGCGATGGCAACCGGTCTGGTCGTCGCGGCGACACGGCATGGCGGAATTCCCGAAGCGATCCAGCACGGCCGCACGGGCTGGCTGGTTCCGGAGGAGGACCATATTTCCCTGGCCAGAACGATGCAGGAAATTACGAGCTCGCCGCAAATATTGAGCGAGATGGGATTGCGCGCCCGCCAGACGGTGGCGCAGCAATTTCAGCAGCAAACGCAGATCCGCCTCCTCGAGTCGTTTTACGAAGAAGCAATTGCGGTGAATGGCGCCGAGGAGCCCGTGAAGTCTGAGGCGATGACCTCGCAAGTCCCGCAGTTCGTCGAGCCGGTTGCGGCAAATTGAAGCCGCTTCGAGAATTTTGTTTCTTGTCATCCGGGCAAAACGCGCTTTGATATGCGCGACGCAAGCCGGCCTTGTGTTGAGCGTCATTGCCTTTGCGGGCGACGCCAATAAAGAAGTTCGGGCGCAGGCTTGTCACCAACCGAATGCAATATCGTTTTTCCTTTCCCTTATCATTGTCGATCTTGGCAGTCCTTTGCGGATGCGCCCTTGCCAGCTCGACACTTGCAGCCGAGCCGGCGCGGGCTGAGGCAAAAGAACAACATGAAGCAGCAGTACCGTTAAAGCCGGCCGAGCTGGTTCACATCGGGAAGTTTGCGATCACCAATTCGATGTTGGTGACGTGGGTTGTGGCGGTGGGAATCATCGTTTTCGCCCAATTAGCAATGCGAAAGATCAAGCCGGTGCCGAGCGGCGCGCAGAACTTTTGGGAATGGATGGTGGAGAGCCTTTACAATTTTCTCGAGAGCATTATCGGCCGCGAGCTCGTGCAAAAAACATTTTGGTTTTTCGCGACGATTTTCATTTTCATTTTGTTCGTGAACTGGTTCGGGCTCATTCCCGGGGTCGGAACGATCGGCTGGGGACATCACGATCCAACAACCGGCGTTTTCCATGTCGATCAGCCTCTCCTGCGTGGAGGAAACGCCGATCTCAACATGACCTCAGCGATGGCGCTGATTTTCTTTCTTCTTTGGATCATCTGGGCGATCCAGGCGAACGGCGTCGGCGGATTTTTGCTCCACATTTTTGGACCGAAAGGAGAAACCTCCGGTTTGTTGAAGATCATGATGATCGTGATCTTTTTCATGGTTGGCTGGCTCGAGATCGTGTCGATTTTGTTCCGCCCGATCTCACTCAGCTTTCGGCTTTTCGGAAATATTTACGCCGGTGAAAGCATCTTGGAAGCGATGTCCACGATGGTGCCCGCGCTTTCCTGGCTCATTCCGATTCCGTTTTATTTTATGGAGATACTGGTGGGAATCGTGCAAGCGCTGGTTTTTATGTTGTTGACCGCCGTTTTCACGCTTTTGATTGCGCAACATGAACCTGGGCACGAACCACAACACTGAAAATTTCGGCAAGCCGATCGCAGCAACTCTGCGACGATTGCCAGAGAGAAAACCAAACAGGAAAATATGATACTACCATTATTGGCAGAGATGAGCGGAAGCATTCACGTGGGCCTTGCGGCAATGGGCGCGGGAATCGGCGTTGGTCTAACCGGCCTCGGCGCGGCGTCGGCGGTGGGCCGCAATCCCGGCGCAGCCACGCCGATTCTTGTGCAAGCGATTCTGGCGATCGCGTTCACCGAGGCGATTGTCTTCTACGCACTCTACCTGCTGCCTCACTAAAAAAATTTCGGGCGCCGGCCGATAACGTTCCGTGCTCCTACTTCAATTGATATGCCTTCGATTTTGATTCTTGCGCAATCCAGCGGCGGCATTGTGGATTCCGCCAAAGAAATCGCCGACACCTTCGGCTGGAATCCGTGGTTGTTTTTGTCGCAAGTAATCAGTTTTGTGATCGTTGCCCTTCTGCTGCGCCGCTTCGCTTACAAACCGATTCTCGCCGTCCTGGAAGAACGGCGGCAGCGGATCGAGCAAGGCTTGCTTAACGCCGAGTTAATCAAAAAACAACTGGCCGGGGCCGAGCAACGTTATGCCGAGATTTTGACCAAAGCCAATGCGGACGCGCAGAAAATGATCGACGAGGCGCGCGCGAGCAGCGCGCATTTAGCCGAGCGCAAGGAAGAGGAAGCGATCGCCGCAGCGGAGCAAATCATTGCGAAGGCGCGCGAAGCCAGCGCGATCGAGCATGAGCGCACAATGGAGGCGTTGAAGCGCGAACTGGGGCGACTCGTGGTCGATACCACCGCGAAAGTAACCGGCAAAGTCCTTACGGCCGATGATCAACGCCGGCTGCAAGAAGAGGCCGCGCGTCAACTCGCCTCATGAAAATCAACAAGGAAATTCGCCAGCTTTCCCGGGAAATGTTGCGGGCCAGTTTCACGGATGGTCAGATCGATCGCGGTAAAATCACGTCGCTCGTGGAGTCGCTCATCGCGAAAAAGCCGCGCCGTTACCTCGACATTCTGCAATATTACAAACGGCTTGTTCGGCTCGAGATCGAGAAACGCCACGCGCGAATTGAAAGTTCCACCCAGGTAGGTCCCGAGACGCGTGCGCGAATCGTCGAGAACCTCAAGAAAAAGAGGGGACGCGATTTAACCGCAGAATTTGTTCTTAACCCGGAGCTTCTCGGTGGAATACGCATTCGGGTGGGCAGCGACGTTTGGGACGGCAGTGTGCGCGATCGATTGGAACGTTTGCAAAAACAACTTTGAAAGATCGACAACAACAAGATCGACAATCATGAGCAGTATTCTTGAAGAAATTGAAACGAAAATCGCGGGACTGAAAACATCGACGACCAAGAGCAACGTCGGTGTCGTGCGTGAGACGGGTGACGGTGTCGCGCGTATCGAGGGATTAAGCGACGTCATGCTCAACGAGATGATCGAATTCCCGAATGGCGTTTTTGGTATCGCGTTGAACCTGGAAGAAACGGAAGTCGGCGCGATTTTGCTCGGCGATAATACGAAGATATCCGAAGGCGACGAAGCCAGGACCACGGGGAAGCTCCTTCAGGTCCCAGTCGGCAAAGCGCTTCTCGGCCGCGTCGTTAACACCATTGGTCAACCGCTCGATGGCAAGGGGCCGGTCAAAACCGAATCTTTTTATCCACTGGAAAAAATTGCGCCGGGCGTGATCAAGCGGCGTGGCGTCAGTCAACCGGTGCAGACCGGCATTATGGCGATCGACGCGATGATTCCGATCGGTCGCGGCCAGCGTGAGCTGATTATCGGCGACCGCGCCACGGGCAAAACAACCATCGCGATCGACACGATCATCAGTCAGGCGCAGCTGAACAAGGCGGCCGAAGACGCGAAGGAGAAAGATTATCGTCCGCTTTACTGCATTTATGTCGCAGTCGGTCAAAAAAATTCCAACGTCGCGCGCGCTCTCGACATTCTCGGAAGAGAAGGAGCCATGCCGTATACCACAATCATCTCCGCCCCCGCATCCGATACGGCGACAAATCAATATCTCGCGCCGTTCGCCGGCGCGGCGATGGGCGAGTGGTTCATGGACAACGGCATGGACGCACTCATCATTTTCGATGATTTGTCGAAGCACGCCGTCGCTTATCGGCAGGTTTCGCTCGTGCTGAAACGGCCGTCCGGTCGCGAAGCTTATCCAGGCGATGTGTTTTATTTGCATTCGCGCTTGCTCGAACGCAGCGCGCGCGTGACCGATGAATTCGGCGGCGGTTCGCTCACCGCGCTGCCCATCATCGAGACGCAAGCCGGCGACGTCTCCGCCTACATTCCGACAAACGTGATCTCAATTACTGACGGACAAATTTATCTTGAGACCGATCTATTTTATCAAGGCGTGCGGCCCGCGATTTCGGTCGGTCTTTCCGTCAGCCGTGTCGGATCAGCCGCGCAGATCAAAGCGATCAAACAAGTGGCCGGCAAAGTGAAACTCGATCTCGCGCAATTTCGCGAGCTGGCCGCTTTCGCGCAATTCGGTTCCGATCTGGATGCCGCGACGAAAGCGCGGCTCGATCGCGGCCAGCGCATCGTCGAGCTCTTCAAGCAAACGCAGTACAATCCCATTCCAGTCGAGCAACAGGTGGCAGTGATGTGGGCGATGCAGAATGGATATGTCGATCCTGTGCCGGTTGAGCGGGTGAAAGAATTTCAAAGCAAGCTGCAGGATTAT
>Ga0209471_1002715_pt1 | contig 10128 bp, 14 predicted proteins | sample GraSoiAngelo_128_FD_185885 | JGI IMG/M metagenome (GOLD analysis project Ga0209471, IMG submission 185885) | Grasslands soil microbial communities from the Angelo Coastal Reserve, California, USA - 14_0927_12_20cm (SPAdes) (version 2) | ecosystem: Environmental > Terrestrial > Soil > Grasslands ... | reverse complement strand
CTCGATCCTGCAGGTCCTGCCTGACCCGCCGCCGCGCGTTCAGCAGGTGGCCGTTCCCGGCATTGCCCTTTGCAGGGGCCTCAGCCCCCTGGCTGCCGGCCACGCCGCGCTTGGCGATCGTGATCAGCCGCTCGACGAACGGCCGCAGCTCCTTGGCGCGCGGCACGGTCGTCGTCAAATGCTCGTAGCGAAGGAGGGATGTCGCCTGGTTGCGGAGCATCGCGATGCGATGCTCCGTGACGCGGCCCAGCTTTCGATGTGCGACTCGGTGTCTCATGGCTGTGATCCTGTGGGGACTGGGCCAGCCCCCGTCTTTTCAGTCCTGCGAAGCCGCCGTCGGCTGGTCGACGCGCATGCCGAGGCTCAGGCCCATCGTGTGCAGGATTTCCTTGATCTCGTTCAGGCTCTTGCGCCCGAAGTTCTTCGTCTTCAGCATCTCGGCTTCGGACTTCTGCACGAGCTCGCGAATGGTCCGGATGTTCGCGTTCTTCAGGCAGTTGTACGACCGCACGGACAGCTCGAGCTCTTCAACGCTCTTATCGAGGTTCTCGTTGGTCGCCCCCGCGCGCGGCTGATCGGCCGCGGCCTCGGTCTGCTGCTCGGCGCCTTCCTCGAGGTTGATGAAGATGTTCAGGTGATCGCGAATCAGCTTCGCCGCGAGCGACACCGCGTCGCGCGAGTTGACCGATCCGTTCGTCCACACGTCGACGGTGAGCTTGTCGTAGTCGGTCGTCTGTCCGAGACGCGCCGCCTCGACGAGGTAGTTCACCTTCTTGATCGGCGAATGGACCGAATCGATCGGAATCCAGCCGATGCCCAGATCTTCGTCGAAGTTCTTGTCGGCCGACACGTAGCCGCGGCCGCGCTTCATGCGCATCTCCATGTGGAGCTTGCCGTGCTCGGCGACGGTCGCGATGTGGGCGTCTGGCTCGAGAATCTCGACGTCCGCGTCCGCCTGGATGTCGCGCGCGCGCACCTCGCCGGGCTTGTCGACGCGCAGCGTGAGCGTCTTCGTGTGATCGACGTGCAGCTTCAGCGGAATCTGCTTCAGGTTGAGGATGATGTCGGTCGCGTCCTCGACGACGCCCGGAATCGGCGAGAATTCGTGGAGGACGCCGTCGATCTTCACCGCGGTAATCGCCGCGCCCTCAATCGACGAGAGCAGCACGCGCCGCATCGCGTTGCCAATTGTCGTGCCGAAGCCGCGCTCGAACGGCTGCGCGTAGAACCGGCCGAACCGATCGGTGAGCGTATCGCGCTCGACCTCGAGCCGCTTGGGACGTTGAAAACCTTTCCAGAGCATTGCGCGTGTCCTTTCTTATCCGGGGTCGACGCCCCGGATTCGCCAACGGGCCCGCAGACGGGCCTCCGGACCTGCAAGTGACCGCCGACCTCCCGCCGCAGGTCCGTGTAAGGCTGCGGGTCGGCGGTTGGCTTCGCCAACCGAAAATTCGAAGTAGGAAGTTCGAAGTATGAAGTCCGTCAGCGGCCGTACTTCGTACTTCCGACTTCGTACTTCATGCTTACTTATTTCGAGTACAACTCCACGATCAGTTGCTCCTGCACGGGCAGGTTGATCTGTTCGCGCGTCGGCATCGAGTTGACGCGACCGCTGATAGTGTTCGCGTCGAACGACAGCCACTCGGGGATGCCGCGCCCTTTGACTTCCTCCATGGCGTGCTCGACCGTCGGGTTCTTCTGCGTGCGGCCGAGCACCGTGATCACGTCCCCTTCTCTCACCGAGTACGACGGGATGTCGACCTTCTTGCCGTTCACGAGAAAATGTCCGTGGCGCACGAGCTGTCGCGCCTGCGGGCGAGACGTCGCGAGGCCGAGTCGATAAACGACGTTGTCGAGCCGCCGCTCGAGAAGCTGCAGCAGCGTGACGCCGGTGATGCCGCGCGTCCGCTCGGCCGCCTCGAAGTACCGGCGGAACTGATCCTCCAGCACGCCGTAGATGCGCTTCACTTTCTGCTTCTCGCGGAGCTGCAGGCCGTAGCCGGCGAGCTTCGCCTTCCGCGTCTTGCCGTGCTGCCCCGGCGGGAAGTTGCGCTTCTCGATGGCGCACTTCTCCGTGTAGCAGCGTTCCCCCTTGAGGAACAGCTTCATCGCCTCACGGCGACAGAGACGGCAAACGGGTCCGATGTAACGAGCCATCAATCACCTTTCATGCATCGGTAATTGGATAATCGGGAATCGAGTAATTGGGATTTGCGGATTGTCGCGATCAGCGCTCATTTTCCAATTACCCGATTTCCCAATTACCCGATTATCCAATTTCAAAATCTCAAACACGCCGCCGCTTGGGTGGACGGCATCCGTTGTGAGGGATGGGCGTCACGTCCCGAATCGATTTCACTTCCAAACCCACCGTCTGGAGCGCACGGATCGCCGATTCGCGTCCGGATCCGGGTCCCTTCACGCGGACGTCGAGTGAGCGCATGCCGACCGTCTTCGCGGCGTTGCCGGCATTGAGCGCCGCCTGCGTCGCGGCGAACGGCGTCCCTTTGCGCGATCCCTTGAAGCCGATCCCGCCGGCGCTCGACCACGCGACCACGTTGCCTTCGGTATCGGTGATGGTGACCACGGTGTTGTTGAACGACGCCTGGATGTGCGCGAGCCCGTGGTGGACGATGCGCTTCTCGCCGCGCTTCTTGAAGGTCTTCTTCCGCTTTCCGGCGCCTTCCTTTTTCTCAGGTGTTGCGCCTTCAGGGGTCGCTGCCGCTTCGCTTTTCGCCATAACGTTAACCGTCTTCCTAATCCCGATTCCCGAATCCCGAATCTACACGACCTTTTTCTTAGCGATCGCGCCCTTCCGCGGACCCTTCCGCGTACGCGCGTTGGTGCGCGTGCGCTGCCCGCGGACCGGCAGCGCGCGCCGATGCCGCATGCCGCGGTAGCAGCCGATTTCCATCAGCCGCTTGATGTTCATCGAGATCTCTTTCCGAAGGTCGCCCTCGACGCCGCCCTGCTCCTCGATGACGCGGCTGATCTTCCGCACGTCGTCCTCGGACAGATCCTTGACGCGGACGTCGGGACTGACGCCGGCGTCCTTCAGGATGTTGTTCGAGCGGACGCGCCCGATACCGTAGATGTACGTCAGTCCGATCTCGACGCGCTTGGTGCGCGGAAGATCAACGCCTGCTATACGTGCCATATTCCGTTCTCTCCAGCTCCGGTGGGTCTGGTGTACCCGACCTATCCCTGCCGCTGCTTGTGTTTCTGATTCGGGCAGATCACCCGTACCACGCCGCGGCGGCGGACGATCTTGCATTTGTCGCAAATCCGTTTGACCGATGCTCGAACCTTCATAAACCCTTTCGCTCGGCTGAAAGCCTCGCGCTACAGCCGTTCAACGATTCGTCCTCGCGTCACGTCGACCGGCGACAGCTCCACGCGGACGCGATCGCCGACCAGGATGCGCACGAAATTGCGATCCATCCGATCCGCGATATGTGCCGTTACGAACGATCCCTGCTCGAGCCGCACGCGATACAAGGCGCTTGGCAGCTGCTCGGTTACGGTCCCTATCTGACGGGCACCGGAACTTCTCTCGCGGTCAGAATCCATGGACCGTCCGCTGTCACCGCGACCGTGTGCTCGAAGTGCGCCGACAAGCTCGCGTCGCGCGTCACCGCCGTCCACCCGTCGGCCAGCACTTTCACCGCCGGCTTTCCCGCATTCACCATCGGCTCGATCGCGAGCACCATGCCCTCGGCGAGTCGTGGACCTCGTCCCGGGTCCCCGTAGTTGGGCACCTGCGGTTCTTCGTGCATCCGCTGGCCGATGCCGTGGCCGACGAACTCGCGCACGACGGAAAACCCGTAGGCCTCGACGTGCTTCTGCACGGCGTGCCCGATGTCCGAGATGCGGCGGCCGGGCCGCACGACCTCGATCGCCTTATAGAGCGCCTCTTCCGTCGCCCTGAGCAGGAGCGCCGCCTGCTCCGACACCTGTCCGACCGGCAGCGTGATCGCGCTGTCGCCGTAGTACCCGCCGAGCGCGGCGCCGACGTCGATCGAGATGACGTCGCCTTCGTTCAGCACGCGGCGTCCCGACGGGATGCCGTGGATGACCTCTTCGTTGATCGACGCGCAAATCGTCGCCGGATAGCCGTGATACCCCTTGAACGCGGCGGTCGCGCCCGCGTTCTCGATCCGTTTCTCGGCCAGCGCGTCGAGATCGGCCGTCGTCACCCCCGGCGCCACATGAGCGGCGAGCTCGGTCAGCACCTCCGCAACGAGCCGGCCGGCGTCGCGCATCCGCTCGAGCTCGGATGCCGAACGGCAGACGATCACCGCCGGCCTCCGTTGCCCGCCGCCTCGATCGCCGCCGCGAGTTGCGCTGCGACGTCGTCGGGCGGCTGCGCGCCGTCAATCGTGCGGAACGTCGGACGCCGCCGGTAGAACTCGACGAGCGGCTTCGTGTTCAGGTCGTACACTTTCAGACGCTCCAGCACGACGCCGGCACTGTCGTCGGTTCGCTGCACGAGCCGTCCGCCGCAACGCCGGCAGCGCAGCGGCTCGGTCTGCGCGAGCACGGCGGCCGCCGTTTCGGCCGCCGCGCCGCCCGCGGTCGGCATCACCACTTTGTCGGCCGCTGCGACTTGCGTCTCGCGAACGGCGGCGTTCGCGCCGCAGTCCTCGCAGATCAGCCGCGACGCCAAGCGCCGCACTAGCTCCGCCAGAGGCACGACGATGTTGACCACGATCAGCGGATCGCGGCCGTTCATGATCGTGTCGAGCGCTTCTGCCTGCGCAACCGTCCGCGGAAAGCCGTCGAGCACGAACCCGCTTCGGGCGTCGTCTCTGTCGAGGCGTTCGCGCACGATGCCGATCATCACGTCGTCGCTGATCAGCTCTCCGCGATCCATGATCGCCCTGGCGCGTTTGCCGACGTCGGTGCCCGTCTGCACGGCCTCGCGGAGGATGTCGCCGGTCGAAATCTTCGGAATCCCCCGACTCCGCGCGAAGCGCTCGGCCTGCGTGCCCTTGCCCGCCCCGGGCGGGCCGAGCATGATGAGGTTCAAAGCCATCGTTCAAGTGCGAAGTCCGCAGTCGAAATCAGCCTTGACACTTCCTCAAGCTCTCCGTCCCCGAATGCGCGACTTCTTCATGAACCCGTCGTAGTGCCGCATGATCAGCTGCGACTCGACCTGCTGCACCGTGTCCATCGCGACGCCCACCACGATCAGCAGCGACGTGCCGCCGAAGTAGTAAGGGACGTTCATGCCTTCGGTGATCACCCGCGGCAGGCTCGCGTCGAGCCACTCGCCGATGAACGGAATCGGCGCCACCTTGAATCCGCTGATCAGCCACTGCGGCAGCAGCGCGATGAGCGCGAGGTAAACCGCGCCCGCGAGCGTGATGCGCGTCAGGATCGTGTCGATGTACTCCGCGGTCCGTTTGCCCGGGCGGATGCCCGGCACGAACCCGCCGTACTTCCGCATGTTCTCCGCCACGTCATCCGGGTTGAAGATGATCGCGGTGTAGAAGTACGTGAAGAAGATGATGCCGACCACGTACAGCAGGTTGTACAGCGGCATACCGGGCCCCAGGCTCGTCGTCAGCCATTCGCCGACGCCGCCTTTGAACGCCGACGCGATCGTCGCGGGAAACGCGAGGATCGACGAGGCGAAGATGACCGGGATGACGCCGCCAGTGTTCACCTTCAGCGGGATGTGCGTGCTCGAGCCGCCGTACATCCGCCGGCCGACGACGCGCTTCGCGTACTGAACCGTCACCCGCCGGTGGCCGCGCTCGACGAACACGATTGCCGCCACGACGAACGCCATCAGGACGATCAGGAACAGGATGCGGATCAGCCCGATCTGTCCCGTGCGCATCTGGTCGAACGTCTGCAGCACGGCGCGCGGCAGGCCGACGACAATGCCGGCGTAGATGATCAGCGACATGCCGTTGCCGATCCCGCGCTCGGTGATCTGTTCGCCGAGCCACATGATGAAGCAGGTGCCGGTGGTCAGCGTCAGCACGGTCATCAGCCGGAACCCGAGCCCCGGACTGATGACGAGCGGCAGGCCACCCGCGATCTTCGTCTGGCGCTCCAGGAAGATCGCGATGCCGAGCGCCTGGACGACGCTGAGCAGGATCGTGCCGTAGCGCGTGTACTGCGTGATCTTGCGCCGCCCGAGCTCGCCTTCCTTCGAGAGCCGTTCGAGGTACGGCCACACGACGGTCAGCAGCTGCAGGATGATCGACGCGCTGATGTAGGGCATGATGCCCAGCGCGAAGATCGTGACGCGCGACAGGTTCCCGCCGGAGAACATGTCGTAGAGACCGAACATCGTGCCCTGGAGCTGCCGCGCCATTTCGGCCAGCGCGACGAGGTTCACGCCGGGGACGGTGATGTTGTGTCCGACGCGGTACACGGCCAGCAGCCCCAGCGTGAACAGCACGCGGTTGCGCAGGTCCGAGACGGTAAAGATGTTTTTGAGGCTGTCGTTCACGCGAGTTGCTCCGTGGCGCCGCCCGCTGCGGCAATCTTTTCCGCCGCCTTCCCACTGAACTTGTGCGCGCGCACGGTGAGCGCCTTGCCGACCTCACCGCGAGCCAGAACCTTGACCTTCTGATCGCCGGACGCGACGAGCCCGTGCTCGCGCAGCAGCTCCGGCGTCACGACGGCGCCGGCGTCGAACTTCAGGCCGAGGGTATCGAGGTTGACGACCGCATACTCGACGCGAAACGGATTGTGGAAACCGCGCTTCGGCACGCGGCGATGCAGCGGCATCTGGCCGCCTTCGAAGCCGCGCTTGAACTTGAAGCCCGAACGCGACTTCGCGCCTTTGTGTCCGCGGCCGGCGGTCTTGCCCTGACCGGATCCCTGCCCGCGGCCGATCCGCTTCTTGGCGTGCTTCATCCCCTTCGGGGGACGGAGATTGTTGAGTGACATTCTTTACTCTCTCGCGGTTTACTCTCTCGCGGGACCGCCCCCGCTCGCTATTCCACCTCGACGAGGTGCCGCACCTTGTGAATCATGCCGCGCGTCGACGGCGTGTCCTTCAGCTCCACGGTGTGGCGGATGCGGCGAAGGCCCAGGCCGCGCACGGTCGCCGCCTGTTTCCGATCGAATCCGATCGGGCTCTTGACGAGCGTCACCTTCACCGTGGCGCCCTTCGTGTCGGTTCTATGATTCGCCATACCCGTTCTCGCTCGCGTCTACGCGCTCGCGCGCGCGAGCGACTCCAATTCCTTTCCTCGCAACCGCGCGATCGACACCGGATCCTTCAGCGTCGACAGGCCGGCGAAGGTCGCGCGCACGACGTTGTGCGGGTTTGCCGATCCGAGCGACTTCGTCAGGATGTTCGTGATGCCGGCCGACTCCACGACCGCGCGCACCGCGCCACCGGCGATGATGCCCGTGCCGTCGGGCGCCGGCTTCAGCAGCACGCGCCCCGCTCCGAAACATCCGGTGATCGTGTGCGGAATCGTCGTCCCCTGCAGCGGCACGCGGACGAGATTCTTCTTCGCCGCCTCGATGCCCTTCTTGATTGCCGACGGGACTTCCTTCGCCTTGCCGATGCCGAAGCCGACGACGCCGTGTCCGTCGCCGACGACGACGAGCGCGCTGAAGCTCAGGTTCTTGCCGCCCTTGACGACCTTCGTCACGCGGTTGATCGAGACGACCGTGTCCTTGATGTCGAGCTGCGACGGGTCGATGCGTTCACGAGTGCGCATAATCAGAATTCCAATCCACCCTTGCGGGCCGCGTCCGCCACGGCGCGTATGCGGCCGTGATACAGAAATCCGCTGCGGTCGAAGACGACGCGCTTGATGCCCTTTTCGATCGAACGCTCGGCGATCGTTCTGCCGATCGCTTCGGCGCCTTTCAGGTTTCCGCCGGTCACGCCCTTGCCGAGCGACCCTTTCACCTTCGGGTCGATGCTGGAGGCCGATACGAGCGTCTGTCCGCTGAGGTCGTCGATGACCTGCGCGTAGATGTGCGACACGCTGCGGAACACGCTCAGACGCGGACGCTCCTTCGTTCCCATGATCCGCTTGCGCTGACGCAACTGAATCCGATGCCGGCGATCGCCTTTCGTCGTGATCTTCATAACCGAATCCCGAGTCCCAATCCTTACTTGGCGCCTGTCTTTCCAGCCTTCTTCTTCAACTGTTCGCCGGTGTACCGAACGCCCTTCTGCTTGTACGGATCCGGCTTGCGCATCCGGCGGATGTTGGCGGCGACCTGACCCACGAGCTGGCGGTCGACGCCGGTCACCGTGATATGCGTCTGCTTGTCGATCGCGATGTCGATCCCTTGCGGGATGTCGAAGACGACCGGATGCGAGTAGCCGAGCGCGAAGATGACCTGCTTGCCTTTGACCTCCGCGCGGTAGCCGACGCCGACGATGTCGAGCTCTTTCTTGTAGCCGTTGGTGACGCCGGCGACGGCGTTCGCGACGAGACTGCGGGCGAGGCCGTGGAACTTGCCGAGCTCGGGTTCCGCCGACACCGTCTTCGCGACGAGGTGACCGTCGGCCAGCTCGAAATTAATCCCCGAAGGAAACGCCTGGCGCATCTTGCCCTTGGGGCCCTGCACTTCGACCGCGCCGTCGACGACCTTGACGGTCACGCCCTTCGGCACCGTAATCAGTTTCTTTCCAATTCTCGACATATCTTCAGCTCTTGGTTATCAGCTGTCAGCTCTCGGCTTTCAGCTGAATGGTCACCAGATGTTGCAGAGCACTTCGCCGCCGACGCCGGCCTTCACCGCTTCGCGGCCGGTCATCACGCCGCGCGACGTCGTGAGAATCGCCGTGCCCAGTCCGCCGAGGACCTCCGGCACGTCGTCGCGTCCGAAGTAGACGCGGCGGCCGGGACGGCTGATGCGCTCGACGCCGGTGATCAGCTTCTCGCCGTGCGGTCCGTACTTCAGGAACAAACGCAGCGTCTTGGTCGGCAACGCGGCGTCGTCGAGGAGCTTGAACCCCTGGATGTAGCCTTCGTCCTGCAGGATGCGCGCGATCTCGGCCTTGAGGCGCGAGGCGGGCATGTCGACGCGAGTGTGCTTGGCGGTCACCGCGTTGCGGATCCGCGTGAGCATGTCTGCGATTGGATCTGTCATCTTGGTTCGCTCTCAGCTTTCAGCTATTCGGCTTTCAGCTTCCAGCTCGCAGCTGACAGCTGAGAGCCGAGAGCTGATAGCTATTCCTACCAGCTGCTCTTCGTCACGCCCGTCACGTCGCCCTCGAGCGCCAGCTTGCGGAAGCAGAGGCGGCAGAGGGCGAACTTCCGCATGTAGGCGCGTGGGCGGCCACACAGGCGGCAGCGGTTGCGGAGCCGGACCTTGTACTTCGGCGTCTTATGTTCCTTCGCGATCTTTGCAGTAGTGGCCATCTATTACTTTCTCGCGGGGCCCCGCCCCCGCTCGCTGATGCCTCGCGCCCGCTGCGCGCTTGCGGCCGCTGGCGCCGTTAACTCTGACGGAACGGCATGCCGATGAATTGCAACGGCTTCCTCGCCTCGGCTTCTCCTCCAGGACTACGAGGCTCGGAACGGCATGCCGATGAATTGCAACAGCTTCCTCGCCTCGGCTTCTCCTCCAGGACTACGAGGCTCGGAACGGCATGCCGATGAATTGCAACAGCTTCCTCGCCTCTTCGTCGGTCTTCGCCGTCGTGACGACCGAGACGTTCATGCCGCGCGCCTTGTCGACCTTCATGTAGTCGATCTCGGGGAACAGCAGCTGGTCGCGCAGGCCGAGCGTGTAGTTGCCGCGGCCGTCGAACCCGCGCGGCGACACGCCCTTGAAGTCGCGCACGCGCGGCAGCGCGATGGTCATCAGCCGATCGAGGAACTCCCACATGCGCTCGCCGCGGAGCGTGACCATCGTGCCGATCGGCATCCCTTTTCTGACCTTGAACGCCGCGATCGATTTCTTCGCGCGGCGCACCACCGGCTTCTGCCCCGTGATGCGCGCGAGCTCGTCGGCGCCGGTGTCGACGATCTTCGCGTTCGAGGTCGCCTCGCCGAGGCCCATGTTCACGACGACCTTGTGGACCTTCGGCACGGCCATCACGTTCTTGTACCCGAACTCCTTCTTCAGGGCCGGACGACGTCCTTGGTGTACTTCTCTTTCAGCCGGGCGCTCATTTGTCGACGACTCCCT
>Ga0209471_1002713_pt1 | contig 10132 bp, 10 predicted proteins | sample GraSoiAngelo_128_FD_185885 | JGI IMG/M metagenome (GOLD analysis project Ga0209471, IMG submission 185885) | Grasslands soil microbial communities from the Angelo Coastal Reserve, California, USA - 14_0927_12_20cm (SPAdes) (version 2) | ecosystem: Environmental > Terrestrial > Soil > Grasslands ... | reverse complement strand
ACCGAGAGCGAGGTAGCCCCTCACCGCGGACGCGGACGCGAAGACGCCCCCACCGAGCTCGTGATCGGCGAGGGCCTCGGCCAGCGCCTGGCGGGAGGTCTCGGGGCCCTCCAGCGTCCGGTACACCGCCAGCTCGACCACCTCGGCGCCCCGCTCCCGGAGGCGACCCGGAAGGTCGGCGGCCGCGATCTCGGCGCGGGCGAGCAGGATGCGCTTGCCCCCCGGCTCTGGGATGGCCTCGGCGAGACTCTTCCCGTTCGCCCGTTCGGGCAGCACCGAGGCCGTCACGCCACGCTCGGCCAGGGCCGCGGCGGTGGCCGCGCCGACCGCGGCCCAGCGAGCGTCGCCCGGCAGCTCCGGCAGTGCCGCCACCCCGGTTGCGCTGGTAACGACGATCCAGTCGAAGCCCTCCAACGCGGCGGCTTCCACCGGGATCGGCGCGGTGGTCACCGTGGGAACCGGGTGAACCTGGAAGCCGCGTTGGCGCAGCGCGGCCACCAGCGCGTCATCCGGTCCGGCGGGTCGCGTCACCAGCACCGACCTCATTGCCTCACCAGGCCTCTGCCAGCCACTCGCCGATCGGCCGCGCCCGGGCGCCGATGTAGTCGGCGGGACCGCTGCCCGAGGTGCCTCTGACGCGGCCCTCGGCGTTGATGGCGTAGGCGAGCAGCCGGTAGCCGTCGTCGCTGGGCATCACGAGCGCCCCCAGCGGCGCCCGGCAGCCCCCGCCCGAGGCTTCGAGGACGGTTCGTTCGGTCTCGATCGCGAACCGGACCTGGGGGTCGTCCAACTCGCCCAGAGCCGCCAGCAGCTCGCGGTCGCCGCTTCGCGCCTGGATCGCCAGCGCGCCCTGGGCGGGAGCGGGCGGGACCACCGTCGGGTCGAGCCGCTGGTCGATCCTGCTGCCTTCCCCCAGCCGGTCGATCCCGGCAGCGGCCAGCACCAGGACCTCGACGGCGCCCTCGTCGAGCCGGCGCAGCCGGCTGTCGACATTACCGTGCAGGGGGATGACCCGGAGGCCCTTGCGTGCCGCCAGCACGAAGCCTTCCCGGCGCGGGCTGTCGGTACCGACCACGGCCCCCTCCGGCAGGGTCTCCAGGGTGGCGCCGCCGGCGCGCGTGACCAGGGCGTCGCGGGCGTCGGCCCTTTCCGGGTAGGCAGCGATGGTCAGGCCAGGCTCGTCGGCGATCGGGACGTCCTTGGCACTGTGGACCGCGACGTCGATCTCGCCGGCCCGGAGAGCCCGCGCGATGGCGGCCACGAAGACGCCCTCGCCGGGGACCATGTCGACGGGTCGGACGTCTCCCTCGGTGACGATCGGGACCAACTCGACCTCGTGACCGACTGCGCGGAGCCGGTCGGCGACGAGTCCGGTCTGGACCAGGGCCAGCCGCGAGCCGCGGGTGCCGATCCGGATTTTCAACTTCGGGCCTCGAGCCAGGCGAGGTACTCGGCCGTCTTCGCGACCACCACCCGCCCGGCCGCCTCGCTGTAGCCCCGGGGTGGCGGCGGCCGGTCGCTGAAGAGCTCGTCGATGCCGAGGAAGCTGCCGTTGAGCCCGGCGCGGACCGTGGCCGGCACCGCGCTGGGCGCCGAGATGTCGGCGATCGGCGGCAGCTCCGCCGGCCGGGCCAGCTCCTCCCAGACGCCGGCGAGGGCGACGGCGACCGCGGCGCTTCGGGCGGCCAGCTCGGCGCCTTCGCCGAGGTCGACGCCCCGGGCGCCGTAGACAGCAGCCAGGCGGCGGGCGTTGCGCGCGTCGCGGCTGGCGATGATCAGGGTGGCGCCCGCGCCCGTGGCCGCATGGGCGAGGGCCGAGCCCATCCGCCCCGCCCCGGCGACCAGGACCGGCCGGCCGGGAAGGCTGGAGCGCTCCGCGAGCCAGCCGACCGCGCGCGCGGCCAGCCCGGCGCCCGCTGCCGCGCGCCCGGCGCGGGCTCGCCGGCCGGTGGCCGCCGCGACCTCGAACAGACGCTGCAGCCTTCCGTCGACGGTCCGTTGCTCGAGTGCGACGCGGAGGGCGTCACGGACCTGGTGGAGCACCTCGTCCTCGCCGACGACGGCGCTTTCCAACCCCGCCGCGACCCGAAACAGGTGCTCAACAGCCGCGGAGTCCTGCCGCAGAACCAGGCCTTCCGGGATCCCGTCCGGCTCGCCCAACCCATACACCTCGACCCGGTGGCAGGTGCTCAGCAGCACCCGGTCCGGCCGGCCGGCGATCCGGGCCTCGAGCTCGAGCGCCAGCCGCTGCCGGTCTTCGGCGGTGGCCTGCTCGGCGCTGGCTGCGAGGACCCAGGGCCGGCTCATCTGCCCAACTCCGAGTAGCCGTTCATCAAGGCGACCAGCAGGCGGTCCATGGCCGCTTCGGCCTCGACAAGAAGGGCGGTCGCCTCGCGCGTGTCGAGTCGCCGGCGGCGGGCGATGCCGGCCAGCTCGCCGACGAAGGAGCTGCGAAAACGCAGGAAGAACTCCACCGCCTCCGCCAGCGAGGCTCCGAGCGAGGCCGCCCTCGCCCCGTACTCGCCGGCGGCCCGGCAGGCTTCGGCCAGCTTCGCCTGGGCGGCCTCCTTCTGCTCCGCGTCCAGGTGCTCGAGGAGGAGGGCGAGCAGCCGGTGGCCGCGGTCGCGGAAGTCCGCCCGGTCCGCGTCCGAGAGGGACGCCAGCCAGGGCGGCGGCGCCGGGCGCTCGGCGGGCCGGGCGCGCCGGTAGGCCTGGGCCATCCGGTCGGCGCTGCTGCCCAGTGCCGGCCGCCGGGCGCGGAGGTGGGGAACCAGGCTCTCGATCACCGAGCGGGGGAAGCGGCGGTGGCCGCCGGGGGTGACGAAGGTGGCAACCTGGCCCTCGTCGGCCCAACGGCGGAGGGTGCCGGGAGTGATGCCGAGGATCCGGCTGGCCTCGCCCAGGCTCAGCCAAGGGGACGCGGGACGGGCGGGGGAGAGCACCGTCAAATTATGTCGAAAACTACTGAAAGCTATCGATCGCCTCTTCCGGCGGTGGCGATTGACACCTCCACTTTGAGGTTGAAGCAGGTCCCGCTTAGACTGCCGGCGCAGATGAGGGCATTCGGCGTCGTGCTTCTGGCTTTGGTCCTGGCCGGCTGCGCTTCCGGCGCAGCGGTGACCCCCACGCCTCCGGTCGCACCTCCCGCGCCGGTCGCGACGGCCACAGCCATCGCCGCGGCGGTCCTGGCGACGGCCGCCCTGCCCAACCCGAAGCTCACCCCGGGCGAGGTCTTCCCGGGCGTAGCCGCGGCCCAGGTCTGCACCAGCGGCTACTCCGGATCCGTCCGAAACGTGCTGCGCGAACAGTACGTGGCGGTTTATGCCGAGTACGGTCTGGCCTACCCCCAGCCGCCCGGCGCCTACGAGCTCGACCACCTCATCCCGCTCGAGCTCGGGGGCGACAACGCGAACGCCAACCTCTGGCCTGAGCCGGCCGCCCCCGCGCCCGGGTTCCACCAGAAGGACGAGCTGGAGAACCTGCTCCACAGCCGCGTCTGCTCCGGGCAGCTGCCGCTCGCCGACGCCCAGCGCACTATCGCGTCGGACTGGCTGGCGCTCTACCGTCAGTACCTGCAGCCATGACCCAGCGCAAACGGAAGCTGACCGAGCTCACCGGCAGCGGCGACGATGGCACCACCGGCCTTCTGGGCGGCGGGCGCGCGCGCAAGGACGAGGCGCGGATCGAGGCCTATGGCACCGTCGACGAGGCGTCGAGCGCGATCGGGCTGGCGAAGGCATTGACCGGCGACGCGCGGGTCCGCGACCTTTGCGAGGAGCTCCAGCGCGGCCTCTACAAGCTGGGCGCCGAGCTGGCGACGAACCCCACCCGGGCCGGCAGCTTCGGGGTCGTGGGTGCGGCCGAGCTCAGCCGGCTGGACGAGATCGCCAACGAGCTGGAGGCGCAAGCACCAATGCCGGCCGAGTTCATCCTGCCTGGCGCGACGCCGGCGAGCGGCGCTCTCGACCTGGCCCGCGCGGTCGTCCGGCGTGCCGAGCGGCGGCTGCTCCCCTTCGCCGAGCCCCACCCGGGGGCCGTCGTCTACCTGAACCGGCTGAGCCTCGTCCTCTTCATCCTCGGCCGCTACGAGGAGGTCCGGGCGGGCGTTGCAACCAAGACGGCAAAGCGCGGGTAGCGGGAATCCGCCTAAACTGCACGTCGCCTTCTCTCCCATGCTCATCCACTCGAGCATCCTCCTGGTCGGGATCGGTGTCCTCGCCGCCCTGCTGGCGCTGCTGGCGGGGGCCTGGATCTACCTCTACCGCTACCTCTTCGTTCCCAACGCGCCCGCCTTCCTAGACGACTTCATGTTCATACCCTGGGAGTTCCAGGCCGACTACGAGGAGGTCGAGCTGCTGTCCGCCGACGGCGTCCACTTCGGCGCGTGGCTCTTCCGCCAGCCGGGGTCTCCCCAGACCGTCATCGTCAGTCCCGGGCACAAGGGCCAGCGGCAGGCGGTCCTGGGCGTCTGCGTCGCCCTCTGGCGCAAAGGCTTCAACGTCATCGCCTACTCCTACCGCGGTATGCCCGGCAGCGACCGCCGCCGGGTGACGATGGGGATCGACGAGGTCAACGAGCTGCAGGCCGTGCTCGCCTTCGCGCGCCAACGCGTGAAGGGCGCCCGGATCGGGCTGCTCGGCTACTCGATGGGCGCCGTGGTCTCCCTGTTGGGCGGGGCGGGTGAGCCCTCGATCGAGGCCTTCGTGCTCGACAGTCCCTTCAGCGACCTTCGCAGCCTGCTCTCCGAGAACCTCGGGCGCCTGCTCCACCTGCCGGGGCAGATCTTCATCGGCCCGGTCGACCTCTGGTTCCGGGTCCGAAGCGGCAAGAGGCTGGAGGACTCGAGCCCGATCAAGATCCTGAGCGCGCTCGAGCCCCGGCCGCTCTTCTTCATCCACGGGGGCGCCGACCCGGTCACCGGGGTTCACCATTCGCGGCTGCTCTACGACCGCTACCGCGGCCCGCGCGAGATCTGGATCGTCCAGGGCGCGCCCCACACCGGCGCCTACTTCGCCGACCGCGAGCTCTACGTGGAGCGGATCGCGGCCTTCTTCGGGCGCCACCTCGGCCTGAGCCGCACCCACCAGCTCCGCCTGATCGAAGAGGACGAGGTCTCGTAACCAGGCCGGCCGCCGCGCTGGCGGACTCCGAGAGCTACTCCGACCTGCAGCTCGAAGGCGGAACGCTGCCCGGGGTCCGGGGGGTGAGCGTGGAGGGCGGCCGCTGGCGCGGCGTCTCGCTGGCGGGGCAGACCTTCCGCCTCCTCCACCTGGCCGGGGTGCGCCTCGAAGAGTGTGACCTCTCCAACTGCGAGTGGGAGCTGCCGATGCTGGAGGAGGTGGTGCTCGAGGGCTGCCGCCTGACCGGCTTCCGGTGCCGGGGCGGGAAGGCCATCGAGCTCCGGCTGAAGAGCTGCCACGGTCAATATGCCCAGTTCGAGGGCGTCCAGCTCAAGGACGCCCGCCTCGAAGGCTGCCAGCTGGGTGACTCCAGTTTCCACCGCTGCGAGCTGGATCGCTCGGTCTTCACGGACTGCGACCTGCGCGGGATGGTCCTCTCCGGCGTCCGGCTCAAGGGCGCCGACCTCCGCGGCTGCCGGATCGACGGGATCCGGGCGACCCTCGACGACCTCTCGGGCTCCATCCTCGACCCGCGCCAGGCCGCCGCGGTGCTGGCCGGGCAGGCGGAGATCAGCGTCCGAGAGCTGGGGGAAGAGGCCCCATAGGCCTCCGCGTCTACTTGTTGTAGATGAAGCCGATCAGCGGGACCTGGCCGGGGCCGATGGTCCGCTGGGAGGTGACCCCGAAGCCGGCGAAGTTCATCTCGGAGACCTGCCAGGTGCCGTCGGGATAGACGTTCTCGACGTAGGCGACGTGGCCCCAGCCGCTCTCCCAGGTGACCATGATCGCCCCCTGCTCGGGATGCGACCCGACCGGGTAGCCCTGGGCCTGCGCGTTGCCGAACCACTGGTAGGCGTCGCCCAGCCAGGTCACGTCGCGGCGTGTCGCCACGTACCAGGTGCACCAGCCCCAGGGGAAGCGCGGGTTGACGAAAGTCCCCACCGGGGCGCCCAGGGTGACCTTGTAGCGGCCGCCGGTCACGCGGCCCGGGAAGGACTCGGTCTTGATGGTCAGGGTCGGGCCCTTGGCGCCCGGAAGGACCAGCTCGACTCCCTCCGGCAGTGCGCCGGGGTCGTAGATGCGGTTGTAGTTGACGACCGCGTCCGAGTCGACGTGGTAGGCCGCGGCCAGCGACTCGAGGGTATCGCCGGCGTGGACGGTGACGACGATGCCGTGGGTCGGCGGGATGGTCAGCTTGACACCGCCGGTGACCCTGTCGGTGTCGGTCAGGATCGGGTTCGACCAGCGGATCTCCTCGATGCTGACATTGAACTTGTCCGCGACGGTCTTGAGGTCTTCGTTGGTGGAGACGGTGTAGACGGTCGGCGCGTGCGAGGCCGGCGCGGAGGTGGGGATGGAGAGCGGCTTGACGATGGTGCTGAACCGCCCGAGGTAGAAGTCGGAGACGTCGCCACCCTGGTTCATGACCAGGGCGTTGGCGTCGGTGTGGAGCCCGAAGCGGGCCGGTAGCTGGCGGCTTACCGATGCGTAACCCGACACGCTGAGGACGATCACGAGCACGGCGGCATGCGTGAGATAACGGCTCAGAACCGTCAGTGGAAAACTACCCCCGCTTACTGTCGGTGCGAATCACGCCCTGGCGGAGCGATCCGCGAAAACGGGTGGAAGGCTAACAGAGGCTTGTCGCGAGTGTCAAACCGCTTTGCGGCGGTATTTGCGAAAGGAACTGGGGAACCGTTTCGGGGCCGGCGGAATATGGAGTTGGGCGGTACCTGATGCCGTTCCTATAATTCCTTCTGGTGCGTGGGTGATCGGGGTGAGCATTTGAAAGAGCGCTCGGAGCGCCAACAGGACCTGGAATCCGTCAGCCGCGTAGCCGATGCCCTGCTCGCCAACGTCGGCCGGGCCATCGTCAGCAAGGAGTACGAGGTCAAGCTCTGCCTGACCACGCTGCTCTGCAACGGCCACCTCCTGATCGAGGACGTGCCGGGCGTCGGCAAGACGATGCTCGCCAAGTCGCTGGCGCGCTCCCTCGACTGCACATTTCACCGCATCCAGTTCACGCCTGACCTGCTGCCCTCCGACGTCACCGGCGTCACCATCTTCAACCAGAAGACCGAGGATTTCGAGTTCCGAGCCGGCCCGGTCTTCGCGCAGATCCTTCTCGCCGACGAGATCAACCGCGCCACGCCCAAGACCCAGGCCGCGCTCCTGGAGGCGATGGAGGAGCGCCAGGTCACCGTCGATGGCGAGACCAAGCCGCTGCCGCATCCCTTCGTGGTCATGGCGACCCAGAACCCGATCGAGTACGCGGGCACGTTTCCGCTGCCGGAAGCGCAGCTGGACCGGTTCATGATGCGCGTCCGCCTCGGCTACCTGACCTTGCAGGAAGAGGCGAAGCTGATCGGCGAGGACCGCGTCGAGTCGCCGATGGAAGAGCTGCAGCCGGTCGTGTCGCCGAAGGAGCTGGACCTGGCGCAGGAGGCGGTGCGGGCGGTGTTCGTCAAGCCTGCGCTCCGCGAGTACATCGCACGCATCATCGACCGCACCCGCTCGCACGCCGACATCGCGCTCGGCGCCAGCACCCGCGGCACCATCAACCTCTTCCACGCCGCCCAGGCCTGGGCCGCCATCGCCGGGCGGGAGTACGTCCTGCCCGACGACGTCAAAGAGCTCGCGGAGCCGATCCTTGCGCACCGCCTGATCCTGCGGCCAAACGCCGAGATGCAGGGCCAGACGACTCGCAAGATCCTCGCCCAGCTGCTGGAACGGGAGCCCGTGCCGCAGCTGACTGGTGATGAGTAGGCTCCTTCTCGCCGCCGGTCTCCTCCTCCTACTGCTCTTCGCCTACCTGACCGCGATCAGGTCGGCGTTCGTGCTCGTCTACGGGCTGACGCTGGTCCTGGTCCTCGCCTTCTGGTGGCCGCGTCAGGTCATCCGCCGGATCAAGGTGACGCGGCATATCGAGGCTGGGACTCCGACCGTGGGGGAGGCGTTCGAGGAATCGTTCACGGCCGAGAAGACGGGCTGGGTGCCGGCACCCTGGGTCGAGATCCGCGACATGAGCGAGATCAAGGACTACCAGCCGGGGCGCGTTGTCTCCCTGGGCGACCCGGTGACCTGGACCCACAAGGGGACCTACCGGCGCCGGGGCTGGATGACCTTCGGCCCGACCCGGGTTCGGGTCCAGGAGCCGTTTGGGCTCTTCAGCCGGGAGACCCGGCTCAACGAACGCCACAAGATCCTCGTCTACCCCCGCGTCCGGCCGATGCCGGAGTTCGTGATGCCGGCCGAGCAGCACTCGGGTGACGCGCGGCTGCTCGCGTCAGCCTGGGCCGACTACCCGCCCGAGACCAGCGGCGTCCGCGACTACTACCCCGGGGACTCGCTGGGACGCATCCACTGGAAGCTCTCGACCAAGTACGGCCGGATGATGTCGAAGACCTTCGAGCAGCCACTGACCTCGGACCTGCTGATCGTCCTCGACCTGCAGCGATCGATCCATCACGGCCAGGGCGAGGAGTCGACCCTGGAGTACGCGATCAGCCTCGCGGCCTCCATCAACGCCCAGGTCCACAGCCAGGGCCGCCAGGTCGGCCTGATCACCAATGACAGCCGGGGGACGGTGCTGACGCCGCACCGCGCCTTCCGCCTGGAGCGGGCGGTGCTCGAGTACCTGGCCATCGCCCAGGCCGACGGCGACCTGCCCATCCACTCCTACCAGATCTGGGACAAGATCCGGAAGCTGCCGGGCCGGATGATCGCCCTCATCACCCCCAGCACCGACGCCGGCTGGCTGCGCAACCTGGAGGCGATCCCGCACAAGCGCACGGCGCGCGTCGCCTTCTACATCGACGCCGCCAGCTTCGGCGCCCCCGAGCCGCACCTGTCCTTCGACCTCCACTCCGACGTCGAGCTCTTCGTCGTCCGCAAGGGCGACGATTTCAGCCGCCTGATGAGGACCCGGAATGCAGTCCGTTTGGTCTGACTTCCGGGCGCGGTTGCCGCTGGGCGAGCTCCCCTCCTTCCTGCTGGTGCTGGCGCTCGCCCTCGTGATCGCGCAGTCGACGGTGATCATGCAGTGGGACCAGCACACCGAACTGTTCATCAGCACCACGCTGCTGGCCGTGACCGCGATGAGCGTGCTGGCGCTGGTCCGGCCGCTGCCGGCGGTGGTCGCGCTGGGCGCGGGGTTGGCCGCGGCGGCCATCGTCCCCTGGTACCAGAATTCCGCCGCCCTGCAGGTCGCTCATCCTGGCGAGCCGTTCGGGCTGCCGCCTTTCGACAGCTGGCTGGTGCGCCTCGCCGGCACCGACCAGAACGTTGACGGATCGCTCTTCCTCTACGTGGGCTGCGTCGCCTTCTGGCTCTCCTCCGGCTGGCTCGCGTGGTGCTCCCTGCGCTGGCGGAAGCCCATGCTGGGCCTGTTCCCGGGCGCCGCCATCTTCGCCACCAACGTCCTCAACTCCAGGGACGAGCAGAACGCGAACACTCTCTACTTCCTGCTCCTGACCATCGCCCTGCTGCTCTGGACCAGCTACCGCGGATCGCTGCAGACAGCACTCAAGAACGGCCTCCGGCTCACCTCGGACTCACGCTGGGACTTCTGGGAGACCGGCGTCGCGGCGACGGCGGGCGTGATGCTGCTGGCGATCTTCGTGCCGCCGCTGACGCACGACGACCAGACCATCAACGTCGAGAACGGGGTCTTCCGGAGCTGGGCCGAATTCCAGCAGAACCTGAACCACCCGGTGGAGGTGGGGAGGGGCGGCTCGGCCGCCTTCTCGACCGGCTTCGCGACCGACGCCGGCCTCAACGGCCCGCTCAGGCGCAGCGACAAGCTCGTCTTCGTCTATACGATCACGGGCCAGTACGCGGGACCCCGCTACTTCCGGGGCGTGAACCTGCAGAACGGCATCCGCCAGAACCAATGGGCGTACTTGAACAACCCGTTCGGCTTCCAGTTCTTCGTCTCCAAGAACTCCAACCTGCCCTACGCCGACAACTCTCTCCACGAGCAGTTCAGCTCCACCGTCCAGGTCCACATGCTG
>Ga0209471_1002712_pt1 | contig 10133 bp, 10 predicted proteins | sample GraSoiAngelo_128_FD_185885 | JGI IMG/M metagenome (GOLD analysis project Ga0209471, IMG submission 185885) | Grasslands soil microbial communities from the Angelo Coastal Reserve, California, USA - 14_0927_12_20cm (SPAdes) (version 2) | ecosystem: Environmental > Terrestrial > Soil > Grasslands ... | reverse complement strand
GGCCATCCTTCGCACCTGCCGCCGCGCCATTCCCCACGGCGGCCGTCTGCTCGTCGTCGAGTTAGTGATCGGACATGGCAACGAGCCGTCGTTTGCCAGGACGCAGGACATGAACATGCTGATCAATCTCGGCGGGCAGGAGCGCACAGAGGCCGAGTACCGCGCGCTGTTCGAGGCGTCCGGATTTGCGTTGACCAGGACCATCCCGGTCTTCGGAGACATGAGGATCATCGAGGGCGTACCCGCCGCGGGGTGATCACGCGCGAGGGCGATGCGCCGTCCTCCGATGCACGTTGAGCAACGCCTCGGTGGCAAATGCCTGACCGCACTTGTCGCACACGAATGCGTCGACGAACTCGACGCGCGGGGCGTCGGCCGGGAGATCTTTGGTCGAGTACGTGGTGTCGCCCTCAGGGTCGGGGTTGATGACCTCGCCGAGGTTGGACGACCCGCCCGGCCACGCCGCGTCGACGCCTTCTGTGCCGCCGGGATTCGCCTCATGTGGAAGAGGCCTTGCCTCAGGAAGTTCGGGTAGCCCGGTCGCGTCGCGCTTCTTCTTGCCTTTCATATGTCCAGCTATACGCCAACCGAGCGCGTACGGCTAGGCGACCGCGCGGCCGAACTGCCGGGCGCCGATCACGACCGCGATCACCGACAGGACCACCATGATCGCCACGCCCTTGGCCACGCTCGGATCGCCGAGGCTGTCGTTGAAGATGGCCCGCGCCGCGTCGACCGCGTATGACAACGGGTTGACGGCCGCGATGCTGCGCAGCCACTGCGGCGCCAAGCCAAGAGGCAGCAGGACGCCGGACAGGAGGAGGATCGGAAGCGCCGATGTGAAAACGATCGGGGCATAGCTGTCCTCGCTCCGCACGGCCAGCGCCACGGCGTACGCGACCGAAGCCGTCAGCAACCCGATGAGGCCGATCAGGGCCAGCACGATCACGATGCCCACCGGGTGGATGCTGAGTCCAAACGGCAGCGCCAGCAAAATGAGGATGAGCGACTGGACGACGATCGAGATCACGTCGCGCAGCGCGCGGCCGAGCAGCAGCGCAACGCGGCTGACCGGGGTCACCCGAAGCCGCTCGATAACTCCCATGCGCAGCTCGGCGATCAGGCTGAAGCCCACGCCGGCCGCGCCGAACATGCCGAGCTGCACGAGCAGACCCGGTACGAACACGTTGTAGGCGCCGCCAGGACCGAATCCCCGCATCGAGGCGATCGGCTTGAGCAGCGGGGCAAACAGGATCAGGTAGAGGAGCGGCTGCAAGACACCGAGCGCGATCCAGACCGGGTTGTGGATCAGCAGCCCGAAGTAGCGGCCGAACACCAACCACGTGTCGCGGAGCAGCTTCATGCCGGCGACTCCCGGAGCGACCGGCCCGTCTGGCGCAGAAACACGTCATCGAGGCTCGGCCGGTGCAGCTCCACGGTCAGCAGCTGCAGGTTGGCGCCATCGAGCAGTCGAAGGATGGCCGGCATCGCCTGCTCGCCGCGGTCCACATATAGATGGACGGAGCCGTTTTCGAGGCGCGCCTCTCGGACGAAGGGTTCGCCCTGGATCAGGTCGAGAGCGCGCCGCTGCTCGCCGGCGACGCTGAAGGTGACCACGTCGCCCGCGATCGCACGCTTCAGCTCCTCAGGCGTGCCTTCGGCGACGATCTTGCCGTAGTCGATGATCGCGACGCGGTCGCAAAGCGCGTCCGCCTCGTCGAGGTAGTGGGTCGTGAGGAATACGGTCGTGCCGCGATCGTGCATCCGCCGCACCTCGTCCCACACGCGGGCGCGGCTCTGCGGGTCGAGCCCGGTGGTGGGCTCGTCGAGAAACAGGAGCTTCGGGCCATGGACCAGGCCCAGCCCGATGTCGAGCCTCCGTTTCTGGCCGCCCGAGTACGTACCGGTCTTGCGGTCGGCGGCGCCCTCGAGCTCGAGCATGTCGATGAGCTCGGTGGCGCGCGTCTGCGCGGCGGCGGTGGACATTCCGTACAGGCGGCCCTGGAAGACGAGCTCGGTGCGGCCGGTGATCTCGCGGTCGGAGCCCCCCGCCTGGCCGACGTAACCGATCCGGTCGCGGATCCGGTCTTGCTGCGTGGCCAGGTCGCAGCCCGCCACGCGCGCGGTGCCGCCGCTGGGCGGCAGAAGGGTGGCGAGCATACGCAGCGTCGTCGTCTTGCCGGCGCCGTTAGGGCCGAGAAAGCCGAAGATCTCGCCCGCGCTCACGTTGAGGTCTACGCCGGCCACCGCCTCGACCTGCCGCTGGCGTGACTTGAAGACGCGGCGCAGGCCGCGTGTCTCGATTACAGCTTCAGGATTGGCTCCGACCATCGGTCGAGATTTTGCCGGATGCTGGCATTCCGCCGCCGGTCAACAAGTCCCAGAACGCCTCCTGCACGGGGCCACCGCGTCCCTTGCGACGTACCGCTGTGATCGGTCGCAAGCTCGGCGGGATCGGCAACCGTTTCAGCACGCCGCTTGCGACGTCTGCGGCCACAGCGCGCTTGGGCAGCGCCGCAAAGCCAAGACCGGCGATGGCCGCCGCGCGCACGTACTCGGGGTGGCCGAGGCTCAGCACCTCGAGGCGGTCGTAAGCCTCACCGAGCATGTCGCGCACGGTTTGCTCGGCCGACCACTCAGGACCTCGTCCCAGGTAGAGGTGGCCGGCGAGGTCGGTGGAGGCCACGCGCCGAAGCCGGGACAGCGGGTGGTCGCGATGCGCGACGACCACGAGCTCGTCTCGAGTCAGCTCGAAGGCGACCAGCGCCGGGTCGGGCGCCCCTTCGAGGATGGCGCAGTCGAGCGTCCCCGCCACGACCCGGCGATTCAGCTCGGCCGACGGCTCGACGACGACGCTCAGCTTGACGCCCGGGTGGCGGCGGGTGAACTCGGCCAGGTGGGGCGGCAGGTAATACGTCGCGCAGGTGGGGCTGGCGCCGACGTGGAGGGAGCCGGCCTGCAGCTCTTTTGCCGCTTGCGCGGTGTCGTCCATCACCTCGACCGCGCGCATGGCGGCGCGGCAAGCGTCGGCCAGCGAACGGCCCGCATCCGTGAGGCGAACGCGTCGACCGTCGCGCTCCAGGAGCTGCAGCCCGACCGCGCGCTCGAAGTGCCGGACCTGCTGGGTCACGGCGGCCTGGGTCAGGAAGAGGGAGGCCGCCGCCCGCGAGATGTGCTCGTGTTCCGCGACCGCCACGAAGGACCGTATCTGCTCGAGTGTGAAGGCCGGTTTTCGCACCGGAATATATTAGTCGGGCTTATAGAAAGGATTACAAACAGTTGAGTCCAATTGGCTTAATGAAAGCTGAAGTCGAGCGTTGTACCAGTTACCGTTCAAACACGCTCTCGTGGGGAGAGAAAGGAGGGAGATAACCCAAATGTATAGCCGGCAGAGCCGCCAGAAAGGCCAAGGCATGGTCGAGTACGCCCTGATCCTGGTCCTGGTTTCGATCGTCGTCATCGTGATTCTTTTGACCATGGGCAACCAGATTCAGAACGTTTTCTCGAACGTCGTCGCCGCGCTCGGCGCCTGACGCTCATTGCTCCCTGCTGGGGCCGGCCCGCCGGCCCCGACAGGTGCGCTTTTCTCGACCGCCTGGCTACGCGACATAGCCTGGCAATCGCCCGCCGCAGCGCGTTCGGGTGCTTTACACAGGTCATCGCCAAGGCCCCGGATTGAGCCTGTAGAGTTCGTCCCGTGGCGATCGGAGCCCACCCCGAGCCAGACGCTTCGCCTGTTCTTTTGCCGGTCAGCCCCAGGTACATCAACCGCGAGCTGTCGCGGCTCGATTTCGATGAGCGGGTGCTGGCGATGGCGGAAGATCCCAGGCTCGCGCTCCTCGAACGGGTGCGCTTCCTGGCCATCTTCAGCCAGAACCTGGACGACTTCTTCCAGGTTCGCGTCGCCGGTCTGAAGGAGCAGGTCCTGGCCGCGGTCGCAGTTGCCTCGCCGGACGGCATGTCACCCCTCGAACAGCTGAAGGCGATCCGCTCGCGCGTCGAGGGACTGATCGACCGCCAGACGACGATCTACAACCGCGAGATCTTGCCGGCGCTCGCCCAGTCGGGTATCGCCCTCGTGCGCCAGGACGAAGTCAGCAAGAAGGAGCTGGCCCAGCTGCACACGGTCTTCCGTGAGCAGATCTTCCCGGTCCTGACCCCGCTTGCGGTCGACCCCGGGCACCCATTCCCCTATATCTCGCACCTGTCTCTGAACCTCGCGGTGATGGTCCGCGATCCTCAGCGCAAGCAGCAGCGCTTCGCCCGGGTCAAGGTGCCTCCGGTCCTGCCGCGCTTCATCCCGCTGGATGATTCGGTTGAGGGGAGCGAGCGCTACGTGCCGCTGGAGGACGTGATCGCGCTTCACCTTCCGCTTTTGTTCCCGGGCATGGAGATCGTCACCCAGCACCCGTTCCGGGTGACGCGCGACGGGGACCTCGACGACGTCGACAGCGACGCCGAGGACCTGCTGGCTGCGATCCAGACCGAGCTCCGACGAAGGCGACGTCACGCGCGCGTCGTCCGGCTGGAAGTCGACCCGGGCATGTCGGCCGAAGTGCTCGACCTGCTCACGCGCGAGCTCGAGCTGCAGCCGGCGGACGTGTACCAGATCGACGGGCTCCTGGACATGGGCAGCCTCTCGGTGCTGGCGCAGCTCGACCGTCCTGACCTGAAAGAGGAGGTGTGGACTCCAACCACGCAGCCTCGCCTTCGCGGCATCGCGGCCGAGGTCCCGGACCTCTTCGCGGTGCTGCGTGCGGGCGACATCCTGGCCCATCACCCGTATGACTCATTTGCGACCTCGGTCGAGGCGTTCATCGACCATGCGGCGGGCGACCCGGACGTGCTCGCCATCAAGCAGACGCTGTACCGGACGTCGGGTCCGGCCAGCCCCATCGTTCGCGCGCTGATACGCGCCGCGGAACGCGGGAAGCAGGTCGTCGCGCTGGTCGAGATCAAGGCTCGCGGCGACGAGCAAGCCAACATCGGCTGGGCCCGCGCACTCGAGGAGGCCAACGTCCACGTCGTGTACGGGCTCCTCGGTTTGAAGACGCACGCCAAGGTCACGCTCGTGGTCAGGCGAGAGGGCGGACATATCCAGCACTACCTGCACGTCGGGACGGGCAACTACAACCCCAACACCGCACGGGCGTACGAGGACGTGAGCCTTCTGTCAGCGGACTCCGACCTCGGCTCCGACGTGACCGAGCTGTTCAACCTGCTCACCGGATACAGCCGGCAGAGCCGCTACCGCAAGCTCCTCGTCGCGCCCACCAACCTACGCACGGGCATCACGCAGCTCATCGAGCGCGAAGGCGTGGTCGGAGGTCGAATCATCATCAAGGTCAACAACCTGATCGACCAGGAGATCATCGACGCGCTCTACGCCGCGTCGCAGTCGGGTGCGCAGATCGACCTCCTCGTCCGCAGCATGTGCTCGCTTCGTCCGGGCGTGCCCGGACTCTCGGAAAGGATTCGGGTTCGCTCGATCGTCGGCCAGTTCCTCGAGCACTCCCGTGTCTTCTCCTTCGGCAACGGAGGCAGGCCCGAGTACTACCTCGGATCTTCGGACCTCATGCCGCGAAACCTCGACCGGCGCGTCGAGGCGGTCGTCCCAGTCACCGATTCGAAGCTGCGCCAACGGCTGCAGCAGATCCTCGACGTCTCGCTCGCCGACGACGTCCTGGCGTGGGAGCTCGGGCCGGACGGGGCGTGGCGCCACGTCACGACCACCCGCGGAGTCAACTCGCACAACCGGTTCAAGGAGCTGGCTCTCGAGAGCGCCCACGGCAACGGGGTGGGCGGCGTGCCGCATGCCTGATCGGCTTGCTTGAACGCGAGGTGAAGCTCGGGGCCGGCCCCGCGTTCCACCTCCCCGACCTGGCAGGTGTCATCGAAGGTGTCGCGGTGGCGCCCCCGGAAACCGTCCGCATGGAGACCGTCTACTACGACACGCCTGACCTGCGGCTGGCGCGGTGGGGAGTCTCGCTGCGGCGCCGTGCGGGCGAAGGTTGGACGCTGAAGCTGGCCCCGCCCCCATCCGCCCCCGGCAAACGAGGCGTCGTGCTGGAACGCGACGAGCTCACATTCCAGGGCAGCGCGACCAAACCACCCGAAGCGGCGCTCGAGGTCGTGCGGGCATATGTGCGCAAGGCAGAGCTTGTGCCGGTCGCGCGGCTATCGACGGTGCGGCGCCGCGTCCGCCTCGTCGATGCCACCGGGACACGTGTCGCCGAGGTGGTGGACGACGAGGTTTCGGTGCGCGACGGCCGGCGCGTCGCCGCGCGATTCCGCGAGATCGAGGTCGAGGTGCCGAGCTCCAACGGGGCCGAGGGCGCCGACGCAACCGAGGGCATCATCGCGCCGCTCGTGACGCGGCTGCGCGGCGCGGGCGCCGGAGCACCCGACCCGACCCCGAAGCACATCCGGGCCCTCGGTCCGCGGGCGATCGAGCCGCCCGAAGTCTCGCCGCAGCCTCTGGCACCCGACGCGGGGGCGAAGGACCTGATCAAGAACGCCATCGCGGAGTCGGTCGCCGCGCTTCTCCATCACGACCCGCTGGTCAGGACCGGTCGCGACCCGGAAGCGGTGCACCAGGCGCGGGTCGCGACCCGCAAGCTGCGGTCCAACCTGCGTACGTTCGGACCGCTCCTCGATCCTGAGTGGACCGAGCCGCTGCGATCCGAGCTCGGTTGGCTCGCGATGGGCCTCGGCGCCGTGCGTGATCGTGAGGTGCTGCTGGAACGGCTGCGAGAGCGGGCGCAATCGCTCCCGGCCAGCGACCAGCGGTCGGCTGCATCCCTCTTGCAGCTGCTCGAAGGCGAGATCGACGAGCTCAGGAAGAAGCTGCTCGCGGACCTCGACTCGCAGCGCTACATCGATTTGCTCGAGCGCCTGGTGGAGGCGGCGCACTCGCCGAAGACGCTGCCCGACGCGGACCAGCCGGCGGCATCCGTCCTGCCCGCGCTGGCCACCACACCTTGGCGCCGGCTGCGCTCGGCGGTGCGCGGGCTGCCGGAGACGCCGACCGACCCCGAGCTCCATCGCATCCGGATCCTGGCCAAGCGGGCGCGATACGCGGCCGAGGCCGTGGCGCCGGTGGCAGCGGGCGCCGCCGCCTTCGCGCGGGCGGCCGCCAAGCTGCAGACCATCCTGGGCGAGCACCAGGACAGCGTCACCGCGCAAGCCTGGCTTCGCTCCGCGAAGGTGAGCGGCAAGCGCGCGTTCGTCGCGGGCGAGCTCATCGCACTGGAGAGGCTCGCGGCCGACGACGCACGCGCACGCTGGCGGAAGGTGTGGGACGCGCTCGACCGTAAGCGTCTGCGAGCGTGGATGCCCTGAGCCGCAGCTTCTATGTCGTCCGGCACGCGAAGGCGGGAAGCCGGAGCCACTGGTCGGGTGACGATCGGCAGCGTCCGCTGAACAAGAAGGGTGAGAAGCAGGCCGACGCGCTGGTCAAACTGCTGCAGCCGTTTTCGATCACGGAGATCCATTCGAGTCCTTACCTCCGGTGCGTGCAGACAGTGCAGCCGCTCGCACGGGCGCGCCGGCTCGAAGTCAAACAGTCCGCATCGTTGGCCGAGGGTCATGGCCTGGCCGGCCTCAGCGAGTTCTTCGGCGATCGAAGTCTGGATGGGGTCGTGCTCAGCACGCACGGCGACATCACGTGGGAGCTCGTCGAGGACCTCGTCCAGCGCCACGTGGTCAGGGCCGGCGAGGGTGGTTTCGAGAAGGGATCGACCTGGGTGGTGGAGGTCGACGACGGCGTGCCGGTGAAGGCGCGTTACCTGCCCGCTCCATGATTGGGAGGCTGCGCGGACAGATGAAGGCGGCGGCCAACCCGGAAAAAGCAGCGGGCATGCGCGCGTACATGAAATCGACGATGCCCTACTACGGAATCAACATGCCCGAGGTCCGAGCGATCAGCCGCGAGGTGTTCGACGGATCGGCGATGACGTGCTCCGAATGGCGCGAGACGATCCTCGAGCTGTGGCGAGGCGCTCGCCATCGCGAGGAGCGCTACGCGGCGCTGATCCTGCTGGGGACGAAGGCGCACCGCGAGTGCGTCCAACCCGATCTGATGCCGATGCTCGAGGAGTTGATCGTCACCGGCGCGTGGTGGGACTACGTGGACGAGGTCGCAGGTGTGGTCGGGGATCTGTTGCGCAGATATCCAAAAACGATTCGACCGCTGATGCGGCGATGGAGCACTGACCCCAGCCTGTGGAAGCGACGCGTGTCGATCATCTGCCAGCTCGCGTTCAAGCACGAGACCGACCTCGACCTGCTGTACGCGAACATCGAGCCGAATCTGGCCGACCGCGAGTTTTTCATCCGCAAAGCGATCGGGTGGGCGCTGCGCCAGTACGCCTGGACCGACCCCGACGAGGTGGCGCGCTACGTCCGCGCGCACGAGGCTCGGCTCAGCGGCTTGAGCCGTCGCGAAGCGCTGAAGAATCTCTAAATCGAGGCGCCTCTACCGCGGCCGCGATCAAGAGAACGAGTCCGGCGACGGTCCATAGACCCGGAACCACCAGCGCGCAAGGACTGCTCTCAAAGGTCAGCACCGCCAAGGCCGCCAGGGCGGCGATCCACCATAGGTGCTTGTCGATCGCGCCCAACAGGAGCACCAATGTGAGCGGGAGCACCGCGATGAATTGATAGGTGTAAACATCGCCAGGAACGAGCGCGCCCAGGCTGAAAGCCATCGACATCGCGTAAGGCTGCGCCCACCCGGATCGCCACGCAGCCCAGATGGTGACGCCTATCAGGGCAGCGATCGTCACGTAGCTCAGGGCGTGGGCAAGCGCAGTTAGGTGCCAGGGCACAAGCACGACGGTCGTCCAGACCCCAGAGGCGCTCACTCGCGAGAACGGCTCTCCGCCCACGATTCTGGAAAACAGGAGCGGGGTGGAGTTCTGGAAGCAGTCTCTGGTGCCCAGTGAGCTGCCTGCAGCAACGGGGAGCAAGACTCGGGTGACGTATTGAAACGGGCCGCCGAATGGAATAAAGGAGACGGCGAGCACAGTCGCCGCGGTCGCGAAGGTTGCACCCGCAAATCGCGGCCATCTGTGCCCACCGACGGACAAGGCCATAGCGGCGGGATAGAACTTGATCGAGGTCCCGAGGCCGGTCAGCACTCCTGCGAGTACGGGATGCGACCGGACGACCAGCATCGCCCAGCCGGCAAGCAATAGGAGCGCACCGCCACGCTGGCCGAGGCGAATGTCCTCGAAGAGAGGGGTGAAGCACAGGGTGATCAGGACAAAGACCGGGAGCTTGGTCGGGCCGCGTGAACCGACGGCTCGATAGAGGCAGTAGAGTCCCGCGACTGCCATCAGGGCGTTAGTTGCAGCCCAGAGCCAGGGACCGGCATCGCCGGGTAGTCGCGCGAAGGGGATGGCCATCAGGATTTGAGGCGGCGGCCACGTGATCGTCCAGGGATGTCCGGCGGCGATCTCTGCCGCGGATCTGGCATAGATCGCGCCAGGATTCGTCAGCGCCTCCCGACCACTTTCGACGAACTGGTAGGCGTCGGCGCCGGGCGGCAGGAATACGGGCACCTCGGCAAGCAATCGTTGGACCGTGACCATCGCGACGACGGTCCAGAGCACGCGCGGATCGCCAAGAATCCTTGCGGCCGCCTTGCGCAGCCGGATGCGCTCTCCCGATTGGGCCCAGGCGGATCGCCAACCAGAGTCAACCTGATTCAACGCCGGCATATTTGACCACGCGCTCCCTCAACAGGACTGGGTTTCGCTGCCAATTCGTGGCTGGGTTTAGCCTTTCCGATGTGACGGTCACGCTGCGCGGACCCGGGCTGACCGAAGAGCAGGTCGTGGCCGTGGCCCGTCATGGCGAGCAGGTGGCCCTCGCCGGCGCGGCGCGGACCAGGATGGAGCGCAGCCGGGCTCGGGTAGAGCGTGCGGCCGCCTCGCGCGAGCCCGTCTACGGCGTTTCGACCGGTTTCGGGGCCCTGGCCGGCACGCGCGTCGCGCCGCTCCGCCAGCCGGAGCTGCAGCTCGCCTTGATCCGGTCGCACGCGGCAGGGGTCGGGGCGCCGGTGGACGAGGAGGTGGTCCGCGCGACGATGTTGCTCCGGGCGCGCACGTTGGCGATGGGCCTGTCGGGCG
>Ga0209471_1002709_pt1 | contig 10135 bp, 9 predicted proteins | sample GraSoiAngelo_128_FD_185885 | JGI IMG/M metagenome (GOLD analysis project Ga0209471, IMG submission 185885) | Grasslands soil microbial communities from the Angelo Coastal Reserve, California, USA - 14_0927_12_20cm (SPAdes) (version 2) | ecosystem: Environmental > Terrestrial > Soil > Grasslands ... | reverse complement strand
CGCGGCGATGGTGACGAGCGCCTCGCCGACGGCAACCGAGTCGCCAGGTCGAGCATGGAGTTTCTGAATCGTTCCCGCGTACGGCGACGGGATCACGACCACCGCTTTGGCCGTTTCGACATCGCAGAGCGGCGTGTTGACGGCCACGGTCGCCCCCTCCTCAACCCGCCAGGCGACCAGCTGGGCCTCGGTCAAACCCTCGCCGAGGTCCGGCAGGCGGAAGGTCTGGTCAGCCATAGGCCAGCGCGGCGTCCGCCGCCTGCAGGATGCGGTCGACGTCGGGCAGGTAGAGTTTTTCGTAGCGCGCCGGGGGATAGGGAACATTCAGCCCACCAACGCGCCCAACCGGCGCCTCGAGTAAGTCAAAGGCGTCGTGGCTGATCCGCGCGGCGACCTCCGCGCCGAAGCCGCAAAAGACCGGCGCCTCGTGCACCACCACGGCGCGGTGGGTCTTTCGCACCGAGGCCATGACGGTGTCCATGTCCAGGGGCGACAGGCTGCGAAGGTCGATGACCTCGAGTGAGATCTGCTCCTGCGATGCTGCCTTGGCGGCTTGCAGGGCGATGCTGACCGTTGGCCCGTAGGCGATCACGGAAACGCCCGAGCCCTCATGCGCCACCCGCGCCTTGCCGATCGGCACGCGAGCGGCCGGGTCGATTTCTTCTTTGAGGTAGTAGCGGGCTTTGGGCTCGAAGAAGACCACTGGATCGGGGTCGTCGATGGCGGTTTGCAGCAAGGCGTAGGCATCGGCCGGCGTCGCAGGCGTGACGACTTTCAGCCCGGCGGTATGGGCGAAGTAGACCTCCGGACTTTCCGAATGGTGCTCAACGGCGCCGATATTGCCGCCGAAGGGGACGCGAATCGTGATCGGCAACGAGATCCCCGATCGGTTTCGATACTTGGCGACGTGGCTGACGATCTGCTCGAACGCCGGATAGATGAAGCCATCGAACTGGATTTCCGGCACCGGCCGAAAGCCTCGGAGCGAAAGCCCGACGGCGATCCCGATGATGGCCGACTCCGCCAGCGGCGTGTCGAAGACGCGCTCCTCGCCGAAGGCCTTTTGCAAACCGTCCGTGATCCGAAAGACGCCGCCCAGCGCCCCCACGTCCTCGCCAAAGATCAGGACGTTCTCGTCGCGGGTCAGCGCATCCCGCAGCGAGAGGTTGATGGCCTTCGCCATCGTCACCGCTTCCGTCAACTGTCCTCCAGCGAGGCTTCGAACTCCTCGCGCTCCTGGACGAACGACGCCGACGGGTTCGCATAGACCCGGCCGAATATCGCCTCCCCGGGGGGCGGGGCAGGTAGGGCAGTCAGCCGCGCGCGCATCGCCTGTGCCACGGACTCCGCCTCGGCCGCCATGGCCGCGATCAGGCCATCGTCGATGACTCCCTGGGCCTTGAGCCACGCCTGGTAGCGGGTAATCGGGTCTCGTAAGCCCCAGGCCTCCAGGTCGCTGTCGAGCCGGTAGCGGGTGGGATCGTCGGAACTCGTGTGCGCGCCCATCCGGTACGTGACGGCTTCGATCAGGTAAGGCCCCTCGCCCTGACGGGCACGGGTCGCTGCCGCCCGGACCGCGGCATAGACACCCAGTACGTCGTTGCCGTCGATTCGGATCCCGGGAAAGCCATAGCCCTTGGCGCGGTCGACGATAGAGCCGGCGGTCTGCTTCGAGAGTGGGACCGAGATCGCCCAATGATTGTTCTGACAGAGGAAGATGACCGGTGACTTGAAGACGCCGGCAAAATTCATGGCCTCATGCCAGTCACCCTCTGAAGTGGCGCCATCTCCGAAGGTTGAGAGGACCACCTCGTCGCTGTGCTTCAGGCGGCACCCCATGGCAAACCCGACGGCGTGGGGAACCTGGGTCGCCACCGGAATGGCGAGCGGGGCGAAGTGATATTTGTTTGGATCCCACGGTCCGTGCGAAAGCCCCCGGAACAGCGTCAGCATGTCGGCGGGGTCGACCCCGCGGACCATCGCCATGCCGAACTCGCGATAGCTGGGAAAGACCCAATCCTCGGACCGTAGGGCCGTAATGGCGCCGACGTGGATCGCCTCTTGCCCCAGGTACTGGCCCCAGAGACCGAGCTCGCCCTGACGCTGAAGGTTCAGCGCTTCCTGATCGGCGCGGCGAATCAGCACCATGTTTCGGTACAGGTCTCGCAGCGCCGCAGCGTCGAGGCCAAGGCGGCTCCTCGCTTCAGGCGTCAGCTCGCCGCTCGGCGAAAACAAGGGCCGCACCGGGTCGTCTGCTGCGACGACTCGAACCACCTCCGCCATTGCCGGAATTATCGTATCCGGTCGTAGGCTAGACGCGGCTATACTGCGGACCGTCGTGGCCGGGCAGCGCGAAGTACGTCCAACCGCGACCTATTCCGTGTCGAAGGCCGATCAGTCGCGTCTCCAGGAACAGCTGCACCACATTGGAGGCGTCTCCATGCCACCCGGGCCGTACGAATCCTGGCGGGTAAAGCTGTCGCACGAGGCGAGCCAAGCGGTGGCGATCATGTACCAATCCGGCAAGCTCGTGATCTCGGGGCACGCGCCCGCGTTCGACCAGGCGGTGGCCATCGTGGACTCGGTTGGGAAACCGCTTGCCAAAAAGCAGGCGCCAGCGCGACCAACATCCGCGCCGACCGAGGCGCCGCCGGAGAACGATCCCCACATCGGGACGGACGAAGCCGGGAAGGGTGACTTCTTTGGGCCGCTGGTGACGGCCGGCGTCTTTGTGGATGAGCGGGTCGCAAAGCTGCTGCGGGCGCTTAACGTCCGGGACAGCAAGACCGTCGGCGACCGGGAACTGCGGGTCCTCGCGGGCAACATTCGGGACGTGGTCGAGGAGCAAAAGCGGGCGGTGATCGTGCTCGCCCCCAAACGCTACAACGAGCTCTACGGGCAGATGCGAAGCGAGGGGAAGAACCTCAACACGTTGCTGGCCTGGACCCACACGCGGGTGATCGAAGACCTGATCCGTCATGGGCTCCAGCCTAAGTTCATCCTCAGCGATCAATTTGGCGACAAGCGCTACATCGAGAGCCGTTTGCTGGTCGACACCCGTCTCAGTGGTGTTCCGGTGATCCAGATGCATCGGGCCGAGGCCGACGTCGCGGTCGCCGCGGCTTCGATCCTCGCCCGCGACGGTCTCCTGCGCTGGCTCGAGCAAGCTGGGAAAGCGCTGGGGCTGACCATCCCCAAGGGGGCATCGCCCAAGGTGATCGAGATGGGTCGGGTGCTGGTGGCGCGGTTTGGGACGGAGGGGCTGAAGGAGTACGCGAAGGTCTCCTTCAAGACGATGGAGAAGGTCCTGGCGAAGACGCCGTGACCTACCGCGAGCTCTTTCGAATCCCGAGCTTTCCTCGGCTCGCGACGGGCGTCCTGCTGGCGCGGACCGCCAGCCAGATGATGCTGCTCACCCTGGTGCTCTTTGTGTTGCAGCGGTTTCATTCGCCATCGCTGGCCGGCATCACGGTGTTTCTATCGATCGCTCCGGGCGTCGCTTTGAGCCCGATCGCCGGAGCGTTGCTCGACCGCCACGGACGGGTGCGCCTGATCGCGCTCGATTACGTCGTAGGAACCGTGACGCTGGCGCTGATCGCCGCCCTCGACTTCGGCGGCCTGCTTACGCCCTGGGTGCTGTTGCCCATCGTTGCTGTTAGCTCGCTGACCTATTCCCTGAGCAACAGCGGGGCACGCTCCCTGCTCCCGTTGATTGTCCCTAAGCCGCTCTGGGACCGCGCCAACGCTCTGGACAGCATCGCTTACGCGTTGACGATGGGCGTTGGTCCCGCGTCGGCCGGCGCGCTGACCGCCTGGGCTGGTCCACGGCTGGCCCTGATCGTCACCGCCGCTGTCTTCCTGCTCGCGGCGGCGCTGATCATTCGACTTCCGGAGCCGATCGCTGCGAACCGGTCACGCGCTGTCCTTGCTGAGGCCTGGGCCGGTCTCACCTATGTGCTGATCCGCAATCCGGCGCTGCGAGGGATCGCCCTGGTCGTATCCATCATGAATCTGGGCTACGGCGTCCTCCTGGTGGCGTTACCGGTCATGGTGCTGCAGCGACTTCACGGCGGCCCCGCTCTGGTGGGCACGCTGTGGGCCGTCTTCGGCCTCGCCTCCGTCCCGTCGGCGCTGCTCGCCGGGCGCATCAGTAGCGAGGGACGCGAACGCCTTGTCATGGTGTTCTGCGACGTGGTCGCCGGCCTTGGGGTCGCCGTGCTCGCCTTCGCCGGCAATGTCTGGCTGGTGGCCGCGGTGATGCTGATCGCCGGGCTATCGAACGGTCCCTTCGATGTCAGCATGTTCTCGATGCGCCAGCGGCGGACGGACCCCGCCTGGTATGGCCGCGCCTTTGCCGTCTCCATGGGGCTCAACTGGGCCGGCCAGCCAATCGGCTCGGCAATTTCCGGTCCGGTGATCCACCTCGGCTTGACTGTCACCTTCCTGGTCGCCGCCGCCTTCATGCTGGTTGCGGCCGGCCTGGTGCGGTGGGTTATTCCCGTGGAGCCTGCGGGTACAATACCCACCGAGTCCGCCAGGCAGTCGCGGCGGGATCGTCCCGTCGAGGAAAGTCCGAGCTCCGCAGAGCAGGGTGCCGGATAACGTCCGGTCGGGGTGACCCGAAGGAGAGTGCCACAGAAAAGACACAGCCGTTGCGCAAGCGGCGGCGAAGGTGAAATGGTGCGGGTAAGAGCCCACCAGCAGCCGGGAGACCGGCTGGCTCGGTAAACCCCACCCGGAGCAAGACCGAATAGGAGGACGATACGGCTGGCTCGGCCGGTCCTCGGGTAAGGTCGCTTGAGTCGTCGGGTAACCGGCGACGAAGACGGATGACTGCCGCCCCACGGCGCGCCGGCTCAGCCGGCTGAAGCGGGGAACAGAACTCGGCTTATCGGCGGACTCACTTTCTTATCCTTGAGCCGATGGCCGTCGTCTTTCGGCCGTTAGCGGGCCCCGCGTGGTTGGTTACCGCGGCACTGGTGCTCACGATCATCGCGTGCAGCCCCAGCACGCCGACGGTCTCCCCAACGCCATCGGATGCAATCGCCGTGCTTCACGGCGAGGACGTCATCGCCTCGGCGCCGGCATCTCCATCAGACGCATCCGTCATTCTCGATGGCGTCGCTCTCCCGACCGGCCGAGCTTTGCAGGCAAACCAAGCTGGAGGTTCCAACCCCCACGCAGCGCTCTTCGCCAAGGACGGGCTTTTCATCCGCCGCGGGGCGTCCTTCGACCTCCTTGTCCCTGACCAGTGGAAGGGCCGACTCGGGGTCGGGTGGGGCAGCCTGGGCAAACCGACGACGCACCTGAGGGTGCCGGGATGCCGACCGACCCAGCGAATGCCATCCTCAAGCCGCGGGGACCTGAGCGATCAATGGCTTATCTATCCCGGCGGCTACTCAGTAAGCCAGGCCGCGTGCGTTTCGCTCTTGGTCAGGGCGGGGCAGTCAGAGCAAACCGTTCGGATCGGCGTGGGGGCGTCCTGTCCTGGCCAGGGCCCGCCACCGCCGCCCGCCTAAAGGTGGGGACCAGAAACGCACTTACCGGGGGATTCGCTCCTTTCGTAACGACTTCGTCGCGCCGGACGTAAACCAAACGTCCAATGGCGGACTCTATGGTTTCGTGATCATGGCCCTCGAGGAGCCTGTGCGTGACGTCCCAACATTTGAGGCGGCGGTTCTCGCCGAGAGCGGCCGGCTCTTCGCCATCGCCTATTCGATCCTGCGGGATCCCCAGGAGGCCCAGGACGCTGTTCAGGAAACGATGGAATTGGCCTGGCGGTCGTGGGCGGCGCTGCGCGATCCTTCCAAGCGGAGCGCGTGGCTTCGACAGATTTGCGTCCGACGCGCCATTCGGACGCGCCGGCGGCTGCTGCCGCGACTCTGGTTGGCCGACACCATCGCCAGCCCAGCGCCGGAAGAACCTGACCTGGACCTCGATCGGTGCTACCGGCGCCTGAGCCGCCAGCAGCGTGCGGTCGTCACGCTGCACTACCAGTACGGCTACTCGATCGACGAATGCGCCGCACTGATCGGGTGCCAACCGGGAACCGCGCGCAGCCACCTGGCTCGTGCGCTGGCTTCCCTGCGCAAGGAGCTCGACCATGCCTGAGCAACGGAACCTCGACGAGCGCCTGCGGGCCTTTCTCGCCCGCGCGGCAGCGACGCCGCCGCCGGCCGGGATGAATGCGCGCATCATCGGTAGCGGCCCCCGCCGGAACGCCCTGGCGTTTCAGTTGATGGCGGCGGCCGCCATCCTCGTGCTTGCGATTGGGCTTGGTATCGTCCTGCAGCGGGCTCGCCAGTCGAACGCTGTCCTGCCGGCCGGCGTCTCCCCGACGGCCACGCCGATGGCGTCGCCGAGTGGCAAGCCGACGCTGAGCCCGACGCCAACGAGCAACGGCCGGCCCCATTCGGTGCTACCCCCCGATTCGATGCACATGATCAGCGCCACGACCGGCTGGGCGGCGGGCTCCGGGACGGACCAGATTCTGCGAACCACGGATGGCGGGTCGCATTGGGATGACGTCACCCCGGCCGACGCTAGGCTCGGTGCGTGGACCACGTATTTCCTCGATGCCAACAATGCCTGGCTGGCTTCGTCGCTGCAGCCTGGGTCGGGCTCGCCCGACTTCTCAGTCGCGATCTATCGCACCGCTGACGGCGGCCGGAGCTGGCAGCAAATCGGCCAAGCGGCCGCCGACCAGGGATGGCCGGGGTCGTTGGACTTCGTCGACCGCACCCACGGGTGGCTCTTCATGCGGTTGGGCGGCGCGGCCGGGTCCGATGGGGTGGCCTTCTACGGGACCGTCGACGGGGGCGCGACCTGGAGCAAGTTGTCGGAAGCCGATACCAGTGGCAGCCCCGGTCAGCTGCCGCTCCGTTGCAGCAAGAGCGCGCCCGTATTTCTGAACAGCGCCACCGGATGGATGCCCGGCGGGTGCACCGCGGGTGGCGGACCATTCCTCTACGTCACCCACAACGGCGGGAGGACCTGGAACGTCGTGGCGATCGCGCTCCCCGTGAGCTCGAACGCCAACTGCATGTGCTCCATCGTCAGCCTGCGGTTTTCCGACTCGCGAAGCGGGGTCTTCGTGCTCACGGATTACTCGTCGGCCGGCTCGCCGCAAAGCTCCATCTATGCGACCAACGACGGCGGGGCGTCCTGGACGCTTGGCTCGCCATTGCCGGCGCAAACGTACGAGGTCTACTTCGTGGACCGCACCCACGGATGGACGATCAACGGCAAAGCCAACAACGGCATCCTTGCCAGCTCGGACGGCGGACAGCACTGGGCTACGGTTGGCACGATCCCATCGACGCAGGGCGTCCAGGACCTTCAGTTCGTCAGCACGACTGTCGGCTGGGCGATCGGCAGCGAGCCCACCGGCAACACGCTGATCAAGACCTCAGACGGCGGCCGGACCTGGACGAAGCAGCTCAGTCCCTGATGTTGTAGATGCGCCTTGCGTTCTCGGCGAGGACCTGGCGGCCGGCGCTGCCCGCCGTGGCCGTGTCCATGATGCCGAGGTCAACCAGCTCGCCCAGCGCGTCGGCGAGGGCTTCGCGGTGGGCGGTGGCGGCGACCAGGAAGACTTCCGGGTACCGGCTCGCGTCGCTGGCGTAGAGCAGTTTGCTGGTCGGGCATAAACCAAGCGCTTCGCGCATGGCCCGGCCGCCCTCGAGACCGGCGAACGGGATCGTCAGCGATAGGTCCATGTAGACGTCGGGAAACACCGAGCAGAGATAGGCCGCTTGGCGATGGTAGGGATAGCAGTGGAGCAGCGCGACGCGAAGGCCGCGGTAGGTTGGGTCGGTGACGAGCGGTCGCAACCCGAGAGGCGACGTTTCGGCGAGGTCCTCGTCGGGATCGCCGAATCCGCAATGGACCTGGAGGGGAACGTCGAGCTCGCGGCATTCCAGCGCGGCCTCGAAGAGCAGGGCATGGCATAGGGCGCCGCCGGAAAGACGTGGGTGCTCGCCGCGCTGGGCGCGCAGCCGCGTCGCACTGAAGGCGACACCCAGGACGTCGGTATCCACCGGCTGCAGCTTGAGGGTCGCGCGGTAGGCGCAGATGGTTTTGACGCCAACGGCGCCACGTCCGACGCCGGCGCGCAGTTCGGCGCGGACGGCGTGGAACCATTCGCGTGGGTCGTTGGCGCCGGTAATGAGGCCCTCAGCCACCGTCTCCAGCCGGATGATCTGTCGCTGCCTGATCCCGATTGCCTTCTCCTGTTCTGGCAGGGTGAAGGATTCGGCGGTGCCGAAGCCGTTGTCGACGAGCATGAGCGCGGTCGCGGTCTGCGCCAAAAGGCGCCGGGCGTACTCGCCCGGTTCGGCTGCGTTGCGCTGCGCGAGGATGGCGGCTTCCGTCGCCTCACAGCCAACCGTGCCGGCGATGCGGCGGATGGCGTCCTGGTAGGCGACCGTGTGGATGACGTGGCGTTCGGCGAGCTGCGGATCGAGCGCTTCGGTGAACGCCGCGCGCAGCTCGACGGCTGTCAGTTGAACAGGCCAGCGTCGCAGCGGATGGCAGTGATGATCGACCGCGGGCTCGCCCGACCACGCGCGCAGCAGTTCGCCCGCGGCGTCAGCCATGAGCTGAGGTCAGTACTTGTAGATGTGCTGTCTGAACTCGAAGGCCTCGTCGGCCGCCGCGAAGGCGTCGATGTCGAGCTCTTTGACCGCGAGATACGACGTGGCGAGGCGCTCGCCGAGGGCCCTGAGCAAAACGTCATCTCGCTTGAGGTTTGCGATCGCCTCTTTGAGGCTCTGCGGCAGGCGGTCGATACCGATCGCCTGGCGCTCCTTGTCGCTCAGGGTGAATGGGTCGACCGTGACCGGCGGAGGCAGCTTGAGCCCGCGCTCGATGCCGTCGAGGCCGGCCGCCATCACTCCGCCGAGCGCGACGTAGGGATTGGCGCTGGAGTCGGACGACTTCAGCTCGACGTTGGTCGACTCCGCCTCATGGCCTTTGAAGGGCGAAGCGACGCGCAGCGCGCCTTCGCGGTTGTCCGGACCCCAGGCGCGGTACGCCGAGGCCCACATCTGGGGTTGCAGCCGGCGGTAGGAGTTGACCGAGGCGCAGGTGAGCGCGACCAGGGCCGGGAGATGCTCGAGGATCCCCGCCATGAACTGGCGCGCCAGCGATGAGAGGTTGTATTCGGCATCGGCCTCGTAGAAGCGGTTGACGCTCTGATCGGGATTCCAGCCCGAGAAGTGCAGGTGGCAGCCATTGCCCGCCTGGTCCCCCCACGGTTTCGGCGCAAAGGAGGCGTAGCGGCCGTGCTTCAGCGCCACCCCGCGGACCGTCTCTCGGTAGAGGATGTGGTGGTCGGCCGCTTCCAGGGCGGGCGCGTGACGAATGGACAGCTCCTGCTGGCCCCAGCCCAGCTCGGCGTAGTACTGCTCGACGGTCATCCCCTGGGATTCGAGCGCGGCGATGATTTCATCGATCACGGCTGCGGCCAGGTTCATGCCGGTCGAGGTGAAGCAGCCACTGTCATCGATAGGGGAGAAGAGCTCGCCGTTTTTGACCGCCAGCGACCATTCGGGCTCGAAAGCCGCAATCAGGGCCAGGTCGTGCTCGTCGGCGGCGCGGGCGATCATGCGCTTGAGGAAACCGCGCCCGTCGGCGGCGTAGGGCTGGCCATCCAGCGTTTGCATGTCGACGAGGACGGTGCCCGTGTGCGGCGCGTAGGGGGCGATGGCGAAGGTGGTCGGGTCAGGCACCAGCCGGATCTCGCCAACCGGACCCATGCCGTCGACGCTGGCCAGGTGGTCGAGCATGGTGAACGCCTGCATGGCGAGGGTCAGGCCGATGCCGGTTTCGAGCCGCTCTTTCAGGTTGGCAATCCCGGCGCTCTTGCCACGGATGATGCCGTCGTTGTCGCAATAGAGGAAGCGCACGAGGCGGAGGCCCGCGGCCTCCGCCTGTGCAACGATCTCTGCACGTTTTGTGTCGAGGTCGACGGCCGTCGTTGCGTCAGTCAGTGTAGTCGCCATGAATCGCTCTTAGTTCGCGACCCCCGTGCCCGCGTTAGCGGCGGCGACCGCCCGCCGCGCGGTGTTCAAGCCCAGGAGATACACGACGACCGCCACGGCGAGCGATGCAATGCCGACGCTGCCAACGATCA
>Ga0209471_1002707_pt1 | contig 10138 bp, 8 predicted proteins | sample GraSoiAngelo_128_FD_185885 | JGI IMG/M metagenome (GOLD analysis project Ga0209471, IMG submission 185885) | Grasslands soil microbial communities from the Angelo Coastal Reserve, California, USA - 14_0927_12_20cm (SPAdes) (version 2) | ecosystem: Environmental > Terrestrial > Soil > Grasslands ... | reverse complement strand
CGTCTAGTTCTTGACTCGCTTCCGCAAAGCTTCGCAACTTTGTTCCCAGGCGGATGACTGCTGCCAAACAGTTCCATTGTCATAGACAACACACTTCAGCATCACATGCTCGACGACGGTCGAATTCGCAGTCGGAGGCGAACCCTGGACGGTGATGACTCGCGACGGAGTGATACGCGACCTGACGGTCAAAGTCTTTACTGAATTCCGAGCAACTTTTTCCAGGCTTACAAACTCATGCCGGCCAAGTTCTTCCTTCGATTTACTGTCGATAAGCAGGTAGTTCCATAGAATCGCCTTAATAGATTCACTTCCCTCGTTCTTAACTTCCACCGAATACATGAAGAACGGTGGGTCGCGATCACTTATGCCCGAAGCCTGGGCCGGAACGTTCGAATCGCTTGTACTACCGTTTGGAGAGTCACTCTCTGCTTTGAACGTGGCGTCCACGCTTGGACCGGATCCGATCCGTTGCCATTTATACTTAACAATCGTCACTCCAAGCGGCGTGTCATTCTTTGGCGTCTCCTGAACACAAAAGTTGGCAGCCAGGAACCAAAGCAAAAAGTAAGAAAGTATCGTCATGCTGTTAACCGTTTATGGCTTAAATGAGGACGATGTAGAAGTGCCGCCGCGAACCGTTCATGATGGCCAACTCTAGCGACGCAACAGTTTCCAACCGGACGGTAAGACAGCGGCCGCGAGCGCGATCTTGATGATGTCGCCGGGAATGAACTTTAGGAAGCTGATGAAAAACGTCAGCGCAGGTGAAGTGCGCATCACGAGTGAGAACCACATCCAACCGCTCAACATGATAACCAACGATCCGATCGCCATCGCGGCGGCCGCAGTTAGAAACTTGCGATCCCAACCGTGCTCGGCGAACGCGCCAGTGATGAACGCTGCCGCCGGAAACGCGATTAGATAACCACCTGTTGGTCCCATCAAGTGAAGCAGCCCGCCGTGGCCTCCTGAAAAGAATGGCAAGCCGCTCGCGCCTTCAACCAAATAAGCAATCATCGCCATCGCGCCGAGACGCGAACCCAGCAGGGCGCCGGTCAGAAGCACCGCGAACGTTTGGCCGGTAATCGGAATCGGCCCGATTGGAATCACGATTTGCGCTGCCAGCGCCGTCAGCAAGCTGAAGCCGATTACCAAGCCAACCTGACGCACGAAATCGAGCGGCGCGAGGGCGACTTCCAGAAGAGTTTCGTTCTTAGCAATTAATGTGCTCATTGAGATTCCTTGCTTGGTTCAAGGTTCGAACTTGATTCGGTCGCTACCGCTCCCGGTTCTGACACTGACCTCTGATCTCTGACCTTTGCTCTTCACGGTCGCATGCACAATACCGGACACGGCGCGTTGCGAATGATGAACTCAGCCGTATCGGTCAATTTCGGATCGCCGCCTGACCCCAGGGAAGTTGTAATAGCGACGAGATCCGCTTTGTTCCGGCCGGCGTACTCGACAACTTCCTCACCGAGGCCGCCATGCAAGCGCTGGAACTTTCCGCACTTACCATTCGCCTCTTGAAAAAATCTTTCGATGATCGATTGACCGCCGTCCGCCGGTTCCTCGTCCCCTTCGTTAAAGACACAAAGCGTTTCCAGATCGGCTTTGGTTTTCATCGCGAGTGACGCAGCGATCGACAGGATCTGTTTCGACGGTTCCGACAAGTCCGTCACATACAGCATTCGCTTGAACCGATCAATTGGCCGCGTCGTGCGACGTGGTCCATACAGGCGCGCGATGATCGTCGGGATTTTCGAATCGCGCGCGACTTGTTCGGCCACGCTACGGCCGAGAAAAAATTGCGCCACGTCCGAACGTCCATGCGAAGCCATCACAATCAAATCGCATTGGCGCTGCTTGGCCTGGCGCATGATTACTTCCGCCGGATCGTCACTATCCTTAGGCACGATCGTTTCGATCACGCGCACGGACGAGACGCCGGTCGGGACTGCCGGAAATTCATAACGCGAAGTTTCGGTGATGTGAGGATCGCCGCCGTGCGCGATGTGAATTGACTGCACGATTGCGTCGTACTGTGCCGCGACGGCCAGCGCGAGCGGAAACGCGCTGTTGGCCACCGCCGAGAAATCAGTCGGAAACAGGATAGAACGAATCATGACAGTAAGCAGTGAGCGCTTAAGCAGTTACTCACTCGAAACATTACTCACTGCTTACGCGTCACGACGCAATCTTACCCAACCAAAGCCGCGCGGTCTACTTTTCTCCGCCGATGCGCATTCCGTGGAACGAGCGCGCGACGAAGATCGTCGATATCAAAAAGAAGAGACCGGCGCAGATGTGAGTAACCATCGGACCATTCTTGCCGAAATATCCCGTCTCGCTGCCGATGCTCACGGCCAATTCGACCGCCAGCAATCCAAACAACGTGGTGAACTTGATGACCGGATTCATCGCGACGGACGAAGTATCTTTGAACGGATCGCCGACTGTATCACCAATGACAGTTGCGTCGTGCAGCGGTGTGCCTTTCTGTTTCATGTCGACTTCGACTACTTTCTTCGCGTTGTCCCAGGCGCCGCCGGCATTCGCCATAAATATGGCCTGGTAAAGTCCGAAGATCGCGATTGAAATCAGGTAACCAATAAAAAAGAACGGCTCGAGAAAGGCAAAGGCCAGCGTGGAAAAGAACACGCCCAGAAAAATATTGAACATGCCTTTCTGCGCGTACTTCGTGCAGATTTCCACGACTTTCTTGCTGTCGGCGACGGACGCTTTTTCGACGCCGTCGAGTTTGATGTTGGCTTTAATGAATTCAACCGCGCGGTAAGCGCCGGTGGTCACAGCTTGGGTCGACGCGCCCGTGAACCAATAAATCACCGCGCCGCCGGTAATCAATCCCAGCACGAACGGAGCATGAAGCAGCGAAAGACTCTCGGTGTTCTTTGTCAGCCCTTCCGTCAAGGCCATGATGATCGAAAAGATCATCGTCGTCGCGCCGACCACTGCGGTGCCGATCAAGACGGGTTTAGCTGTGGCCTTGAACGTGTTACCCGCGCCGTCATTCTCCTCGAGCAAATGCTTCGCGCGCTCGAACGCGACCGTCATGTTGTACTGGCTCTTGAGCTCTTCGACGATATTTGGTTGATGCTCGATCAGCGACAGCTCGTAAACGGATTGCGCGTTGTCGGTGACTGGTCCATACGAATCGACGGCAATCGTCACTGGTCCCATTCCCAAAAACCCAAAAGCAACCAGACCAAAGCCGAAAACAGCGGCGACATGGATCGTGCCGGAAGAGACCATCAATATGTCGAGTCCCATCGTGCTGATGATGAAGGCGATGCCCATCAAACCAACGATACTCAAACCCAGCCAATAAGCCGAAAAATTTCCCGCGACAAAACCCGACAAGATGCCAAGCGAAGCGCCACCTTCGTCCGCGGACTTTACGACTTCCTGAACGTGGCGGGACTTGGTTGACGTGAAAATTTTGACGAGTTCAGGAATGACTGCTCCTGCCAAAGTTCCGCACGAGATGATCGTGGCGAGCTTCCACCAAAGCGTGGCGTCGCCAGCGAGCACCGGAATAATCAGGTACGAGACGATGTAAGTCAGCACGATCGAAACGATTGAAGTAATCCAAACGAGCGACGTGAGCGGCGCTTCGAAATTCATGTCGCCGGCATTTTGGTAACGCGCTTTGGCGATTGCGGCGTTAGCGAAATACGAAATCGCGCTCGCGATGAGCATCATGATGCGCATCACGAAAATCCAAACCAGCAACTGAATCTGAATCGTTGGATTCGGAACCGCGAGCAGGATGAACGTGATCAGCGCGACACCGGTGACGCCATAGGTCTCAAATCCGTCGGCGCTCGGTCCAACCGAATCGCCCGCGTTATCGCCGGTGCAATCAGCAATCACTCCCGGATTGCGCGCGTCGTCTTCTTTGATCTTGAAGACGATCTTCATCAGGTCCGAACCGATGTCGGCGATCTTGGTAAAGATGCCGCCGGCGATTCTCAGGGCCGCTGCGCCCAGCGATTCGCCAATCGCGAATCCGATGAAGCAGGGACCGGCGTACTCGCCGGGGACAAACAACAGAATGAAAAGCATGATCAGCAACTCGACACTGATCAGGAGCATGCCAATACTCATTCCGGCTTTCAGCGGGATCGCATAAAGCGGATAAGGCTTGCCTTCCAAGCTCGCGAACGCGGTGCGCGAATTCGCAAAGGTGTTGACGCGGATGCCAAACCATGCGACGCCGTAACTTCCAGCGATGCCGACCAGGCTGAAGAGCAGAATCATGGGGACAGTCAGTGCGATCGGATGGCCCGGCACTGGCCGCAGCACACCGAAATACGCGACCACGATGATCGCAATAAACACCCAGAGGATCATGATGAATTTGCCCTGAGTGATCAGATAGGTCTTACAAGTTTCGTAAATCAGCTCGGAGATTTCCTTCATTGCGCGATGGACCGGCAGATTCTGCAATTGCATGTAAATCAACAGCCCAAAGAGCAATCCGAGTCCGCAGAACACGAGGCCAATGAGCAACAGCGTATGGCCATCGACACCAAGAAACTTGACCAGCGAAAGATCGGGAAGTGTCAGCGCAGCTTCACCGCCTTCGCGCGGAGCGGCCAGCGCTGCGGGTGCACCGAGTGCAATCCCGAGCACAACAGTCAGAAGGGTAAATACGCGGCGACCGAGCGTCGCGGCAAAGTTCGACGTTAAATTCACTGCTAAGAGAATCCTTTCGGTTCTTAACTTAAGAGGGGAATAAAGCCCGTTTGAAAAGCTGGATATTATGGCTGATTTGTTAGGGAACTGTCCAACGTGGTGACTCACGCTTCGGCGATTGCAGCTTCGGGCGTGAGTTCGGATCGTTTCCGTCCGCCGACCCATTTACGCACGGAATCGACCAGCACAATTACTGCCGCAGTCATAATCAGCGCCGTCAAAGTTGTGTTGATGTAACCCTGCGTCGAGGTCGCGGGGTTCTGTGATTGTGGCCAGAAGATGTCTCGGATCGATTGATAGCCGGCAACGAGAGTGGTCGTGGCAACAAATGAAAGTGGCGCGATCGTGACCCACGCGTAGCGCACTTTGCCGAGATTGATGATCACGGTTGTCGCGACACACAGAGCAACAGCGGCCAGCAGTTGATTCGCGATGCCGAACATGGGCCAGATCGTTGAGATCGATCCGCTCCAGATGAACGCGGCCCAGGCGACAACGACGGCGGCGCTGGTAAGAATCGATCCGGGCAGCCAGTTGGGCTCTTCGAGCTTTCGATACACTCGTCCCCCGAACTCTCCCAACAGAAATCGAGCGACACGTGTGCCCGTGTCGATTGTCGTGAGAATAAATAGAGCTTCGAACATGATCGCAAAGTGATACCAGTACTTCATCAATCCGGACAGACCCGGAATGCCGTCAAAGATTTTAGCGATCCCCAGGGCCAGCGTAACCGCCCCGCCGGTGCGGCCGCGCAAATTCTTCTCGCCTGATTCCGCTTGCAGTCGATCGATTTCCTGCGGCTGAAGATTGAATCCTGACGCGCTGTGTTCATCAACCATGCGGACATATTTTGCTTTCTGAGCATCGGTTGTTTGTTGCGTATTGATCGCAAAGTAATCGCCGGGAAATAGAGAAGTCGCCGCGATCAAAGCCACCACACCGACGACACCTTCCATCAGCATACTGCCATAGCCAATCATCCGCGCGTCGCTTTCTTTAGCGATCATCTTGGGAGTTGTGCCAGAAGAAATGAGCGAATGAAATCCGCTAATCGCGCCGCAGGCAATCGTGATGAAAACAAACGGATAGACTTTTCCGGGGATGACCGGACCACCGCCTGAAACAAAAGGTGTGAAGGCCGGCATCTGAAGGTTCGGATGCACCAGGATCACGCCGACAATCAAAACGGCGACAGTTCCGATCTTCAAATATGATGAAAGATAATCGCGCGGACAAAGCAATAACCACACCGGCAACACCGACGCGACGAATCCGTACCCCGCCATCAATAGAGTTACCTTGTGCGGCGATAAGGTAAACGCCGCCGCCCAGGATGAATCAGCTACACGCCCGCCAATGTAAACCGCAAACAGTAATCCGATTACGCCGATGATCGTCGCCTCAATAATCTTTCCTTTACGAAAGCGATACATGTAGAGTCCCATGAACAGCGCCAGCGGAATCGTGAATCCAACTGTGAATGTTCCCCAGGGCGATTCGGCCAGCGCATTCACTACGACGAGACCGAGACCTGCCAGCGCAATCACGACAATGAATAGGATCGCGATGCCCGCAACGAGTCCCGACAGCGGGCTGATCTCTGTGCGGGCGATTTCTGCGAGCGATTTTCCTTTGCGCCTGATGCTGGCTATGAGAATCATGAAGTCGTGGACGGCGCCACCTAGACAGACTCCGATCACCAGCCACAGGAGTCCCGGCAGAAATCCGAATTGCGCTGCGAGCACTGGTCCGATCAAGGGACCTGCGCCGGATATCGCCGCGAAGTGATGCCCAAACAAAACCCATTTGTTCGTCGGATAGTAATTGTGGCCGTCGTACATGGTCTTTGATGGGACTGGGCGTGAATCATCGAGCGCTAAAATTTTTGCGGCGATGAATGCGGAGTAGTAGCGATACGCGATCGCGATCACGCACAGCACTCCGACGATGATTGGCAATGCGTTCATGTGTCAGTGCAAAAGCGCGCCTATCATAGCTGCGCGTCATCGATTTGCGAAGCTTGGTCTTCAATCCTCGTTGGTAACGGAGAGTTGGTTTTCGTGGTTTGCCACAGCACTCATGAGGCTGAGCCTCTCATGAGTAAGTGAGGAATGGTTTCACGGAAAGGCAAAGCCTTTCCGCACTGTGCCGCGGCAGAGCCGCAAAGACTTCATTACGGGGATACCAAGCGCAGCGGAAAACACCGCGCACTTTCTTTGACTTCTCACTCGCAACTCATTTACAGTTGCGGCGCTCTTCAAATCGGTTGCGGAGATTTTGCCTGCAATTGAATCAAGTATTACCCGGCGAGACTTGCCAGCTTGATTAGCTTCAGGATCGATTTCCAAAACATATTTCGTTCGGAGGATTAGATGAAAAGAATTGTATTTTGCGTGAGCCTGATCGCTCTCGTCGCCGCCGGTTGCTCGCAAAAGCCGGCAGCCAACACAGGTTCGTCCCCGACGCCCAAATCAGCCGCGTCAACCACATCAGCATCGCCGAAGGCTGAGAAGAAAGCGCCATCGACGAATCCGGTTCCCGCCGACTGGATCAGGATGCACGATGACGCCAAAGGTTACGAATTCCAGGTTCCTCAGGGAACCAAGGATGCTCAGGATACCAAGGACGGCGTCGATGTTTACATGGCGAACGTTCCCGCGCCTTACGACATCGGCGTGATGGTCGTGGCTTTTAAAGACAAGACGCTCAGCAAGGAAGACTTGATCAAGAAGGCCGAGGACATACTCAAAGCGTTCGAAGAAAAGGACATCAAGATCGAACCGGCAAAAGAACTCAGTAACGATTACAGCCTGTCCACTTTCACTTCGACCGGGAAAGACGGAAAACCCGGCAAGGGCAAAATCCTTGTCGCGACTGACGTGACCGACAACTACATCATGTTCGTTGGCGGTGATGCCGACAAATTCGCATCGAATGAAAAAACGATCGACGAAATTTGGGGCAGCTTCGGCATGTACAGCGGCGGCTTCAGCGGCAATAGCTAAACGATCTCACATTGTAAGTTCGAAGCTCCTCGGGCTCCCACGTTCGAGGAGTTTCCTCTGTGCGCGCTTTCACCGTGTAAAATCCCGGAGGTGTTACTTTCGTAAAATCAAGAGCTTCAAAGTAAGAGACCATTATGAAGAAAGTTAAGCTATACGGATTTATTACGCTGTTGATTTTTGGCGCCGCAACAATTGCCGCCGCGCAGACGGCCGCCGCGAAGGCAAAGTCACCCGACGCGTTGGTAGCCGATTTGTACAAGGCTCACAACGCGAACCGCAGTCCTTTCTTTCAGACGCGTAGCCGCACGCGAATCTATCAGTACTTCGAAAAGGATCTCGCCGACCTGATCTGGAAAGATGCCGTGACTTCAAAAGGCGAAGTCGGCGTGATCGAGGGCGACCCGCTGTATGCCGCGCAGGACATGAAGATTAAGAAGTTCGCGATCGGGAAACCGACAATTGACGGAAACAAAGCGAAGGTCCCAGTGACGTTCGAGAATTTTGGTCAGAAGAAAACGATCGTCTTCGTGATGATTAACGGCAGCAGCGGTTGGCGAATTCACGACATCGATTACGGTGAACAAGGGACGATGCGAAGCTGGTTCAAAGAAAGTCGTTAACCGGGCGCAAGCAACTCGCCTCACAAATTCCTTTACGAAGGTCAAGCGCTGGAATATATTACGGCGCGAATATGCGTTAGCGCGCAAAGAGACTTGATCCCGACAAGTCATCTGATATGTCCAGCCTCTCGATTCTCAAACGCGGTCGCTCGCTGATCATTAGACTGTTTTGTGTCTCCCTGCTGACCTCGGTTTGTGGCGTCGGACCGAAGGGGACTGCGACGGCGGCCTTGCTGCGACAAGATCAGACGCAGACGACGATCAAGCCTCAATCTCCGGCCAATGAGGAATTCAAATTCGAAAAAGTCGATCTGGAATTGCTCGAGCAGGTGAACCTTCTCGATCGGCGATTTGAGCGAGAAGGGCTCGTGCTCGACGACCAAGCAACCGTCGCTTATCTCAATCGAGTGGGCAAATCGCTGCTGCCGCGCGGGCTGAAGCTTGAAAACGTTTCGTGGAACTTTCGCGCGCTGCGCGATCCGCAGCCGAATGCATTCGCTTTGCCCAATGGTTCGATTTACGTCAGCACTGGTTTGCTGGCCTTGATGGACAACGAGTCGCAACTTGCGGCGATTCTCGCGCACGAACTTACTCACGTTCTGCGCCGCCACTCTTATCTTCAGAACCGCAGCAACCGGAAGAAATTTTTGACGATGAACATTATTGCGGCGGTTGGCGCATATGCTCCGGGAGGCGTCGCGGGGGCCGTCATCACGATCGCCACGGCTGTGGCTCCGTTCATTGTAATCGCGACGATGTACGGATATAGCCGCGACCTCGAGCGCGAAGCCGATCTGAAAGGCATCGACATGATGCTGGCTGCTGAGTATCCGCCCGAAGAGATGGTTAACGTAATGAGGTTGCTGAATAAGGACATCGAAGGCGAGAACATAAGATTCTTCTACAACGACCATCCAGCGCTCGATGAGCGAATCAAGTATCTGAGTTCGTATCTCGGCGCGCGCGCAGACGTGGTGACTCCGCAGATGGAACTGAATCGGGAGAAGGCCGCGTACTTTCGCAAAATGGAACCAGCGATGCGCCATGATATTCAGTTGTCGATCAATGGCGGACGTTTTCGCTCGGCGGTTTTTCTGGCCGATCGTCTAGTCGACTTTTATCCTGATTCCGAGAATTTGTTCTGGCTGGCTGAGGCGTATCGAACGCTCGGTCCACGCACCGAGCAACTGGCTGAAAAGGAATTGACGAATAGCGCCAAGAAAGACGCCGCCAAAAAACGAGAGAAGCGAACCGTCGAGGAAGAGGAGCGCGAGCTGCTCGCTACGCCCGCGGGCCAGGAAAATTGGAAGCTGCATGAGAAAAAGGCTGAAGAGCTTTATCTGCAAGCAACGACTCGCGAGAACCCCGTCGCGGTGGCGCATCGAGGGCTCGGCATGCTTTACGAAAAATTGGGCCGGTCAAATGAAGCGGTCACTGAATACCAAAAATATCTTGAACTGGCTCCGGCCGCCCTCGACCGGGAACGAATTCAGAAACACGTTGAAGCCTTGAGGAGAACTCCGTAATGATATTCCCTGTTCGGCTGCGTAACTCGCGTAAACTTCGCATCGTTACTTTTGCATTTTCAGCGCTGCTATTCGGAGGGCTCTCACCGCTCGCGGCTCGCGCGCAATTTCTCCATCCGAAGATAACGAGCAAGGAAGTCACTGTACGAAAGATCGTAATTCTGCCCGCGAAAGTCGATGTCGTGCGCGACAGCATGAAAGGGCCCGAGGGCATGGCCGCTGAGTCAGAAGAGTTAAGCGGACGTGTTGAAAGAGCGGTAGCCGG
>Ga0209471_1002705_pt1 | contig 10143 bp, 11 predicted proteins | sample GraSoiAngelo_128_FD_185885 | JGI IMG/M metagenome (GOLD analysis project Ga0209471, IMG submission 185885) | Grasslands soil microbial communities from the Angelo Coastal Reserve, California, USA - 14_0927_12_20cm (SPAdes) (version 2) | ecosystem: Environmental > Terrestrial > Soil > Grasslands ... | reverse complement strand
AGTTACGCTGCTGTACTGGCCGACGCACCTTGTCCTGGGCTGGCTGTTCCCAGTGGCCAGTGTTGCCAAGTAATTTAAAAGAGCAGAGAAGCCTGGAGCCGGAGAAAATGGCAAGGGAGAAAGAAAAGAATCGCGATAAATATCTCGCCATGCTGAAGACAGCCATCGAAGAGGCACGTCTCGGCCTCAAAGAAGGAGGAATTCCCATCGGCGCGGCGCTATTCGATCGCCACGGAAAGCTCTTAGGACGCGGCCACAACCGCAGAGTCCAGGAAGGCGATCCTTCCGCGCATGGCGAAACGGATGCATTTCGCAAGGCCGGCCGGCAGCGTAGCTACCGCGACAAAATCATGGCAACCACGCTGGCCCCCTGCTGGTATTGCAGCGGCCTAATACGCCAGTTCGGCATCGGCACGGTAGTCGTCGGCGAATCCGTGAATTTTCGTGGCGGTATCGACTGGCTCCGCGAAAACGGCACCGAAGTCTTCGACGCCCGTTCGAGCGAATGCATCCAGATGCTCGCGAAGTACATTGCTGACCACCCTGAGATTTGGAACGAAGATATCGGCGTGGACTGAAGGACCGGCGTGACTCCTTCCAAAACTTCGATGCACGGGGAATTGCCTGAGCATTTCAATTTGGCGTCTCATTTTTTGGATGCGTCCGCCGCGCTGCACCCTGAGCGCATCGCCATCGTTGGCGAGCCGCGCGAAGTAACTTACGGTGAACTCGCGGCACTCGCGAATCGCGTGGGGAATGCGCTGCGCGCGCAAGGTGTTTCTCGCGGCGATCGCGTTCTGATCGTGCTGCCGGATTCGGCGGAATTCATAGCCGCATTTTTTGGTGTCGCAAAAATCGGTGCTGTCTCCGTGCCCGCAAATCCGTTCGCGCGATCCTCCGATTACATTCATTGCTTCGAGAATAGCGAGCCAAGTGCGGCCATCGTGTATTCCGAATCGCTTGCCGAATTCTTGCCCGCTTCGAGTGTGCGCCCGCAAATTCCGATTGTCGTCGTGGGCGAGAGAAAAATAGATTTGCATGGAGTGTCTTGTGCGAAATGGAGCGAATGGATCGCGGCAGCGAGCGGCCAACTCGCGGCGGCGGACACTTCGCCGGGCGATCCCGCTTTCATGCTTTACACCTCCGGAAGCGGCGGCACACCGAAAGCGGCGGTGCATCGGCACGCGGACTCGCTGGTCGCCAGCAGGAATTACGCGCAATACGTTCTTGGCTTGCGCGCGGACGATCTGACATTTTCCGTTTCCAAGTTGTTTTTCGCGTACGGCCTGGGAAACGGAATGTATTTCCCGCTTTCCGCCGGCGCCCGGATGATGCTGAATCCGGAGCGCACCAGCGTGCCGCATGTGATTGACCTGGTGGCGCGTCACCGGCCGACTATTTTTTTCGCGGTGCCAACTTTTTATGCCGCAGTGTTGCGGGAAGCGGAGCGATCCGAACACGGCGTCGATTTTTCTTCGGTGCGCAAGTGTGTTTCTGCCGGCGAGACGCTGCCGGCTGAAATTTTCAACGCTTGGAAGCGGCGATTCGGAATTGAAATTCTCGACGGCATCGGCTCCACGGAAATGCTGCACATTTTCATTTCGAGCGTTCCCGGAAAATGCAAGCCGGGGAGTTGCGGTTTCCCCGTGCCAGGCTACGAAGTCAAAATTGTGGATGACGCGGGAGAACCGATGCGTGACGGCGAGATCGGAAATCTCTGGGTGCGTGGTGCGAGCGCGTTCTCGGAATACTGGCGGATTCCCGAACTTACCGCGCGCACGAAACGCGGTGATTGGGTGGTAACCGGCGACAAATTCTTTTGCGATTCCGAAGGTTACTACCACTATTGCGGGCGCGCGGACGACATGCTGAAAGTCGCGGGCATGTGGGTTTCTCCGATGGAAGTGGAGAACGCGCTGCTGGGACATCCAAACATTGCCGAAGCGGCCGTAGTCGGCGCGACCGACGAGCGGGGATTGTCGTATTCCGTTGCACACGTGGTGTTGCGTGGGAATGTGCAAGGCTCGGAAAAGCTGGCGACAGAAATTTGCGAGCACGTCAAAGCGCGGCTCGTTTCGTACAAAGTGCCGAGGGAAGTGCGATTCTGCACGGAGCTGCCAAAAACCGTGACGGGAAAAATCCAGCGCTTCAAATTGCGCGGTAACTAAGGTCGTGGTCATTTAGAATCCCTTGCCGAACGCAGGCTTCCCATCAGAGGCAGATTTGGAATTAACAGGAAACTCTTCTTGTCTTCTTCGGAAATGGGGCAGAATTTGGCCTTGCCCTGCAATTCCGGATAGTCTTTGCATAATTGCTTGAAGATTTCCGGGAGGTGTTCCATGGCCATCTGCTGCCCGACCTGATTTAAATCGTTGAAGAGTGGGGCCATAGCCTCAGCGAAATGTTGTCCGGCAGGCGTCTGGTAAAATTGGATCAGTCCCTTGATGTCGTCCTCGGAGAAATATTTCGCGTACGCCGCGAGAGTACGGTCCGTGAATTCCTGCGTATCCAGCAGTGCCATCAGATCCTTGACGTAGGCGTCTGCAATCTTTTCACGATTCGGAGTGACCGGAAGAACTGCTTGCATCATAGGGCGCAATGAGTCGACCATTGCATTCGAGGTTTTAGCGGTCTGCTCTTTCAGGTGCATTACCTCAAAGAGGCGCAATATTTCCGCCTTCAATTGCGGATCAATGGGGAGCCGCGGCGCTAAGGGAGAAGCAGACTCCGTAGAAGTTCCGGGGCCTTCGTCGAGAGAGAAAATGACGTCAATAGTGGTGTCCACTTCAACGGGGTCACCATTCAATAGGGTCGGTTGATAGCGCCATTGCCTGACAGCATCGAGCGCGGCTTGCTGTAGGAGAGGATGGCCGGACATGATCTCAAGCTGTTTGATCGTGCCGTCCTTTGCGATGATGACGTGGAGCCTGACTGTACCTTGGATGCGAGTCTGTCTTGCGAGCGGAGGGTAGACAGGCTGGACCCTTTTAATGATTTTGGCTGCATGCACGTTTCCCCCTATTCGGATGCGCGACGGCGCCTGCGCGTCCTGTGGAGAAGGTGTGGGTGTATTTTCTTGGGCCGGGACTAAGGGCAGAGGTTCCTGCGCGTTAGCAGGGAATACAAAGCACAGGAGCGAACACAGAAAAAGATAAGCTCGCATGCCATACCGCCTTGCGTTCTTCCTGGATTCTTCAGGAAGAGGCGCGAGAATAGACCTACAAACATGAGTTGCCAACGATCGTGGCTGGCGCATTTTCTTTTTAGGCTGAATTGAGATAGGTGTCATAGGAGGAGGCGATGGCGCGAACTTCGGCGAGAGTTTGGTCGCACAACAGCTTGCCGTCTTCGAGAATTGTTTCAAGAGCGTTGTTGGATGGAATAGGAGCGCCTTCGACGATTTCAACGGTGGCGAACTCCTTGCCGTTTTGAATGAGGTTGAAGCGGCCGCCCTTGCTGGCCTTTGACGGATCCGTTTTCGGATTCTTGTAAACGTTGTGCCATTGGCCGTTGCGGTCGATGGCGGAACATTTCAATGCGAACTTCAGCGTGTCGCGGTTGATTTGCTGCAGCAGCGCGCCGCCCATGCCGTAGCTCCAGATATCCTGCGACCAGCCTTTGCGGGTGAGCTGCGCGGTGATGTTCTGGATGGTGTAGTAGTTGACGCCATCGCCTTGGATGAAGCGCACGCACGGAACAGTCGTCTTCCAGCCTTTGCGGTTTACTTCGTAGCCGAATTTCTCGCTGACAATTTTGAAGAGTTCCTCCAGGACGCTGACAGCGTCGCCGGAATCCGGGCGAATGACGAGCACGCCTTTGCGCCGGAGAACTCTCTCGCGGAGCGAGCCGCCCCATAGATTGCGGACGGCGTTGTAGACATCGTAGGAATCGCTGACGCAGGCGACGATTCCTTCGGGGCAGTTTGCGAGGATGTTGGCGTAAGCGTCCAGTTCGTGCGCTTCGCCCCATGCGGTGATGGTGGAATGCTCGGATGCAGGAATGCTGTACGCGGCGCAGTCGAGAGGATTCCGCGCGGTGAGATCGGCGGAATAAAACTGATTGAGCAGCTGAATGGCCGCGAGCGTGTCCGTACCGAGAAAATTCAGCAAATGTGCGGCGCCGCCAATGGCGGCGGATTCCTTGGAGGAAACGCCGCGGAATCCGAAGTCGTGCAGCTTGAAAGGAAGAAGCGAAGGATCGCCGGTGCGGACGAGGGCTTTGCCGATGATTTGCTTGATGGCGCGCGACAGAGTGGCGACGGTGATGGGATACCAGACCTGAACGAGAAGTGTTTCCGCCCAGTTGGTGAGCCAGTAGAATTCCGGATCGGTATTTTCGATGGTGATGAGGGCGTTGTGAGTCTTGACGACCGTGCCTTCCTTGACGGCTCGGATGCGCAGCGGGAGGCGGCCGCCGTGCTTGGCATAGAGAGATTTGAAGCCCTCATAGTTGAAAGATTTGGGATGGCCGGAGAAGTGCGCGTGAGCGATGCGGCGAGCCTCTTCGACGTCGTCGAGGGTGAAGACCTGGCCGGCGAAATTGGATTTGATGATGTACTGCAGCATGGCGAGCATGGTCTCTTCAAACATGCCGCCGCGCGATTCGAGGTAGGAGTAGATGTGGCGCGTGTCCGGAGGATATTGCCACCAGTGCGTGAGTTTGTAGGAGTCCGTGTTGAGGATGGGGTTCAGGCGCAGCGACTGCATGGGGCTCCTCGGGGTTGTGGTTGTGAATTGAGTCGGGAACGACGACCACTCACAGGAAGCAGGATAGCAGGGATGAGAGATACCCGTGTTCCGTGAACTGTGTCCCGTGAAGAGAAGAGCCGGATTGGGGAAAGTATCGATAGGATGCGGGTTAGCGATTTGGAGATGCAAAAACCGCAGCCTGAGATCAGCACCGGCACGTCGGCAACGAGACTAAAAAATGTGCACGCCTGCTGCGGTAGGGGCCCGGCGGAGAGCTACGTCGGTGGTTGCGAGAGGCAATCTGAGACGCAGGGCCAGCGAAAAGATAGGCAGCATCATAGTTCGTAAGATTGTGGCTTTGTGCTAAGGCGGGCAGCTCAAGAACTTCAATGGCTGCTTGCGTAGCGGCTTCAATGGGAAGTTTCTTCAACCGCGACAGGAATCCATCGATCTGATCCTGGGCAATCCGCTTCCGCCGATGGGCCATCAGAAGGCCATTACCGACTTCGTAGAACCATATTAGGGGAACTGCGGCGCACTTCTCGGAAAGACTTGATAGGACGCTGAGGCTGTACTTGCGGTCGGCTTCATCCCCGAGAAACCACTGGAGCGCCAGAGACGCATCCAGCACGAGATCACTCACAAACGATGACCCTCGTGAATGAGTTCCTTAACCGAAATGCCCTGGAGCGAAGCTCGCGCACCGCCTTGTGGCGCCCGCCATTGTCCGTACTTGCGCTGGATGAAGGCGCAGTCGCGAGGAGAGTGTGGAGAGCTTGCGAGATCAGTTCTTCCGCAGTGCGGAAGTGACCCGACTCTAATTCTTCCTTGACGATCTTTTCTTGTTCAGGCGTCAAATTGATGGTCATCGCTTCAGACTCCATTGACTGCCATGCCTCCATGATACCAGCGTCGAAGCACCGGAATGAACACTTTCCTGTTAGTTGGTAATTCCTGGGGTGCCGGGTTTCCACCAGAGCAGCGGCGTCAATTTAAGCGTACTTTGTAATGCAAAGTACTTGACAATGCCAACTGGATGAGGTAGATTGGTGGTAGCGACGGAGAGAGTCGGGGCACAAACCACCATGTTCAAGCGGATTGCGGCGATTGTTTTCATTTTTGGATGTACGGCGGTTGCGTGGGCCATTCTGGGGTCCACCATTTTCTACAGGACGTATAACGCGGAGTCCGGGCTATCCGGGCGCGTAGCTTCCACGTGGGGAGCGCCGCAAGCGCAGGCGCCGCCGGCGATCGCGCGCGAATGGAAAGAAGAAAAGACAGTTGAAGTGGAAGAAAAGGGAAAGAAAACTACACGCACGGTAGGCGGCAGACTCATTTCGGAGCCGGTGAAGATTGATGCGAGCCGGGTTGCGGCGGCATTGCACATCGACTACCGGCAAAAAGGGCTGCTGTGGTTCAGTACGTACACGGTAGATTTCGACGGAGCGTACACGTTCCAGAATCCCATGCCGCGGGAAGAGGAGTTTGTGATTCAACTGCCGTTTCCCGCGCAGCAGGCGGCTTACGACAACGTGCAACTGCTTCTGGACGACAAGCCGCTGGCCGTGACGTTCAGCGGATCGCAGGCGGTGGCGCGAACCCGGATAGCGGCCGGCGCGCAGTCCGTGCTGCATGCGGCGTATCGCTCGCAGGGGCTCGATAGCTGGCGATATTCGTTTTCACGCGCGAACGGACAGGGCTCAACTGCGGGCGATAATGCGGACGGCAGCGGGAAGGAAATTTCGCAAGCGCGCGACTTTCACCTGCTGGTGAAAACGGACTTTTCCGGCTTTGATTTCCCGGACAATTCGCTTTCACCGACGGAAAAACGGCAAATGCCGAACGGCTGGGAACTGGAGTGGAATTATCAGAATCTGGTGTCCGGATTCGACATCGCGTTGAAAATGCCGCAGAAGCTGCAGCCCGGACCGCTGGCGGGGCGAATCAGCTATTTCGCTCCCGTGTCGCTGTTCTTTTTTTTCTTCCTGGTGTTCATATTGTCCACGCTGCGCGGCAACGATCTGCACCCGATGAACTATTTTTTCCTGGCGTGCGCGTTCTTTGCGTTCCATCTGCTGCTGGCGTACCTGGCGGACCACATTTCGATCCATGCGGCGTTCCTGATTTCGTCAATAGTTTCCGTGGTGCTGGTGATCAGCTATTTGCGCCTGGTAGTGGACCTGCGATTTGCCATGGTGGAGGCTGGACTGACGCAACTGATCTACCTGGTGTTGTTCTCGTATGCGTTTTTCTTTGAAGGGTTCACGGGATTGACGGTGACGATTGGCTCGATCCTCACGCTGTTCGTGGTGATGCAGATGACGGGACGCATTCGCTGGGAAGAGAAGTTCAGCCCATCGTTGCCGCGGAAGAGCGCCCTTCCCGCGTGAGGAACTAGGAGGCGCGGCGAATCTCTTCGCGGATAACGCGACGGAGGGTTTTCTCCAGGGGTTCCTTTGCACGCTGAACATGCTGACGGAGAGCTTCGTTGAGCAGAGTCTGGTAATTACCGCCGCCAGCGCGCTCGACCTGCTCTCGAAACCACGCAAGAATGTCATCGTCGATTCGGATGGTGATGCGGGTTTTCCTGCCTCGGACAGAAACCACAGGGCCACGCTTTGCATTGCGGAAATCGTATTCACGTCTCATGGCGGTCCTCATATTGGCTTTTCTCGCGCGCCGTTGCCGGACGCGCTGAATCAGACGCACATTTCTCCGCGCCAGGTGTACACAACTACGATGACTCGGCCAAGAGCATTCCTACCAAGAGTGATCCAGCGCTCTTCCAAATCGGAGGAAGGATCTAGCATGGTAAGGGCCAGGTCATCTTCCAGGACGGTCACGGCGTCGGCGAAGCGGACTCCGTGTTTGGCGAAGTTCGCGCGGGCCTTGGCTGGATCCCACTCGTAACTCACACGCTAAGTATATGCACATCTGTACATACAAGTCAAATTCTGCAAACCACCGGCATGCTGCGAGACGCGTCAATGCCAACGGCCGCGACCCTGTGAGCGGAGGGGAAGCTAAGAGTTCCAGGTGACGCGGGTGAGCTGTTTTTTACGCGATTCCCACTCGACGCCCGAGAGGATGCGCGGGGCGACTTCGATGAGGCGAGGAGTGAGCTTAAAGACTGCGGCGGCGTTCCAGGGGCGGCCGTCGCGGGTGCGATATTCGCGGACGTTGAGCGCGTCGGCCATGCTGTTGAAGGAAATGTCCTGGACGATCATTTCGGCGACGAAGCGGAGTGTCTGCATCTCGAGCGGATCATCTTCCAAGTGACGGCAATCGGAGCCGATGCGCAGGCCAAAGGGAATCTCCTCGGAGGCGGCGGGAACCTGTTCTGGCTCGGGGGCCGACGAGGATTCCACTTCGCGCTCCCATTCAAGGGCGATCAGGGTCCAGCCAGCGTCGTGCATCTTGGAAAGATAAGTGGAAGTGGGGAGGATGCTGACTCGTTCACGCATGCGATCAATCTTTTTCACGGAAGCCTCCAAGATGAGCTTTAGTTGGATGCCGGGGGACGCAGTTTCCCGCTGAAGAACGGGCAATCTTCATGCCGTGTGAAGGAAGTATGGAAACTATAGATTCAAAAAGACTTCTTGCGACGGACTGAGGGTTGGTCTGCTTGGGGGCGTCCGCTGGCGGGATGAAAGTGTCGCGTTGCCGGACACTTCGGGAGACGCGAGGAAGGCGGCCAGGCCGACCAAAAAAGTGGGAACGAAAGGGCCTGCACAGAAGGTAGAATCTCAAGGCAAGTATTCCTGCGGGGGAAAAAATGCCGAAAAAACCGACGATTGATGATGCGAGGCTGATACTGGAACTCTACGACCTGCGGCGCGAGGCGGAAATGCGCAAGGCACGGCATTGGTGGGTAGCCACGTTCTGGCCCAAGTGCGCGGACGACTTCGTGAAAGTGGCGACGGCCATGGGGACGGAAGAGAATAACTGGCTGAGGCAAGTGGGCGGGTACTGGGGAATCGCGGTGTCCTTTGTCCTGAATGGCGTGCTGAGCGAAAAGCTGTTCTTTCAAGTGTCATTTTGCGGCGAAATGTACTTCATTTTTGCAAAGGTGAGGCCGTTCTTGCCGGAGCTTCGCGAGAAGATGAAGAACCCCGAGATGTTTCTGACGATTGAGAAAGCCATCATGGGATCGAAGCTAGCGCGGGCGCAGTTTGAAAAAGTGGAGGCTCGTGTGGCGGCGATGCGGCAGCAGAAATGAAATTGCGGGGCTGGCGGGAAATTCGACTTCGGCGGATGAGACTTGCCATCGTGATTTTGGCAGCAGGCGCCGCGATGGCTCCCGCGGAAGTGTTGGCGGACAACGCGAGAACTTGCACTGCGGGAACGACGTTGCGCTTGAGCGCACCCGAAGCGAGCCAGGGAAGTTTGCTGCTGATCGCATTGAAGAGTACAAAGCCACTGGCGGGAGTGCAGGGCGATTGGGGCGGCCGGACTGTCCCGATGTGGCGGGAGGGCACCGACGAAGCGAAGCGAAGAGGCTTGCTGGGAGTCGATCTCGAAAAGGCACCCGGCGAATACGAGCTGAAGTTAACGGGGGAAATGGCCAGCGGAGAAAAAATAAGCTGCAGCGTCAAGGTGGCAGTGAGGCAAGGCCGGTTTGCGACGGAGCGATTGCAAGTCGGAAAAGAGTTTGTCGAGCCCAGCCCTGAGCAAGTCAAGCGCGCCAATGAAGAGCGCCAGAAGTTGCGCGACATTTTTGACAGCGTGACGCCAGAGCGCTTGTGGGACGGTGCATTTCGCATACCGCTGGATGGTGTGACGACTGGATCGAATTTTGGGAAGCGGCGGATTCTGAACGGGAATCCTGGGTCACCCCATGGCGGCGTGGATTTGCCGGGCGTAACCGGAACGACGGTGCACGCAGCGCAGCGCGGGAAGGTCGCGCTGGCGGAGGAATTGTTTTTTTCAGGGAACACGGTCGTGCTGGATCACGGACTCGGGATTTACACGTTTTACGGGCACCTTTCGGAGATTGACGTAAAAGTGGGCGACGTTCTGGAAGCGGGCACGGTGCTGGGAAAAGTTGGGGCTACCGGGCGCGTCACGGGACCGCACTTGCACTGGGGACTGACGGTGGAACGAGCGCGGGTGAACCCGATGCTTCTAGTGAAACTGTTGGTGAACTCCCCGGGGTCCCGCCAAGGAAAAAGTCCTCCAAGCGGAGAACAAGATGAAACGATCGCGACGGCCGAAACACTAGAAGGGGACAGGCTGGCTGGCGCTGGGAGGGAGTAGGGGGCAAGAATGGCTATGTCCTTGCAGCTGTGGAAGATAGCGGAATTACGGCGGATATTGAGGTTCGGTGGCCTGGATGGTGGGGAGGGAAGTACGAGGGTACTGTTTTGGAATAGACTTTTGTGGTACCGTTCTGCCATTGTCCCGGGAGAAGTATGAAGGCAGTATGGGGCCGTGTGGGCAAGGTTCGTGCTAGTCA
>Ga0209471_1002703_pt1 | contig 10148 bp, 11 predicted proteins | sample GraSoiAngelo_128_FD_185885 | JGI IMG/M metagenome (GOLD analysis project Ga0209471, IMG submission 185885) | Grasslands soil microbial communities from the Angelo Coastal Reserve, California, USA - 14_0927_12_20cm (SPAdes) (version 2) | ecosystem: Environmental > Terrestrial > Soil > Grasslands ... | reverse complement strand
GCCGACGACTGCCTCCCTCCAGGACTGGCAGCTCAGGCAGCTGGATTCGCTTCAGGCCGCGCTCGGCCGACAATAACGCGCAGCATGGCCGGTTCGATCTCCCCCGCCGTCGTCGCCGATGGCTTGGCCGCCGCCTATGGAGACCAGCTCATCTGGCGAGGCGCCAGCTTCACAGTGAAGACCGGAGAATTCGTCGCCGTGCTGGGCCCGAACGGTAGTGGGAAATCCACCCTCTTGCGGTTGTTACTCGGCCTTCTTTCGCCGGCGGCGGGGAGCCTCGAGGTCCTGGGCAAGCGTCCGCAGCGGGGCAATGCCGACATCGCCTACGTGCCCCAGCGCCGAAACATCGATCGAGACCTGCCGGTCCGCGGTCGCGACTTCGTTCACCTGGGCATCGACGGCAACCGCTGGGGTATCGCGCTGGGCAACGCCGCGAGCAACCATCAGCGGGTCGACGAGGCGATCAGGTCCGTGGAGGCGCAGGCCTACGCCGATCGCCCGATTGGTCGCCTCTCGGGCGGCGAGCAGCAGCGCTTGCTGCTTGCCCAGGCGCTCGCCGGCAAGCCGCAGATGCTCCTTCTCGATGAGCCGCTCGCCAGCCTGGACCTTCGCAACCAGATCGTCATCGCCGAGATGGTTGCCGAACTGGCGCGGGCCAACCATCTGACGGTGCTGCTGATCGCTCACGGGTGGCGATCGGCAAGCCGGCGGAGGTGATCACCACCGAACAGTTGAGCCGCCTCTACGACGCGCCCATCGAAGTGCTTCACGACAGTCACGGCCACATGTTCGTCGTCGGCCTGGAAGCCGAAAGCGCGCATCACGATGCCTGACCTGTATCTGGCCGCAACGCCGTATTTCGGCTGGGACCTGGTCCGCGTCGTCCAGGAGCTGTTTCGCTACGCCTTCATGCAACATGCCTTCGAGGCCGGAACGATGGTCGCTATTTCGGCCGGGGTCATCGGTTATTTCGTGGTCCTGCGTGGCCTCTCCTTTGCCGCGCACGCGCTTTCCCACATCGGCTTCGCCGGTGCGACCGGTGCGGTTCTTACCGGGACCGCGCCCATCGTCGGTTTGCTGGTCTTCACCATGTCGGCGGGCGCGGTCATGGGCGCGCTCGGGCAGCGGCTTCGCGGCCGAGATGTGACGATCGGCCTCGTCATGGCGTGGTCGCTGGGGCTTGGCCTCCTCTTCACCCGTCTGTACAAGGGGTCGGCCAACCTGGCGATTGGCATCCTGTTCGGCCAGATCTTCGGCATTACCGGTCAGGACGTGGCGCTGACATTTGTCGCCGGGGCAGTCACCGTGCTGCTGGTGCTCGCCGTCTACCGCCCGCTGCTGTTCGCCACCCTCGACGAAGAGGTGGCCGAAGCCAAGGGCGTACCGGTTCGCGCGCTCTCGATCGTCTTCATGGTCGTCCTGGCCGTCGCCGTCTCCGAGGCGGTGCAGGTGGTTGGCGTGCTCTTGATCTTTGCCCTGATCGTCGCGCCCGCCGCCATCGCCGAGCGCTTCACGACTCGGCCCAGCCGCGGCGTCTTGCTGGCCGCGCTCCTGGCGGTGCTCTTCACCTGGGCAGGGCTCACGGTCGCCTACTATCTCCCCTACCCCGTCGGGTTCTTCATCACGACGATCGCGTTCTGGAGCTATATCCTCGCGCGGTTGACAGCCCCCGCCCTGGCCATGCCCCGCCGGCGGGGAAGGGAATTTCTCGCACGCGAAGAACAGGCCCGACACTCACCGTAGAAGTCGAGGGTCGCGTGGTCGACTCGAAAGCCACGCTGGCGCGAAATGGCTTCGGCGAGTGGGGCGACCGCTTCCTCCCCCAGATCCTCGACCGCGCGGCAGGTGGTGCAGATCAGGTGGTGATGATGTCCCGGCTCGCACCAGACATACGCGGATACGTGCCCCGGCCGCTCCAGCCGTTGGGCCAGCCCGGCGCTCACCAGCGTCTCGAGCGAGCGAAAGACGGTCGCGCGCCCGATGTAGGCATGCTTCCGGCGCACCCGTTCGTACAGTTCCTGCGCCGATGTCTCTTTCCCCGTCTGCGCCAGCACGGTGGCAATCGCGAGCCGTTGCGGGGTGAGCCGCACACCGGTCTGCTGCAGGGCGGCCTGAGCCGCTGTCTCAACCACAACCAAATGATACTGGCTCCCTTACCCGTCGCCGCTGACGGCAAAGGGCAGGGTGGGGGCTCCTCAGCCGTTGCTTCGCTGTGGCCACCGCCGCGGCTTCTTCGCGTCCCTCGACCCAGACGGTCGTCCCAGCAGCCCTCCTGGGCTCGCTCTTCTTCCCTGCCGGCATTTTTGCCTATCTCGTGGCGCACCCAGCCGCCGACCCTAGCATCGTCGTGCCACGCCAGCACTTCTTCATCGTCACGGTGGTTTCATTGCTGGCCTTCGGACTGGCGGTGCTGCTGGCGATCGCCGCGGTGCAGATCGCGCAGTATCGCGTCCTCTTCCTGTGCCTCGGTTTCATGGCCATGGGCGGCATCTTTGCGGTCCATGGGATCGACACGCCTGGCATCATCAAGACCGGCGCAGACGCAAAGTACGCCGGCAGCGTGCTCGGCGTTTCCGCCTATCTCAGCCTTTTTGTTCCGGCCCTGTTTTTCGCCGCCTCCTATACACCGCTGACGGCCGCGTTCGAGCGGCGCCTTCCCTTCTCGCCGGCGGGCTGGCTGATCGTCCTGCTTGGGACGGCGCTCGGTATCTACGGCGCCCTGGCGGTCGCCGGCACTGAGTTGATTGCCGGGCTACCGTTTGGCGTCAAGCCTTATTCGACGGCCATGGGCTTGACGACGATCGTGCTGCTCCTGTTTTCGGCGTGGCGCCAGGCGGCCTCGTATCTGGTAGCGCGACTCCCTCTGCAGGGGGTCCTCGTCACCTGTTTCATCCTGCTCGCGGAGGCCCAGGCCATCATGATGCTGGGTCAGGTGTGGCGCCTGTCATGGTGGGAGTACCACGGGCTGATGCTGGTGGCCGTGGGTGTGGCCGTCTGGACGCTGACGGCGCAGCGGGCCAGGGGCGAATCACTCCGATCCGTGATGGAGGCCACGCTCGAACTGGAGGTCAAGGTCGGTGTGGAGCTCCAGCATGCCGAATCGATCGCCGCGCTCGCGGCGGCGGTCGAAGCCAAGGACGAGAACACCAAGGGCCATAACACCCGGGTGGCCGAACTGGCCGTTCGAATCGGACGCGCCATGGAGCTGCCGACCGATGTACTCCGCACCCTCGCCCGGGCCGGCCTGCTGCACGACGTGGGCAAGATCGGCATTCCCGATGCGGTCCTCAACAAGCCGGGTCCGCTCGATGCTGCCGAGTGGGCCGTTATCAAGCGTCACCCAGAGCTCGGCCACGAGATCCTCCTGCGCGTGCCCAGCCTCCATCGTGAGGCCGAAATCGTCATCGCGCATCACGAGCGGATCGACGGCAGCGGCTACCCGCGCGGCCTGCGCGGCGAGGCGATTCCTCTCGAAGCGCGCATCCTGGCCGTGGCGGACACCTACGATGTCCTCATCTCCAACCGGCCCTACCGTCAGGCGTTCGATACCGAGCGTGCGGTCCGCATCCTGCGCGAGGAGTCCGGGACCCACCTCTGGGAGCCGGCCGTGCGCGCGCTCTTACGCAGCCTCGGCGAGCGCGAGGACGGCCGCGCGGCCGCCTGAACGTCTAGTCCATAAAGACCGCCGAGATATACATCTTTCCGCCATCGATGGCGGTGCCGATCCCCAGCTGGCGGAAATGTGGGCCGAGGATGTTGGCGCGGTGTTCCTCCGAGTTCATCCACCAGGTTTCCGCAGATGCCACGGCATCATCGAAGGGCGGGCCGCCCGCCCAGAAGATGTTCTCGCCATCCCAGGTGTAGGTCACCCCGTTTTCCTTCAACAGTTGCGTCACGGCCATCACGCCGGAACCCGGACGAAGGTGCGTCAGCCCGTCTGTTGTCATCTGCTCCGCGCGCGTGGCGGCGATGGCCTCGAGCACCCGCGACTCGCTCAGGAGCGGCAGACCCGCGGCCGCCCGCTCCCGGTTGAAGAGCGCCAGTCCGAGGTGTGGCGTGGCGGCCGGGCCATGCGCGTGGGCGACGGCTGCCGGATCGATGCCATTGTGGACCCGGTCTGGCCTCGGGCCGATCCGGAGGATGGGGGCTGAGATTGTCCGCTGCTCACTGGTAACCAACCCGGCGACCGCGGTGGTGCCCGCGCCGGCCTGCGGATCGCCGAGCATGCCGGCGATCAGCGTCAGGATTCCAACCGCGATCAGCAGCGGCGCCCGGGCGGCGCCCCGCGTCGCGAAGTGCGAGTAGTAGATCACGCGCCACCACTTCGCATAATCTGATACCGACTATATCAGCTTCGTCCTATCCTCCCGAGGGCGAGCCGTGGACGCGTGCCGCTTGTAGGTCCTTCGACAGCGATGTCGCCTGTTTCGCGTCGCCGAGCCGCGGCACGCCCAGCTGATCGCTGATCGTCGCCGATAGCGAGTAGTGGTCAAGCGGCGCTGTGATCTGGCCGCGCAGGGATGGTGCGACGACCAGCAGCGCAACCCGGCCGTCGCCGGCGCTCGACTCATCCCAGGTGATGAAGAGGACGCCGTCCTTCCGCCAGGCGGGCGAGCTCGTGATCTGCGGGACAACACCAGAGAGCCAGCGGTCCGATGCCCGGACGCCGCAGTCGTGGCCGTCGTTGCAGAGGCCGGGCGTAATCCAGGAGAGCCGCGGGGTGCCGCTTTTCAGGTCGGGCCCCAGGTCTGTCATCGGAACGACGTTCGCCGGGCATGCGCCACCGTAATAGGCGAACGGATTGTGCTTGAGCGCATAGGGATAGGGGCTGTTGAAACAGTCGCCCGTGAACCCCTCCATGTATGCCTTCCAGGAGATGCCGGCGCCGGTCAGCTGACTCCCGACGCCCCCGGCCGGCAACTGATGATAGGCGTCGTCCCCAATTCCCCAGGTCGACCCTGACGACATCGCGAGGTAGTTCGGCAGGCTCGGGTTCGCGACCGAGGTGTAATTGGTGGCAAGGGCGTATCGACTGGCAAGGCTGGCGATGTACGGCTGCCGGAGTGCCTGCTGGTACGAAGTGTTCTCCAGCACGATGACGAAGACATGCCTCGCCGGCTTCGGGCTCGGCGACACGGAGGCCGAGGTCCCGGCGTGCGGCTGACAGGCGGTCGCGAGCAGCACTGCCGCCAGCAGCGTCCCGATCAGCCGACCGTGCCCGGAGTTGGCGATGCCCAAGACCATGGCAGATCGACCTAAACCAGCGCTGAATTCGACTTAAGAATGTGGTGAGAGACTCGAGGCCACCCGGCCCGCCCGCAAAAGTCGAATCGCCGTGAGCCCGGTCGCCATCCACTCGGGCGAATCGATCCAATTCTCCACGCCCCAGAGGAGGTAGGCGCTGACGCCGTGCCCCCGGTACGCGAGGGCGCTCGAGAGCAGGTCGTCGAGGGTGAAGCCCGTGGTCCCGAACCAGGGAGCGGCCTGCATCTCCGTGACCCACAGCGCGCGCCCGTGATCCTGGGCCTGGCGTTGCCAGTAATCGAGCGTCTCCTCTTTCCACGAGATCCGGGTGCTGGGTGTGATGACATCCAGGGGCGTGGATTCGGTGACGACGTACAGGTCGAGGCCCAAGGTGTCTCCCATCGTCAGCGCTTGCGCCGGATGTCCGGCGGGCTTGGCGCCGGGCAATCGGGCGTAGAGCCAGGCGAGCGGGCTCGCCGCGCGGGCGTCGAGCGTGACGTGGGATGAGTTGAAGGTTGTTACGACCACCTCATGCATGAGGTCAATTGACCGAAGCAGATCGACCTCCCATCGCATTGTCGATTCCGGCAACGCCCCATTGGTCAGCTCGTTGAGGCTGGCGTTGTCGAGGGGCTCGTTTTCAACCTGCCAGCCCCGGAGCAGTGACAGCGACGCGTAACGCCGGTAGGTGGTTTCGAGGTAGGTGCGATAGCTCGCCGTCTTCAGCAACTTGTCGAGCTCGTGTACGTCCCGCGTGTCGAGCCAGTCCGGCAGGTGGACTTCGGGATACACGAGGTTACGCGCACCGACGACGAGCACGACCTGGGTGTGGCGCGACCCCTTGGTATTGTTGTGCGCCTCGATGGTTGCGATCAGCCGGTCGACGTCGCCGTAATCGAGCGAGGTCGGCGACGGTGCCACCGTGCTCCAGTAAATCGGCAGCCGAACGAGATCCGGCTGCAGCCTCGTCAGGAGCACGGTCAGTGCCTGCACGGGATCCAGGTAGGACGGGACGGCAGCCGGGCTAAAGGAGAACCCGACCAGCGGCGGATTCAGCGGCGGCGGAGCAGGGTCGACGGTGATCATTGGGAAGGCGGCCGCCGGCACGAGCACCGACGCCAGGGCGGAGGCGATGACGATAGCCAGCCGCTTCAACACCAAGGCCAGCATCTCGCAGTCCTATTAGAAGACCCTGAGGACGCACATGGCTTTCGGGTTAGCTCCCGCCGACGTCACGCCGTTGGAAGATGACGATCGCGAGGATAGTGAACACCACCAGGTAGATCATCAGGGTGATCCAGCCACGCGTCGCATCGACCAGCTGGGTGCCCGCATTGGGGCTGCGAAAGGTCAGCCGGAAGCTGGCATTGACGGCGCTGGCGTTGACGCCCGGGAGGAACCTGAGAATCTCCTTGATCCCCGCCGTCTCGCGCAACAGCTGGCCGATGAGCGCCTCGAGGACGAACAGGTAGGTCAGTCCGCCGCCAATGGCGGCCGCCGTACTCCGAAACGCGATCCCCAGGAACATGCCGAATGCCGTCCAGACGGCGAGCTCCAGCCAAAGGGCACCGAAACCTTTGAGCAGCACCGAGGCCGGCGGCCAGCTACTCGAGCTGCCATCGATGGTCACCAGCAGGTAGCTCGTCAGCGCCGCGCTGCCCAACGCGACGACACTCACGAGCAAGGTAATGACCGCCAGGTTGGCCAGCTTGCCGAGCAGCACCGCGGCACGGCCGGGCTTCTGGATCAGGATGGTCTGCACCGTCAGCCAGCCGAACTCGCTGGCTGTGCTCAAGCCACCCAGGATGATCATGATGGCCGCCCCGATGGTCGATATCGGACTCAACACGTTGGCCAGCAGGTTTTCAGGGAAGACCTCTCGAATCAGGACGCTCGCCGGGACGGGACTCTCGAAATTCCGCGGCGGATGTTTGAGGATGACATAGCTCAGGATGTATCCGAACAGCAGCAGAGTCAGCATTAGGATGCCGAACAGGATCCAGTTGGCCCAGCGCTTGCGGGTCTTGAGGGTCTCAGCGCGGAAGCTGGCAATCATCTCTGATCCCCTCCCCCGCTCGCGGGGGACGGCAGGGTGGGCGTTTCCGTCAACTGAAGGAAGACATCCTCCAGCGATTGCTCATCGACGCGCAGCTCGCTGACGTCGATCCCCTCGGAGACCAGCCGCCGATTGATCGAGGCCGCCTGCGCGGGACCGACATTGAGGATGAGGCTGCCGTCGATGATGCGCACCTGCTCTGGCAGGAGAGCCTCGAGTAATCGCTGCGCCTGCTCGAGCGGCGTCGCACGGATCCGAAGCGTGCGGCCACCGCTCCGGGCGCGCAGCTCATCAACCGTTCCCTCTGCCACCAGCTTGCCCTTGGCGATCACGCCCACGCGGTCGCAGGTCAACTCCACCTCGTTGAGGAGGTGGCTGGAGAGCAGGACCGTGCGGCCGCCCTGCTTCAGCTCCTTGATCAGGGCCCGCATCTCCATGGTGCCCTGGGGATCGAGACCGCTGGTGGGCTCATCCAGGATCAGCAGGTCTGGGCCCTTCAGCAGCGCCGCTGCGACACCGAGCCGTTGCTTCATTCCGGTCGAGTAGGTCTTGAATTTGTGCCGCGCCCGGTCGGTCAGGTCGACCAGTTTCAGAACCGGCTCGATCCGAGATTTCGGGACGCCGGCATAGCGAGCCACGACACGCAGGTTGTCGCGGCCGGAGAGGTATGGGTAAAAGGCCGGCGTCTCTACCATCGCGCCCATCCGGTCCAGGCTCGCCGGACTTCCAGGCGAGGCGCCCGCAACGATGGCGGTCCCGGACGTCGGATGAAGCAGCCCGGAAAGCAGCCGCAAGGTGGTGGTCTTGCCCGCGCCGTTCGGCCCCAGGAAGCCGTACACCTCCCCGACCCTGACTCGAAGGTCGAGGTCGTTGACCGCGAGCACGCCGGTCCGATATCGCTTGGTTAGGCCGTGAGTCTCCACGGCGAGGGCTTGGGCCACGGAATCCAGCTTAACGTCCCTCAATCAACTGATAGCGTCACGACCGGCTTTCGCGATATCGTGGGAGTCATCATCTACCTCGAATTTGGAGGGATCGCAACTTGAGAACGTCCCCATTAACCCGTATGCGACCAATGGTGGCCGCACTCGCCACCGTCGGTGCTCTGTTGCTGACCTCGGTGTCCGGTTCAGCGGGAACCCTGCCCAAGGTGGTCAACGGGAAGCATATTCTCTGGAGCCTTGGAGCGGCGACCAACGTATCGCCGAACAACCTGATCTACCACGGCGGCCTGGTCGAGACCACGCCGGCGGTTTACAACGTCTTCTGGGGACCCGCCTGGCAGAACGGTTTTTCTTTCAGCGCCGGCGGATTTACCTACACCAACACCACCGTCCAGAATTACCTGGGCGGATACTTCGGCAACGTCGGCGGGAGCCCGTTCGCCGGCATCCAGACGCAGTATTGCCAGGGCATCCTGCCTGGATTTTCCTGCGCGGGCGACCCGAGCGCGCAGTTCATCACCAACCCGACCGGCCAGCTGAAGGGGACATGGGTGGATCCAAGCCCCGTCCCGGCTGACATCACGACCACCGGCCTGGTCTCGAACTTGACCACCGATCCGCTCGAGGCGGAAGCGATCAAGGCGTCACAGCACTTCGGCTACGACGTCAACGCGACCATCAACATCTTCACCGAGCCCGGCCACACGGCGACGCTCTACGGTACGGTCTACTGCGCCTATCACTCCGAGACCGGCCACACGACCGGCCATGGCGTCCGCTATGCGTTCGTTCCTTACGTCCCCGAGCAAGGCGGGGGCTGCGGGCAGAACATGGTGAATGCGACCAACGACGCCTTCGGTCATGGCTACCTCGATGGTTACAGCATCGTCGCCGGTCATGAGTACGCGGAGGCGGTCACCGATCCCGGTAACCAGAGCGGGATCCAGGACGGCTGGAACGACGCCACCACCAGCGAGAACGGCGACAAGTGCGCCTGGACCAACCTGCAAAACATCACGCTCGCCGGCCAGACCTACGCCTCACAGCCGATGTGGAGCAACGAAGCCAACGCCGGCGCCGGAGGCTGCGCCTACTCCCGCTAATTTTGCTAGCGTTCGTCCGCGATGACCCGCGACTTCGCGCTCATCCTGGCCGCCCGCTTGCTGCGCGCGTTCGGCTTCGGCATGGCGGCCGTGCTGGTCGGGCTCCACCTCGAGCGCCACGGCCTGTCGGCCAGTGTCATCGGCCTCGTCCTCAGCATCGGGTTGCTGAGCGCGGCGATCGCCGGGGTCATCGCGGCCACCCTGTCAGGACGCATCGGGCGTCGCAACACCCTGGCCCTGGCCGGCTTGCTGATGGCCTTCGCCGGGCTCGACCTGGCCGTCGCAAACTCGCCGCTGCTTCTCGGCCTCGCCGCGGTCACGGGGATGCTGGGCGCCGCCAGCGTCGACCTCGGGCCGTTCGCATCGATCGAACAAGCCGCGCTGGCGGAGTCGGTCGAACCGCGCCGCCGCAACGTCGCCTTCGCGCGCTATTCGCTGACCGGCGGGCTGGCCGCCGCGGCGGGTGCCTTGCTGGCGGGGACGGCGACCGATCTCAACAGTGGCCGCTTGCTCTTTGCGCTCTATGCCGTGATCGGCGTGATCACCGCCGTGCTGGCAATCTCGCTCTCGCCCCGCGCCGAGGCACCGGTTCGGGCGGCAGCGCTTTCCTCGGCCCAGATCCGCACCCTCGCTCCGTTGTCGGCGCTCTTTGCGATCGACGCCATTGGCGGCGGGCTTGTCGTCAATGCGGTCATCGCCTACTGGCTCCATGTCCGGTTCGGTGCGCCCGCCAATGTCCTGGGCCCCGCCTTTGCGGGCATCGCCTTGCTCCAGGCCGTCTCCTATGAAGTCTCCGGGCGC
>Ga0209471_1002702_pt1 | contig 10149 bp, 11 predicted proteins | sample GraSoiAngelo_128_FD_185885 | JGI IMG/M metagenome (GOLD analysis project Ga0209471, IMG submission 185885) | Grasslands soil microbial communities from the Angelo Coastal Reserve, California, USA - 14_0927_12_20cm (SPAdes) (version 2) | ecosystem: Environmental > Terrestrial > Soil > Grasslands ... | reverse complement strand
TCCCAACGAAGAGCGCCAGGCGGGGCGACCGCTGCGCGTCTCCCCCACCTATCAACGGCTGCGCGAGCTCGGCGCCAGCTTCGGTGAAAAATCGAGCTGGGAACGGCCCAACTGGTTCGAGCCGAACGGCCGTGAATCCCCGCTCCCTCGCCCAGCCGGGTGGGCCGGTCATCACTGGTCGCCGGCGATCGCTGCCGAGCACCGCGCCACCCGCGAGCGAGCCGGCCTCTTCGACGAAACCTCGTTCAGCAAGATCGAGATCCGCGGCCCGGGCGCGCTCGCCTTCCTGCAATACCTGTGCGATAACGAGATGGATCGCCCCATCGGGAGTATCACCTACACGCAGATGCTCAACCGCCGCGGCGGGATCGAGTGCGATTTCACCGTGACGCGGCTCAGGGCCGACTTGTTCTTCATCGTCACCGGGACCGCCTTCGGCAACCATGACCTTGGCTGGATGCGAAAGCATCAACCGGATGACGGCTCGGTCGTGATCGACGACGTGACGGCGGAGCAAGCCTGCCTCGGCATCTGGGGACCGCGCGCCCGCGACATCCTGCGGCGGCTGACCGACGACGACCTGTCGAACGACGCCTTCCCCTATCTGACCGCCCGGCAGATCACCGTCGGGCTGGTCGACTGCCTGGCGCTTCGCGTCACCTACGTGGGAGAGCTGGGTTGGGAACTCTATTGCGCCACCGACAACGGGCTCGCGCTCTGGGATGCGTTATGGACAGCGGGCACGCCGCTTGGTATGGTGGCGGGCGGCTACCGCGCGATCGACACGATGCGCCTCGAAAAGGGCTATCGCGTCTGGAGCAGCGACATCACGCCGGAGGACAATCCCTACGAAGCCGGCCTCGGGTTCGCGGTTCGACTCAACAAGGGGGCCGATTTCATCGGTAAGGAGGCGCTCATCAAAGCCAGGGCGGATGGGATCGCGCGGCGTTTGCGGCCGCTGCTGCTCGACGAGCCGGACGCGATCGCGCTTGGCGGCGAACCTGTCAGCGTCAAGAACCAAATCGCCGGCCGCGTCACCAGCGGCGGCTACGGCTACAGCATCGATCGCAGCATTGCCTATGCCTACCTGCCACCGGCGTGCACGCCGGGAAACGCGGTCGACGTCCAGGTGTTTGGCCGCTGGGTGCCGGCGACGGTCGCGAATGAGCCGCTCTACGACCCGACGGGGGAACGGATCCGGTCATGAGCGAGCGCACGGAGCTCACGGCCTTCGCGCTCGAGCTCGCCGACGCCGCCGACCGAATCTCCATGCGCTACTTCCGCAAGGCCCCGCGGGTGGACCGCAAACCCGATCGAACCTTCGTGACCCAGGCCGACACCGCCATCGAGCTCGAGCTGCGGGAACGGATTACGAAGCGATATCCCACGCATGGCGTGCTGGCGGAGGAGTTCGGCGACCGCACCTCCAACCAGGAAAGCCGCTGGATCATCGACCCGATCGACGGTACGCACAATTACATGCGAGGCGCGCCGGTGTTCGCGACGCTGATCGCTCTCGAGCGCGCCGGCGTGATGGAGCTGGGCGTGATCTCGGCGCCGGCGATGCGCGAACGCTGGCACGCGGTGCGTGGCGGCGGCGCCTGGTCGGGCAAACGACGGCTCCAGGTGTCTGCGGTCTCTGACCTCCAGGATGCCCAGGTCTTCTACGCCTCACGCTCGGCGTTCGTCGCCGTCGGCAAGGAGCGAGGCTTCGACGTTGTGACCGCTGCCGCGTGGCGCGATCGCGGCTTCGGCGACTTCTGGGGCTACGCGCTGGTCGCTGAAGGCGCCGGTGAGGCGATGTTCGAACCGGAGCTCTACTCCTGGGACCTCGCGGCGCCGTTGATCGTCGTCGAGGAAGCCGGCGGACGCCTCACCGACTTCGCGGGGCGGCGGACCTACGAGGGTGGCAACGCCCTCGCCACCAACGGCCTGCTCCATGCCGCGATCCTGGAAAAGCTCAATAAGCCGTAACCCGGACCCGTAACGTCAACCGATGCGACGACTCCTGCTTGCCCTGGCCATCGTCGTGCCAGGATGGCTGCTAGGGTCGCTGGCGGCGAGCGCCGCCAACACCCCGGCCCAGATCGTCAACTGCGCCGGAACTCCGCCCTGGTGCTTCAGCCCGAGACCCATCCAGGTCACGGTGGGCTCGACCGTTACCTGGACCAACGCCACGGCCCCGGTGCACACTGCGACGTCTGATACCGGGGCCTGGGATACCGGCAACATCGCGCCGGGCGCGACCAGCAGCGCCGTCTCTTTCCCGACCGCCGGGACCTTCGCCTATCACTGCGCCATTCATCCGAGCATGACGGGGTCGGTGGTTGTGTCGGCGGCCGCGGCCACCAGTCCGCCGGTTCGCGCCCTCGCATCGGGCGGCGGCGGACCACCCATCGCGGTCGGAGCGGGGCTACTGCTCCTCGGCCTGGGCCTGCTAGCGGCGCGCCGCCGCGACCGGACGCAGCGCGTCCGCGAAGGCATCGACAAACTGCGCCACCAGTAGGCCCTCCGGATCGTGATCCGGGTTGATCTCGGTCACGACCAGCGCCGCCAGCTTGGGGGTTCCGACAAACACACGCAGGCACCGCATCGCGTCGCCCAATGAGAGCGCGTCGTAGTGCGGCCAGTTCGCCAGCGGGATTTCGGCGGAATCCATCACGTCGACGTCGAAGTGCACGGCGATCGCCGGCGCGCGTTCCTCGAGCCGCGCCAGGGCCTCGGCCGCCCGCTCAGCCGGCCGGTCCCCCATCGAGGTGACGGGATAGCGCGCGATCCCGGACGCCTCCAGCAGCCGTTGCTCGTTGGGCTCGACCTCGTAGGGCTGAAAACCGAACAGCGTGATGCGCTCCGCCGGGAGCAGGGGAAATCTGGGACCGAGACGCGCCACCTCGGGATCGCCTTTGCCAATCAGGTGCGAGACCCCCATCGAGTCGAAGATGCCCGAATGGGTCGTCTCGGGCGTCGTCATGTCGGCATCGCCGTCGAAGTACATCAACCCGAGGTCGGGCTGCCGGCGTAGCAATCCGGCGACGACGCCCAGCGTGATGCTGCAATCGCCGCCGAGCACGAGTGGGACCAGGTCATGCTCCACGGCCGCCGCCACCCGGTCCGCGACCTGGCGTGCCACCGCTATCACCTGCGACCGGCTCTGTCGCTTGCGATTCGCCGGGTCCGGCTGGAAGCACGTCACCGGCAGATCGCCCAGGTCCTCGAGCTCGAGACCGGCCTCGCGCAGCGCGCCGAGCAGCCCGGCCTTGCGCAGTGCAGCCGGGGCCTTCTCCTGGCCCGGGCCGTGGGCCCCGGCGCTGGAGGGAACGCCGATCAATCCGAGCATGTGTCTACGCTACGTCGACGCGAACCAGAACGTGCGAGCGATCTCGAAGCATCCGTCGAAGCCCCTCCGGCGTGGTCGCGCCCCACATCCCCCACCGATCCACCACCAGCTCCTGGACCGCCGGATCGACCTCGGCGGGATCGATGAACTGCACCCGGCCCTCAACCGACCGTCCACCTCCGGGAATCGTCAGCCGGACCCAGGGGTCAGTGCGCCAGCGCGCCACGCGAAGCGCGTGCGCGTAATTGAAAAGGTAGAGGGCTCCGTCCGGCGTGACGACGAACCAGGTGTGGACCGCCCGCTCGCGCCCCGCCTCGCGCGAGCCGACGAGCAGCGTGTCGGCGTCCTCGAGCGCGCTCCGGAAGTCTGGCGGCAGCACGCACGTCAGAATAGGCCGGTGACCCGCGTGGTGATGCTCGGTCTGGACGGCTTCCCCCATCGCGCCATCGGGCCGGAGCTGACGCCGCGGTTATGGGACCTGGCTCGGCGAGGCGGTCGAGCGCCCGACGGCGGCGTTACCGACCTCCCATCCTCGACCGACCCTGGATTCTGCTCACTGCTCACCGGCTGCAAGCCGGCGACGCACGGCGTTCTCACCACCTCCTGGCGCTTCGCGCGGCTGCCTGATTGGGCCGGCGCAAAGACGCCGCGCGTACCGGCCATCTTTGATGCGTGTCGCGCCGCCGGGGTTCGCACTGCCGCCGTCGTTGCTGACGATCGCGGCCTCCTCTGCACCGGCTCGGCCGACCGGCGATGGCCGCCAGACGGTATCATCCCGCCCGGGACCGCTCTCGACACACACGGCTATCCGGTGAATGCCGCCGTCCTCCCCCATCTTCTCGACGCCGTCGCCGACTCGAGCCTTGGGTTCGTCTTCGGCCATATCAACGAGGCCGATACCCTGGGACACGACCACGGCCCTGAAAGCGACGCCGCTCGCGCCTGCTATCGCGCAACGGATCAAGTCGTCGGCGTGGTACTCGATGCGCTCGCCGCCCGCTGGGCGGACACCGTTATCGTGATCGTTTCGGATCACGATATGCAGCCACGGGACTCGTCGGTACCGGTCGACCCCATGGTCAATGCGGCGGATGGCGGGTGGGACGCATTTATCCCGGATGGCGGTTCCGCGCTCATCCATCTGAAGACCGGGGTCGATCCGGAGCGGGCCGGCGCGGCGCTCCTGGGCGTCGACGGGGTGGAGACCTGGGTGCGCGCCAATGACTCGGTGCTGATCGCGGGCTTGAAGCCGGGCCGCATCGCCGCGGCGCCCAGGTATTCCATTGGTGGCTTCCACGGCGCGCCGATCACCGCGCGGACCGTTGCGCTGGTCGGCGGCGGCGATCCCGCGGTCGGGAGGATCGCCGCTGCGATCGCGACACGGCGACCCCATCTCGCCGACTGGGCGCCGACGATCGCTCCGCTCCTTGGTGTCGACCTCGGCCACGTCGACGGCAAAGATCTGTTGCGTTAGCGCTGAGCCGTCGCAGGCGCCGGCACCAACCGGCGCCTGGTCAGGAATTCGTGGACGTGCCGATCGGCGCTCGTCAGGATCGACGGCCCGTGGCCGAAGTAGGCCCGCTCGAAGCGCAAGGCCTCGAGCCGTTGCGGCGCCAGCCTGGCGCGTCGATGCGAGTAGTTGACGGTCCATGGTGGCGTGCGGATCCCACGCTCGTTGTTCAGCACATCGCCAAGGAACAGCGCGGATTCCGATGCGGAATGAAGACAGATGCTGCCCGGCGTGTGCCCCGGGCCGTGCACCACGGTCAGGCCGGCGATGACGTCGCCATCATCGAGAAGCCGCGACTGTCCGGCCGCCGTGCTGACGACGTAGCTCGCGAGCCGTGCCGGCAATCGCTCAGCGATGCCCCACAACGTCATGCGGTTGCGCGGCCGGCCCGCCCGCAAGTACGGCGCATCGTCGCGATGCACCGCGAGCCGCGCTCCCGTCGCCTGGCATAGTGCGAAGGCGGCGCCCGCGTGGTCGATGTGGTGATGGGTGAGGATGACCCAGTCGACTCCACCTCGGGCGTGCTCGTTGACGAAGCGAAGGACAGCCCGGACGCTGCTCGTGTAGCCGGGGTCGATGATCGCGAGCCCTTCCGCGCTGCGGTAGAGGTATGCCTGAGCGCCCCGGACGCCAGGAATCGGCGCAATCACGTCCCCATTATCGATTGGGGGCCCGGTTCGTCTGCGGCGTCGCTACTGGCGGCGGATTCCCGGCTGCGGGACCTCGACGGGCGCTGGCGGTGGCTCCTGGATCTCCGGCTGCGCTGGCTGCGGCGCCAGCTCCGGGACCTGCGGATCGGGCACCTGCGGCTGGCCTGGGTTCGGAATCACCGGGTCGATCGAGGCTTCAGACGTTCGAATGGTTCCCATGACTGGCAGTTTACCCGACATACCCACTATAATGTTTACAGCCTAGTATCGTTCTGCGGCGCTCAAGGAAGGAAGGAGGGCGTTATGGATTCTGCTCCCCGGGCTTCGGCCACGGAATCGGCAAACGCGACCAACGGAAACGGCCGGCGTGGCCTAATCGACCTTGCCCGGGTGGCTGTCGAGGACACCGTGCGCCTGGTGCAGCAGGAAATTCAGCTGGCCAAGATCGAGATCAAGGAGATGCTCGCGAGCAATCTCAAGGCCGCCGTGTTCCTCGGAATCGCGGCCCTGTGCGGCTTGCTGTTCTTTATCATGCTTCTAGTCACGATCGCGCTGATCCTTCCGGCCCACGCGCTGGTCGCCGGAATTGAGACGGCGCTGTTTCTGGTCCTTGCCCTCATTCTCGGGCTGATGGGTAAGGGCATGCTGAAGATCGGAGCACCGCCCAAGACAATGACCACGCTAAAGGAGGATGCCGAGTGGGCCAAACAAGTACTGAAGCGAAACGGGAAGTAGAGCAGACCCGCGCCCACCTCGGGGAAACCCTCGAAGCGTTACAGCTGCGCGCCAAGCGCAACCTCGATGTGAAGACGCAGTTGCAAACCAACCGCGTGCTGCAGCTCGCCATCGGCGGGCTGATCCTGGCCGTCACCGGCTTCGCCGTCTTCGGCTATCGCGCGCGCCGGCGCCGCTCGCCCGCCGAGCAGCTGGTTCGCAAACTGAAACTAAATGATCTGCGCGGCCGGTTAGACGACTTCCGCACCGACGCCCAGGCCTGGGCATCGGCGCAAAGGCGCATCGTCAAGGCCGATGGCAAGACAAAAGTCGAAGTCCAATCCAAGGAGAGCATCGGGCGGCGTCTGCTGGTCAGCGCCGCCGAGGCCGCGCTCACCGCGCTCGCGACCGGCTATGCCCGGCGGCTGGTGAGTGGCGCGAGTACCCCGCACGAGCGCGGGCACGCGGCCGTCTCGAAGAAGCGATAGATACCCGGGAGCCGACTCCACCCCAGGGCAGGCCCGCGACTGGGCTGCGCTCCTCCCTGCCTGATGGTCCATCGCGGACAGGTCAGACTCCATCACCCAATGGGGGCGGCAGGCAGAGTGGGGGTCGCAAGCGGGCGTCGGCGGCACAGTCCTCCGGCTGGCTGCAGGATCGACTCGATTGGCTCAAGGTCCGGCGCCACTGGATGACGGTGGCCGGCGTCGTCCTCGCCCTCATCCTCTTGCTGGTGCTGGGCACCTTCGCGTATGCCTTCGCCACGCTCCCCGATCCGAGCCGCATGGACCTGGCGGCGGGCGACGTCAAGGTCAACGATCGCAACGGCCAGCTGATCGAACAGCGAAACGCGCAGGGCGTTCGGGTGATCCCGGTCAAGCTGGACGGAATCAGTCCCAACCTTCAAAACGCGACGATCGCGGTGGAGGATAAGCACTTTTACGAACACCATGGGGTCGACTGGGGCCGCGTGATCAAGGCCGGCATCATCGATGTCATCGCCCGCCGTCCCCAGCAAGGCGCCAGCACGATCACCGAACAGCTGGCCAAAATCGCCATCCTGCAGTCTCCCAAGAAGACCCTCGGGCGCAAGCTCCGCGAGGCGATGCTGGCAACCGCGCTCGAATCCAGGTACACAAAGAAAGAGATCCTGGAGCTGTACTTGAACAGCATCTATTACGGCCATCACGCGACCGGGGTTGAGGCCGCCGCCCAGGTCTATTTCGGAAAGCCCGCCAAGGACCTGACATTGGCGGAGGCTTCGCTCCTCGCCGGGCTGCCGAATGGCCCCAGCTACTTCGATCCGGCGCTGCACAAGGACCGGGCACTCGCCCGGCAGGCGATCGTCCTCGATGCCATGGTGAACAGCGAGATGATCACCAGCGCCCAGGCCGAGCAGGCCAAGCGCGAACCACTCAAATTTGTGTTCAAGGAGAACCGGAGCAGCCAGGCGCCTCACTTCGTCGACTTTGTCTTCGAGCAGTTGGAAAGCGTCTATGGGCCGTCCGCGGTCAACAAAGGCGGCTTCACCGTGACGACCACGCTCGACCTCAACCTGCAGAAAGCCGCTGAGCAGGCGGTGGCCGTCGGCCAAAAGAAGCTGGGACCGCTCGGCGCCGACAATGGTGACTTCCTGGCGATGGACCCCAAGACCGGCGAGATCCTCGCGATGGTCGGCTCCGCCGATTATCTCAACAACGACATCAAGGGCCAGTTCAATGTCGTGACTGCCCTACGGCAACCCGGCTCGTCGTTCAAGCCCTACGCCTACGAGCAGGCGTTCAAGTCGCACAAGCTCACCATGGGCAACATGCTCGACGACACCTCGCGTCATTTCGCGGGCGGACAGTTCCATGACTTCGACTTCCGCGACATGGGCATGATCACCGCCCACAAGGCGCTGCTCCTGTCGCGGAACATCCCGGCGCTGGAGACGATGCAGGCCGCCGGCGTCGACAACGTCGTCAACTTCGCGCACGACATGGGAATCACCACCCAGCTCAAGAGCGAGGTGACGACCGCGATCGGATCCAGCGAGGTTCGCCTGCTGGATCATGCGGTCGGCTACGGCGTCTTCGCCACCGGTGGGACTCGGCACGATCCGGTGTCCATCCTCGAAGTCAAAGACAAAGACAACAACACCCTGGACAAGCCGAACGCGCCTGGTGGAAAGCAGGTGATCAGCGCGCAGGAGGCCTACCTGATCACCTACATCCTCAAGGACTACTCGACCCAGTGGAATCTGGGCTGGAACAAGCCGTTCGCCGGCAAGTCCGGAACGACCAACAACTACCGCGACGCCTGGATGATGGCCTACTCCCCCAACCTGGTGATCGGCGCCTGGGTTGGGCACACCGGACCCGGTAACCAGGACATGAACGGCGTCTACGGCAGTATGGTCGGCAGTTCCGTGCTCAAGGACTTCATCAACAACGGCTTGACCCAGGCGCACTTCAGCGTCGAGACGTTCAAGCGTCCTGACGGGCTGATCGACGGACCGCCGTGCGCGAGCAACGCGAACGTCTCGCCGTCAGCCTCGCCATCGCCGTCGCCCTCGGGATCCGCGAGCAGCAGTTCCGAGAAGGACCTCTACCTGCCGGGCACGGAATGCAAGCCGGCGCCGACCCCATCGCCTTCCCCATCGCCTTCCCCGAGCGACCTGCTGTCGCCCCTCCCGTCGATCGTGCCGAGCGGGATTCTTCCAAGCCCGACCCCGACCCCGACCCCGAGCGGTACGCCAGCGCCGTCCGGATCGCCGGCCGCATCGCCCAAGTCATCATAGAATTGGCCTGATGGCTAAGAAGGCCGCGCCAAAAAAGACCGTGCCAAAAAAGCTCAAATCCGAGAACGCGATCCAGCGCATCGGCGAGGAGATCGAGGCCCGCTTCTTCGAAGGGGCGGAACTGGCTACCGAAACCTCATCGGCTGAAACGAATATCGCGCTCGCTGCCCTCGGAGCCATCGAAGGGCCCCGCGATACCAAACAACCGGCAAGCCCCAAGGCCACCAACGCCAAGCGCAAGCGCCCTCGTCCAAAGGCGCGCTAACCCGCTCCCGGCGTATGACCGCGAGATCCGGCGGCTTCGTCGGCACCTCCACAGTCTCGACCAGCGCGGATGGTCGGCGCGCAGCCACTGCCGCGGTTGGAGCGTCAAGGACGTGGTCGCCCATCTGTGCACCGATGAGGTCTACAACCAGGCCTGCCTCGACGACACCCTGGACCGCCTGCCTTCGGCGAGCGGTGGCCTCAGCGGTTGGAACGCGCGTGGCGTTCGCGTGCGGCGGGGGATGCCTCCGCTCGAGGTCCTACAGGAATGGGAGGCGCGCCAGGAGCGCGTCCGCCGGGCATGGGGCGCCCTCGGCCTCGACGCGCGGATCGAGACCAGCGTCGGCCCCTATCCGCTGCGGCTGGAGATCTGGCACCTGGCCCAGGAATACGCCATCCACGCCGATGACATCGAGGTGGTAATGACGGCGCCCGAGCGCCAGGCTCAATTGCGCTGGCGTGTCGCCTTCGGACTCTTCGCCGCCCACGAGGAGGGTGAGGCGGTCGATGCCGCGGTCGAGCACGGTCGGGTGCGGCTCCGGCACGCCAGACGCCAGTACGATCTCGACTTTGAGACCTTCATCGCCTACCTCACCAACCGGCCCCAGCAGCTGAAAGATCCGGATGGGAGGCGGCTGCTACGCCAACTGGGGGCGCGGGGTTAGTTAAACGATGCCTAAGCAAGAGTTCATCTGCACCTATTGCGGTAGGCGGGTTTTCGCCGAGCGTGGGCCCCTGACGGCTCTTAAACTTTGCCGCTCCTGCTTCGAGAAGGCGAGGGCGGCGCAGCGGCCAGGACCAGAACCACAGAAAGGCCCGCCACGAGACCCTTCTTCAACCGATTAAGCTGTGCGCAGATTCCTTAGGGAGAGAAAGGAGTGAGAGGTTGATG
>Ga0209471_1002698_pt1 | contig 10152 bp, 11 predicted proteins | sample GraSoiAngelo_128_FD_185885 | JGI IMG/M metagenome (GOLD analysis project Ga0209471, IMG submission 185885) | Grasslands soil microbial communities from the Angelo Coastal Reserve, California, USA - 14_0927_12_20cm (SPAdes) (version 2) | ecosystem: Environmental > Terrestrial > Soil > Grasslands ... | reverse complement strand
ACGAAAGCCCCGCCGAACAGCACCGCCATCGCGTTTTGGGAGCTCTGGTTGTCCGAGCCGGTATTTCCTGCGAAAGCACCTGCGGCTGTTGCGAAGACGATGAAGAGAATGCTGAAAGGAATCCCCAGGATCAGGGAATCGACGAGCCTCGCGACAACGCGGATCCAGAATCCCGCATAGGTGGTCTGCCCCCCGTAGTTTTGGGGCGCGAGATAGGCCGGCGCGGGCATATATCCCTGTGGGGGCTGGGCCGGAGGCGGCGGAGGGCTCTGCACCTAGGACGTGGTGACGATCGTGCCCGCGACCTTGTCGTGGATGGCCTGCCTCTGTGGGTCCCACAGCTGCCACAGCCAGCCGATCGCGCCAATGATGCAGACCGTGAATGCGACCTCAAGCCACCAGATGAATCCGCGCAGGGCGGCCTTGCCCAGCGACGGATACTGGCCGGTAGCCACGTCGCGGACCTTGAAGCCAAACACCATCATTCCGACCGTCTGTCCGCGGGTGCTCAGGAAATATCCGAAATACCCGAGCAGCAGGATGAGGTTGACCAGCCCGGCGAGGTAGTGGGTGCCTCGGAAGATGGCGTCGCTGATCAGGAAGACGACGAGCAAGATCACGGTATCGATAAGGCCGCCGACGATGCGGAGGCCCGGAGACGCGAGGTTGCCGGGCGCTGCGGCGCCCCCACCCATGGGCGGCTGCATGTAGCCCCCTCCAGGTGGCGGTGGCGGAGGCATCATCCCTCCGGATGGCGGCGGGGGAGGCGGTGGGCTCTGCATGGCTTGTCCTCCAGGTGATCGTGCTGCCGGCGTGGTGTGGCTTCTGCGCGGTATCATAGCCACGCCTCTCCACCAGAGGGTCAAACATGCAGCTGAACGCCTCCACCCGCGAACTCCTCGGTAAGCGAACCCGGCGCCTTCACCGCCAGGGAAAGCTGGCCGCCGTCGTCTACGGCCACAACGCCACGCCGACCCCGCTGGTGCTCGACCGGCTCGAGTTCCAGAAGGTGTTCGTGAAGTCGGGACGGACCCACCTGGTCGACCTCCAGGTCGACGGTGAGCGGGCGGCAAAGGTCCTCGTTCGCGAGATCCAGACCCACCCCCGGCGCCTGGGCCCGATCCACGTCGACTTCTACGCCGTGAACCTCGAGGAGAAGATCACCGTCGAGGTGCCCGTCCACCTCACCGGTGAATCGGCGGCGGTAAAACGAGGCGATGGCGACATCCTCCAGCCGATCCACGCGCTGCGTGTCGAGTGCCTGCCCGGGAACATCCCCGAGGCCTTCGAGGTCGACCTTGGGCCCCTCGAGGAGATCGAGTCTGAGCTCCGCGTGTCAGACATCAGCGTGCCCAAGGGCGTGACCGTTCTCGTCGACCCGGAAGAGCTGGTGGTCAAGATCGTGCACAAGCGCGAGCTCAAGGTCGAAGAAGAGCTCCCGGCCGCCGAAGCCGTGGTTCCTGCCGAGGGCGAGGCAGCTGCCGAGGGCGAAGCCCCCGCCGGAGAGGAAACAGCCGAGACCGAGAAGTGATCCGGGCCGCTGCCAGCGGCTCGAGCCTCAGCCTCCCGGACACCAACACCGTCGTGTTTGTCGTCGTCGGCGTGCTTGTCTTCCTCGGCTTCGTCATCGCGTCGCGGCTGATCGCGCGCTTTGCTGCGGAACAGCTTCGCAGGCGAAACGTCCGCTCCGACATGGTCGTTCTCGGGCGGCGCGTGGTGACCTTCCTCGTCATCGTCCTCGGGCTGTTCGCCGCCTTCGGCTTCGCGCTGAAGAACGCGGACGTGCCGATCCTGGGCATCCTCGTCGCCACCGTCATCGCCGCTTTTGGCGTGCAGGACCTGCTCAAGGACTACGTCTCCGGTTACTACGTGTTGCTCGAGCATCACTTCCGAGTGGGCGATCGCATCACGCTGGAAGGCGCCAGATCGGGTACCGTCAAGGAGGTTCGGTTGCGCGTGACGCTGTTGCAGACCGACACCGGCGACCTGGTTGTGGTGCCGAACTCCGAGCTCTTCGGCAAGGCGGTGACGGTGCATGGTCGCGCCGAGCGAGCCGAGGAGGCTAAGCCAGCGCCCCCAGCGTGATCCGCCACAGGGCCTCGAGCTGGGCGCCCTCGATGTCCGATTCCTCCGCAATGAGCTCGCGCATCATCTGCGAAGCCAGCTCGACATGGATCCCAGCGTTCACCTGCGTGGCGAGCGAGCGAAGGTGGAATGTGTGGTCGGGCTTGTTCGTGCCGACCTCCAGATTGGCGTCGATCTTGTCGAGCTGAACGAACTTCGCCCACCGCGCCACCTCGGACGCGCCCGTGTCCACAGCGTCAGACAGGTGCATGCAGTTGATGCCGCCGAAGATTCCGTATCGCTCGCGCAATGAGCCTGGGCGCGATTGCTGGATGCGCGTTTCGCCGAGGTCGTAACGCATGCGCTCGAGTGCCTCGGCCGACGCGCTGACCCGACCGACAGGCATCGGCAGCGCGGTCATGAAATCGACCAGCCAGCCGAAGAACGGCCTGCCCGCGAGGAAGTCGTAATGGCTCTCGATGAGTGATGCCGGCGGCTGGAACCACGTGAGCGATTCGACCTTCCAATCACGCTCCGAACAGAGCCAGCCCCAGATGCCGGCGCGCGCGGCGAGGCGATAGGCAGTGTCGGGCTTGAAAATGACGAGAGCGTCGGCCACGGGCTCAGGTTATTCGAGTGCGGTCTGTACGCGCCCGGCGTGCCGTTACACGCAGGGAGACTGGCCGGCCGGAAGCATTGGCAGAAATGTGCTGACGACGACAGTGGCTCCGACGAGCTTGCCCACGGTCATCAGTTGATATGCGTCTTCCGGCACATCGAACGCAACTTTGCCGGACATCGTGTCTCCCTGACTGAGGATCCGCGTTGGCAGGAGGCCAGTGGTCCCGACATCGACAGGTAGCGCGCCATTGACACCATCGCCGTATAGCCGCCAGTCGTCAGGTGCTATCGAGATCCCGCCCGGCCCAGAGTCGACGTACGTGAGCGTGATCAACACAAATTTGCGCCCAGGCATCGGACGTCGCGCTGCCGTGCCCGAACAATCGAATGTCACATCGCCGACGGTAACCGTCCCGGCAGGCAGTAGAACCGGCGTGCCCGGCCCAACGATCCCGCGGTTTGTAAGGCCGGGCGCCGTGACAACGACTCCGGAGTTGAACTGTCGATAGAGGGCATTGATGTAGTAGGTCGACCCCTTCGCATTGAGCCACGGGATCGTGTAGCGGAGAGGGTAACCATCACTTTCTCTCAGCCACACCTTGAACTGCCGACCGAAGGGTGCATTTGCCTGCAGCACCCACGTGGCCGACCCGTTTACCGAAGCCTCGCCAAGAACCCTCGGGTTGGTGGCACTCTGCCAGGCCGTTGGATTGATGCTGGCGAAAAGGTTGTAGTAGGGGTCTGCCGCGTCGATCACCTGCCAGGCATTGAAAGTGTTGGCGCGCACGTAGAAAGTGCTCGCGATCGATACAAAGTCACCTCGGCCGTCGATGTCCGGCTGTGACCCGCTCATCACGTCGTCCCAAGGTTGCAGCTCGAGTGCAGCGGGCTCGGTTGTCAACTTCCCGTCGAGGTGATAGATCTGTGCGCCGATCTGGCCCTGCGCCCGGGGCGTCATTTCGGTTCCAACGATCTGGAACGTCGCTGAGTGCATCGAAGACGCTCGAGCCAATGCACGGGCGGGTGATGGCGCATGCGGCGCCGGATGAACCGCAGGTTCAGGCAGCGGTTGGGCAAATTCCGATGGATTCAAATCGCCGAAAGCCGCAGGTTGCCGGGCGTCCGCTCCGCACGCGCCAAGCAGCGCTGTGGTTAGAGCCGCGACGATGACAAGCCTCGCCGGCATCGACCGGTACAACGGCTGTCGGGTCCCCAGCTTGTGAAACACCTCGCCTGCCCGCAGTCTCTATGTCTTCCTGTCGCGCGGGCCCGGGGTGTACACCTTGCGGCCCTTCAACTTCGCGGGCATGTGCACCTGCTCGGCGACGCCGCTTTCGTAGTCGTGCGCGTACTTGTAGTCGCGCCCGTAACCCATCGACTTCATCAAGCCGGTGACCGCGTTGCGCAGGTGCAAGGGCACCGGTTCGTTGCCGGTCTGCGCGATGAGCTCGCGCGCGGCGCCATACGAGGTGAGCGCGGAGTTAGATTTCGGCGCGAGCGCCAAATAAAGCGCTGCCTCTGTCAGCGGCAGCACCGCTTCCGGCATGCCGATGAAATGCGCGGCCTGCTGCGCTGCCATCGCCACCTGCAGAGCCTGCGGATCCGCCAGGCCGATGTCCTCCGCCGCCGAGATGACCAGGCGGCGGGCGACGAACAAGGGATCCTCGCCGGCCTCGAGCATTCGCGCCAGCCAGTACACGGCCGCGTCGGGGTCGCTGCCGCGAACACTCTTGATCAGCGCCGAGACGATGTCGTAATGCTGGTCGCCGGCACGGTCGTAGAGGAGGTGACCTTCCTGCAGGGCCCGCTCGACGTGGGTGAGCGTGATCTCGTCTCCACCCGCGAGGGCCGCCGCCGTCTCCAGCCCGTTCAGGGCAACCCGGGCATCGCCACGAGCGCCTTCGAGCAACGCGTCCATGCCGTCGGCGCTGATCGCGGCCCCAAGCTCGGCTGCGCCTCGCTCGACGATCTTCTTCAGGTCCTCGCGCTCGAGCGCCTCCAGCCTGAACACGCGGCTGCGCGAGAGCAGCGGCGCGATCACCTCGAAAGATGGGTTCTCCGTGGTCGCGCCGATCAGGGTGACCGTGCCGTCCTCGACGTGGGGCAGGATCGCGTCCTGCTGGGCCTTGTTGAAGCGGTGGATCTCGTCGATGAAGAGCACCGTGCGCAGGCCTGCGCGCCGGTGAACCCGGGCCTCGGCCACGACCTTCCGCAGGTCGGCAACGCCGGCCGTCACCGCCGACATGGCGACCATGCGCGCCTTCGTCTCCGCCGCCAGCAGGCCGGCCAGGGTGGTCTTCCCACTCCCAGGCGGACCCCACAGCACGATGCTGGGGAGATGCCCGGAGGCGGTGAGGCCGCGCAAGACGTCGACCACCCGCTTCTGGCCGACCAGCTGCTCGAAAGCGCGGGGCCGCAGGCGGGTCGCCAGCGGCGCGCTCGGCTCAGGTGTGGCCGGAAGCTCGAAAAGCTCCCCCTGATCAGTCATAACTGAGATTCTGGACCCTGTCTGTAGAATGCCCGCCGTGGGCGCCTGCTGGTATTGCAACTCAGAGCTGCCCGATGGGGCCCAGTACTGCCCGACCTGCGGCCACAGCCAGTCCGACCGCACTTCGAGCCCTCTGTTCGGGGTGGTCGACCCCGTGACCGGGATCTGGAACTCCAAGTTCATCAACGCCTTGATCGGCCAGGAGGCCAACCGGGCTGTTCGGTACCACCGCCCGCTGTCGGTCCTCGTGATGGAGCTCGACCACGCCGAACACGTCCATAAGGAGCTCGGGCACATCCAGCTGGAAGGGCTGCTGCGGGAGATCTCTGAGCGCCTCGGCCGCGCCATCCGCGACACCGACACCGTCGCGTTCCTCGACGCCGAGGGGCCCCCGCACTTCGCCATCGTGCTGCCGGAGACCGATGAACAGGGGGCTACGCTCGCCGCGGACAAGATTCGGCGCGCCATCGCCTCCTACGACTTCGCTACCAGCGGCGACTGGAAGCGGATCACGGTGAGTTGCGGCGCGGCCACCATCGACGTGGTCCGGCCGTCCGGCGATGAGCCGGGCCTCATGAATCGCCGCGAGTACACCGGCAACCTTCTTCGTGAGGCGTACCACGCCCTCGAATCCGGCCGTTCGGCCGGCACCAATCGCACCTCGGTCGGCGCCTTCCGTTCGTAGCGGTTGATCGTGGTTGCGTAGGATCGAATTCACTTTGGCGTCCACGCGCGTCTACCTGATCCGCCACGCCGATGTCGAGAACCCCCGACGGCTCCTCTACGGGCACCTCGACGGGTTTCAGCTGAGTGCGCTCGGCCGCGCCCAGGCCGCCGCGGTCGGTGACTCGCTGCGCGACAAGAACGTGGGCCGAATCGTCCACAGCCCGCTGGCCCGCGCGGTGGAGACGGCCGCGATCATCAACTCCAGGCTCGAGCCCCCGGCGATTCTCGAAGCGGATCCAGAGCTGCGCGAGGCCGAGTTCAGCCGCTACCTGCAGGGGCTGCCTTACTGGCAGATCCCGGTGAGGCGGCCCCTGTGGTTCGTGCACAAGACCAGGCGCGGCCTGGTGCCTGGGGACGAGTCGGTCGAGCAGATGGGCGACCGCATCCTCGGCGTCGTCCGGCGGATCGTGCGCGAGCATCCGGGCGACACCATGGCCGTCGTCAGCCACGCCGACCCTCTTCAGGCGGTGTGGGTCGTGCTCGACGGCCGCCCGCACAACGAGCGCGAGATGTATCGGAAGTCCATCGACAAGGCGGGCATGCTCGTCCTCGACCTCGAGGGCGAGAAGGCCGTGCGATGGGAGTACGTTCCGCCCCCCCAAGTGGAAAAGCCGGCCGGGGTGGCGTGAGCGAACAGAAGGTGGCGGGGCGCTTTCCCCCCGCCTTTCTGTGGGGGACCGCCAGCGCCGCCCACCAGGTCGAAGGCGACAACCGCAACAGCGACTGGTGGGAGTTCGAGCAGCAGCCCGGCCGAATCGCCGGCGGGGACACCTCAGCGGTCGCGAACGACCACTATCACCGCTACCGCGAGGATTTCGCGCTCCTGCGCGAGCTGAACCAGAACGCCCACCGGCTCTCGATCGAGTGGTCTCGCATCGAGCCATCGCAGGGCGAATTCGACGCGCGTCAGATTCGCCACTACCGCGACGTCCTGGGCGAGCTGCGCGAGCAGGGCATCGAGCCGATGGTCACGCTTCACCACTTTTCGAGCCCGATCTGGTTCGTCGACAAAGGCGGATGGGCGGCGAAGGATGCACCACACGCGTTTCTGCCTTTCGTGCATCGGGTCATCGATCAGCTCGGGGACCTCGTCGGGCTGTGGTGCACCATCAACGAGCCCAGCATCTACGGCGCCAACGGCTGGGTGACCGGCGAATTTCCACCTGGCCGCAAGGGCGACCTCGTCGCGCTGTACAGCGTCACGAGCAACATGCGCAAGGCACACGAGCTCGCATACACCGCCATCAAGCGCAGGTGGCCCGATGCGATGGTCGGCGTCTCACATCACAAGCTGCTCTTCATCCCCGCAACAGAGAGGCGGCGCGACCGCTGGGCCGCGCAGGCGTCGCAGATGGCGCTGGATCGCTGGCCAGTCGCACCAGGACGGCTGGCCCGGATCGTGGAGGCCACATGCGACTACGTCGGCATCGCGCACTACTGGGGACAGATGTGCGCGTTCGATCCTCGGCGGCCTCAAGACCAGTTCATCAGGCGCTTCAACGTTCCGGGCCGTCGGGTCACCGACATGGGACTCAGCGCAGACCCGACGTGGATCCGCACGGTCCTGAACGAGCTGCGCCCACTGGGCAAACCGGTGTACATCACAGAGAACGGGCTCGCAACCGATGACGATGAATGGCGCTCGCGTCACCTTACCGAAACGCTTCAAAACGTGCTTCTTGCGATCGGTGATGGAGTCGACGTCCGCGGCTACTTCCACTGGACGAACACGGACAATTTCGAGTGGGCGCGCGGGTATGGCACGCATTTCGGGCTGATGGCGGTGGATCGCAAGACGCTGGAGCGGACGATCAAGCCCAGCGGCTACCTGTACGGACGGATCGCGGCCGCGAGCTCGCTCCCGGACTGACCAGGCCGCGCGGCGAAAGTGTGCGCAGCCCGTGTTTCCTGCTGAACTAGACTCAGCGACGTTGAACCTCAGGTCCGGCTTGATCTCGGCCGGCGCGATCGTCCTGGGCACCGTCCTGATGGTCTCGCTGGCATGGGGCCTACAGCACGCGGCGATGTCGAGCCCGCATCTGCTCGGCCGCACCGCCCCCGACCTCGCCATCCAGCAGCTCGATGGGCACAAGGTGGGGGTCCACGACCTGCGTGGCAAGCCGGTGGTCATCAACTTCTGGGCGTCGTGGTGCGGCCCCTGCGCGCAAGAGCTGCCCTTCCTCACAGACGCCTCCACTGCCCAACATCGCCTTCGTTGGCGCTGACATGCAGGACACTGCGAGCGGAGAGCTTGCCTTCGAGCAGGCGCATCCGCATCCATATGCAGTGGGGCCGATCGTGACCGGCAGCTACCGGGCATATGGAGTCGTCGGGCCGCCGGTGACGATCTTCATCGATGCCAACGGCGTCGTGGCCGCGTCCTTCGCCGGGCCGCTTGACCGGACCACCCTGAATCACTACCTGAGCCTCATCGCGCCGTGATCCGCTGGGCGGTGGTCACGGTCGTCGTCGCAGCCTGCGTGGGCTATCTCGTCTACTCGGCATCAGGCGGATCGGCGGAGTACTACCTCACTGTGTCGGAGTTGCGCTCGCACCAACCGGCGAGTGGTGACGTGCGCGTGGCGGGGGTGGTCCAGAACGACATCCAACGCAGCGACGGCGGCCTGCACGTCCGCTTCACCGAGAAGGACGGGACCGCCACCGTGCCCGTCGATTACACGGGCACGCTGCCGGATATCTTCAAGCCGGGCATCACCGTGGTCGCGGAGGGGCGGCTTGGCACCGACGGGATCTTCCATGCGCGGGTGGTGCTGGCGAAATGCCCGTCGCGCTTCTCGACGACTTCATACACGTCGTGATACTGGCGTTCCTCGGTTCAGGTGCCCTGCTCGCCGGCCTGGTGATGGCTGTGTTCTCGGCTCTGCTTTCGTTCTGGGCCGGCCGTGTCGAGAACAGAGTGATGATCCAGGTCGGCCGCCGTGCGTTCTACGCGACGGCGGCGATGATTTTCATCGCATCCGCGCTGCTCGAGACAGCGCTGGTCACGCACGATTTCTCGCTCGCCTACGTAGCCGAGCACACCGACCTGTCGACACCGATCGCGCTGGTGGCAGCCGGCTTCTACGGCGGCCAGGAAGGATCGCTGCTCTACTGGGCCCTCATCCTCGGCATCCTTGGCAGCGCGTCGCTGCTGGCGAGCGCGCGGCTCGGGCCGCGCCTGGCCGCCTACGCGGCCGGGATCATGGGCGCGATCGCGAGCTTCTTCCTGGTCGTGCTCGTGATGGTCGCGAGCCCGTTCGACGTCCTGGCGGTCACGCCGCCTGACGGCCTCGGCCTCAACCCAGTCCTTCGCGACGGCGGCATGCTCATTCATCCGCCGGTCGTCCTGGCCGGCTTTGCCGCATTCGCGATCCCGTTCAGCTTTGCGGCCGCGGCGCTGCTCGCGGGGCGATTCGACGCCTCATGGATCGCCCACACACGCCGGTTCGCGCTCGTGGCGTGGGGCCTGCAGAGCGCCGGCCTGCTGCTCGGCATGTGGTGGGCTTACCACGTGCTTGGATGGGGCGGCTACTGGGGTTGGGACCCGGTCGAGAACGTCGCCTTCATGCCCTGGCTTGCAACCACGGCGTACCTGCACTCGTCGCAGGTGCAGGAGCGGCGCGGACGCCTGCGTGCGTGGAACTTCGCGCTGGTCATCCTCGCGTTCCTGCTCGTGGTGTTCGGAACCTTCATCGTCCGCAGTGGGATCGTGCCTTCGGTGCACACGTTTGCCGTGAGCGCGATCGGGCCGTGGTTCCTTGGCTTCCTCGGCTTGTGCATCGTCTTCTCGATCGGCCTGCTCGCTTTGCGCTCGGGCGGCCTCCGCAGCGGGGGCGAGGCGGGGCCGGCAGTGTCGCGTGAAGGCGCTTTTGCTCTCCAGAACCTCCTCCTCATCGGGGTCATCGCCGTGGTGTTCTGGGGCACCATGCTCCCACTGGTTTCCGGTCTGGTTGGGCAGGAGCGCGTTGTCGGTGTTTCGTATTACGAGCGTGCGGCGGGCCCGCTGTTCGTTGCCATCCTGGCGCTGATGGCGGCGGGCCCGCTGATCCCCTGGCGGCACGCGGGCGCGCCGTTCTGGCGCTCGCTGGTCTGGCCCGGAGCGACCTGCGCGTTGGTGCTTGCGACCCTCCTCGCCGGTGGCGTGCGCAGCCTGCCTGCGCTGTTCGGCGTGCCACTCGGCGCCGCCGTGGCGAGCACCGTCATCTACGAATACATCCGCGCGATCGGCAGGTGGCGCCGCGCCGGCGGAGGCC
>Ga0209471_1002697_pt1 | contig 10152 bp, 9 predicted proteins | sample GraSoiAngelo_128_FD_185885 | JGI IMG/M metagenome (GOLD analysis project Ga0209471, IMG submission 185885) | Grasslands soil microbial communities from the Angelo Coastal Reserve, California, USA - 14_0927_12_20cm (SPAdes) (version 2) | ecosystem: Environmental > Terrestrial > Soil > Grasslands ... | reverse complement strand
CGCCGATCACCGCCTGGAAGTCGCGCACCATCATCGGATAGGGATGCGGACCGGCCACGGTGCCGATGATGTAGAAGGTGCGCTCGACGTTGGTCACCCAGTCGCGCATCGCTTCGTTGAGCGCGTCCTTGAGCGTGCGCGAACCCGACTCCACCGGCACGACCGAGGCGCCAAGGAGCTTCATGCGGTAGACGTTCTGCGCCTGGCGCTTCACGTCCTCGGAGCCCATGTAGACCACGCACTGCATGCCGTAGCGCGCGGCGACCGTGGCGGTGGCGACGCCGTGCATGCCGGCGCCGGTCTCGGCGATTACACGCGGCTTCCCCATGCGACGCGCAAGGAGCGCCTGGCCGATGGTGTTGTTGATCTTGTGCGCGCCGGTGTGGTTGAGATCCTCGCGCTTGATGTAGATCTGCGCGCCGCCGCAGCGCTCGGAGAGGCGCTTTGCATGGTAGATCGGGCTCGGGCGTCCGACGTAGTGCTTGAGCTCGTAGCGGAACTCGGCTTCGAACTGCGGATCGTTGCGCGCGACGGCGTACGCGGCGCGCAGCTCCTCGAGCGCCTGCGACAGCGTCTCGGCAACGAAGACGCCGCCGTAGGGGCCGAAGTGGCCGCGCTCGTCGGGCAGGTCATACATCCGCATGGCGAACCTCGGCGATGAAAGCGGCCATTTTAGCGGCGTCCTTGATGCCTTTCGCCGACTCGACGCCGCTCGACACGTCCACGCCCCACGGGCGCACGGCGCGGATCGCCCCGGCGACATTGCCGCGCTCGAGGCCGCCGGAAAGGATGAGCGGCCGGCTTCGCTCGGCGGGCACGAGCGACCAGTCGAAGCTCTCGCCCACGCCGCCATACTCCGGCACGAAGCTGTCGAGGAGCCAGGCCGAAGCGCGTGAATACGGCCGCAGGTACTCGAGCGCATCGATGCCCGGTCGAACGCGGCAGGCTTTTACGAACGGCAGGCCGAACTGCGCGCAGAACTGCGGCGTCTCGTCGCCGTGGAACTGCAGCATCGCCGGATGCACGCGGCCGATCACCTGCGCGACTTGCGCGGCGTCGGCGTTAACGAAAAGCGCGACCGTCTGCAGGAACGGCGGCAGCGCGTCGCGGATTTCCACCGCGCGCTCCACCGACAGGTAGCGCGGGCTCGGCGGATAGAACACGAGGCCGATCGCATCGGCGCCGGCCTCGGCGGCGGCGCGCGCATCCACGGTGCGCGTGATGCCGCAGATCTTGACACGCGTCCTCATGGGGGAAGACCCCACCTGGCGTCGTACTCGATGCGCTCGAGGTAGAGGCCTTCGGGCGCGAACGTCGGCGCGGCCATTGCCCGGTCGCGTGACGCGAGCACCTCGGCGACCCAGCCGGGCGCGTGCCGGCCGTTGCCGACGTAGATGAGCGTGCCCACGATGTTGCGCATCATGTGATGAAGAAAGGCGTTGGCGCGGATCACGAACTCGATGCGCGCTCCCTCGCGCGTGATGTCGAGCGCGTGCACCGTTCGCACCGGCGTCGCCGCCTCGCATTCTGCCGCGCGAAAGGCCGAAAAGTCGTGCTCGCCGACGAGCGTGCGCGCAGCCTCGCGCATCGCTTCGACGTCGAGCGGGGCGTGATACCAGCCGGCATAGCGCGCGGCGAGCGCCGGGCGTACCGGACGGTTGATGAGCCGGTAGCGATAGGTGCGGGCCACGGCGCTGAAGCGGGCGTGAAACTCAGCGTCGACGGGCTGCGCCCACAGCACGGCGACCGATTCGGGCAGAAAGGCGTTCACGCCGCGCACCCAGGCGCTATCCGGGCGTGCAGCGCTCGTATCGAAGTGCGCCACCTGGCCGCGCGCATGCACGCCGCGATCAGTACGTCCGGCGCCGGTCACCGCGAGCGGCTCCGCGGCGATGGCGGCAAGCGCGGCCTGCAGCACGTCTTGCACCGTGCCGCCGCCAGGCTGGGTCTGCCAGCCCAGAAACCGGCTGCCGTCGTACTCGAGTCCGATGGCGATGCGCGAAATTGCGAGCGGGCTAGGCGAGCTTCGCGAGCAGCTGCTCCGCAGTGCCGCGCTGCGCGGCGTCGCCGTCCTTCAGCACTTCCTTGAGCAGCTCGCGCGCGCCGTCCTTGTCGCCCATCTCCTCGTAGGCCTTGGCGAGGTCGAGCTTGGTAGCCACCTCCTGCCACTTCGGATCCGTGCTCGGCTTGGCGAGCAGGATGTCGTCCTCGGACGGACCGCCGAGATCGAGGCTGATCGAGGCGAGGTCGACCTTCGAGGGCTCGGCGCTCTTCGCCGACTCGGCGTTCTTGTCGAGATCGAGGTTGAGATCGAAGTCGAGCCCGCCGCTCGACTCCGCGCTTGGCGCACTGGGTGCGGGCTTGGCCGACGGCGCCGGCTTCTTTTCCTCCGCGCCGAGGTCGAGGTTGAAGTCGAGTCCGCCCGCGCCGCTCTTCTCGTTGCCCGAAGCGACTGTTTCGTCAATGCTCGCCGGCATCTTCTGGGTCTGCGTGCGCGTAGCGCCGAGGTCGAAGTCGACTCCCGTGGCGCTCGGATCTTTCGCCGGCTCGTCGAACGAGATGTCGGGGGTCGGCGCCGCCAACTGGCTCGCGCCGCCGAGATCGAAATCGAGCATCGGTGCCGCCGGCGCCGATGGCGCCGAAGGCGCGGCCGGAGGCGGCGAAGCTTCCGGGGTGCCAGGCGCACCGCCGTAGAGGCTATTGCGCGGATCGATGGAGCGCCCGAGCGCGGCCGCCTTCTCCCATTCGGGCCCGCTGCCGTTGGTCAGGTTCTTGAGCTTCGCGGCGCTCTGCTCGAACGCGCGCATGTCCTTGCGATGAGCATAGATCTCGAGGAGCTTGCCGTGCACGGCGGTGCGATTGGCATCCTTCTGCAGCGCTTCCTTGAGAATTTCCTCGGCCTGCGCGTCGCGTCCGTACGCCATGTAGACGTCCGCTTCGGCGATCGGATCGACCTCCTCGGCTTCCATGCCGGAGGGCGCCTGGCTCGCGGTCTTGGTGCTCGTCGTGCTGCTTGACGGCGGCGAGTTGACCTCGCCGAGCGAAGCGCCACCCGCGGCGGCAGCGCCTAGAACGCTGTCCTGAAACTTAGCGTGGGCCTTTTTTTTTCTGCGGGTTGTCGAGAAATTCATCGACGATGCTCGGCTCGGGTGGTGGCGCCGCCTTCTTTGCCGCCGGCTTCGCCGGTGCGGGCGCTGCAGGCTTCGGCGCCGCAGGCGCTGGCTTCGGTGCTTCGGCGGCGCTCTGCGCTGCCTCGGCGGCAGGCTTGGGCGCTTCTGCCGTGGGCGTTGGCGCTTCCGCGGGCGGCTTTGGTGCCTCGGCGGCGGGCTTCGGCGGCTGTGGCTGTGCCGGCGCGCTCGGCTGCTGCGCCGGCGCCTGCGCGACCGGCGGCACGGGCGCCGGCTTGGCGGCGCCTTTTTTCTCCAGCTCGGCGAGCTGCTGGTTCTTGAGCGCGAGTAGCTTCTGCAGGTCGGCGACGTTTTTCTCCAACTCGTCGGTGCGCGATTGCGCCTCCTGGAGCGCGCGCTCGCGGGCCGCGGCATCGTCCTCACGCGCCGCGCGTGAAGCGGGCGCGGCCGGCTTGCCGGGCTCGGTCTTCGAGAGGCGCACCTGGTCGCTGGGCGCCGGCGGCTTGGGTGCCTCCGGCTTCTGCTCAATGCGGCCCGCAGCCTCGCGCTGACCGGCAGCGGCCTCGGCAGGCGCCGGCACGGCCGCGAGCCGGCTGCGATACTCCATCCACTGGTCGCGCTGCTCCTTGACGAGGCGATTCGCCTCGTCACGGTCGATCGTGCCGATGCTGTCGGGCTCCGGGATGTTGAGGATCTTTCCGGTGCGCACGAGGTTCACGTTGCCGCGGATGAATGCATCCTCGTTGGCGCGGAACATCGCGATCAGCATCTGGTTGAGGCTGACGCCGGGCGGCACATGCGCCTTGGCGATGCCGCCGAGCGTGTCGCCGCGCTTCACTTCATAAGTGCCGGGCACGGGTTTTTCGGCTGCGGCCGGCGATGGCGCCGGCGCGGCGGGCGCCGGTGTCGGCGCCGCCTCGGGAGCAGGGGCGGCAGCAGCGCTCGGCGCCTCGGCGGGCTTCGGCTCCTCCGCCGCCGGCGCAGGCGCCGGCTTTTCAGCCGCCGGCGCGGCTGCGCGCGGCGCCGCTGCGGCGGCGATCGCCTGCTGACGGCTGCGATATTCCGGCGGATCGAGCAGGAACGTGTATTCGCGCACCAGGCGGCCGCTTGGCCACTGCAGCTCGATCAGGAGATCCAGGAACGGTTCGCTGATCGGCTCGCGCGTGGTCACACGCAGGTAGGCACGCTTGTCACGCCGCTCGATCGTGATGCGCACGGTGTTCAGCGCGGGATTCACGTCGATGCCCGCCTGCGCGAATACGTCGGCCGAGGCGAGTCGCGCGGCGAGGCCTTCGTCTTCGCCGGGCTGTAGTGAAACGATCTCGATCTCCGCGGCGAGCGGCTCGCCGAGCGTCGAGAGCACGGTGAGGCGTCCGAGCCCGGCTGCGTTCGCCGCCGCCGCAAGCGCCAACGACGCGGCGAGTGCAGCGACGATGCTGATCGATCTACGCATCACGATTCCCCACCCCCGGGTTATTCTTTGGCCGGACAACTAACTTAACATCATGGCCTTACGGCTGCAAATTGAGAGGCTTTCTGAGTTTCCTCAGTGCCTCACCCCGGCCTCCAGCAGGATGCGCAGCATGCGCCGCAGGGGCTCGGCGGCCCCCCATAGGAGCTGGTCGCCGACGGTAAAGGCCCCGAGGTACTCCTCCCCCATGGGCATTTTCCGCAGCCGGCCGACCGGCACGGACAATTTGCCGCTCACTGCCGCCGGCGTGAGCTCCGCCAGCGACGCCTCGCGGCGGTTCGGCACCACTTTTACCCAGTCATGCGCCTGGGCAAGCATGCCCTCGATCTCATCGAGCGGCAGCGGCCGACGCAGCTTGACGGTGAGCGCCTGGCTGTGGCAGCGCATGGCACCCACGCGCACGCACACGCCGTCGATCGGGATTTGTGCACCATTGCGGCCGAGAATCTTGTTCGCCTCGACCTGCGCCTTCCATTCCTCGCGGCTCTGGCCATCCCCAAGGTCCTGGTCGATCCAAGGCAGCAGGCTCGCCGCGAGCGGGTAGCCGAACTGCGCCTTCGGCAACGAGGGCGAGCGCAGCGAGTCGGTCACCGCACGGTCGATGTCGAGTACGGCGCTCGCCGGGTCCTCGAGCAGCGCCTGCGCGCTACGGCCGATGTGCGCCATCTGCGCGACGAGCTCGCGCATGTTGGCGGCGCCCGCGCCGGAAGCCGCCTGGTAGGTCATGCTCGTCATCCACTCGATCTCGTCGCGCTGGAAGAGTCCCGCCATGCCCATGAGCATCAGGCTCACGGTGCAGTTGCCGCCGATGTAGTCGCGCTTGCCCTCGGCGAGCGAGCTCTCGATGAGCGGCAGGTTCACCGGATCGAGGATGATCACGGCATCGTCCTTCAGGCGCAGCGCGCTCGCCGCGTCGATCCAATAGCCTTTCCATCCATCGCGCCGCAGGCGCGGATACACGTCGCTGGTGTAATCACCGCCCTGGCAGGAGATGATCACCGGCAGCGACTTCAACGCCGTGATGTCCATGGCGTCCTTCACCAGCTCGACGCTCTTGCCGATCGCCGGCGCCTGGGTGCCCGCCCGCGTCGTGGAAAAGAACACGGGCTCGATATGGTCGAAGTCGCGCTCCTCGCGCATGCGGCTCACGAGCACCGACCCCACCATTCCGCGCCAGCCGACAATTCCTACTCTCAGCATGTCGCTAGTCTATAGAGGGGCGACCGATAGTTACAGATTCGCAACGACAGCGTCGCCCATTTCCTCCGTGCCGACCTTGCGCGCGCCCGCGGTGTGGATGTCCGCCGTGCGCAGCCCGTCGCGCAGTACCCGGCTCACCGCCGCCTCGATGCGGCTCGCGGCCTGCGCCTGGTTGAGCGAATAGCCGAGCATCATCGCGGCCGAGAGGATGGTGGCGAGCGGGTTCGCCACCCCGCGCCCCGCGATGTCGGGCGCCGAGCCGTGGATCGGCTCGTATAGCCCCTTGCCCGCCTCGTCGAGCGCCGCCGAGGGCAGCATGCCGATCGAGCCCGTCAGCATCGACGCCTCGTCGGACAGGATGTCGCCGAAGAGATTGCCGGTGACGATGACATCGAACTGCTTCGGGTTGCGCACGAGCTGCATCGCGCAGTTGTCGACATACATGTGCGTGAGCTCGACGTCCGGATACTTTGCGCCTTCGGCGCTCACCACGTCGCGCCAGAGCTGCGAGGTCTCCAGCACGTTGGCCTTGTCCACGGAGCAGACCCGTTTTCCACGCTTGCGCGCGGCGTCAAACGCGACGCGCGCGATGCGCTTTATCTCGCTTTCGCGGTAGCGCATAGTGTCGTAGCCTTCGCGCTCGCCCGCCGACTGCCGGATGCCCTTCGGCTCGCCGAAGTAGATGTCGCCGGTGAGCTCGCGCACGATCAGGATATCGAGTCCCGCGACGACTTCGCTCTTCAGCGCCGAAGCGGCGGCGAGCTCCGGGTGCACCCGCGCCGGCCGCAGGTTGGCGAAAAGTCCCAGCGTCTTGCGCAGCCCGAGGATCGCCTGCTCGGGGCGCTTGGCGCGCTCGAGCTTGTCGTAGCGCGGATCGCCCACCGCGCCGAAGAGCACCGCATCGGCTTCACGCGCGAGCGCCAGCGTCTTCGCGGGCAGCGGATCACCGGCGGCCACGTAGCCCGCGCCGCCGACCGGCGCTTCGTGCATCTCGACCGGCAGCGCGAGGCGGCGCAGCACCTTCACCGCCTGCGCCATGATCTCCGGCCCGACGCCATCACCGGGCAGGATGGCGATGCGCATCAGAAGTACCAGGGATACTGCGCTTTTCGGCGCGCCTCGAACTCGCGGATCTTGTCCGCGTGGCGCAGCGTGAGGCCGATCTCGTCGAGGCCGTTCACCAGGCAGTACTTGCGGAACGGATCGATCTCGAAGCGCATGACGAGGGCGCCGTCGGTGCTCGCCACGCTCTGGCGCTCGAGGTCGATGACCAGGCGAAAGCCGGGGAAGGCATTGCACTCGTGGAACAGCCGATCGACCTCGGCCTCTGTGAGCACCGCCGGGAGCAGGCCGTTCTTGTACGAGTTATTGAAGAAGATGTCGGCGTAGGACGGCGCGATCACGCTGCGAAAGCCGTAGTCGATAAGCGCCCAGGGCGCGTGCTCGCGGGAGGAGCCGCAGCCGAAGTTTTTCCGGGCAAGGAGAATCTGCGCGCCCTTGTAGCGCGGCTGGTTCAGCACGGTGAACTTTTCCATCGCTAGCTCCAGCGACGAATGTCGACGAAGTGGCCTGCGATGGCCGCGGCGGCCGCCATCACCGGGCTCACGAGGTGCGTGCGTCCGCCCGGCCCCTGGCGGCCCTCGAAGTTGCGGTTCGAGGTGGACGCGCAGCGCTCACCCGCCGAGAGCCGGTCGGGATTCATGCCGAGGCACATCGAGCAGCCGGGCTCGCGCCACTCGAAGCCGGCATCGCGGAAAATGCGATCGAGCCCTTCGCGCTCGGCCTGCTGCTTCACCAGGCCGGAACCGGGCACCACCAGCGCAAGCTTCACGTTGCTCGCCACGCGGCGGCCGCGCACGACGGCGGCCGCGGCGCGCAGGTCCTCGATGCGCGAGTTCGTGCACGAGCCGATGAACACCTTGTCGATCGCGATATCGGTGATCGGCGTACGCGGCTTCAAGCCCATGTACGAGAGCGCGCGCTCCATCGCCTCGCGGCGCTGCGCGTCGTTCTCGCGGTCGGGATCCGGCACGGCGTCGTCCACCGTCACGACCATTTCCGGGGAAGTGCCCCAGGTGACATGCGGCTTGATCTCGCGCGCATTGATGGGGACTTCGCGGTCGAACTTGGCGCCCGGATCACTTACGAGCGTGCGCCAATAGGCGACCGCCTGGTCCCACAGCGCGCCCGACGGCGCGAATTTGCGGCCGCGCAGGTATTCGATGGTGACCTCATCGACCGCGACCATGCCGGCGCGCGCGCCGGCTTCGATCGCCATGTTGCAGACCGTCATGCGCCCTTCCATCGAGAGCGAACGGATCGCGGCTCCGGCGAACTCGATCGCGTATCCCGTGGCGCCGGCGGTGCCGATGCGGCCGATGATCGCGAGCACGATGTCCTTCGCCGTTACGCCGCGCTCGAGCGGGCCCTCGACGTTGATGCGCAGGTTCTTCATCTTCTTGGTGACGAGGCACTGCGTGGCGAGCACATGCTCGACTTCGGATGTTCCGATACCGTGCGCGAGGCAGGCGAAGGCACCATGGGTGCTCGTGTGCGAGTCGCCGCATACCACCGTCATGCCGGGTAGCGTCGCGCCCTGCTCCGGCCCGATCACGTGGACGATGCCCTGCTGGCGATCGAGATACGGAAAGTAGACCTTGGCGCCGAACTGCCTGATGTTGGCGTCGAGCGTCTCGATCTGCAGCTTGGCGAAGGGATCGCGCACGCCGGCGAGGCCTTCTTCCCAGTGCGTGGTCGGCGTGTTGTGGTCGGCGGTGGCGACTACGGATTCGACGCGCCAGGGCTTGCGGCCTGCGGCACGCAGGCCTTCGTAGGCCTGGGCGCTGGTCACTTCGTGCACCAGATGGCGGTCGATGTAAAGCAGCGCCGTGCCGTCGGGCTCGACGTGCACGACGTGGCTATTCCAGAGCTTGTCGTAAAGGGTCTGCGGCATCCTGGTTTCCGCAACGCGGAAAACCTGGAATTATGCCATCAGAACCGCAGACTTAGCCCTAGCGGCCTGGTAGAGCGACATGACCTTGTCGGCGTCCTGCTTCACGTCGGCAATGCGGCTCGCGTTCGCCGGGTGCGTCGAGAGGAACTGCGGCGGCTGGCTGCCGCCGAGCTTGGACATTTTGTCCCAGAGGGACACGGCTTCATGTGGGTCATAGCCGGCTCGCGCCATCAGCTCGACGCCGACGCGATCGGCTTCGGTCTCCTGCTGTCGCGAGTGAGGCAGGCTGATCGTGACGTCGGCGATCGTCTGGGCGAGCTGGGTGTTAACGCCGGTGGCGGCGCCCAGCAGCCCGACGCCGAGCTGCTCGAGCATCTGCTGCGACGCTTGCTCGCGCCCATGCTCGCGCAGGGCGTGGCCGATCTCGTGGCCCATCACGGCCGCCAGCTCGCCGTCGGTTGGCTTGAGCTGGTCGATGAGGCCGGTGTAGACGGCGATCTTGCCGCCGGGCATGCACCACGCGTTCACCTCCTTGGAGGAGAGCACATGCATTTCCCACTTCCACCCGGGCGCGTCGGGCCGCAGTGCGCCGGTCGCCGGGATCAAGCGGCTCGCGATCTTTTTCACGCGCTCCACCGTCGCCGGATCGCGGTCGAGCGCGTTCTGCTTCTGCGCTTGCGCGAGCACGTCTTTGTACGCCTTGTCCGCGCTCTGGTTGACGGCATCGGCGGACACCATCATGTGCTGCGACCGATTGACGCCGACGGCGCTTTCCTTCGTCGTCTCCACGGTCTGGCAGGCGGCGCAAAAGGCCACCGCCGAAAGGACTAGCATCGACTTGAAGTTCATGGTTGCCTCAACGTTCGTGAACTCGGTCTGTTGACAAGCTTACAACCCTGCTCATTTCAGGGAATAGGCAAAAAAGAGGCCCGCCCGCTAGCGCTTTTTCTTCGCGTACGGGTTGCGGCCGGTGCGGAACTCGATCGCGAGCGGCGTGCCGACGAGCTCGAATGCCTTTCGGAAGTAGCCCTCGAGGTAGCGCTGGTAGGACGCCGGCACGCGATCGAGCGCGTTGCCGTGAATGATGATGCGCGGCGGGTTGATGCCGCCCTGGTGCGCGTAGCGCAGCTTCGGGCGCACCAGCCCCCGCTTGGGCGGCGCCTGACGCTCGACCGCGGCGATCATCGCGCGCGTGAGCTTCGGGGTCGGCAGCCGGGCCATCGCCGCCGCATGGGCGCGATCGACTGCGCGCATGAGCTCCCCCAGCCCCTTGGCGCCCTTGGCCGAGATGAAGTGCGCTTCGGCGAAGCCGAGGAAGCCGAGCTTCCATTGCAGCTCGCTCTTCAGGCGCTCGCGCGCCGCCTTGTCTGCGGCGTCCCACTTGTTGACCGCCAGTACCA
>Ga0209471_1002696_pt1 | contig 10153 bp, 8 predicted proteins | sample GraSoiAngelo_128_FD_185885 | JGI IMG/M metagenome (GOLD analysis project Ga0209471, IMG submission 185885) | Grasslands soil microbial communities from the Angelo Coastal Reserve, California, USA - 14_0927_12_20cm (SPAdes) (version 2) | ecosystem: Environmental > Terrestrial > Soil > Grasslands ... | reverse complement strand
GGTAGCCGCCGATGACGCGGTGGTCGGCCAGCTGGTCGACGATCCGGCCCGCCCGCGAGTAGCCGACGTTGAACTTCCGCTGGACGAGGGATACGGAGGCGCCGCCCTCCGCGGCCACGGCCCGGGCCGCCCGGGCGAAGAGCGGGTCCAGCTTGCGATCCTCGGCGCCCTCGCCGAAGCCGCCCACCACCGCGTCCTCGAGGACCTCCTCCATGAAGCGCGGCTCGCCCTGCGCCTTCCACCAGCCGACGATGGCGTCGACCTCGCCGTCGGAAACGAACGCGCCCTGGATCCGGGCCGGCTTGCCGGCGTCGACCGGCTGGTAGAGCATGTCCCCGCGCCCCAGCAGCTTCTCGGCGCCGCCGGAGTCGAGGATCACGCGGCTGTCCACTTGAGAGCCGACCGCGAAGGCGATCCGGGAGGGGATGTTGGCCTTGATGAGCCCGGTGATGATGTCCGTCGACGGGCGCTGGGTGGCCACGATCAGGTGGATGCCGACCGCCCGGGCCAGCTGCGCGATCCGGCAGATCAGCTCCTCGACCTCACCGGCGGCGACCATCATCAGGTCGGCCAGCTCGTCGACCACGATCACGATGTACGCCAGCTGGCGGGCGTTCACCCCGTCCGCCTTCTCGTTGTAGCCCTGGATGTTTCGGACGCCCGCCCCGGAGAGCAGCTTGTAGCGGCGATCCATCTCCGCCACCGCCCAGCGCAGCGCGGCTGCCGCCTGGTGGGGTTCGACCAGGACCGGGACCATCAGGTGCGGCAGCCCGTTGTAGGCCGACATCTCGACCCGCTTGGGGTCGATCAGCATCAGGCGCAGCTGTGCCGGCGAGGCCTGCATCAGCATCGACGCGATCAGGGCGTTGATGCAGACCGACTTGCCCTGCCCGGTGGCGCCCGCGATCAGCAGGTGCGGCATCCGGGTCAGGTCGCCCACGATCGCCTGGCCGGAGACATCGTTGCCCATCGCCAGGGCCAGCTTCCGGTTGCTGTCCTGGAAGCCGGGCGAGCCCACGACCTCGCGGAGCGTCACCAGGCTGGCCGACTTGTTGGGCACCTCGACGCCGACCGCGGACTTGCCCGGGATTGGCGCCTCGATCCGGAGCGGCGAGGCGGCCAGCGCGAGCGCGAGGTCGTTGTGGAGGCTGACGATCCGCCGCACCGCCACGCCCTCGGCCGGCTGGATCTCGTACTGGGTGACGGCTGGGCCCGGATTGACGCCGATGACCTTGCCCTCCACACCGAACGTGGTGAGCGTGTGCTCGATGATCCGGACGTTGCGCTTGATCTCGTCCTGCATCCGCTCCTTACGCGCGGTGGCGGTCTCCAGCAGGTTGATCGAGGGCAGCTTCCAGTCGATCTCCGGCTCCTGATCCTGGGGATCGGCGACCACGCGCATCGCCGGCGTGTCCGGCGCCTCCTGGGCCGGCCGCCGGCGCGGCGGCGGGCCGGGCTCGTCGGGCAGGTCCTCGCCCAGCTGTTCCAGGAAGGAGGGCTGGTCGAGGACCAGGACCGGTTCCGGGGGCGAGGCGGGGGCTGCCGGCGGGGGCCGGGTCGCCCTGGGTTCGCCGGCCCTGGCCTCGTCGCGCTTGGGGCCGGCCCTGCGGACCAGCGCCTCGATCCGGCTGCGCTCGGCGTGGGCGGCCCGCGCGGTCGCCGCCAGCGCGCCCAGCGTTGCGGCGGGGCTGAAGTGGAAGACGACGATCAGGCCCAGCAGCAGGGCCATCCCGAAGATCACGCCGGCGCCCCAGGGGCCGACGTAGCTGCCAGCCCACCAGGCGATCCCGGCGCCGACCGTGCCGCCTCCGAAGCGGGTCAGCGCGAGCAGGCCGAGCACCGACCAGGCGACCGCGAACAGGGAGGCGACGTCGACCAGGCGCACCTCGGGCGCCCGGGGCCAGATCAGGTAGAGGCCGCCGCCCAGGACCATGACCACGATCAGCGGCGCTCCCCAGCCGAAAGCGGTCTGGAGCACGGTGGCCAGGGCGATGAAGAGGAGCAGGCCGCCGCCGATCAACGCGACGCCGGCGGCCTCGCGGGCCTGGGCGGGCGTCAACAGGGGGCGGCGGGGTCTGCGGCCCCGGCCATAGCCGGAGCGGGACTGACCTGAGGTCCGTCCTCGCGACGATGTGCGACGTGGGCTGCGGGTGGTGCTTTGACGCATGGTGGGACGACGTCGGCGGGATTGAAACGAGATTATAGGTCCCCCCGCCCGGGCTGAGGCCGCCTAGCTACCCTTGGCCGGTGGCAGTCGAACCGTTCGCGGTGGCCGAGCTCCGCTACTTCGAGCTCGTGGCCTCCCGCAAGTCGGGCAGCCTCGACGCCCCGACCTTCCGGAAGGCGGTGCGGGCGCTGGCGGTCAAGGACATGGAGGGTCGGGAGTGGATCCTCGGACCCGAGGACGGCCAGTGGCACCACCGCGAGCACGACCGCTGGATCACCGCCAACCCGCCCCGGCGCCTGGTCTGCCCCGCCTGCGGGCACCACAACCTGACCCGCCACAGCTTCTGCGTGGAGTGCGGCAAGACGCTGGTCAAGCCCGGGGCTCGCGTCTAGCGCCCGGGGTTACTCGAGCTCCTTGGAGAAGTCGGGCTTCCGCTTCTGGCTGAAGGCCGAGGCGCCCTCCAGCCCGCCCGGCGTCTTGTTGAAGATCTCCAGCGCCGACATCGCCATCGCGCCCACCGCCGCCTGGTGCTCGGAGTCGACGTTGAAGCTGTACTTGAGGAAGCGGATCGCGGTCGGGCTCTTCTCGGCGATCTCCTCTGCCCAGGCCTTCGCCTCGGCCAGCAGCTGCCCCGGCTCGACAACCCTGTTGACGAGGCCCCAGCGCTCGGCCGTCTCGGCGTCGTACTGGCGGCAGAAGTACCAGATCTCGCGCGCCCGCTTCTCCCCCACCACCCGGGCCAGGTAGGCCGTCCCGAAGCCCGCGTCCCAGGACCCGACCCGCGGCCCGGCCTGGCCGAAGCGGGCGCTGCTGGAGGCGATGCTGACGTCGCAGAGGACGTGGAGCACGTGGCCGCCGCCGATCGCGACCCCGTTCACCGCGGCGATCACCGGCTTGGGGATCTCGCGGATCAGCCGGTGCAGGTACTCGACCCGGAAGATGCCGTGCTCGGTCGGCCCGTAGTCGCCGGTCTCGGCGCGCTGCTTCTGGTCGCCGCCGGCGCAGAAGGCCTTCTCCCCGGCGCCGGTGAGGATCACCGCGCGGACGTGCTTGTTGGCCCAGGCCTTGAGGAAGGCGTCCACCAGCTCGTCGATGGTCCGGCCCCGGAAGGCGTTGTAGCGGTCGGGCCGGTTGATGGTTACGATCGCAGCCGGGCCTTCGACGGCGTAGGTGACGTCCGTGTAATCGGCGACGTTCATTTCGTTTCCCTGAGCCGAAAGGCTAGCCGAGCCGCACCGACTGGATGATCGCCTCGACCTTGTGATCGTCGCCGGCCTCCCAGTCCGACTGGGGCACCAGGGCGTTGACCTCGAAGAGGCCGCTGGGCCCGACCAGGTAGGCGCGCTCGAGGTAGTAGGAGCCGCCGTCGCCGCGAACCACCTTCAGGACGGCCTCCTTGCCGGAGCGGCCGCCCACGTTGATGGTCTGGGCCTGCCGGAAGACGGTGATGGTCAGCCCGCCCGGCGGCTTCAGGGTCAGGCTCGAGATGTCGGAACCGAGGACCGAGCTCGGGTCCGTGGCGTCCACGCCGGGCGGGGCCGCTCGTGGCGTGCCCATGGTCAGCAGCGCGCCCGACGGCTTGGTCGCCAGCACGTCGCCCTTGGCCGTGGTCAGCTGGGCGCCGTCGGCCACGATCCGGGAGACCCCTACGAAGGGCATCGGCGCGCTCTTGCTGAGGGTGTAGTCAGCCGGCGTCCAGTCGGCCGGGACCGCGTAGACCAGCTGCAGGTTCGGGCTCCGGTAGAGCTTGACGCCGGTGCTGCCGGGCGGGGCCGGCGACCCGGCGGCCACGGGGAAGATCAGCCGTCCGACCCGCGTGGCGGCGGGGCCGCCGAAGACCGTGGCCCCGATCACCAGGGCGGCCACCATCGGGATCATCGCCACCAGCAGCCAGAACCTCCAGACCGGGGAGCGGAGCTCGCCCGCGGCGAGGTCGTGGCCGCAGAAGCCGCAGTAGCGGTCGAACGGTCCGGCCACACCCTGGCAGGCGCCGCACTTGGCCAGCTGCAGGCCGCAGTTGGTGCAGCGGTCCTCGTAGAGCGCGGGCGCGTCGCAGCGGGGGCAGAGGGTCGGCGCCGTCAGCGCAACCGGCGGAAGCTTCACTGGTCGATCACCACCGGGATCACCATCGGCTGGCGCTGGGTGCGGCGCCAGATCACCCGCTGGACTGCGTCGTGGGCCGTCTCCTTGATCGCCGCCGGCTCGGGCTCGCCGTCGAATCCCTTCAGGCTGTCGATCACCGCCTTCCGGGCCTCCGCGAGCACGGCCACGCTCGAGTCCTCCTCCATGAACCCGCGGGAGATCAGCTCGGGACCACTCCGGAGCGCGCCCGTGGCCCGGTCGAGGCCGATGGTGACCACCACCAAGCCATCGGCGGCGAGGTGGCCGCGGTCGCGGAGCACCACCTGCTCGACGTCGCCGATGCCCAGGCCGTCGACGAACACGTAGCCGGCCGGCACCTGCTCCCCGAGCACCATCGAGTCCGCGGTCAGCTCCAGCACCTGGCCGTCCTCGATGACCTTCAGGTTCTCGCGCGGGACTCCCGCCGCGAGTGCGATCCGGGAGTTGTGGAGCAGCTGCCGGTACTCGCCGTGGACGGGCACGAAGAAGCGGGGCCGGACGGTGTCGATCAGGGTCCGGATCTCCTCCCGGTAGGCGTGGCCGGAGACGTGGACCTTGCCCGTGGTCGAGTAGAAGACCTCCGCCCCGTGCTTGTAGAGGTTGTTGATGGTCCGGTTGACGAGCGTCTCGTTGCCCGGGATCGGCGTCGCCGAGATCACCACCCAGTCGCCCTCGCGGACGCCCACGGCCGGGTGGCTGCGGTTCGCGTAGCGGGAGAGCGAGGACATCGGCTCGCCCTGGCTGCCGGCCATCAGCATCAGCAGCTTCGGCAGCGGGACCGAGTCGACCTGCTTCAGGGGGATCGTCATCCCGGCCGGGACGCGAAGGTAGCCGAGCTCCTGGGCCGTCTTCATATTGGTCTGCAGGCTGCGCCCGGCGATCCCCACCCGCCGCCCGTACTCCTCGGCCAGCGAGATCACCTGCTGGATGCGGTGCAGGTTGGAGGCGAAGCTGGCGACCACGATCCGGGAGGGCGCCTCCCGGAAGATGCGCTCGAAGGGCTCGAGGAGGTCACGCTCGGACCCGCTGTGGCCATCCCGCTCGGCGTTGGTCGAGTCGCCGAGCAGCAGCAGCACCCCGTCCCTGCCGAGCTGGGCGAGCCGCGCGAGGTCGGTGGGGCGGCCTTCGGGCGGGTCGTCGTCGAGCTTGAAGTCCCCGGTGTAGATCACCATCCCCACCGGCGTCTTGATGGCCAGCGCGGTGGCGTCCGGGATGCTGTGGCAGACGGCGATCATCTCCACGCTGAAGGGCCCGAGCCGGAAGCGGTCGCCGATCCTGACCTCCCGGAGGTCGGCCTCGCGGAGGATGCGGTGCTCCTTCAGCTTGGGCTTGGCCAGCCCGAGGGTCAGGCGCGTGCTGTAGACGGGCACGTTGAGGCGCTTGAGGACGAAGGGAAGCGCGCCGATGTGGTCCTCGTGACCGTGGGTGAGCACGATGCCCAGCACCTTCTTGCCGGGCTGAAGGAGGTAGGAGATGTCGGGGATGACGAGGTCGACGCCGTGCATCTCCAGCTGCGGGAACATCAGCCCGGAGTCCACGACCAGGAGCTGGTTCTCCCACTCCAGCGCCCACATGTTCCGGCCGACCTCGCCGAGCCCGCCCAGGGGGATGTAGCGAAGCTTCAAATGAGCCTCAGCTGCTCAGGGTCGGCCGGGGGCGGCGGAGGCAGCGGGGGAGGCGGCGCCAGGACCTCGTTCAGGTACGCCTTCACCTTCAGGAAGTCGGCCTGGAGGTCGTCGACCAGGCTGCCGTTGTGGAGCGCGGCCGCCGGGTGATAGACGGCCACGTACTTGATTCCGCCGCGGTCGACCATCTGCCCGTGGACCCGGCTGATCGGTCCGTGGCCGGGCAGGAGCCGCTCCAGTGCATGACGGCCGAGAACGATCACCACCTTCGGCTCGACCAGCTTCAGCTGCCAGTTGAGGTAGGGTCCGCAGGCCTCGGCCTCGTTGGGCATCGGGTCCCGGTTCTGGGGCGGCCGGCACTTGAGCACGTTGGTGATGTAGACGTCTTCGCGGCGCAGGCCGATGCCGGCCAGGAGCGTGTCCAGCAGCTTCCCGGCCTGGCCGACGAAGGGCTTTCCCTGCAGGTCCTCGTTGAAGCCGGGCGCCTCGCCCACGATCATGATCTGGGCCGGGCAGGGGCCGCTGCCAGGAACGGCGTTGGTCCGGGTCGCGTGGAGCCCGCAGCGCGTGCAGGCCAGCACCGCCCGGTGCAGGCGCTCGAGCCGTTGCGCGTTGGAGAGCTCTTCGAGCGGCTCGCTAACCGACACTCAGCCTGACCGGGAGGCTGATGAGCTCGCCCGCCTCGCGGACGACGGCCAGCAGCTGGTCGAGCTCCGAATCCGGCAGCGGCGCCAGTGGCAGCCGGAAAGGACCCGTCTTGAAGCCCAGCTTGTTGACGACCATCTTGATCGGGATCGGGTTGCTGGCCGTGCTCATCAGCGCTCGGATCACCGGCAGCAGGCGGAGGTGGATCTGGCGCGCCTTTTCGTTCTCGCCGTCAAGGTAGGCCTCGATCATCGCCTTCATGGCCGGCCCGGCGATGTGGGAGACGACGCAGATGACGCCGTAGCCGCCCACCGCCAGCAGCGGGAGCGTGAAGGAGTCGTCGCCGCTCCAGACGTTGAAGCCGGCCGGCTTGCCGGCGCAGACCATCCCCATCTGGTCGATGTTCCCGCTCGCCTCTTTGACTCCGACGATGCCGGGGATCTCGGCGCAGCGCAGCGTCGTCTCGGCGGACATGTTGACGCCCGTCCGGCCCTGGATGTTGTACATCACGACCGGCTTGCCGGAGGCGGCTTCGGCGATGGCCTTGAAGTGCCGGAACATGGCGTCGGCGCCGGCCTCGATCGAGCGCCGGGTCAGCTCCTGCGAGTGGTGGGTGCTGTTGGTCCCGGCGCCGGCCATCACGGTCTGGCCCGGCAGCGCTTGCTTGACGACCCGCACCAGCTCGACCTTCTCCTCGTCGGTCAGGGCCGGCGCCTCGCCGGTGGTTCCAAAGACGACGACCCCGTCGGAGCCGTTTTCGGTCAGCAGCCTCGCCAGCCGCTGGGCCCCGTCGTAGTCGACCGAGCCGTCCTCCTTGAAGGGCGTCAGCATCGCCGTCAGCAGCCTTCCGATGCCCTGGTTGTTCTTGACGCTCATCGCAGCACCCCCATCTCGATCGCCCGTTCGGCGACCTGGACGGCGTTCAGGGCCGCCCCCTTGCGCAGGTTGTCGCTCACGATCCAGAGCGCGATCCCGTTCCGGACCGAGGGGTCGGAACGGATCCGTCCCACGAAGACGTCGTCCTGCCCGGCGACCTCGGCCGGGGTCGGGTAGACCTCGGCGGCGGGGTCATCCTCGACCGTGACCCCGGGGGCCGCCACCAGCAGCTCGCGGACCTGGGCGGGGCTGAGCGACTCCCCGGTTTCGATGAAGACCGCTTCACCGTGGCCGACCGGGACCGGGACGCGCACGCAGGTGACCGCCACCCGCAGGGCCGGCAGGTGGAGGATCTTCCGAGTCTCGTTGACGATCTTGACCTCTTCCTCGTTGTAGCCGTCGGCGTCCATCGCCCAGCCGCCCGGAACCACGTTCTGGGCGAGCTGCTTGGGATAGACGGAAGCCATCGGCGTCCCGCCCCCGGCGATGGCCCTGGTCTGCTGCTCGAGCTCGTCGACGAGAGGCTTGCCCGCACCGCTGGCGCTCTGGTAGGTCGCCACGACGACGCGCTCGAGCCCCGCCACGCGCCGAATCGGATCCAGGACCATGGCGAGAGGGATCGCGCAGCAGTTCGGGTTGGCGATGATGCCCTCGTTGTCGGCGATGTCCTCTCCGTTGACCTCGGGCACCACCAGGGGGCAGTTCTCCGCCATCCGCCAGGCACTGCTGTTGTCGACGACCAGCGCGCCCGCCTCGGCGGCGATCGGCGCGAACTCCTTCGAGATCCCCGCTCCGGCGCTGAAGAGGGCGAGCTCGACGCCCTCGAAGCTCCGTGCGTCCAGAGCCCTCACCTCCAGCCGGGAGCCGTTGTAGGCCACGGTCTGGCCCGCCGACCGCTCGCTGGCCAGGGCCCGCACCTCGGCGACCGGGAAGCCCCGCTGGCGGAGCACCTTCAGCATCTCCTGGCCGACGACCCCGGTGGCCCCGACGACGGCAACGTTGAAGCGGCGGGAGGAGGCTCCGGACACGGCCCTGAGTTTACAGGGAGTCGATCCAGGCCTCGGTCGGCAGCACCCTGCTGAAGCGCGACTGTTGGGTGACCAGGATCGCCCGGTGCAGGTCCTCCGCGCTGATCTTGCCGGCCTCGTTGACGAGGTCCATCGTGCCGGTGGCGTCAGCCAGGAACTCCACCTTGAAACCGAGGTGGACCGCCTGCCGCGCCGTGGTGTCGCAGCAGAGCTGGCTCATGTAGCCGCAGATGACCAGCGTGTCGACTCCGCTGTCGCGCATCCACTGCTCGAGGTTGGTGCCGGTGAAGGCGCCGGGCAGCGTCTTCTCGATCACCAGGGTTCGCTTGCGGACGTCCACCTCGCCCTTCAGGGACCAGCCCCTGGTGCCCCTGACAAAAGCCTTCGCGTCCGGGCTCGCCGCGCTGTGCTGGACGACCACGATCGGCAGCTTTGCCTCGGCGGCGCCGGCGATGGCGTCGGTGATCCTGGACAGGGAGTCGGCGGGGAAGGTGATCGGGCAGGCGCCCCCGGCGAAATACTCGTTCTGGACGTCAATTACCAGCAAGGCTCGGCTCACGCGTTGCTTTGTACCTCAAACCGACGCCCGAGGGCCGCCTGGGTACATGCAAGAATGCCCGCCGGTGCGCGTCAGAGAGGGAGGTATGAGGGCAGTCGGCAAGGTCTTCGCACGCCTCGCCGCCGGCCCGCTCCACGACCACCCCATCTTCAAGCGGGTGCTCACGACCCAGGTCTCGGTGAGCCTCGGCCAGCAGGTGACCTCCCTCGCGCTGCCGACCATCGGGATCATCTTCCTGAACGCAGGGCCGATGGAGATCGGCATCCTGGCCGCCCTGCCCTGGGTCTCCTCGCCGCTGCTGGGGCCGATCGCCGGGGCGGTCGTCGACCGCCTTCCTCGGCGGCCCATCATGGTGGCGGCTGACACCGGCCGCTTCCTCTGCCTGCTCTCGATCGCGATCGGCCTCCTGGTCGGCGAGCTGACCCTTTACCAGCTCTACGTGATCGCCTTCCTGTTCGGCTCGCTGGGCCTCTTCTTCGACATCGCCTACCAGGCCTACCTGCCGGCCAACTTCACGCACGGACAGCTGCTGCAGGCGAACTCCCGGGTCGAGCTGGCCCGCTCGCCGGCGCTGGTCGGCGGCGCCGCGCTGGCCGGCCTCGTGATCAGCGGCGTCGGGCCCGCCAGGGCGCTCTTCGGGGCCGCCTTCAGCTACCTGTTCTCGGGCATCAACCTGGCGGCCATCAAGGTCGTCGAGCATGCCCCCGCGCCCCACAAGCGCAGCCTCCTGGGCGACCTCGGCAGCGGGCTGGTGATGGTGGCGCGCGACCCGATCCTGCGCTCGATCGCGACCGCCACCGCGGTCTCCAACCTGGGCGTCTTCATCTTCAGCGCGGTCAGCCTGGTCTTCGCCTACCGCTCGCTGCACCTCTCGGCGGGCCTGATCGGCTTCATCGTGGCGGCCGGCAACCTGGGCTTCCTGATCGGAGCCGCGGCCGCGCCCTGGGGTGTGCGCAGGCTGGGCCTCGGCCGGACGCTGGCCCTGAGCCAGCTCTTCCTTGCCTTCAGCCTCTTCTTCGCCCCGCTGGCCCTGTTCGGGATGCCGGTGGTGATGCTCTCCGGCTCCCTGCTCCTCCAGAACCTGCACACCAACGTCTACGTGATCAACCAGATCACGCTCCGCCAATCGATC
>Ga0209471_1002692_pt1 | contig 10159 bp, 7 predicted proteins | sample GraSoiAngelo_128_FD_185885 | JGI IMG/M metagenome (GOLD analysis project Ga0209471, IMG submission 185885) | Grasslands soil microbial communities from the Angelo Coastal Reserve, California, USA - 14_0927_12_20cm (SPAdes) (version 2) | ecosystem: Environmental > Terrestrial > Soil > Grasslands ... | reverse complement strand
AGGCGCTGCGCCGCCTGGGCGGACAGCTCGCGCAACTTCGACACCTCGGGGCCGAAGAGCTTCACCTCCACCGGCTCGGGCGAGCCCTGCAGGTCGCCGAGCATGTCGGCCAGCACCTGGACGAACTCGATGCGCAGCCCCGGCGCGACCGCGGCCATGCGGCCGCGCTGCTCGTCCATGATCTGGTCCACGTCGCGCGACCGGTCGTCCTTCAGCCGCACGGCGATGTCGCCGCGCGAGGGCAGGGTGGCGACCGGCGGCCCCAGCTCGGTGCCCAGCCGGCGCGAGAAGTTCGCCACCTCGGGCGTGTCGCGCAGGACCTGCTCGATGCGGCTGGCGAGGTCGTCGGCCTCGGGGAGCGCAGCGGCGACGGGAGCGAAGTAGTCGACCACGTAGCTGCCCTCGTCGGCCTCGGGCAGGAAGTCGGTGGGAACTCGCCAGGCGAGGAACGCGCCGCCGGCGACCAGCAGCGCCGCGGCGGCGATCACCGCGCCGCTCTTGCCGAGCGCGCGCTCGAGCAGCGCGCCATACTTTTGCTCCGCGGCGCGGCCCAGCGAAGGCCGCCGCACCGGCCGGAGAAAGCGCGCCGCCAGCGAAGGGAGCACGGCCAGCGCCACCGGCAGCGAGAGCAGCACCGCGACAGCGAGGGCGATCGAGAGCGAAGCAAAAAACTGCCCGGCGACGCCGCGGAGAAGACCGAGCGGGAGGAAGACCACGACGGTGGTCAGGGTGGTGCCGACCACCGGCCAGAGGAGATCGTCGGTGCCCCGCCGCGCCGCCTCGGCGGGCGCAAGCCCTGCCTCCAGGTGCCGGTGCACGGCCTCGACGATGACCACGGCATCGTCGATGACCAGCCCGACGGCGACTGCGAGACCGCCCAGCGACATGAGGTTGAGCGTCTCGCCCAAGGCATCGAGAACCAGAAGCGACGCGCCGAGAGTGAGCGGCAGGGAGAGCGCGGCGATGAGCGTGGCGCGCAGGTCGCGCAGGAAGATGGCGAGGACGAGCACGGCGAAGAGCGCGCCGAAGAGGACGGCGTCGCGCACGGCGCTCACGCCGCCGGCGACGAACTTGGCCTGCTCGTAGACGGGCCGCAGCTCGATGCCCGGCGGCAGCGCCGGGAGCAACTCCTGAAGCCGCGCGCGCACGGCCGCATCGAGAGCGAGGATGTCTCCGGTGGCGCGTCGCGAGACGTTGAGGATGACGCCCGGCTTGCCGTCGACGCGGATGAGGGTGGTGCGCGGCTCGATCCCTTCGATCACGCGGCCGATGTCGCCGGCGCGCACCGGGGACTCCGGCGTGCCGCCCACCACGACGCGGGCGACGTCGTCGGCGGTGAGCAGCTCGCCGGTGACGACGCCCAGCGCCTGGTCGTGCGCATCGGAGAGCCGCGCCACGGCCTGCACGCGGTTGGCGGCGCGGAGCTTCTCGGCGACGGCGGGAACGCTCAGGTGCGCGGCGGCGGCGCGGACGGGGTCGAGCAGCACCTCTAGCTCCGGGATGTCGCTCGACTGCACCTTGACGAGCCCGACGCCGGGGAGCCCGGAGAGCGCGGGCCGAAGCGTGTACTGCGCCACCTGGTAGAGCTTCTCGGGCGGGTAGGGGCCCTCGATGTTGATGGAGAGGATGGGAAAGCTGCTCGGGAGCACCCGCTCGGCCACCAGCTCCGCCTCGGGCGGCAGCGTGGCGCGCGCCTCCGCCAGCCGCGAGAGCACCAGCGGATGCGCCTTCTCCATGTCGGTCGTGGGAGAGAAGAAGAGCGACAGCTCGACCGCGCCGCGGATGGTCTTGCTGCGCACCTGCTCCACGCCGGGTACGGTGGCGAGCGCCGCCTCCAGCGGGCGGGTGACGCCGGCCAATACCGTGGCGGCGGGCGCGCCGCCGAGCGAAGCGACCACCTGCGAGCGGGGGAAAGTGACCTCGGGATAGACGCCCTTGGGCAGCCGCGCGGCGGAGATGATGCCGCCGAGCGCAGAGGCGATCGCGATGAAGAGGATGGCGCGGCCGTGGCGGAGCGCGAGCGCCGCTGCGCTCATCGCGACGTCCCTTCGCTGACCGGAACGGGCTCTTTCTCGCCCGGACCGGCGCCGGCGGCCTCGCGCACGGGTGTGCCGTCGGGCAGGGCATAGGCGCCCTGGACGATGACGATCTCGCCTTCGGAGAGGCCGGAGACGATCTCGGCGAAGCTCTCGTCTTGCGCGCCTAGTTGCACCTGCTTGCGCTTCGACTTGCCGCCCTCGACCACCTCGAGGGCGGGCTGCTCGCCGCCCAGGAGCGCCGCGCGCGGCACGCGCAGCACGTCATGGCGCAGCTCCCGCTCGATCCGCGCATGTGCAAAGGCCCCCAGGCGCAGCGCGCCTTTGCCGTTGTCGACGCGCAGGCGAACCAGCGCTGCTCCGGTCACGGGATCGATGGTCGGCGCCAAAGCCACCACGCGCGCCGCGAAGGTCTGTCCGGGAAGGCCGTCGACGCGCACGTCGGCCCGCTGTCCCACTTTCAGTCCTGCCGCGGTGGCCGGCGCGAGGGGCGCGCGCACCTCGAGCTCCTCCGTGCGCGCCACTTCGACGACGGCCTTGTTGGCGTCGACCGGCTCGCCCGGCGCGACGAAGACGTGCGCCACCACCCCGGCGAACGGCGCGCGCAGCTCGCTGCGGCCGAGCTGGTTGCGCGCCGTGGACACCACGGCCTGGGCGGTGCGCACCGCGGCCTGGGCGGTGGCGAGCGCGAGGCGGTCGTCCTCCACCTCTTGTGCAGCCGCGACGCCAGCCGCAAGAGCCTTCTCCGCCCGCTGCAGCCGCGCCTTGGCGTTCGCCTCCTGGGCGCGCGCCTGGCCGAGCTGCGCCTCGGCCTGGGCCAGGGCGTCGCGCAAGGGAGTGAGATCGAGACTGGCGAGGAGCTGCCCCGGCTGGACCTGGTCGCCCTCGGCCACCGCCACTTCGGCGAGGCGGCCTTGACGTCGTTGCCCGGCACCGCCGCCAGCTCGCCCGCGGCCTCGACGGCAGAGGAGACGTCGCCGCGCGCGGCCTTCACGGTCGTGACCAGCACCGCTGCCGGCGCTTGCTCTTCCCCGCTGCCACGATGGCAGGCGGAGAAGACCGCGAGCAGGACGAGGCTAGAGCTGCGCACCCGTCGCCTCCTGTAGATCCGCGAAGGCCCGCTGCGCCTCGGCGGCGGCATCGGCTGCGAGCGCCCGCGTGGAATTGAGCTCGGTCTGCGCCTGCAGGACCGTGAGGAGCGGGGTGCGCCCGAGCTCGTAGGCGTCGCGGGCCATCCGTTCCAGCCGCTCGGCGGCGGGAACGATCTGTTCCGCATAGGAGCGGGCGCGCGAAGTCGCCGCTTGCCAGCGCGCCCACGCCGAGCGCAGCTCGCTGCGCAGCCGATCGAGAGCGCTCTGCGCCTGCAGCGACGCCAGCTCCGCTTGCGCCTGCGCCTGGTGGACGGCGCCGCGGTTCCAGGAGAGCAGCGGCAGCTCGAAGGCGATTCCCCCGCGCACGCCCAGCGCGGTCTGGTTGATCAGCTTCTCGAGCGTGATGGAGAAAGTGGGCAGCGGACGGATGGCGGCGCCCTCCCGGCTGGCGCGAGCGAGGGCGGCCGCCTGCTCGCGGCGCTGCGATTCCACCTCGGGATGATGCGCAGTCCGCTCCAGCAGGGCATCGATCGGCGGAGTTGCCGGCACGGGCAGGAGTGGATCGGTTGCTTCCAGCCTGGCGGGGTCGCGGTCGCGGATCAGCCGCGCCAGGTCCTCGCGCGCTCCGGTCAGTGCCGCGGCGCGGTCGTCGCGCTCCTGCTCGGCTCGTCGCCGCGCCAGCTGCGCCTGCAAGAGCTCGAGCTGCGCCGCTCCGCCCGCCGACACTTTCGCCTCGATGCGCGCCTCCAGGTCCCGCGCGAGGCTTGCCGCCTTCTCGGCGAGCAGGGCGCGCGCCTGCGCTGCTGCAAGCATGTAATACGCGCGCCGCACCGCCGACAGCACCCTCACTTCCTGCAGCTGCGCGACGGCGCGCTGGACGTCCGCCTCCCTCTCGGCCGCAGCGATCGCCAGCGACCGCTGGCCGAACAGGGGCGCTTTCACCTCGAGGCTGCCCCACCAGGTCGGCTCGTCCGGGCCGTGGCTGCCGGTCACGAGCGGGTTGGCGAGCTGCCCGGCCACTTCCACTCCCGTCTCCCCCACGCGCACCGACTGCCGCGCCGCCGCCAGGTCCGGGTTGGCCGCCCGCGCCCTCTCCAGAGCCTGCTGCAGACCGATGGGTTCGGCGACGAGCAACGCGAGCGCGAAGATCATCGTGCGGGGACCCGGCCCATCGAGCGGGCATTGAATGACGACGGGCGCCATAAGGCAACTTCGGCGGCAAAATCATGATAGCGAGCGTCCGTGCTGCCCGACCCCTCCGCAGTCCCTGCCGACGTGCTCGCCGTCCTGCGCGGCCTGCGCGCGGCGGGAAAGCAGGCGTTCATCGCCGGCGGCGCCGTGCGCGACCTGGTGCGGCTGGCGCAAGGGTACAAGGCGAAGCCGCCCCAGGACTTCGACGTCGCCACCGATGCGCTGCCCGAGGAAGTGGCGAAGTTCTTCCCGCGGGTGATCCCGACCGGTGCGCAGCACGGCACGGTGACGGTGCTCTCCGGAGAGCACAAGGTCGAGGTCACCACCTTCCGCGGCGAAGGCCCCTACCTCGATGGACGCCGGCCCAGCTCGGTCACGTTCCTCGGCGACATCGAGGGCGATCTGGCCCGGCGCGACTTCACCGTGAACGCCATGGCCTGGGACCCGATCGAGGGCGTCCTGCGCGACCCCTTCGGCGGCGTCGAGGATCTGCGCCGCTGCCGGCTGCGTGCAGTGGGCAATGCGCTGGCCCGCTTTCAGGAAGACGGGCTGCGGCCGCTGCGGGCGGTGCGTTTCGCCTGCACGCTCCGCCTCGCCATCGAGCCCGACACGCGCCGGGCAATCTCGCAGGCGCTGGAGACTTTCTCGCGCGTGGCCCAGGAGCGGGTGCGCGACGAGCTGATCAAGCTTCTCGTGCGCGGCGATCCCCCCAGCCGCGGCCTGCGCCTCCTGCTTCGCACGGGGCTGTTGGGACGCATCATCCCCGAGCTGCTCGAGTCCGTGCATTTTGTACAAAATCGCTATCACGCCTACGACGTCTGGCGGCACACGCTGCGCTGCGTGGACTACGCGGCGCCCGATCTGGAGGTCCGCCTGGCGGCGCTCCTGCACGACGTCGCAAAGCCTCGCTGCGCCGCGGCCAAGGCCGATGCCCCCGGCGAGCACACCTTCTACGATCACGAGAAGACAGGCGCGGAGCTGGCGGAGCAGATCCTGCAGCGGCTGCGCTTTCCCAGGCGCGAGGTCGAGCGGGTGGCGCTCCTGGTCCGCGAGCACAACTGGCATTACCAGCCGGAGTGGAACGACGCGACCGTCCGGCGGACGCTCGCGCGTATCGGGCCGGCGGAGCTGCCCGCGCTCTGGGAGCTGCGTCGGGCCGACCTCAAGGCGCGCGGCCGTTTCGTCGAAGAGGGACTGAAAAACCAAGCCGAGGCCGAGGACCGGTTCGCCCGTGAGCTCCTGCGCGCGTCGGCGCTCAAGGTCACCGACCTGGCGGTGAGCGGCGAAGACGTCATGCGCGAGCTGCGGTTGCGCCCCGGCCCGGAGGTGGGCCGCATCCTGGCGTGGCTGCTCGACCGCGTGATCGATGATCCGGATCTGAACACCCGAGAGGTGCTCATCCGACTCCTGCCGGAGGCGCTCGAAAAGTTATCCACAGCCAATTCACAAGGATCTCTCCGGTCCGGCGCCAGGGAAAACACAGCCCCGGGTGGTAGGCGCGGAAAATGAATGTGTCCGATGAGTTTTGCGTCTCAGTTCCGCATGCTTGACCCTGCGGCAAAAGCGCCTATACGACGTTCGTGCGCCCTCGCGGCGGGATGGAAAGATTGGGGCGGGCAATGGAAAGGCGCTGTGGACAGCGTGTGGACAGACAGATGGACGAACTGCGTCCAGACGCACCGCGGCGTCGAGCGGCAGGTGGCCGTCCGCCTTTCCGGTCGGCCGATCAGATGGTAGGGTCCGCCTCCAGCGAGCTGTATCGCCGTGGCGTGCAACCGGGACGCTCCTCGATGGCCGAACAGACGCCCGCCCCACGCATCCTCTATATCGAAGACAACCCGGAGAGCCGGGCGCTGGTGCGCAATGTGCTCGAGGCGCGCGGATTCGATGTGCTGGAGGCGAGCGACGGCATCGCCGGCATCGACCTCGCCATCTCGGCCCATCCTGACCTGATCCTCTGCGACATCGAGATGCCCGGCATCGACGGCTACGAGACCGCGACGCGGCTGCGCTCCTACCGCGGTCTCGATCAGTGCCCGATCGTGGTGCTCACCTCGCATGGCGACCGCGGCCTCTCCTTGAGCATCGGCTGCGACGGCTACATCGAGAAGCCGATCGACGTTGCGAGATTTCCCGGCCAGCTGCGCGAGTTCCTCAAGGGCAAGCGCGAGAAGGTGCGCGGCCCCGAGGAACGCCGCTACCTGCGCGAGTATTCGCAGTCGCTGGTCGAGCGGCTCGAGGCGACCGTGCGCGAGCTGACCGCGGCCAACTCGCGGCTGCGCGCGGCGGCCCGGAGCAAGACCGAGTTCATGCAGAACCTCTCGCACGAGCTGGCGACGCCGCTCACGCCCATCGCGGGATATCTGAAGATCCTCCGCGCCGGGAAGACGGGGCCGGTCAACGAGGCCCAGCAGAAGATCGTCGATTCCATGCAGCTCGCGGCCGAGCGGCTGTCGCGGACCATCGACAATCTCGTCGATTTCGCAACGCTGGAGAGCGGCGGGTACGCCATCCAGCGCGACTTCTTCGACCCGCAGGAGCTGGCCCGCGCGGTCATCGACGAGGAGAAGCCCAAGGCCAAGGCGCGGCGGATCACGCTCGAGCTGACGGCCGAGCCGACCGACCCGGGCTGGGGCGACGAGCGCAAGCTCAAGCAGGCCGTCGGCAACCTGATCGACAACGCCATCAAGTTCAGCCCGCACGGCAGCAGCGTGCTTCTGCGGGTGAGCGGCGATGCGCTGCGGCTCGACTTCGAGGTCTATGATCAGGGCGAGGGATTGCTCGCCGACGAAGCGGAGAAAGTGTTCGATCCTTTCTTCCACGCCGATCGAGTCGGCGATGAGCGCGCGCCCGGAGCCGGCCTCGGCTTGCCCGTCGCCAAGCAGGTCGTCGAGGCGCACGGCGGCCACATCTGGGCGGAGAGCCCTCCCAAGAACCAACCCGACTCGCGCCACCACTTCTCCGGCGCCAAGGTGGCATTCTGGATCCCTACCAAGGAGCACGCGCCGGAGCAGCCGCAGCCGACGCCCTTCCCGCAGCCGCTGCCCGAGGGCGGGACCTCGTAAACAGATGATCTCGATGATCGCCATGAGCGGCGGGGTTGACTCGAGCGTCGCCGCCGCGCTGACCGCAGAGCGGCGCGGGCGCGATCGCTGCGCGGGCGTGGCGATGCGGCTCTACTCAGTCGCCGAGGGCGAGAAGCGCTCGGGCCGGACCTGCTGCGCGCCGGACGATCTCTACGATGCGCGGCGCGCGGCGGCCGCGCTCGGCATCCGCTTCTACGTCTACGACGGCCAGGAGCGCTTTCGCGAGCAGGTCATCGAGCCCTTCGTCCGGGACTATGCGCGCGGCGAGACCCCCAATCCCTGCGTGCGCTGCAACGACCACGTCAAGTTCGACTGGCTGCTCGACCGTGCGCGCCGGCTGGGCGCGGGCGAGCTCGTCACCGGACACTACGCGCGGGTGGACTTCGTCGATGGACGTCATCGACTGCTGCGCGCGCTCGATCAGTCGAAGGACCAGAGCTACTTCCTCCACGGGCTTTCGCAAGAGGAGTTGGCGATGGTCCGCTTTCCCCTCGGCGAGCTGAGCAAGCCGCGAGTGCGGGCCATCGCGCGCGAGCGCGGGCTGCCGAATGCCGACAAGCGGGAGAGCATGGAGATCTGCTTCGTCGGCGACGAACCGCTGGCCGGGTTTCTCGAGAAGCACGGCGTCGAGGCGGCGCGAGGAGAGATCGTCGATCTGTCGGGGCGAGTGCTCGGCGAGCATTCCGGAGTGCATCGGTTCACGGTAGGCCAGCGGCGCGGAATCAGTGTGTCGCACCGGCTGCCGCTCTACGTGGCGGCGATCGACGCCGCGCGCAGGCAGGTTGTGGTCGGACCGCGTGGGGAAGCGGTGCGGCGTTCCTTCTCGATCAGCCAGCCCAGCTGGGTCCAGGAAGCGCCTTCGCGCGAACTTAGCTGCGAGGTGCGTGTCCGTCACCGCGGCCAGCCGCTCTCCTGCGTCGTCGAAGGCGATCGGGTCAGGCTGGATGCGCCGGCCGTCGGCGTCGCCCCGGGCCAGAGCGCGGTCTTCTATCGCGGCGAAGAAGTCCTCGGCGGCGGCCGGATCGACGCCTGAGCTTTTCAGGCCGTCGCAGGCTCAGTCCGGGCGCTGCTGCCGAACTGAAGCGCCTTTGCCGCCTGGCCGAGGGCATCGACCAGATGCACGCGCACTTGCCGCGCCAGCTTGCGCGGCAGCCGGAGCACCTTGAGGCAGTCGAGCGCCGCGGGCGCGTCGTACCTGGCCAGCACCAGCGAAGAGAGCACCGCCTGGGCGCGCGGATCGACCGGCCAGTCACCGCACTCCCAGTAGCCGACGAAGTCCTCGGGCACATCGAGCAGCTCGGCCAGATCTCGCGGCTCCAGCTGCAGCGCGCGCCGCAGGAACTTGAACGCCTCCGCGCCGCGCAATCCAGCCTTGGCCAGCTCGACCGCCACCCGCAGCTCGAAGAGCTTCAGGTCATGTCCCTGGATGACGACCTCGCCGCAAGCCTCGCAGCGCGTGGCCGGCACTGCGGCCGTGAAGGCATGGCCGCACACCTCCATGCTGTCGTCGAGAGTCACCGGGACGACCTTGTCCCGCTGACAGCGCAGGCACCCCGCCATCGCCCCTCCCGCCACCGCTCGCCCGGCCGGTCGAGGGAAGAGTGTGAACTGCGTTTCCTCTGCGCAACTGTCAGGCGGTGAGCGGACCCGGGGCGGCGCAATCGTCGCCGTCGATCCAGGGGTCGCGGCCCCGCTCCTCGCGGAGCAAGCGGGGATCGAGCAGGTGCGCGGGCATGACGTTGCCCATCGCTCCGAACAACGAGCTGCGCACGCCGGGATGCTCGCGCGAAAGCTCATCGAGGAGCCGCTTGATCCGCTTCCTCATCAGATTTTCCTGCGAGCCGCACAGGTCGCAGGGGATGAGCGGAAATCGCTGCTCCTCCGCGAACTGCGCGATCTCGCTCTCCGCCGCAGAGCAGAGGGGCCGGATGACGACGTTGCGGCCGTCGTCTGCGATGAGCCGCGGCGGCATCGAGCGGATCTTTCCTGCGAAGAGCATGGAGAGGAGGAGCGACTCGATCAGATCGTCGCGGTGGTGGCCGAGCGCGATCTTGTTGCAGCCGTGCGACTGCGCCGCGCCATAGAGAATGCCGCGGCGCAGCCGGGAGCACACCGAGCACGCCGTCTTCCCTTCGGGCACGAGACGCTTCACCACCGAGTACGTGTCCTCGCGCAGCATGAGGACTTCGACGTCCCGCGAACGCAGGTACGACTCGAGTTGCGCCGCGGGGAAACCCGGATGACCCTGATCGAGGTTGCAGGCCAGGAGCGAGAACCTCACCGGCGCGCTCCGCTGCAGCGCCTGCAGCAGGTGGAGCAGGGTGAAGGAATCCTTTCCGCCCGAAACGCCGACGAGGATGCGGTCGCCGTCTTCGATCATGCGGAAGTCGGCGATGGCGCGACCCGCCTGGTGGAGAAGCTTTTTTTCCAGCCTGGACATGGGCGCGGAGTTACACCATCCGCATGGCGCAGCTCAATCTCCGTCTGCCGGAAAATGCTCCCGGCGAGCTCTTCGTCGACGAGACCTGCATCGACTGTGACACCTGTCGCGAGCTTGCGCCCGAGACTTTCGGCAGCACCTCTTCCGGCCAGGCCTATGTCCTGCGTCAGCCGCCAGACGAGAGCTCGTGGCGCCGCGCGCTGCAGGCGGTGGTGAGCTGTCCGACGGCGTCGATCGGCGCTGAGCGCAGCGCGAAGGAGGCGGCGCGGGACCTGCCGGTGCAGCTGGAGGGGCCCGTCTACCGCTGCGGCTATT
>Ga0209471_1002691_pt1 | contig 10160 bp, 8 predicted proteins | sample GraSoiAngelo_128_FD_185885 | JGI IMG/M metagenome (GOLD analysis project Ga0209471, IMG submission 185885) | Grasslands soil microbial communities from the Angelo Coastal Reserve, California, USA - 14_0927_12_20cm (SPAdes) (version 2) | ecosystem: Environmental > Terrestrial > Soil > Grasslands ... | reverse complement strand
CTTGGAGCGCTCTGGCGAAGGGCGGCGCTCGGCACCTGCTGCGGGGTCGAATGCCGCTTCCACGGCACCCGGATGCCGGCCCTTTCGAGCTGCTGCATCCGCCTGGCCGCTTCTTCGATGACGTTCATGGCACCTCAGTACGGCAACCTGACGCCGATGAAGACGACCGCGATGGCTGCGCCGTAGCTCGCCACGAGACCCCCGAGGCCACCCAGGAAGAGCAATGTGCTGCGCCGGCGCTTGCCGACGACCGCGGGACTGCGCACGAGCGATACCGCCCCGAGAACCGGGCGCTGCCCGATTCGCTTGAGGCTGCTTCTGTCGTGGAAAGTCGGGTGCACCGTGCTGAAGAAGTAGCTCGCGGCGATGCCTGCGCACAGGGAGGCAAGCAGCGCGAGCTGGATCAGCAGCTTGCGGTTAGGGTAGACCGGGTTGGGCGAGACGCGCGGCGGGTCGATGATGCGGAACTCTGCCAGGCCCGTGGCCGCTTCCATTTGCCCCGAGATCAACGCCGATTCGCGGCGCGTGACCAGGGCGTCGTAATTCTGCCTCTGGATCGCGTAATCGCGGTTGAGCTGCGTGAATTGCGCCTCGCGTTCGGGCACCGAGCGGGCTTTCTCGAGGAGCAGCGCGTGGCGTCGCTCATAGTCCGCGACACGGGCTTGCAACCCGGCGACCTGCGCCTGCGCCGCGGCAAGCGTGAGCTTCAGCTGCGAAGAGAGCGAGGAGCCGCCCTGGGGCGACTCGACCCGGCCGCGCTTCTCGGCTTCCTGGGCATGGCGCTTGCGTTCCTCGTCCCTTTGCGTTTCGACTTCCTTGATGATGCGGCGCGTATTGATCACGTCGGGATGGGCCTCGGTATAGCGCAGCAGCATTTCGTCGAGGTTCTTGTTGAGCGCATTGAGGCGCGCATCGGGTTCCGGCGTCGCCGAGGCGGGCGAGTCCTCCGCAAGCGATGGACGCGAATCCGCCTCGTCGGCGATCTGCTGCTTGAGCGCATCGCGCGAGGTGATCGCCTCCTGCAGTTCCAGGCGTGCGTCGCCCAGCTGCTCGGTGAAGGCCGAGAGGTTGCCGAAAAAGTCCGTGCCCGCCGTAGCGCTCAAGTCCATGTTTTTCAGCTTGAACTCCTTCAACCGGTTCTCGGCCTCGGTGAGGCGCTGCTCGTAGGCCTTGATCTGCTCCTCGATGAAGCGCTTCGCCTGCCCGCTGTCGTTGCTCTTGGAGGAAAGGCCCGACTCGACGAAGATCGAGAGGAGAGACTGCACCACCCGGGTCGCCTGCGCGGGCTTGGGGTCCACAAAGCCGATCGCGTACAGGTTGTCGCGGCCGACGCTCTTGATGTAGAGCGTGTGCATGACGTTGTCGATCAGCCTTTCGCGTTCCTCCGCCGATTTCACGGCGAGATCCATATCCGTCATGCGGATGAGCTTCTGCATGTTGGGCCGGCTGATGAGCGTGCGGCTCAGGATCGCCACTTCCTGCTCGACGTTCGGCTGCACCGCGAGGCCAGAAAGGAGCGGCTTCAGGACCGACTGCGTGTCGACGTAGACCCGCGCCGTTGCTTCGTAGCGGTCCGGGGTGAGGAAAATGGACGCGGCGCCGGCCAGGCCGACCAGCCAGGCCACCATCAGCCCGAACCATCGGCGCTGCCACATGCCGCGCAGGATCTCGCCAAGCTGCGGGGGGAGGGCATTCACGTCGCGGCCTTAGAACCAGCTCTGCGGAATGATCAGCACATCCCCCGGCTTCATCTCGATGTTCGCCGAAACGTCGCCGCGCCGGATCAGGTCCTTCAGGCGCACGCGGTACTGGTGGCCATCGGAGCCGCGCAGCACCGAAGCCGCGTTGCCGTCGGCGAAATCGGTCAGGCCGCCCACAGCGATCATCACATCGAGCAGGGTCATCTTCTGGCGGTACGCGAGCGCCTGCGGCTTGGCGGCTTCGCCCACCACGCGGATCTGTTCGCTGTACGGTCCGTTGAAGTTGGTGACCACGACGGTCACCACCGGCTCGCGAATGTATTTTGCGAGCGCCTTCTCGATTTCGCGCGCGAGCTGGGTCGAGTTCTTGCCCAAGACCGGCAAATCCTCGACCAGCGGAACGCTCACCTTCCCGTCCGGGCGCACCGGCACGGTCATCGACAGCTCCTGATTGCGCCAGACGATGATCTGCAGCGTGTCGAGCGGCCCGATGAGGTAGTTATATTGGGGAGAAGCGACTTTCTCCGGCGCTGGGGGATACGAGCTGCATGAAGCGATCGCAGCGGTCAGCCAGAGGGCGCCTGCAAGGCGCAACGACCTGCGAGCAAAGCACTTGCCGATGTTCTTTCGCACCGAAACCCCCCCGAGAGTACGGACTACAACGTGTTGTTTAAGACTGCAGCACTAGTCCATTGTTTTTTCGTATTTTCTGACGGAGCAGGGTGCTTCCAGCAGTGTAGCGCCGGTGAGGCGCTGTCCGCAATGGTTCGTTGGAGCTAACGGCTAGCGGGTGAGGCCCTCTTCTCCCCCGCGGAACGCCATGGTGGCGAGGTGGCGGGCCAGCGTCAGCGGCAGCATGCGTAGTCAGTGAGCCCGGATGTAAAGCGCCCGACGGGCGAGCGGGGTACTCGCCTCGAACGCCCTCAGGAAAAGCCCATCTATCAAACGACTTAGGGGTCGCAGCCGCCCTGGAGGACGCGCCGCCGATTGCGCTTCGCCGCTCACTGCGTCTCGGAGAGTAGCTCTGGCCGCCGGTGGGTGTGGGGTGGCCGTCGGCAAGATCAGCTGCAGAACCCGAGGACTCGTTCCTCGGCTGAGCATGAGGCTTTCGACTTGGCAGCCAGGCAATTGCGGATTTCTCTTGTGGTGGGCGGGTAATAGGTCCAGCCCGGATTGAGCGCCGGAAGAGCGAGCTCGACCTCGCGCCATTTGGGATGGCCTTTTTCCTGGAGCGTGGAAAAGTTCTGACACAGCGATCGCGCGAAGCGCACCAGATAGTCGACAGTGCCCTGCAGGTTGTAATCGTAGGTGACCAGGAACGCTCCCACCGAGATGGTGGTGAAGTTCTCCTTCAAGAGGTTCGGATAGCTGCTCGCGCGCACCGTCGCCGTCGAATAGATGGTGAGCGGCAGCTTGCTCGAAGGGTGAGACGGGTCGAACTTCAAAAGCTTGATGAACTTCTGCGCCTCGGGCTTCATGTTGGCGATGATGGGAGCCGGCTGCCCCGCCGCGACGACTGCGACATCGATCGACTTGTCGGTGATCAGCTTGGTTAGCGCTTCCTGGTTGGCAAGGTAGCTCGCATTCGCCTCGGGCATGGGCGTCTTGAACATCATCCGATAGAGCGTATGCGTGATGAATGCCGCACCGCTTCCGACCAGACCGCCGTTGATCTTCGCGTTCTTCAGGTCGTGCAGGTAGTTCAGCTCGGAGTCGGCCCTGGCGATGTAATGGATCTCGGTGTTGTAGAGCGGCAGGATGACCCGCAGCGGCCGGATGATCCTCGCCGCCTCGCGGTTTGCCGCGGACGCCCGATCAACGAACGCCTGGTAGACGTCGGCCTGGACGATGGCGAACTTCACTCCGGGCGCCTGGCGAAGGAGCCGGATGTTTTCGGCCGATCCCGAGGTCGTCACGACCTCCAGGTCGATGCTCGCATTGGGCGCGACGAACTTGGCGAGATCGCCGCCGACCGCAAAATAAGTGCCGCGCGGATCCGCAGTCACGATCTTGAAGGCGGCGGCGGCGTGCGCCGCCACGCATTGAAGCAGCAGCGCCGCCGCCGTTGCGCAAGCCAGCAGGATTTTCCTCATCTCAATTCCCTTCCCCTTTTTCACTCTTGCTCTCCGGCGTTGCACTCAGCGTGCAGAACCCGAGCGCTGCAACGGCTGGCGTGCAATTGCTCGGTTGGTCTGGGTGCAGCTTCACACGCGGTGCGCTCGCGAAAGCTGGCGCCGCATCGACGCGCTTCGTGTGGGTGACAGGCTGGTACGCAGCCTCGACAGGAAGAGCCGAGGTCGCCGACGCGGGCGCCGAGACGTTGCTCGCGCCGACAGCGGCCGCGGCCGCTTGCGTCACGGCAGGCGCGGGTTCAGCTGGCGCAGCCAAGCTCTGGCTGGTATGAGTCACGGGTGGCCTCGAACGGCTGGCGGGCAGTGCGGGACGCGCCGAAGCGGCGCTCGCGACGCCAGAGACGCTGGCAGCGGCCGCGGCCGCTTGCGTCACGGCAGGCGCGGGTTCAGCTGGCGCAGAGACATTCTGGCTGGTGTGGGTCACGGGTTGGCCCGACCGGCTGACGGGCAGCGCGGGGCGCGCCGGGGCGGCGCTCGCGGCGCCAGAGACGCCGGCAGCGACAGCGGCCGTTGGCTTGGTGTCAGGATGCGGCTCAATCGGCCCCGTCGTAACGCGGTTCGTGTGGGTGACAGAGGACTGCGCAGCGCTCACGGTCGGCGCGGAGATCGCAGATTCCACCACCTCGGCGTCAGGCGCTCCAGCAGCGATCGCGTTCGGGCCGACGGCAGACTTGCGGTAAAGGTGGTACGCCGAGCCCGCGATCACCGCGAGCAGCAATGCGGACAGCAGCTTTCGCGACGGCCCAACTCGCCCTGCTCGAACCGCGGTGCTGAGCAACCCCGCAACAAGCGAAGACGCACTCTCGATCACCCGCAGGTCAGGTGCGCTAGCGGCCACCGCCACCCCCAACGGCTCAGCCGCCGATTGGGCGGGAGCGGCCGATTGGGCGGGAGCGGCCGATTGGGCGGGAAACTGCATGCCGCAGCTATGGCAGCGTTCCGCAGCCCCGTCGTTGATCGCCTCGCACTGCTTGCACAGCTTCAGATTCAGCGTTGAGCCGCACGCCGCGCAAAACTTGGCGCCGGCGGGATTGTCGTGTTCGCAAGAGAGGCAGTGGACGGCGAGCATAGATAACCCTACTGCGCGGATTATATTCGGGCTTTTGCCCTCCGGGTCGTGTCCCTGACAATCTGTGAAGGTTTTCGACGCTCCGGGAGCGACGGTCCTTGCAGGTGCGCGGAGCCTCGTCAAGATCGCCATACGCGAACTCGCGCGATTGTGGGGGTATTGGTTTTGAGCCTCAGCATGCTCTAGCAGCGCAGACTGAAGCATATCTTGTGCCCCTGGACTAAGCATCTAATTAGGAGTTACTAATTACTGTACCGTCCTCCTGAAGTGGCGGCCGGTGTAAGTTCTATCGACAGCCGCCTGCTATCGATATGCGAGTCCTGCGAGCAGCTTCTCGATTTGGCGCGTTGGGCGCCGAGCGGTGACAACACTCAGCCATGGCGCTTCGAAATCAAAAGCGATCGTCAAGTCATCGTCCACGGCTTCGATACGCGTCATCACTGTGTCTATGACCTCGATGGGGGCCCAGCCAGATGGCGCTCGGTGCGCTCCCTCGAGACCATGCGCATCGCCGCAACCGGTCATGGGCTGCGCACCGAGGTGACCCGCAGGCTCGACTTGCCTGACGAGACGCCGGCTTCCAGCTCCGACTTCTGCTCAGAAGTCAGCGCGCTGGTTTTCAGCGGCCGGCGCTGGCAAGCGTGGCCCCAAGCCATAAGTGGTCTGGTTCAAGACGCTGCGGGAGCGTTGGCGTGTGGCAAGGCTCATGTTCCGCAACGCCAGGTTGCGATTCACCATGCGCGAGGCCTTCGAGGCCCATCGCCAGGTGATCGAATGGAACGTCCGGTTCAGCGAGGACAGGTTCCCTGAGGAGGCGGTCGGTGTTGATCCCCTGACGCGCAGACTGATGCGATGGGTTATGCAGAGTTGGCCCCGCGTCGAGTTTTTTAACACCTGGCTTGCCGGCACCCTGATGCCCCGTCTGGAGCTCGACCTGATTCCGGGCCTGGCTTGTGCGGCGCATTTCGGGGTCGTCGCGGCAGCGGCACCCGAATCGATCGACGATTACGTTGCTGCTGGGCGAGCCATGCCGCGCTGCTGGTTGGAGGCGGCGAGGCTTGGCCTGTGGCTTCAGCCGGAGATGACCCCCGTGATCTTTAGCCGGTATCACCGCCAGCGGACCGGCTATACCTCTAGCGGTTCGGCGCGAGCGCTGGGAGCGAGGATTGCGTCAGGATTCGAGGCGCTGCTGGGGCCGAACCAGGCGCAGCGAGTGGTGTTCTTCGCCCGCATTGGCACGGGATGGGCGCCATGGGCGCGATCCACAAGAATGCCTCTGTCGCGGCTCAGCCGCGACGCCGAGCGGACTTAGTGTCAGGTTCTATAGCCGCTCACCCGCGGAATAGCGCACCACGGCACACCAGTCTAGGGCGGATCACCATGAAGCCGCGTGTCCGAATCGCTGGCAGCCGCGTCGCGCACCAACGAATCACGTGGCTTCGTGCAACTCGATAACTGTCGGAATTCTTGACAACGACCGAGGATGCGAATCGGCAGGAGCCTAAAACCATTTGATTCCATTGCAAATTTTTGTTAGAGGCACAAATCTTGCTCCATCTCAGGAGCCGCCGGTCCGTAGATCGTGGCTGCACGCGTGACTCATCATCTGTAATAGGAGAGGAAACATGCTTACGAACACAAGGCGTATTGCGCTCGCGGTAGTGACTGCGTGCGCGATCTTCGGACTTCACATCGGTGCCGCGCAGGCCCAGATCTTGATCACTGTGGATGAGAACGGTAACGGCTCAGTCGGAGGTAACCCATTCACTGGCGTGCTGCTGCCGGATCCCAGTAATGGAAATGTTCCCGCGCTGACCTATACGTTTAATCTGAACGGCAACACACTGACCACTGGTGACTTACAGTTGCTCGAGCCCGCCGAAGGAAACGGGATACTTTCGGAAGTCATCAGGTTCGAAGTCAGTGGGACCGGCTCCGGCAGCCTCGTCTTCTATTCGGATTTTTCCGCTCTCGATCCTGCCGATGCCGGTGCGCTCGCCGACACAGGTATTCCCGCGGTGCCTACGACCCCGATAGCGCTAGGTGTGGAATCTAGCCCGGAGGGCAATAACGGCTTTACTTACGTACCCCAGGCCGGCCAACCGGGCTTCGTGAACGGCTTCACAACAACCTATGTGATCCAGAGCGATACCACCACCGCCGTCCCTGAGCCTGGCTCGTTGGCTCTGCTAGCCGTCGCGTTATTTGGCCTAAGTCGGCGGCGCCAGGCGGCTAGGGCCAAGCGCTAAGGAAGCGCTCGTTTCCCCCGAACCGGCTGGTATGCGGCATGCTCCACGTGTACTCCGGGGGCGCAATAGCACAAGCGAAGTCATGTAAGGATCAGCGCCGCCTCCGCAGCCGTCGATGCTCTGAGACGGGGTCGCGGGGCACGGTGAAGTGCGCTGCACACAGCAAGCCGGCGAGAGGGTAGGGTTAAGGAACTTGGCGCGCCAGAGGTCGCCATGGCCCAAGCCATCAGGCGGGGCGCAATAGGGTCGAGGCCTCCGCGCGTCACACGCCCGTTTTGAAGACGCCAGCACGCTCCATATCAATTTCTTCAAGTTTCTATCCAGAACGCAAAGATAGCTCCTTGCGGCAGCGCCCCGCGCGCTGTGTAAATTTCACCTACGGCAACGCCTGGCGGTAATAGGCGCAAGGGTAACGGGCGCAGCAGATGAGGCTTGATGCCGGATGGGTCCCTTCCGACGAACAGGAACGGTTACGCGAGCGACGTGTCGCTATTGGTCCGTAGTTAGTAACAAATGTCGCCCTGATCGAGCGGCCAGCATACCGTCGGAATTTCTTACGGATTGAGGCGCGATTCGCCGGCACGCTTAAGGTAGCCTTGAAATAGATCTTATTCGTCAAAGCCTTATAACAATCGTCTGTGGCAGGCACGACATGTGCTACGGAGAAGCGTGAGGGAGAGATCCTCAGCGTCGCTCGGTGCCAGCATCGGGCAACCGCCGTAAAGACGTCCGGCAATGTCTAAAGGAGTGTTTATGAAAAAGTTAGCCTTATCTGTGTTCACCGCGTTGGGCCTCACCAGCGCCGGCGCCTTATTTGGCGCGCCCATAGTGTTACCCGGTGGGCCTTTGTTCTTTCAATATACCGATGCTGATCAGACCAGTCTCACCAACAGCATTACAAGCGGCGGGTCCCCTGAAGGGCTCTGGGGAATTTTGCAGCTCTCTAGCATCGTGACAGGCACGGCCACCCAGCCTCATCAAGATATCCAGGGGGGCGGGGCTCCGGCATTTTCTGACCAAATCCTTCCGCCCGGCGCCCAAGTTCTCGGTATTCTTTTCGGCGCACAAAGTGTCGCATGTGCCCCCGGCAATCATGGGGCGCAGACAGCATTTTGTACTAGCGGGGGCTTTGTAGATCTCTACTGGCACGACAGCTCCAGCCAAAACACGGGGACGGAGCTGCTAAGCGCAGCCAATATTGCGGCCAAGCGTACCGCTATAAACCAGTACACCGGGTTTACCAATGGTCCCGGTACTACATTCCTAGCGCGCTTGGCCTTCGCCAGCGGAGCCGACGGTGCCGCTAGTCCCAATCAAGATATAACGCTCACCCTGCCGGGCAGCGCGGATGGAGTCGCGAAGCTTTACCTCAACGTTGATACAAGCGTTGTCGGGGCGTGGACCGCTCAACTCAACACAGATTGGTTTACCTTGGATCCCAACGGCGTGCCGTTTGCCGCATTCGGTTTGCCTGGGAGAGATCTCCGATTGGATACCAACTTTAGCCATGCCGCGACGTGGGACGCGGCGGGCGGCATCATTGGACTCCGCACCAACGATCCTGGGCGTGCCTTCGCCGTGCCCGAACCCGGTACCTTGGCGCTCGCCGGACTAGCCTTGGCGCTGATGGGAGCGCGTTTGCGTCGCCGTAGCTATCAGCAAGGTCGGCATGCATGAGCGCATAGGCCGCCTTAATGGATAGCGCAGTGAAGGAAACGGGGGCGACGGCCCCCGTTTGTTTTTGCATCGCGCGCCAAAGAGCCAAAGAGCACCAGCGATTCAATGCAGGTATGAGGCCAAGGCCCGCCGGGCGCTCCTGATCCTGACCGGTGAGCTCCACCCCAGTCGGAAGACGATCAGCGGCAGCGTTCCGGGCGTGATGCGCTCCCAACCCTGGGCGAGTTTCTGTCGTATAGCGGGTCTGACCGCGGTATACCCGTCGAGCGCTAGCAAGGTCGAGGCGGCGAGGGGCTGAAACGCCATCCCCAGGCGGGTAGCACGCAGCCAGACTCGCTCAAGCGCCCGACCCACGGCAACGGCGCCTGGCTCAACGTCAAGAATCGCTGCAATCACGGCCAAGTGGGGCGCAAAACGGCAGGGCGCGTCGCCGGCCCTGAATCCCAGAAGATGGTGCGCGCCCAAGCGTGCCAGCAAGTGCATCAGCCCCCATCGGCGCAGCGCCTGAAACGGTGCTTGTAGCGGACGCTCCACCTCGAGCGATCCTGGCGGAAGCCCTTCGTCCACGGTGCGTGTCCATCCAACATCGAAGCGGATACTTGAGAATAACTCTTGATGAAGGTCCTTGCAGCGGAAGCGCTCGGCTTCCGCAAGTCGGATCAGGCTTAGCGCCTGTGCACGCGCGAGCCATTGGTCAAGCCAGACCAGGCGGGCCCCGTCGATGGCCTCCGCGTCCTTTTCCAGCAGCCGTTGCTGTTCTCTCGTCATGCGTGGACCATGAAAGAAGCGGCGGTTGGTATGCCGGTGTGGGATTGCCAAAGCCAGTTCGTCGTCGGTTACGGACCCTTCGAGGAGCTTTATCTCGGCGGCGAGACCTGCCTGCTCCGGCGACGGGCTGCAGTGAACTGAAGGATTCAGACCGAGGCTCTGCGCCCGCAACACCATGTTTTCGACTACCGCACCCAAGGAAATGAGCGTAAGGACCCGCCGGTGGAATGGCGCGGTGCGAAAGGACTCGTTTTTCCACACCCGCACGCGCTCGCCGGATTGTTCGAACGAGAACGGATGATGGTTATCCGCCGAAGGAGCCTGTATTGCGGCCTCGACAATCGACAGGAAATGCTCGCGACTGATCGTGGCCGGCCTCATCTGCCGGTGTGAACTGATCGCGTTTGCTGACGCGCGCCTTGCTGAATTTTGGCGAGCTGGCGGCGTCCGATCGCCAGTGCGACCCGCTGCAGAGGATTCCGATAGCCCCCGGGTCTCCAGGTCCGCTTGCACCGGCTCCGATAGGCATCAAATTGCAGCCCCCACGGCGCGGCAAGTACCCGGC
>Ga0209471_1002689_pt1 | contig 10164 bp, 7 predicted proteins | sample GraSoiAngelo_128_FD_185885 | JGI IMG/M metagenome (GOLD analysis project Ga0209471, IMG submission 185885) | Grasslands soil microbial communities from the Angelo Coastal Reserve, California, USA - 14_0927_12_20cm (SPAdes) (version 2) | ecosystem: Environmental > Terrestrial > Soil > Grasslands ... | reverse complement strand
TGATCTCCTGGGGCGAGGAGTCGAACAGCCGGGCGCCGATGTACAACGCCTCCGCGTCGTACAGGATTCGCACATCCACCTGCTCGGTGGCCGCCGCGCCCTCCAGCGGGTCGCGCTGCATCAGTCCCTCGATCGGCGTCGCACGGGTCCAGGCGGGGTCATCCAGCTGCCCGTCGAGCACCGGTCTCGCGGCGGGGGCGACCCGCGTGGCGGTGAAGGTCGCCGGGACATCCGGGACGCGGGCCGGGTCGACGGACCCTGATTGCAGGAGCAAGAGCGACAAGATCGGGATCACGGTACCATCTCCCTCGCCATGAGCGTGGTGTTGAGCACGCCTTCGAGAATGCGCTTCGCGTCGAACCGCGCTTCTACGAGATCACGGGCCGCGCGACAGTGACGCCCGTAGTCGCGATTGATCGCGTCGAGCGCCGCGGCGGCGTCGTCGAGCGAGGTGAAGCGGAACATGCCTTCGCCGTTCGGGAGACAGGCGCTCGGCCCGGTGTGCTGCACGACGACCGGCTTGCCGCTCGCCAGGTAGCAGAGCGTCCGATCGCTCACCCAGGCGTTCTGGAACTGCATGCACGAGGCCTTGGCGCAGCTGAATTCGCCGCGCGAGCGCTGTACGTAGGAGCGGTAGGCGTCGGGGCTGCCCGCCACTTCGGCCGAGTGGCGCACGCGCCAGCCGTTCTGCGTGAGCCGCGCCAGGTCCGCCGCGTCGCGCTCGTCGGTGTAGAGCGCCAGCTCGAGCGGCTGGCGCGTGTGTCGCGGCAGCTCGGCGAACTCGAGGAACGCGACCCGCTTCGTGTTCTCGCGCAGCACGGTCTTGCCGTTCTCCGTGACCTTGAGCCAATCGGTCGTCGACCAGCTCGAGACGGTGGTGAACGCCTCGGCGTGGGGATCGTAGGTAAACGGCCAGAGATCGAGACACACGGGAGGCCGGATGCGATGCCACGGCAGCCCGCAGTCGGAGAAGCGGGCCGACGGCGTGCCCACCGTTTCGCCGGTGGTCAGGTAGCAGTCGTGCGCCGGTACGTTGAGCTGACCGGTGCTGATCCAGAACTGCAGCAGCCCCGGGTCGATGTCGACCAGCGCGGTGCGCCGGGCGCAGCCGAGCAGGCGGGAGTCGATGGCGTAGTGGAAGTTCAGCAACAGGTCGGCCCGCTTCAGCACGCGCTCCACGTCGGGCCACTCGCAGCCTACGAACCGGAAATCGTTGCCGGCCTTCGCATAGAGGAGCGTCTTCCCTTCGAGTCCGAAGCGCTTCATCCGCTCGAAGAAAGGCGCCAGCAGCGCCGCTTCTTGGGCCGAGTCGCCCGAGGCCGGCGGGCGGAACTGCTCCAGCCAGTACACGTCGCAGCCCAGCCGGCGCAGCCCCTGGGCATACTGCATGTACACCCAGAAGTGACCGCCCCCGTCCGGGAAGTTCGCGACCTTGTAGACCGAGATCACGGCGATCATGCCGCGGCCTCCAGCAGATTACGGAACCCGACCAGCTGGATGCTCCGCTCGGCCAGCGCCAGCCGCGCGCGGGGATCGCACAGGGTGCGCAGCTCGGCTTCGCGCTCCGTGGCATAGCTCGAGACGAGTGCCTCATCCACGTAGCCGACATGACAGGTCAGCTCGGTTACCCCGTCCTGCAGCTCGGCCTCCAACAAACGGAGCAGTCCCTCGACACTGATCTGCTCCAGATGGGTCTCACCGCCCCACTGGCCGTAGAACTTCGAGAGATGGCGCACGCGGGAGTACCCGCGCACCGGCACGCTCAAGCGGTCGGCCCACGCCCGCACGTGGGGCAGGACGCGCGGGTCGCGGTGCACGTCATGGTGCGAGTCCACGTGCGTCGGCGGCGCACCCACGAGCTCGGCGAAGCGGCCGAGCTGACGGTCGAGCTGGGTGGGCACGTCCGGCGCTCCACTAGGATCCAGCTCGAGATGCAGCCCGACGCTCAGCGCGGGGCAGGCGCGGCCCAGTGCGGCCGCTTCAATGGCCGCCGGCCGGTTCACCATCAGACTCGTGCTCGTGAGGATGCCCTCGCGATGTGCCTCGACGATCCCGCGGTTGACGCCGCGGCTGATGCCGAAATCGTCGGCGGTCACAATGAGCACCTTCGCGGCGCTGGTCATTCGGCGAAGGGCGGCCGGAGCGCCCGGAACCAGTGCTCGAAATCCATCAGCTCGCCGATGCCCCACTCGGCGCCGTCGTGCAGCAGGGCCATGGCCGCCCACACGACGCAATGCGCGTAGCGCGCGCACTCCATCGTGTGAAACAACACGTTCAGCGTCCCGTCGTCGGGAAGGCGCCAGCCCGTGCGCTCCACCGCCTCGCGGTAGCGGCGCAGGATGGCCGGCCGCTCCTCGGGCGCGGACTGATAGAGGAAGGTGGAAACGTCGTAGCTCGCCGGGCCCACCCCGACGTGATCCCAATCGATCAGCCGGGCCCGTGGACCGGCGGGCGTCATGGACACGAAGACGTTCTTGGGCCAGAGGTCGCCGTGCAGCAGCGTGTCCGGCCCTCCGGCCTCTTCGATGAGGAGCACGCGCCGCGCGGCGTCGTCGCGCAGCGCGTACAGGCACTGCAACAGGCGCTCGCGGGCGCCGGTGAACTCGAGAGGCACGTCGCGGGGAGGCGTCGCGAGCGCGTCCAGCGCCGCCACAGCGTCGCGCAGGTTCGCGGTGAAGAAGTGCACGCCGTGGTCGCGGGCGCGCCACCGTGCCTCGGGGATGAGCGCATGCCGCGCGGCTCGCACGTGCAGCGCCGCCATGAAGTCCACGGCCGCATCGAGGCGCCACGGCAGTCGCCCGGCGGCGAGATTGCCGTCGCCCAGGTCCTCGTACACGTGCCACACCCAGCACCCCTCGCGCTCCGCCACCGCCGCGAGCAGTTGCGGACACCCGTCGCCCAGATCGAGCGCGGGCAGCCAGCGCTCGACCACCAGGCGATCCGTCTGGGCCACGGCCGGGGGGTGCCGCTTGAGGACCAAGGCACGCCCGGGGTCGCCCCCCACCTTCAAGCGGTACACGGCCGGCTTCAGCCGCTCGAGCTGCAGCGCGTCTGCCGCTCGCGCGCCGTCGCCCAGCAGCTCCGCCACGCCCTCGCACAGCTCCGTCGCCCCAGGCTCCTGCCATCGCTCGAACGAGCGCTCGAGGCGCTCGCGCACACCCGCTACGCCGCGCGTTGTCATGTGAGGGCACGCTCCAGGACTCGGGTCACCACACGACAGCCGTCGAAGTGCTCTTCGGCGAGCTGGCGCGCGAGGCGACAGTGTCGTTCGTAATCGGCCTCGATCGCGGCCAGCGCGCGGACTGCTTCGTCCATCGATCGGAACCGGAACAGTCCAGCCGCGTCGGGCAGGCGGCTGGGCCCGGTGTGCTGCACCACCACCGGCTTGCCGCTGGCCAGGTAGCAGATGGTGCGGTCACTGGTCCAGCTGTTCACGAACTGGACGCAGTACGGCTTCACGCAGCTGAATTCGCCCCGCGACGCCTGGATGTAGCCGCGATACTGCTCGGGCGTGGCGCTCACGTCCCATGCCTCGCGCACGCCCCAGCCCAACGCGCCGAGCCGGTCGCGCCATTCGGCGTAGTGCTGGCCCAGGCACACGGCGAGCTCGAGCCGCGCGGACGTGCGGGACGGGAGCTCGGCGTACTCGAGGTAGGCGACCCGCTTCTCGTTGGAGAACGTCGTGCCCGCGAACTCGAACGTCCCGCCCCACCAGTGCGTGATGGTCGTAAACGGCGCTGCCGCTGCGGCGCGCACCACCGGCCACTCGCCGAGGAACACGGGCGGCGGCGTGTAGTGCCAGCGCAGCCCGCAGTCGGGGAAGCGCGCCGCCGGCGTCCCCACCGTTTCGCCGATCGTGAAGTAGATGTCGTGCGGGGCCACGCAGATGTCGCCGGTCGTCATCCACACCTGGAACAGACCGGGATCGGTGTCGACGAAGGCGGAGCGACGAAACCGTCCCACCACGGCCGCCGGCAGGGCATGCGACAGGTTCACCAGCAGATCGGCGTCGGCGGCCGCGTCCAGATCGAGACCAGCCGCCGCCAGGTCGGCGGGGAGCGGCGTGCCGTCGATCGCATAGAGTGCCAGCGCATCGGCCAACCCGAAGCGTCCGAGGTGCGCCTTCAGCGCGGCGACGCACTCGCGCACGTCCCGACCGCGCCAGCGACGGCGACGCGCCTCCGAGGGGCCGCCCCCCCCCGCGGTGTCGTCCACGCCCTCGAGCCAGACCACTCGGCAGCCGGCGGCGCGCAGCGCCAGCGCCCAGTTCAGGTACACCCACAGGTGCCCGCCTCCCTGGGGGTAGCCGATGGTGTTGGCCGGTGCGAGGCAGACGGTGAGGCTCATAACGGCGGACGCAGGGTCTCGAACCAATCATCGATGTCCACTAGTCCGCCCCGACCCCACTCGGCGCCATCGTTCAGCAGTGCCATGGCGGGCCAGATGATGCTGCTGACGCCGCGTGCGGTCTCGGCGGCGTGAAACAGAGCGTTCAGCTCCCTATCCCCTGGCAGGTGGTGGCCCGCGCGCTCGAGCGCCTTGCGATAACGGCACAACATCCACGGTCGATCGTCGAGCGGCGACTGGTAGAGGAGCGTCGAAACATCGTAGCTCGCAGGGCCCACGCCCACGTGGTCCCAATCGATGAGCCGGGCACAGGGGAGGTCGCCGTCGCTGGCGACGAAGATGTTCTTCGGCCCGAGGTCGCCGTGCAGCAGCGTCTCGGGGCCTCCGGCTTCCTCCATGAGGCGGACCTGACCGGGCGCCGCGTCGAGCAGCCAGTACAGTCGCTCGAGCAGCCGGCAGCGGGCCACCGCAAACCCGGCGGGCGTGCGAACGGTCGCCAGCGCTTCGAGCAGGGAGATGCCGTCGCGCAGGCTCGCGATCGACGACCGTGCGCCGTGATCGCGGCCGTGCCAGCGGACCTCGGGCAACAAAGCGTGGCCCACGCCGCGGATGTGGAGCCGGGCGACGAGATCGATCGCCGCCTCGACACGGTGATGCTCCCACCGCTCGGCGAGCGCTTCGGACCCGAGGTCCTCGTAGATGTGCCACACCCAGCGTCCCTCGTGGTGCGCGGCCGCTGCGAGGAGCTGCGAGCAGCCGTCGCCGAGACCGAGCGCCGGCAGCCAGCGCTCCGCGACGAGGCGGTCGGTGTGCGCCATGGCCGGCGTGTGGCGTTTGATCACGAGCGTGCGGCCGCAGGCGCCGCCGACGCGCAGCCTGTAAACGCCCTTTTGCAAACGGTCGACGCCGACCGCGTCGTCCGAGGTCGTGGCCCCGTCCAGCAGCCGCTCGAGGGCGTTGCACAGCTCGGCCACGCCGGGCTCGCGCTCGTCCAGGGAGCGAGCGACTCGCTCGCTCAGCGTGTTGGTCTCGCGCACGCGATTCGCCATCACGCGTGGGCTCCGGCCAACTGGCTCCTGAAGCCCCGGGCGGCGCGCTCGGCGGCGGCGATCAGGTACGAGGCGAGATGCTGCGGCGCGTCCGGGACGCCGCCGCATCCCGGGATGCTGCACATGTCCACGACGTAGGGCTTCCCCTCGCTCTCGATGATGTCGACGCTGTAGAGGTCGATGCCGAAGGCCCGGCCGCAGCGCCGCGCGATTTCGCAGAGCTCCGGACGGGGTGTGAACGGCTCCCCGCGCCGATCCTGCTCGGTCTGCGGCGGAAACACCTTCTTGACGCCGAACAGCCGCTCGCCTACCACGTAGATCTTCCGGTCGCGGCCCTGGGGCGCATGGTAGCGCTGCGCGAACATCGGGTCTTTGCCGGCCGGCAGCGCGGCCAGTTCCGCGCCGCTCTTGACCACCCGCACGCCGACCCCATCCGAGCCGCGATACGGCTTGAGCACGAGCGGACCCCGTGCGAGCAGCGGCGCCAGCAACTCGGGGCGCGATGCCACATAGGTCGCGGGAACAGGGACGCCGGCGCTTTGCAGGATCCGGGCGGTGACGATCTTGTCGTGCAGCGCGATGGTCACCGGATAGGGATTGATGATGGCGGCTCCCTGGGCGTGCAGCGCGCCCGCGATGCTCAGGGAGAGGCGGCTCGCCTTTTTCAGGAAGTAGAGATCGTGCTCGACCCGCACGCGCGAAAGGTCGAGGGCTCCCTGCGTCGGATGGATCACGTCGACCACCACTCCAGCGTCCGCGAGGACGCGCATCAGCGCGGGCACATGGCCGGTGCTCTGCGCAAAGCGGGACGCCACGAGGAAGCCGATCCGGGGTCGCGTCATGTCGCCGCTACCTCGCGTGGCGCCCAGTCGAGTCGCTCCAGAGCGCTCTCCAGCTCGGCCGCGTACAGCCGCATGTCGCGCAGCGACGCATGCGCCCAGTCGTTGGCCAGGTCGTCCGCGATCCATGACATGGCGGAAAGGGTGCGGAACACCGTCCCGCAATAGGCCAGCCGCACGCACGTTTCGCTGCGCAGGTCCGGCCAGCGCTCCCGCCCGGCGGACCAGTAGCTCGGAATGTCGGGGTTGGCCGACAGCTGGCCCGACGGCACGGTCAGCTGTTGAGCCAGGTCGACGGCGGGGACGCCCCAGCCGGCGTCCTCCCAGTCGAAGACGGTGATGGTGGCCTCGTCGCCCACGCTGCGCAGCCGCATGTTCCGGCCGTTGAAGTCGCCGTGCACCAGCGTGGCCGGCACAGCGTGGCAGACGTCCTCCACGAGCTGCCAGCGCGCGACCAAATCGTCGAGCCTGACGAGGAGCCCATCGAGAAACGCCACGTCCTCCGGCACCAGGACGGGATTGTCGAGATGGCGCCGGAACGTCTCGCGCAGCGTCCGTGCGCGCTCCAGGTATCGGCCGGGCCCGCCGTCCGGGAGGCGCACCCCGGCAGCCGCGCCGGCCGCCGCTCCGTGCAGCAACGCCAACCAGCGACCGGCCCGGGCACGGTGCTCGGGGAGGAGATTCGAGTAGTCGGGACCGCCGGCTTCTTCCATGAAGAGCCAGGCGGAGGCGGTGTCGGGCTCGTCGACGAATCCGTAGTAGCGGAGCGACGGGACCGTGAGGCCGGCGAGGATGTCCTCGTACACGGTGCGCTCGACCTGAGCGACCGCCATCCGGCACCGCTTCGCGATGACGGGCGATCCGCCGTGGCCAACGCCGTCGAGCCGGTACACACTGCTCTTCCGCTTGCGGACGCGCAGCGGCGTGATCGCCAGCGGCTCGGCGCGGGGATACAGCTCGCACCAGGCGCGGACGGCCGGATGGCTCTTGAGATTCGCCCGCCGCCCCCCCCTCAGGGCCGCGGCCGGGACGACGGGCGGCTGCTCGCTCGTGACGGAACGAATAGTATCGGTCACGACGCGCCCGCTCTCGAGCACGAGAAGGCCCGCGCACCGCTCCAACGTGCTGGGGCGATGCGAGATCACCAGCACGGTCCGGCCACGCATCAGGTGGCGCATCGCACCGAGAATCGTCGCCTCGGTTTCGGCATCGACGGCGCTCGTGGGCTCGTCCAGGATCAGCACCGGGCTGTCCTTCAAGAAGGCGCGGGCCAGCGCGATGCGCTGCCGCTGGCCCCCCGAGAGCTGGGCGCCGCGCTCGCCCACCTGCGTGTCGTAACCTCGGGGCTGGCGGACGATGAACTCGTGCGCGTTGGCGGCGTGTGCGGCGGCGATGATCTGCTCCCGGCTCGCCCCGGGCGCAGCGTACGCAATGTTCTCGGCGATGCTGGCCGAGAACAGCACCGTCTCCTGCAGCACCACGGCGAACTGGCGGCGCAGGTCCTCGAGCTTGTAGTCGCGCAGGTCCACGCCGTCCAGTAGGATCTGCCCCGCGGTCGGATCATAGAAACGCGTGAGCAGACTGATCAGCGTGGTCTTACCGGCCCCGGTCGCCCCGACCACGCCGAGCCGTGTTCCCGGCGCGATGGCGAACGACACGTCCTGCAGCACCGGGCCGTCCGGACCGTACGCGAACGAGACGCCCCGGAACTCCACGGCGCCGGTCGCGCGAGTCACCGGCCGGGCGTGCGGGCGCTCCGGCACGTCGGGCTGCTCGTCCAGCAGCGCGAAGGCCCGCTCGGCGCTCGCCAGGTACCCCTGCAAGCCCGTCGCCTTCCGGCTCATCGTCTTCAGGGGCTCGTACAGCTGCCCCAAGTACCCGAGCACCATCAGGAGCTGTCCCAGCGTGAGCGTGCCCGCACGGACGTGGCCCACTCCGATGAGCAGCACCGCCGCCATGCCCAGCGCCGTCACCAGGCCGATGAGCAGGCCGTAGCCACCCTCCAGCACCGCCAGCCGGATGCGCGCGGCGACGCCCTCGCGCGAGCGATGAACGAAGCGCCCCGTCTCCCGCGCTTCCTGGCCGAACGCCTTGACCACCCGCAGCGCCCCGAGCGTCTCCTGGACGACGGCGAGCGCCGAGCTTTCGAGCTTCTTCACCTGGCGCGATTGGCGGCGCATGCGCGGGCGGTACAGCCGGGACAGGAAGAACAGTGGCGGGGAAATCGCCAGCGCCACGATGGCGAGCTGCCGGTCGAGGTTGGCCGTGACGATCCACATCGTGATCACGGTGATCGCGGCTGAGACGAAGGGTATAGCGCCGTCCACCAGGATGTTCTGGATCGCGGGGGCGTCGTACTGGATGCGGTACACGGAGTCGGCCGTGCCGCGGGAGTCGTGATAGGACAGCGACAGGCGCTGGACCTGCTGCACGAGGAGCGAGCGGAAGTCGAGCACCAGCCGCTCGCCGATGTAGGTGCGGACCAGCGTGGTCGCCAGGCTCTGCAGCTGGCCCAGCGCGGTGACGGCGAGCAGCAGCCCGATCGCCACCGTGAGCGTGGCAGCGGCGCTGGCGCCGGCCGGCGCGAGCGCCCGCAGCAGCGGCGGGAGCGGCCGCGTGCCCAGCACGGAATCGACCACGATCTTGAGCGGCACCGGCGTCAGCAGCGCGATCGGACTGGCGAGCAGGCCGAGCGCGAACACGCCCACGACGTGCGGCCAATACGGCCGTGCCTGGCGCAATACGCGTCGGTACAACGTGACGTCGTGCATCAGAGGTGTTCCCCCCGCAGCCGCGCGACGGCGTCGCGCACGGTCGCCATGGCCGCCGTGGACTGCTCGAGCACGCGCCACGCGAAGAACCCGGCGCCCAGCCCCAACACGGCCGCGGCGACCCACGCCCGGTCGCGGACCGCGCCGTAGGTGAGCGCCGCGAACCCGAGCGTGAGGATTGGCCCTCGCACGGGCACGACTGGCCACCAGCGCAGCCGGACCATCTGGTGGCCGCCAGGATGGTCTTCCACGCCCAGGATGAGACGGGCGGCCCCGAAGAAGCCGCCCCGCACCTCCAGGTCCCAGGCGTCGTGCCGGCCGCCGCGCAGCACGCAGGCGCCTTCGGTTCGCAGGTCTGCTTCCATCGCCCGCAGCCGCTGGTCATGCTCTTGCGCCTGGTCGCTCCAGATGGAAGCCGTGACCGGCCAGAGCGGAGTCGGTCCGGGCGTTCCCCGGCGCCGCCACGGCGTGAGGCCTTCGAGCAGGCGCCCGCGCAGGCGGGCCAGGGGTTGGATCAGGTGCAGCATTGCGGTCAACAGCCGCCGCCTCAGGCGCGTGGCCCAGCGGGCCCCCGGGTCGTGAAAGCCCGCGCGCGCCGCGCTCAGCCACGCCTGGGCCACCGGCGGCACGATCGCGACCACGAGCATGGGCACTGCGAGCTTGAACGGCCGCCACGCGGCGCTCAGCGCCGCGATGCAGGCGAGGGTTGCCGTCATCAAGTGCCACTCAGGCATTTGCGGCAGGGAGCCGAGCAGGCTCGGCGCCGGCTGGTATAGGGATTGGAACGGGGCGGCGCCCCAGACGCCGTGGTATACGCGCGGCCGGCGCCAGCCGAGCGCGTGCGTGAGTCCGTCGCCGTAGATGCGGCCCACCCAGCGCACGTGCCCGGGTCCGTTGTACTTCTCCGGCCATTTGCGCTCGAGCATGGCCTCCGCGCGGCCGTAGCCGATCTGTTGCCGCCAATAGGTGCGGACCGAGTTGCGGCGGTGGTGCCAGACCATGGCGGCAGGGTGGAAGCCCAGCTTCCAGCCCCGCTCCTGCAGCCGCCAGCAGACGTCCACGTCGTCGCCGGCGGTGCGGAACTGCGGATCGAAGCCGCCGATGGCGTCGAGGCACGACTTCCGGAACGCCATGTTGCAGCCGGGGATGTGCTCGGCC
>Ga0209471_1002688_pt1 | contig 10166 bp, 7 predicted proteins | sample GraSoiAngelo_128_FD_185885 | JGI IMG/M metagenome (GOLD analysis project Ga0209471, IMG submission 185885) | Grasslands soil microbial communities from the Angelo Coastal Reserve, California, USA - 14_0927_12_20cm (SPAdes) (version 2) | ecosystem: Environmental > Terrestrial > Soil > Grasslands ... | reverse complement strand
CCGTAGCCGAGCATGGTGTGCAGTCGCTGCGAGGAGAAGGGCAGGAAGGGCGTGAACATGATCTTCAAGTTGTCCACGCACCGAAGGGCGACGTACAGCACCGTACCCGCCCTCGCGCGGTCGGTCTTGATGGTGTGCCAGGGCTGCTCGGTGCCGAGGTAGACATTGACCTTGGCCGCCGTCGTCATCGCATAGCGCAGCGCAATCTGAAAACGAGCCTGGCCCAGCTCGACCGCGACCCGGTCGAGGCCTGCCTCGACCTCCTTGATGAGCGCTTCGTCGACCTCAGTGAGCTTCTCCGGCTGCGGCACCGAGCCGAAGTTGCGATGTGCGTTGACAAGCGTGCGGTGGACCAGGTTGCCCCACGTGGCGACCAGCTCGTCGTTGTTGCGGCGCACGAACTCAGGCCAAGTGAAGTCGGTGTCCTGGTTTTCTGGGCCGGCGATCATGAGGTAGTAGCGGAGCGCGTCGGGGTCGTATCGCTCGAGCACGTCGCGCACGTAGATGACCTGGCCCCGGCTGGTCGACAGCTTCTTGCCGGCCATGTTCAGGTACTCGCTCGCGACGATCTCATCGGGCAGCTTCAGATTGCCGGCGCCCATCAGGATGGCCGGCCACAGCACGGTGTGAAACGTGATGTTGTCCTTGCCCATCACGTAGTAGTGCCAGGCCCCGTCGTTCTGCCACCACTCCTTCCAGGCGTCCGGGTCGCCCCGCTGCGCCGCCCATTCGATGGACGCCGACAGGTAGCCGATGACCGCATCGAACCAGACATAGATCTTCTTGTGCGGGTTTTCCTCCCAGCCGGGCAGGGGAACGGGGACGCCCCAATCGAGGTCGCGCGTTATGGCTCGCGGCTTGAGGTTGCGAACGAACTCGAGGGAGTACTTGCGCACATTCGGACGCCAGTTGTCATGGCGCTCGATCCACTCCTTCAGCTGGTCACCAAGCGCCGGTAGGTCGAAGAAGAAGTGCTCGGTTTCCTTGAACTCGACGGGCGCGTTGCTGCCGCGTTGGTGAGGATTGATCAGGTCGATCGGGTCGAGCTGGTTGCCGCAGTTCTCGCACTGGTCGCCTCGCGCCGAGTCGAAACCGCAGATCGGACACTTGCCTTCGATGTAGCGGTCCGGCAACGTGCGGCCACTCACAGGGTCGAAGGCGCCCATCTGGGTCTTCTTCACCAGGTAGCCCTTCTCATAGAGCTTCAGGAACATGTCCTGCGTGACGCGATAGTGATTGCGCGTCGTCGTTCGCGTGAAGATGTCGTAGGTCATTCCAAGACGGCGAAGGTCTTCGACGATCATCGCGTTGTTGCGATCGACGAATTCCCGCGGCGCCACGCCAAGCTTGTCGGCCTCATAGGTGATGGGCGTGCCGTGTTCGTCGGTGCCGCTGGCCATCAGCACTCGCGACCCTCGTAGGCGCTCGAACCGCGCAAGCACGTCGGCGGGCACGGCAAAACCGGCCACGTGACCGATGTGGCGGGGGCCGTTGGCATAAGGCCAAGCCGGCGCGACGAGCACAGTTCGTTGTCGATCACTCACCGGAGATCACAAGCGTAAACTCGCCGCGCGTTCGCTCACCGAGGGCGGCGAGCACCTCGGCCGCGGTGCCACGCAGCACCTCCTCATGGACCTTGGTCAGCTCTCGCGTGACCGTGAGGTTTCTCGCTGGCAGCTCTTCCGCGATCACCGCGAGCGATTTGCGGATGCGGAAGGGTGAATCGAACGCCACCGTCGGCCGGCGGTCATCCGCGATGGATGCGAGGAACCGGCGCATGTCGCCTGGCTTGCGCGGCAGGTAGCCGGCGAATGTGAACCCGAGCCCGCTGTATCCCGCGATCGAGAGTGCCGCTGTGACCGAGCTTGGGCCCGGGATGGGCACCACGCTGTGCCCCGCGGCCCATGCGGCCGTGACCAGTGCCTGGCCGGGATCCGACAGCGTCGGGGTCCCGGCATCGCTCACCAGCGCGACATCGCCTTCGTCGAGTGCGGCCAGCACCCGGGGCAGGCCGCGCCGCTCGACCGGCGCGCGGTAGCTGATCATCGGCTTGCGAATGCCGTGGCGTGCGAGCAGCCGCGCGGTCACCCTCGTGTCCTCGGCGGCGATCGAGGTCACCTCGCCGAGAATTCGCACCGCCCTCGCCGTCACGTCCTCCAGGTTCCCGATCGGTGTCGCGACCACGAAAAGCCGGCTCACTGGCCTCCCCGCCGTGAGGGGAGGTCCCGACTGGCTCGCCCAGCGAACCTCTCGGGGGTGGGGCGATTCACTCTTGCAGCAGCCATTCGCCGACCTGTTCTGAGATTTCGGCCGACGGGCCTACGAAACGCGAGGCCGGCGGAAGCACGTCGAGAAAAGCCTTGCCGTAATCGCGGCCCAGGATCCGGTTGTCGAGGATCACGACAGCGCCGCGGTCGCTCGACCTGCGAATCAGCCGCCCGAACCCCTGCTTCAGCCGCAGCGCCGCTTGCGGAAGTGCGAGCTGCGTGAACGCATCGCGCACAAGCTCGGCGCGCGCCGCGTAGACCGGATCGGTCGGCACGGGAAACGGAAGCCGGACCATCACCACGCAGCTGAGACGCTCGCCGGGCACGTCGATCCCCTCCCAGAAGCTCGATGTGCCGAGCAGCAGGGGGCGCTCCGCCTCCTCGAACGCCTTCAACAGTGGCCGGCGCTGGCCGTCGATGCCTTGGGCCAGGATGAGCACGTCGTCGAGGTCGACCCGCTGCTTGAGCGCCGCATGGACGTCGCGGAGCTGGCGGTGCGAGGTGAAGAGGACGAGCGTGCGGCCACCGACCTTGCGCGCGAGCGCGGCCACGATCTCCTCCACGCCGATGTCGAAGTCGTCCTGGTCCGGAGCCGGCAAGTCCGTAGGCAGGCACACGAGCGCCTGGTGGAGAAAGTCGAAGGGCGATGGGAGGATCAGCTCCTCGGCCTGCGGGCCGAGGCCGATGCGGGACCGGAAGTAATCGAACGACCCACCCACCGCGAGCGTCGCCGAGGTGAAGACGGTGCTGCGACGTTCCGAATAAACGCGCTCCCGAAGCAGGGTGCCGACGTTGATCGGCGCGGCGCGCAGCACGAGGTTCTCGCTGCGCGCGGCCAGCATGAACCAGTAGACGCGGTTGGGATCGGGCTCGAGCAGCGCCTCTCCCAGCAGCGCGTTCGCGGCCTGCAGGCGGCCGCGAATTATCTCGAGCTCGCGGACGCCCTGGTCGGGCTCGGTACCCCCGAGCCACTCCCGCGACCCGCCGACTGCCCGGCGCATCGTGGTATCCAGCGCCGCCAGCGCTGTGCTCGCGTTCTCTCCGGCCAGCCGCAGGCGTTCCCAGCCTTCGTCCTCGCGAATCGGCTGCGTGATGCGTAGGGAGTCTTCACGCCTGTCCGCATCGTTGAGACGGCCCGCCACCCAGCTCACCGCCAGGCTGAAGAGTTCGTGCACGCGTTCGCTCGCCGTTTGTGCGAGCGGTGCCGCCTCCGCGAACGCGTCATCGGCGGCCCCAAGATGCGGCTGGCGACGTAGTTCTGAGAGCAACCCCGGCTGCGTTTCAGTTCCCAGCCTGTCGATCAGCGCCTGCAGGCCCGGGCCGTCAACCTCCTGGCGAAGCCCTCGGGTCGCCGCCTCTTCGAGGTGGTGGGCTTCGTCGATCACCAGGTGGTCGAACTCCGGCAGCAGGCCGCCCCCGATCTCGGCGTCGGCCAGCAGCAGCGCGTGGTTGACCACCACGATATCCGCGACCTCGGCCTCTGCACGAGCCCTGTGCACGTAGCAATCCTCTTTCGTACAGTGGATGCCGACGCAGTCGAGGGGGTCGGACGCTATGCGCGCCCAGAACACCTCCTCCCGCCCGTGCAATCGAAGCTCTGAGCGATCGCCGCTCTCAGTGCTGTGAAGCCAGACGAGGACCTTGAGCTTGAATCGAAGCTCGTCGGAGTCGTGGCACGGCTCGGAGAGATAGCGGCGCCAGCGGCGAAGCGACACGTAGTTCGAGCGGCCCTTGAGCAGACAAGCCTTGAAGTCCCACGGCAGCCACTCCCGCAGTCCCGGGAGGTCCTTACCGATCAGCTGCTCCTGCAGGGTGTGTGTGTCCGTCGATACGACCACCCTCTCGCCATGGCGGACGGCTCTCGCGATCGACGGCACCAGGTAGGCCAGGCTCTTGCCGGTACCGGTGCCTGCCTCGACCAGCAGGCTGCCGCCCCGACCCTGGATCTGCGCCACCGCGAGGAGCATCTGCATCTGAGGTTCGCGGTGCTCGTAGCCAGGGAGAAGACCCGCCAGCGGGCCCTCGGGACCGAGAAGAGCCGCAACGAGGCCAGGGTCGTCGGGTGGAAGGCCCGCCGGTTTGGCCTCATGCTGTGCATGCGCGCGCACTGCCGAGGCCGGCATCGGGTCGGGGTTGGGCGCCGTAAGCGACTCGGCGAAGAACCGCGCGAGGGGCCACGAGTACGGGGCGACGAGCGCAAGCATCGATTCCTTGAGGCCTTCCTCCAGCGCGACCGCCTCTTCCCGCAGCCGAAGCAAGAGCTGCCTGGTCGCGTCGGCGTCATCGAGCGCGCGATGTGGCCGTGGCTGGCCGAAGCCAAGCTCTGTCGCCAGCAACGGCAGGCTGTGGCTTGCCGCCGCCGGCATCAGGATCCTGGCCACGTCGAGCGTATCGAGTATCTCGGCCGAGTCGTCCCAGAGGCCGGCGGCGACGAGAAAGTCGACGTCGAGGCGAGCTCCATGACCGACGGGCTGCCGGCCCGCAAGAAATGTGCCCAGCTCGGCCAGCGCTGCCTCTTGGGTCGCGGCTCCGCGCAGCTCTTCCGGTTTGATCCCTGTGAGCCGGAGCACGGGCTCCGGCACTGACCGGCCCGGGTCGACCAGTCGCTCCATCGCTGCGATGACGCGATCGGGCGTGAAAGCGACCGCTCCAACCTCGATGACTCGATCGCGGCCCGGGTCGAGACCGGTCGTCTCGAGGTCAAGGGCAGCGTATTCCGGCACGGGCGCACTGGATTTTACGAGTGATGCCCGCCGGCTATCAGGGGGTTGACCGGAGCGGCGATTGGTATATTTGCGCGGCTATGCAGACCGGCGCGATCGAAGCACCCAAGCGAATCGAGGATCTACACGTCAGAAGGGACCTGGTCGCGAGCCTCTTGCTGCGTACCCTGGCCTTCGCGGACCAGCTCAGCGGAGCCGCTGTCGAGACCAGGCTGGGGTTGCCGTTCGAGACGCTTCAGCCCCTCATCGAGGAGTTTCAGAAGACTCAGCTCATGGACACCATGGGCTTCTCCAACGAGCCGGGCCTCGAGGGTCGTCCTATTCCCGTGCGCATGAACTACACCGTTTCCAGTGCAGGCCGCCAGCGCGCTGCCGAGATGTCGGCGGTACAGACGCGCTACCTCGGGCCGTGTCCGATCAACTTCGAGGATTACCTCACGCTCATCCGCTCGGAGGTCACGGGCAAGGCCAACGTCAACGACGCGTCGTTGAAGAAGGCGCTGGGCACACTGGAGCTCGAGCAGCATGTAATCGACCAGATCGGCGGTGCCATGGTGTCGCGAGCTTCGCTGTTCATCTTTGGCGCCCCAGGAAACGGCAAGAGCACGATCACCGAGCGGATGGCGCTCCTCATGGGTGCGCCGGTCGAGATCCCCCATGCCGTGGCCATCGGTGACGAGATCATTCGCGTGATCGACCCGGTCTATCACAAGATCGCGGACGGGGCGCAGCCGATCGACCGCCGGCTGGTCAAGGTCGAGCGCCCGGTGGTCGTCGCCGGCGGCGAGCTCAAGCTCCAGCAGCTCGACCTCACTTACGACGCGCAGAACCGCTACTACGAGGCGCCGCTGCAGTGGAAGGCCAACGCCGGCGTATTCGTCATCGACGACTTCGGTCGTCAGGAAGTTCCACCGATGCGCCTCCTGAACCGGTTCATCGTGCCGATGGAGAAGAAGGTCGACTATCTCGACCTCTCGGCATCTGGCCGCAAGATCGAGCTGCCGTTCCTGTGCCAGGTGGTCTTTTCGACCAACCTGTCCCCCACCGAGCTCGTCGACGAAGCCTTCCTCCGCCGCATGGCGTACAAGATCGGCGTCAGCAATCCGTCGCCCGAAGCATTCGGTCGCATCCTCCGCTACGAGTGCGACCGCCAGGGTGTTTCGTTCGATGAGAAGGCAATTGGATATCTGCTCAACAACCTCTATGGCAAGAAGCCGCTGCGTGGCTCGCACCCGAGGGCGCTCATTGCCCGCCTCGTCGATCTCGCGAACTACCGGCAGGAACCACCGCGGCTGACTCCGCAAACGCTGAAGGAGGCGTTCGACGCCTGCTTCAACCCCGCGCTCGGCAGCCTCACCGAAGAGGACTGGGCGCGCCCGGCGATCACGTAACGGGCGCGGCTGGGCTGGTCACTCCCAGCAGTCGTTTACGCCACGCCGACAGGTCACTGAAGGCGCCCCGCTGATTTTCAGGCAGTAGCTCCGCGATCTCGAGCATGATCGCGTTGGCTGCGTCTTCGCGCTTGATCCTGGTTCCGTCGTCGCGGCGAGATCGGACCACGAATGGCTTGCCAAAGGTGACGCTGACATGCGTCCGCTTAGGCCAGCGAGCGCCCTTGGGAAGACACTCTCGGGTCCCGGTGAGGGCGACCGGGATTACCGGGCAGGCAGCCTGCTGTGCGATGAAGCCCGCGCCAGGCTCTGGCTGAGCCAGCACGCCCGACTCCACCCGGGTGCCCTCCGGATACATGATCAGCACCTGGCCTGATTTCAGGATGTCGAAGGCTCGCCGCAGCGCGGTCCGATCTGCCGTGTGCCTCACGACGGGAAAGGCGTGGTATCGACGGAAGATCCAGGCCATCAAGCCGCGCCGGAAATATTCCGACTTGGCCATGCTCCACGAGTCGCCGCGGGGGAGAAACGCCGGCACCATCGGCGGGTCGAGGGTCGCCGAATGATTCGGACAGATGATCACGGGTCCCACCCGAGGCACGTTCTCATCGCCGATCACGCTGAACAGGCCGATGAGATACGTGCTTGTCATCGCCCGCATCAGCCAGCGCATGAAGGCGTAGATCACCGGGGGCGAGTCCGCTCCTCGACGTGATGGACGATCAGCTCGACAACCTCGTCGACGTCGAGATTGTCGGTATCGATGACGATCGCGTCTGGCGCCGGCCGCAGAGGGGCGATGGCTCTTTCGGTGTCGACACGATCTCTTGCCTCCACCTCTCGCCGCATCGCTTCGGCGTCGACGCGCTCTCCGCGCCGCTCGAACTGAGCCGCACGGCGTCTCACCTTCTCATCGAGGCTCGCGGTCAAGAAGAATTTGTGGTCCGCGTTTGGAAACACGACGGTCCCGATGTCTCGGCCCGCCATCACGACGCCATCGCGCGCCGCTTGTCGCTGCTCCTCGACCAGGGCCTCGCGCACCCCTGGGATGGCGGATATCCTCGGCAGCGCCTCCGCGAAGTCGGCGTCGTAGATGCCGTCCGTGAGGTCCACCCCGTCCGCCCAGACGCGATCGCCTTCTACCGTCAGCTGCACCGACCGCGCCAGCTGGGTCACGGCATCTTCGTCTTCGGGATCGATGCCGCGCTCTGCGGCGAGCCTGGTGATGGCCCGGTACATGAGGCCGCTGTCGATGAAGGCCAGCCCGAGCCGCTCCGCGACGCGCTTGCCCACCGCCGATTTGCCCGATGCGACGCCCCCGTCGATGGCGATGATCACCTGGGTTCGATGCGGACCGCGCGCCGCAGCGCCTCGATCTCTCCCTCGCTGAGGACGCGCCAACCGCCGACCTTGAGCCGTCCGAGCTTCAACGGGCCGAAGCCAGTTCGCCGCAGCGACTGCACGTGATGACCTACGGCCTGCAGCATCCGCCGGACCTGGCGGTGGCGGCCCTCCCGGATGACCATGCGCACTTCTGTGCGGCCCGCGCCAACGGACCCGTCGAAGCCGACGACCTCCACCTCGGCGGGCGCGGTCTTGCCGTCTTCCAGATCGACGCCCCTGCGAAGGGTTTCCATGTCCCTCTCGCCAGGGCTACCGGCCACGACCGCCAAGTACTCCTTGGCGACCTTGTAACGCGGATGAGTCAGGCGGAAGGCAAGGTCGCCGTCGTCGGTCAAGACGAGGAGACCGGTCGTGTCCGCGTCCAGGCGACCGACGGGAAAGAGGCGGTGGCCGGCGGCTCCCTCGTTGCCGACTGAGTCGAGCACGGTCGTGCGCGAGCCTTCGTCCTTCGCCGTTGTGATGACACCGAGCGGCTTGTTGAGCATGAGGTAACGGTGCCTGGTCAGAGGTTTGACGGCGCGCCCGTCGACGGTGACCTCGTCCCTGTCGGGGTCGATGAGGATGCCGGAGGGCGGCGGCACCTCACCGTTGACGCGCACAGACCCTGACGCGATCAGCTCGTCAGCGGCTCGCCGGCTGGCGACACCGGATCGCGCCAGAAAGCGATTCAGCCTTTCCAATCACGTCGTTTCCGCGTGGCCATCAGCCTCCGACTGAGGGCTTGGGCAGATGGTCGAGCGACTCGAGGCCCATGACCTGTAGAAATCGCATCGTGGTGCCATAGAGCTTCGGCTGTCCTGGCCCGGACCCGCGTCCGACCTCGGCAATCAGGTCGCGCAGCTCGAGGTTGGTGAGCACACTCTCACAGTTGACCCCGCGCACATCTTCGATCCGTGATCGGGGAACCGGCTGCTGGTAAGCGACGATCGCGAGCGTCTCATATGCGGCAGCCGACAGCTTGCCCGAGACCTCGGGCCGCAGTGCCCTCCGCACCGCGGCCGCAAAAGCGGGGCGCGTGGCGAGGTGGAGCTCGTCGTGATGGCGCATGAGCATGACGCCGCGTCCCTCGAGGGCTTCGCGCAGCTCGCCCAACGCGTTCTCGATTGCGGTGCGATCGCTGTCGGTCGCATGCTGCAGCTCACGCAGCGTGAGGGGTCGGTTGGAGCTGAAGAGAATTGCTTCGATCGCGGCCGGGAGCGTGGTCAAGCGCCGAGCCTCGTTTCGATGTGGATGGGCCCGAAACGCTCTTTCTGGCGGACGCTGATCAACGAGCGGCGCAACAGCTCGAGCACGGCAACGAATGTGACCACAGCCTCCAACCGATCTTCGGATTCGAGGATGAGCTCGAGCAGCTCGATGGGCCCCTCGCTGAGCCTCCGCGTGATGAGGTCGAGCTTCTCGTCGAGCGTCCACGTCCGGCCGGTGACGACGAGCGGGCGCGGCGGGATGCGAGCGAGGACGCTGTTGAACGCGACCACCAGGAGGCCGACCTCCAGGGGTTCCTCCTGCCCCGCGGCCTCAACCGCACGCGCCGGCGGCGGGAATGAGAACGAGTCCTGTTCCTGCCGCTCCATGAGGCCCTCGGCCATCTGCTTGTAGGCGCGGTACTCCTCGAGCCGCTTGCGGACCTCCTCCTCCCATCCGAGCAAGTCCGTCTCCTCCTCGGTCGGCGCTTCGCCGGGCAGCAGCTTGATCGACTTGAGAAGCAGCAGCCGAGCCGCCATCCAGAGGAACTCAGCCATTTCCTGAGGGTCGGCCACCTCCCGCGCCGCGATCTCCGCGAGATATGCATCGGTGACGCGCGCCAGCGAGACCTGAAAGATGTCGACCTCTTCGCGCTCCGCCAGCGCCAGAAGGAGCTCGAGCGGGCCTTCGAAAACCTGCGTCTTGACGTCCAGACGCGGGCCAGCGACCGGCGGTTCCACGGGGCTTAACTCTATCGGACGTCCACTTGGTGGAATCTCTCGATACGCGCGCTGTAGCGCCAGCGGCGGCGCAGGCCGGCCGCGCTTCCCGTCTGGCTCGCGTGGGCCAGGCGGCCCTCGATCTTCGCCTCGAGCACGTCGCTCACGTCGATCTCCAGCGTGGGGTGCTCACTGGCAAAGCACCACACCTCCTTGGTCTCATGAGGGTCTCCCGCCTTCGGATATGTGAGCGGGTCTCGGGCGCACGGCCAGGCGGCGTCAATCGCCACACGTCCTACTACCCGGTGATCGGGGTGATACCGATAAGCGACATTGGGGTCGAAGGTCAGCAGCACATCCGGCTTCGACTCGCGAATCTCTCGAACGAATTCCTCGCGCAGCTCGAGGTCCTCTACGAGCTCTGCGTCGGGGTGGCGGAGAAACGCGACCCGCTTCACGCCAAGGATGTAGGCCGCC
>Ga0209471_1002687_pt1 | contig 10168 bp, 7 predicted proteins | sample GraSoiAngelo_128_FD_185885 | JGI IMG/M metagenome (GOLD analysis project Ga0209471, IMG submission 185885) | Grasslands soil microbial communities from the Angelo Coastal Reserve, California, USA - 14_0927_12_20cm (SPAdes) (version 2) | ecosystem: Environmental > Terrestrial > Soil > Grasslands ... | reverse complement strand
AATGCGACGCGTCACTAATTGAGTGACGGGTCATCCGGAGCAACCGCCAGCATTTTATACCAGGGCCCCAGACCGCGCATGATGTCGAACCAAAGTTTTGGCAAACGATCGGGTTCCAGGACGGAGCGACTAGGTTTTTGCAGCAGCCATGCTTTTTGCTTGAGCTCGGCCTCAAGCTGTCCCGCCTCCCAGCCCGCGTAACCGACAAATGCGCAGATTGACGCGAGATTCTGATCTGCCTCTTCGTTCGCTTCCTTCAAGCCGACATTGTGATTGAGCTTAAGCCCTTTGCCTTTTTGCCACTCGAACGCCGCAAACATCAGTTGATCCTTCCCAACCGGTCCGCCGAGAAAGACCGGCACGTCAGCGAGACCATTGGGCGGCGTCTCGCTCACTAAATCGGCCACCTGTTTATCGAGCGGCCGATTGATGATCACTCCCAGCGCACCGTCGCTTGGATCATGCGCAGAAATAAAAAGCACCGCGCGCCGAAAATTGGGGTCGAGCATGTTAGGATGAGCGACGAGCAACGAGCCAGCCAGGCTCGGTGACGTTTCGCCGTGCAGATTACGCATACAAAACTAGAACGCTCGAAGCAGGTTTATGCAAGCTCCACTAGTATTGCTCTCATCGTCTCGCTGAAATGCGGCCGCGCAGCCCAAAAGATCGACCCGCTTCGCGCCAAAGGCAGCCGATTCAATCAATCAGCTGGGTCGCCCAGCTTCTTCTCTTTGTCATCGAGTGCCGATCGCCAGTTGCGGTTGAAGGAGCTGCCCGGTGACGCCGGGTTTGGCGACAAGTTCTTTGCAAACCTGGCCGGCCTTCGCATAAGTTCACGCAAAATTTTGTTGCGACGGCCCGTAAGCTCGATTACTAGCACCGAAGTTTTCCAAGATTGTTCTGGGGGGAACAGCCGCCCTTCACGTCCATCGGGCGTGGGGGGCGGTACTTTTTTCGGGTGAAAAGAAAACGCCCGACGTTCAACTTTCAACGCTCAATGTCGAAGTCAGCAGAGTCGGGACGATTTTCGTGGCCGATCGCGTTCACGTTCCTCGGGCTCATCATCGCCGCTGTTGTCATCATCGTTTTCTTGCGTCTGGAGAGCTGGCCGGCGCGAACGGCGGCGCAAGGCACGACCGAACTGGAAAGACTTGGCAGGGATCTGCGGTCGGCTTTTATCGACGTCGCGCATTTGCAACCGCGCATCACGATTAATAATCGCGTTTATCTGGAACAAAGCATACCTACGAGCGAACTCGTGATTCTTTCCCGCCGAATCGAAGTGGAGCATGAGTTGTTGCACTCCTGGGTGGGAAGCGCAAAGCGCGTAAAACTTCACGGCACTTTTACGGTCAAAGCTGGCTTTGATTTGCGGCAGGACCTGGCTGTCGACATCGGTGCGGACGAAATTGTCGTGCAGTTGCCGCACGCTCAATTGCTCGGCGTGGAGCAGGAGCGCGTGGATGTGCTCGCATTTGAAAATGGTTTTTGGAACCGCATTTCCGCAAACGATGTCCAAAACGAATTGTCAATCTTGCCGCAACTCGCCCGGGAAAAAGCGGCCGAAAGCAATTTGCCCTCGGAAGCCGAAGATGCATTACAGAAGCAACTCCACGAGCGCATTCACACGCGCCAACCGCTCAGACTTGTTTTCACGAGCTCGACCAAAACCGATTAGCGCCGCCGGAATTGCCTAGTCGTCAGGCCTGCCGGGCCGAGAAGAGCTTCCCCCGGGGAAACTTTGCCGCTAAAGCAATGAATCACCAGTGGCATTCACGAATCGACTTTTATTGGCCATGCTGCTGAGCGTTCTCGCTCTGCTATTTGCCATCTGGTTTTCGCCACCGGCTGTCTCGAATGGCCTTCGCATGTGGATCTGGTGGAGAGCGCGGCAGCAAGGTCTCACGGTCAAAATCGACATAATAGATGCGCCCTTCTTGCGTCCGGTGGTGCTGCGCGGATTTCACATGGCCAGCGCGCGTGATTCGGCGTTTCACATCGAGGTGAACGCAGTTCGGGCAACAGTCGGTTTGAGTCTCAAAGCCATTGTGATGCACAGGAGCGAGCGGGCGATTCGAACTCTCTCGACTGAAGGATTGCGTCTGGAGATCCACCGCAGCAACCCCGCAGGAATATCGCTGACGGAGAGCGGCTGGGCGACTTTGCAAAAGTTGCTCCCAGGCAGTCTCGACCTCGGGCGCTTCGATTTGCGCGTCGAAGATGGATCCGCTGTGATCTTGTTGCGGAATGTTTCTCTTTCCGCGAGCGAAATAGATGCCGGGCGCTTCAGCGCGGACGAGGTCACAATCGCATCGCCGTGGTTTCGCCAAACTTTTTCGCATCTGCGCGGAGCAACAAAATGGGAGGATAATCGTCTGACGCTTGCCGGTCTCAGCCTGACCCGCGGCCTCGACTTGCCATCGGTCACCGCCGACTTGTCGCGCCTCGGCAAAAAAACCGTCGGACTCGACTTCGATGTGGAGGTGTTCGGCGGAAAAATTCGCGCCAGTATTTCAAATGAATGGCGCCCTCATGTTTCAAATTGGAACATGATGGGGTCGGCCGCAGATATTTCTCTCGCGCAAACCTCGGAAGCGATCGGATTGACCGATCACGCGGGCGGCTTGCTCCACGCTTGCAAGTTTACTTTTCGAGGCGATCCGCGCGACGTGACGCACGCGACCGCGTCGCTATGGACTGAGGTCACCGGTCTCACTTGGCGGGATCGCGCGGCAGACGTGATTATGCTCGGCGCCGCACTCTACAATCGACAGGTCGAAGTCGAGCAAATCTACATAAAGCAAAAAAACAATCAGCTCACCTTGCGCGGCGAGGCGTCATTTCCCACCACTTCGTCGGATTGGCTCAAGCCCGATTTTCGCGGCGATATCTCGGCGTCGATCAGTAATCTCGGCGATTTCGCCGGTCTCTTTGGCGCCAATCCTGGCGATTTCGCGGGAGAGATCGCGGTCGAGGGAATTATCAATGCCCGCGAACGTAAAATTGGCGGACATCTTACTGCTACCGGTTCTGCGCTCACGCTCTTCAAAGCTCCGATCGACCTGTTGACGGCCCGGATAAATGTGAAACTGACACAGCTTGAGATTGAAGAATTGAAATTGGAACGCGGTAAAGATTTTCTGAACGCGCAAGGCGAGATCGACATGTCGCATGAGCACGCTTCTCGTGGAACGCTCGCGCTCTCCGTCCGTAGCCTTTCCGATTATGCACCAAACCCGCTGTTTTCATCTTCACTCGGCTTGCGGCTAATTTTCCAGGGTCGCACCGCTTCCATCGATTCACTGCAGGTGCACGATGGGCCAATCGAGATTGCGTTCAATGGCACAATCGACTTTACCGATCTCCAAAATGTCGGAATCACCCTTGTTCCAAGCCAGGTGCTGTTCGATCTCAGTTGGCTGTCCGCCGTCGATTGTGTAAACGCGTTGCAATTCTTTCCAGTCGGAAACGCGGCGGAGCCTTTGTCGGCAATTGAAAAGATCGATTTGCATGGCGACGCACGTTCTGGCCATTGGAGCGTTGCATTAAAGAAAGATGCGGGCCCGGGTGAAAAAGATGCAATTTGCGCCGCGCCGGCCGGCCGCTCACTTAAGATTGGAGTTCGCGACAGAGGCGCGCCTGAGTTTGGCCAGGCCGCGCTTCGAGCTTTCCACTATGGCGATCGGCAATCGCTCAGCTTTTCGCTGGATCGACCATAACATTGCGGCGTTCTACCTTTGTCGAGACGAGCCAGCGCGAAAGCTTCTCCTCGAGGTCGCCGGTCAGATTTACTCGTAAATCTGGGCCGGCATCGACCCGCAATGAATTTCCGGTCGGCCGATCGAAAAGCAATTGCACCCGGCGTTGGCCGGGAGAACTGGCCAGAATTTTGCGCACCTCGCGCAATTCTTCATTCGTCGTCGCGGGCGAAAAGTGTAAGAGCACAACCGGCTCTTCAAAAGCATTTGTCGATCTTTCATTTGCGCTGGCGGCTCTGTTCGTTTTCTCCGCGCCAAGCACTTTCACTTTTTGCGCGGTGGCGCGAACGGAATCACCGCGCGTATCGACAGCTCCCTGAATTTCAACGACGCGTCCAAGCGCAAGCGCGTCCGACACTTTCACGTAAACATCATTCCAAATCACGACTTCGATCGTACCGCTCAAGTCTTCCATCCAAATAACCGCGAATGGCTTGCCTTCTTTTCGTGTGAATTTCTTGTCGAACTGCACGATGGCGCCGGCAGTTTTGAATTGTGATCGGTCGTCGAGCTCGCCTAACGAAGCGATCGGTTGATAATTTTTCGCCGCAAAAAGGTCGATATAGGCATCGAGCGGATGCCCACTGACATAAAAACCAAGCAGTTCCTTTTCGTAAGAAAGCTTCTCGTGGTCGCTCCACGGCGCGATCGATCTCTTTCTTGTCGATGTTGTCGCAGTTATCGCTTCATCGAACAGCGAAACTTGTCCGGCGGTACGATCGCGATGTGCCGCGGCCGACGACGCGAGCGCCTGGTCGATACAAGCGAAAAGTTCCGCGCGATCACGCCCGAGGAAATCGAACGCGCCCACCTTGATCAAACTCTCGAGCATTTTTCGATTGGCGACGCGAGTTCCGAGTCGTCCACAAAAATCTTCCAGCGAAGCGAACTCCCCTCCTCGCTCCCGTTCCTGGATGGACATTTCCATGGCGCTTTCACCGACATGCTTGATCGCCGCGAGACCGTAGCGGATCGACATCTTTCCATTTTGCGATTCCGGGATGAATTTCAAGCCGCTGCGACTGATGTCGGGCGGCAAAATGGAGATCCCCATGCGTTTGCATTCGCCGACGAAGACAGAAATTTTTTCGGTGTTGTTGATTTCGTTACTCAACAAACCGGCCATAAATTCAACCGGATAATGCGCTTTGAGATAGGCCGTGTGATAACTGACGACGCCGTAGGCTGCGCTATGACTTTTGTTGAATCCGTAGCCGGCAAATTTTTCGAGTAAATCGAAGATCGCGTTCGCTTTTTTCCCGGGGATTTTGTTTGTCTTGGTGCAGCCTTCGATAAAGTTTCTGCGCTCCTTTGCCATCTTCTCCTTGTCTTTTTTGCTCATGGCGCGGCGGAGCAGATCGGCTTGCGCAAGTGAGTAACCGGCAAGTTTGCTCGCCGCCGCCATCACTTGCTCCTGATAGATCATGACGCCGTAGGTGTCGGCGCAAATTTCTTCGAGCAGCGGATGGAGGTATTTTATCGGCGTAATTCCTTTCTTCGCTTTTACGAATTCCGGGATCAGTTCCATCGGACCGGGCCGATAGAGCGCGATCAATGCGATGATGTCATCCAGTTTTTTCACATCGAGTTGCTTCGACAAACTGGTCATCCCGCCGGATTCCATCTGGAAAAGGCCAATCGTCTCGCCCCGGTTGTAGAGCGCAAATGTGGCGGGATCATCGAGCGGAATATTCTCCAGAGAAAAATCCGGATCGCGTTTATGAATAAGCGCGAGCGTGTCCTCGATCACGGTTAGCGTTTTCAGGCAGAGAAAATCCATTTTCAGCAGGCCGAGGTCGTTCAGCGGCCCCATCGGATATTGACTGATGACGTCGTTGCCTTTCACATCGCGACAGAGCGGGATGTATTCGGTCAGGTCGCGATCGGCGATGACGACGCCGGCCGCGTGCACGCCGGCGTTACGGGACAAGCCTTCAAGAATTTTGCCGTACTCAAAGAGTTGTTTCGTTTCCTTCTCGGTCGCGATGGCGCGTTTCAGTTCGGCATTTTTCTCCGCGGCTGAATCCAGCGTGATGTTCAATTCATTCGGAATCATCTTCGCGATGCGGTCGGCCGCAGCGTACGGCAGCCCCATCACGCGCCCGACGTCGCGGACTACGCTCTTCGCTTTCAGTTTTCCAAACGTGATGATCTGAGCAACGCGGCGCTCGCCATATTTCCGGCGAACATATTCAAGAACTTCCCCGCGACGCGCCTCGCAGAAATCGACGTCGATATCGGGTGGCGAGATGCGATCCGGATTCAAGAAGCGTTCGAAGATCAATCCGTATTGCAGAGGGTCGATGTCGGTGATGCCGAGAACGTAAGCGACGATCGAACCCGCGGCCGAGCCACGGCCGGGACCAACGGGAATTTTGCGCTCTTTGGCAAAATGGATGAAATCCCAGACGATTAGAATATAGCTGACGAACCCCGTTTTTTCCAGAACGCCCAATTCGTAATCGAGGCGCTGCGAAAGCTGACTGTCGATCGTGGCGCGGTCGCCGTAACGCTGCTGCAAGCCTTTCGCACAAAGCTGGCGCAGGTAACCTTCGCGCGAAATTCCTTCCGGCGCCGGATACTCCGGATATTTCGATTTCCCGAATTCGATCTCTAAATTGCAGCCCTCCGCGATCTCCAGGGTATTTGTAATCGCTTCCGGAAGATCTTTGAACAACTCGCGCATTTCCTCGGACGATTTGAAATAAAGTTCCGGCGCATAGCGCATGCGGTTTTCGTCTTGCACCATTTTTCCGGTGCCGATGCAAAGCATGACGTCATGCGCGTTATGATCGCTGCGCCTTAGAAAATGAACATCGTTGGCCGCCACCAAACCGACGCCCAGGTCTTGCGCGATCCGCGGCAGAACCTGATTGCATTTCCGCTGCTCTTCCATGCCGTGGTCGTGCAATTCCATGAAGAAATTTTCCGCACCGAGAATATCGCGATATTCCGCCGCCGCTTGTTTTGCGTTGTCGATCTTGTTTGCCTGAATCGACGAATTCACTTCACTGGCCAGACAACCGCTCAGACCGATCAATCCATTGGAATGCGCGGCCAGGAGCTCTTTGTCGATCCTCGGCCGATAATGAAACCCGTCGAGGTGCGCGGTTGAGATTAACTTAATGAGATTGTGGTAGCCGGTCTCGTCCCGCGCCAGCAGGGTGAAATGATACGCCGCCTCGCGCATCGAACTTCATCGATCTTTATGTGAACGCGGGGCGACGTAGGCTTCGCAGCCGATGATCGGTTTGACGCCGGCCTTCTCCGCTTCCTGGTAAAACTCGATCGCGCCAAAAAGATTGCCGTGATCGGTCATCGCCACCGCCGGCATTTTAAATTCGGCCGCTTTTCTCATTAACTCCTTCATCCGCACCGCGCCATCGAGCAGGGAATATTCGGTGTGCAGGTGCAGATGAACGAAAGAGTCGCGGGGCATTAACTTTCAGTATAGACCGCACGCACATTTGGCAAAAATTTTCCGCGCCTGAGCGCAGAAAAATCGTGATTGCATCTGCGGCGTTGTGTTGTTAAGAGAGCGCGTGCCGCGTTTAGCTTTCGATTGCAAAAGACCGGGCGGCGCGAAGTTTACATCGACATGAAAAAACTGGAAGCGATCATCAAGCCGTTCAAACTCGAGGAGGTCAAGGAAGCGCTGGCCGAGCTCGGCATCGAAGGGATGACCGTCACCGAAGTAAAAGGGTTCGGCCGGCAAAAGGGCCACACCGAGATTTATCGCGGCAGCGAATACACAGTCGATTTTTTGCCGAAAGTGAAAGTGGAAGTCGTGCTCGCGGACGACATGGTGGAGAAAGCGGTCAGCGTTGTGGTGGCGGCTGCAAAGACCGGCAAGATCGGTGACGGAAAAGTTTTTGTGCTTCCAGTAGAACACGCGGTGCGCATCCGCACGGAAGAGATCGGCGAGAAAGCGGTGTGACAAACGCCGCGTGATTGTCGATCTTACATCAGAATCGAACTGTCGGCGGCGAATTCAGCCGCGGAATACTTAACCTGAAGAATTAGTGATTTTTCAATCCTCTCAACCCTCAACTCCTTAATTCAGCACATGGCCAAAGAAAAAACTCCATCCGACGTCAACAAAATGATCAAGGACAGCAACGTGAAACTTGTGGACTTCAAGTTCACCGACCTGCCCGGCACCTGGCAGCATTTCACGACTACACTCACCGAGTACAACGAAGACATTTTCACCGATGGGATCGGTTTCGACGGTTCGAGCATCCGGGGGTGGAAGGTAATTAACGCGTCCGACATGCTCGTCATTCCGGATCCGACGACTGCTTGGATCGACATCTTTAATGCGGAACCGACGCTCAGTCTCATTTGCACGATTGTCGATCCAATCACGCGTGAGCCGTATGATCGCGATCCACGCGGCGTGGCCGAAAAAGCGGAAGCGTACTTGAAGAGCACCGGAATCGGCGACACCGCCTTCTTCGGGCCGGAAGCCGAATTTTTTATTTTTGACGACGTGCGTTTCAGTTACGCGGCCAACTCCTCATTTCATCTTGTCGATAGCGTGGAGGGACATTGGAACAGCGCGCGCGAAGAGTTTCCAAATCTCGGCTACAAAATTCGCCCGAAAGAAGGTTACTTCCCAGTCTCACCGGCCGACACTTTGCAGGACATCCGCAACGAAATGTGCATCGAGCTCGAGAAAGCGGGCGTCCCGATCGAAAAACAACACCACGAAGTGGCGACCGCCGGACAAGCCGAGATCGATGTCCGGTTCGCGCCGCTCAAAGTGATGGGCGACTCGATGCAGTATTACAAATACATCATTCGCAACGTCGCTAGGAAGCACAACAAGTCCGTCACGTTCATGCCGAAGCCGCTCTTCGCTGACAACGGCTCGGGCATGCACACGCACATGTCGCTTTGGAAAGACGATAAACCGCTGTTTGCTGGCAATGGCTATGCCGGCTTGAGCGACATGGCGCTTTTTTTCATCGGTGGAATTTTGCGGCACGCCTCCGCCCTCACCTGCATCACGAACCCGACGACCAATAGTTACAAGCGGCTTGTGCCCGGATTCGAAGCGCCGGTCAATCTCGCCTACTCGGCGCGCAATCGCTCCGCTGCGATTCGCATTCCGACTTATTCGGCCAGTCCGAAAGCCAAACGAATCGAATTTCGCACGCCAGATGCCTCGGCGAATCCATATATCGCCTTCTCCGCATTATTGCTGGCCGGCCTCGATGGAATCCAGAACCGCATCGATCCCGGCGACCCGCTCGACAAAAATCTCTACGAGCTGCCGCCGGAAGAACTCGCGCAAATCGCCAGTGTTCCGGATTCGCTTCGCGGCGCGATCGAAGCGCTCCAGACCGATCACGCATTTTTGCTCAAAGGGGACGTCTTCAACGAGGACTTCGTCGCCAACTGGATCGACATGAAACAAAAGGAATACGACGCGCTCCGCTTGAGACCCCACCCGTACGAATTCTCCATGTACTACGATGTGTGATCCCGGGTAGCGCATGCGTCTCGCGTGCTGGTTTCGGCGTTCCCGCCGAAACGAACTTCGAGAAGATATCTTTTAAAGAAATGAATCAGGAAGCCATGAAAACAGGAAGATATGCAAAAGTTGACCGGCGGATTGGGCCTACGCTATGGATGATTACCTCGGCCCATATGTAACACCGTCTTCCCCGCCAGCGTTATCGGCCGGCCTGCGTCAAGTCACCACAAAGAGAAAGTAGAGCTTTGGTTCATGCGTAACCGTGTGCTTTCCTCTACTTGAGACGGTGCTTCGATACGAGCTAGGAATCCCGGACAACGAAGATGTCTCCTTTTTCGGACGGTTCGGCTGCACTGAAATGGTTCGCAAAGTTTATGACGATTCCCGAAGTCGCATCTCGCGAGATATGGGATGCATTTCGGAACGGGCTTCTGCATCGTGCGATAGTAAAAGGGATCTTGAAATACGATTTGACCGGGGAAGCTCCTGGGCAACCAGCCGAGGTCAAAGACGACCTGACCCCTTCTTGTTCTTCCCCGCTAAATGGACTTACGGCGTGAACTTATAGATCGCGCCCTCGTCGTCACTCCCCCCGTGCACCGTTGCACCGTAGAAGTTCCCCGCTCCGTCACCCACCATCCCGTTATAGGCGAAGGCTCCGTCCGGAGGACCTTCGAAACGATGGGCGACGCTCTCGGTCCACTTCCCGGTGGGGCCAGGAGTTAGCTCGAAGATCGTGCCACTCCCCAGGCCGCCTTCACTCGTCGTTCCATAGAGATTGCCCGCCGCGTCAAAAACCAGGTTGCTGAGGGAATTGGCTCCGTCTGTTCCGCCTTTGAAGCTGTAAAGGACTCTTTCTTTCCATTCGCCCGTGGGCCTGGGAGCCAGCGCGTAAACGGCGCCAAGGTTGTGTGCCCCGTCGTAGTAG
>Ga0209471_1002686_pt1 | contig 10169 bp, 6 predicted proteins | sample GraSoiAngelo_128_FD_185885 | JGI IMG/M metagenome (GOLD analysis project Ga0209471, IMG submission 185885) | Grasslands soil microbial communities from the Angelo Coastal Reserve, California, USA - 14_0927_12_20cm (SPAdes) (version 2) | ecosystem: Environmental > Terrestrial > Soil > Grasslands ... | reverse complement strand
ACCGGTGAGGGTGCCGCCGGAGGCGCTCACGCTGACCGTGATCGTTCCGCTCACCGTGGCGTTGTTCGCCGGATTGGTGAAGACGAGCCGCAGCGGAGGCGGCGTACCGCCGCTGCCGCCATTCTGGATGATGTAGACATGGGCCTGGTAGGGGCCGAAGGTGTCGGTGAACGAATTGTTCGAGGCGTTGATCGTGCGGCCCTCGGCGTTCACCGTGATCGTGCCGGGCGCGGTATTCCAGGTGAACGTCGCCGTCTGGGACGTGCCCTGGTAGTTGTAGGCCAGGACGTAGCCCTGACCCCCGGAGAGCTTCACCTTGGTCCGGATCGCGGAGTTGGAGTTGCCGGAGAGCGCTCCGGGCTGGTCCTCCGAGATGAGGACCTGCTCGAGGTTGCTCAGCTCGCTGACCACCGTCTTCAGATCGTTCATGTGCGCGGTGCGCTCGGCACACCAGTCGGAACAGACGTTGGTCAACGCGTTGGAGCCGATGCTCCACCAGAACAGCCCCTTGGCGCCTTCCACGATGGCCATGTAGGCGTGATTGCGCATCTCCTGGAGCGTCGGCCAGCGGGCGTTGTCGGTCGCCTTGAAGAACTGGAGCACGGCGAGGACCGGCCGCGCGTCCATGACGGCATTGCGCGCCGCGCTCGTCCAGTCGGCGACCTTGTTGTGCGGATAGCCACTTCCCTCCGCGCCCCAGAGCGGGTAGGGATCGGTGCTGAGCACGTCGGCCGCGTCGCGCCAGAGCGGCAGCGTCGAATCACCCAGGAGCGCCATGAACGTCATGCTGTCGGGATCCAGGCCCCGCAGCCGCACGTACTGGTCGAACACGCCGTTGACGAGCGCCGGCCGGCACTCGTCCGCCGTGTAGTAACCGGCGCTGCCGGGCTGGCTCCCGATGTCCTGGACGTAGGCGTCCGACGAGTTGATGAAGAAGCTCGAATCCGCGGGCCACTTGTCGAAGCAGTTGCCGGTCTGCAGGTACATCACGCCGTGGTTCTGGAGATTCGCCATGAGGGCATCCATGGACGCTGAGGAAGCGGCACCGTACCAGTAGTTCAGGTACATGTTGATCGGCAGCCCCGTCATCCGGCGATCGCCGGTGGATGACCAGAGAGTCGTCTCCCAGTAGGTCGGGTCGGTCGAATAGCCGAGGCCGGAGTCGTAGACGCCGAGGATGAAGCGCGGCGCGTCATGCAACAGGATGCGGTTCTTGTCGTCGACGGCCACGTTCATCGACGCCCGCGCCGTGGCCGGCACCTTGGAGACACGGAAGTCGGGATAGCTGTAGGCCGGGCTCGTGTTGACGCTGAAGGTGACGCGATAGGCGCCGCCGGGCTGCATGAGACTGCCATCGAGCTCGGCCACGAAGTGCGCCGCGCCGGGGTACGTCTGGGTCAGGATCGGCGAGCCCCCCTCGGGCTTGAGTGCCGCCGTGACGGTGTAGAGGCTCGGATCGCTGCCGTCCGGGGGAGTCACGTTGACGTCGAACCGCATCGTCGACGACTGGTCGTCGAACATCATGCCGCGGTAGTTCGGGTACAGCATGAAGGCCTGCACCGCCGGCGGCGGGAGCCGCACGAGCTGCACGTCGTCGAACCAGGCGGTACCGCTCGCCCCGTTGTAGTTCTCCAGCATGACGGTGGCCGTCACGTCCTGGGGGATGACGAGGTTCTTTAGCTCGTACAGTGTCCAGTCGGACGTGCCCGAGAGGCGTGGGTCGATCGGGTACCACGCGTTGATCGTCGGGCGGAGATCGAGGACGAGCCCCACGCCGGCGTTGGACCCTCCGACACCCGACAGCTTGATCCAGGCGCTGAGGTTGTAGGTCCCGGCCTTGACGGCGATCTGTTGCTGCACGCTCGGGCCGCCGGTCCACTTGTAACTGTAGGTGCCGGCATGCTTCACGGTTTGATCCGCGCTCCAGCCGGACCCCGTGCTCCACGAGGTCGGCACGCCGCCGCTGACCGATTCGAACCCGGGGTTCAGCACCAGGTTCGGCGTCGGATTGTCAGGTGGGAGTTGGGTCAGACCGCCGGGGAAGAGCGTCTGCGCGCTCACCATGTAAGCGTTGAGGAACAGAACGAGGATCGCCGCCATCACGAACGCAATCGATCGCCGCATCGCTGCACCTCGCGAATCGGTTCGAGGAAACAAAGACCGGTGGTGTGGTGGCCCGCTGACGTTCAAAAGCAGTGCCACACCGAAAGGTGCAGGCGCCGTCTCGAGACTCCGCGACAATCGCGCACATTTCAGAGCGTCGCGCGCGATGTCGCTGACGAGCATCATCCGAACGCTGCAGCGCCGTGCGGAATCCCGCAACGCACGTGCGTACGGCGCGCAGGGCGTTACCGGCTGAGATCGTGCAGGTGCGACGCGAGCGAGGCGAGACGACTTCGGCCGACGCAAAAATGTTCGGGGCGCCACGGCATTGCCGTGGCGCCCCGAACGACAGACTCGCTACGGAGCGTCAGGAATTCGGTCCGCGCTCCATCGACACCGGCTGCCACCGGCGCAGGCCGGACTTGTCGAGCACGCCGGGATTTACGCAAGAGCGAGGCCAGCGACCTGTCAACGCCAGCGCGATCTCGGCGCCGACGCGGCGACGCCGCACGGGATCGAAGCGCGCAGAGGCCGAGGCCACGTGCGCCGTGAGGATCACGTTCTCCATCTTGAGGAGCGTGTTGGTCGTCTCCGGCGGCTCCTGCTCCAGCACGTCGAGGCCGGCGGCGGCGATCCACCCCTCGTGCAACGCCTTGATCAGCGCCGGCTCGTCCACCGTCGGGCCGCGGCCGGTGTTGATGAAGATCGCGGTCTTCTTCATCTGCCGGAAGTGCTCCTCGCGGAGGAGATGGAACGCATCGGGCGTCGACGGGGCGTGGATCGAGACGATGTCCGACTGCCGGAGCACCTCGCTCAGGCTGGCCGGCTCCACGCCGTAGGGGCTCATCACCAGCTCCTCGACGTAGGGATCATAGGCCAGCATCCGCACGCCGAACGGCCGCGCGCGCATCGCGACGGCGCGGGCGACGTGGCCGAAAGCGATGAAGCCCAAGGTCTGACCCATGAGGCGCGGCAGCTTGAGCAGCGCCGGGCGGCCTTCCTTCCAGCGGCCGTCGCGGACGAGCTTGTCCTGCACGACCAGGCGCCGGAACGTGGCCAGCATCAGCGTCATCGCGTGGTCGGCGACTTCCTCGATGAACGTGTCGGGCACGTTCGTCACCGGGATGCCCCTGGCGGTGGCGGCCGCGATGTCGATGGAGTCGACGCCGACGCTGCCGAGGGCAATGATCTTGCACCGCTCGAGACCCTCGATCATGTGCCGGGTGATCGGCCGGCCCTTGGCGTAGAGCGCGTCGCAATCGCGGGCGGCGGCGGCGAACTCGTCCTCGCCCTTGGCGGCGATCTCCACGATCTCGGCGTCCAGCGGCGCCAGTGCCTCCATCTCGTAGTCGTAAGCGGCGCCGGGCGCCCCATAGCTCGTTCCCGCCGGTGTCACGACCTTGAACGTCGCCATGTCTTCCTCCTTAGAATGCCGGCTCACTCACTCGGCGAGCCACACGGTGTCGAGCTGCTGGTTGAGGAAGTGGGCCGGCGTGATCGTCCAGCCCCGCACCTTGCTGTTGTGCGGGACGATCCGGTGCCACTGCAGCGTATAGATGTAGTGCACTTCCTCGTCGAGCAGCCGCTTCTCGAAGGCGCGCAGCCAGCGCTTGCGCTCCTCGGGGTCGAGCGCCCGCGACTGCTTCAGGTAGAGATCGTCGAGCACGGGATCCTTGTAGCGTCCGAAGTTGCGGTCCGAGATCCCGATCGACTGGAACTTGTCGATGTCCAGGTCGGGCTCGATCGCGTAGCTGCACTGAAAGTCCATCGCCACGTCGAAGTCGCCCCGGCGCAGCAGCGGATGGTGGGCGGAAGCCTCGATCGTCTCCTGCCTGACGTTGAGCCCGATCTGCCGCCACTGGTCCACCAGCCAGATGCCGACCGGCTCGTACGGCTGGGGGACGCCGCGGTTTCGCAGCGTGAACGCGAAGCCCTCGGGCAGGCCGGCCTCCTTCAGCAGCCGACGGGCCTCGGCGCGGCTGGCGCCGATGTCGCGCCCGTAGCCGGCGAGCTTCTCCAGCTCGGCCGGCGGCGTGGCCCAGGGAGTGCCGGGCACCTGGATGCCGCCGACCTCCTTGACCACGGCGATGCGTGAGAGGCTCTTCGAGGCCTCCCAGCGATCGAGCGCCAGGGTCAGCGCGCGGCGCACGCGCCGGTCGTCGAAGGGCTTGTGCTCGTGGTTCATCGCCACCAGCAGCACGCAGTCCCACGGGCTCTCCTGCACGGTGATCTTCGGGCCGAGCGCCGCCACCAGCGTGTCGCGCTCAGCCGGGCTGAAGCCGCGGAACTGGATGTGCGCGCGCTCGCCCCGGATGGCGGCCACCTGGGCCGAGCTGGAGCTGATGAAGATCGCCCGGTAGCCGTCGAGGTAGGGCTTGCCCTTGTCCCAGTAGTCGGGATTCTTCCGGCCGATCCAGTGCGAGCCCTTCACGTGCTCGACGAACTTGAAAGGCCCGGTGCCCATCACGTTCTTGGCGTACCACTGGGGATCGCGGGCCAGGATGTCGGCCTTGTAGATCCAGCCGTAGGGCGAGGCCAGCAGGGTCAGGAACGAGGCCTCCGGCCACTTGAGGTGAAAGCGGATCGTCGCGGGATCGGGCGCCTCCACGGCCTCGACCACACGGTACTGGCCCCGGCGGTACGACACGAGGCCGGGCGCCGGCCAGATGATGCGCTCGTAGGTGGCCTTGACGTCGCGCGAGGTCATCACGCTGCCGTCGTGGAAGCGGACGCCCGGGCGCAGCCGGAGGGTGTACGTCAGCCCGTCGCGCGAGACCGTCCACGACTCCGCGACGTCCGCCACGATCCGGGAGCCGCCGCGGTCGAAGGGATCGACCCGCAGCAGCCCGTTGTAGTGGGGCGCCAGCGGATGCACGACGCCGAAGGTGCCCTCGGCGTGGCCGTCGTAGGAGGGCGGCTCCGAGGGCACCACGAACACCAGCTCGCCGCCGGAGCGCGGCTTGTCCTGGGCGGCGGCGACGCCGGCTCCCAGCGCCACCAGGACCGCCAGGACGATCGCGAGCAGCCGCATGCGAGGCCTCCCGTCAGGCGAACATCGAGAAGTCGACGGCCTTCTCCGTGATGAACTCCAGCAGCGCCGGCGTGCCCTCGCGCGTCCTGGCGACGGCGCGCTTGATCGCCGGCACGATCTCGTCGGGCTCGGTGACGCGCTCGCCCCAGCCGCCCAGCGCCTTCGCGAAGTCCGCATAGTGGCCGCTGATGTCGGTCGAGCGGTACTTCTCGGTCGCCGTCTTCATGATCTTCAGCTCGATGGCCATCGAGAAGTTGTTGAGCAGCACCGAGAGGATCGGGATGCGCTCGCGCACCATGCCGGTGAAGCCGATGGCGGCGTCGCCCCAGACGTTGATGCAGAGCTTGTCGGGCCGGGCCAGCTTGGCGCCCATCGCCAGGCCGAGGCCGTAGCCCAGCTGCGTGGTCTTGCCCCAGCCGATGTAGGTCAGCGGCGCCGTCGGCTCCCAGAACGGCGAGATCTGGTCGCGGGGGCTGCCGGCGTCGTGGGTGATGATCGTGTTGGCCACGTCGACCGTGTGCATCAGGTCCCACAGCACGCGGTACGGCGACAGCGGGGTCGTCTTCTGCGTGAGGCGCGGCATCCACTGGGCCAGCCACTCCTGCTTGAGGGCGGCGATCTCCTGCGTCACGGCGCCGAGCCGGCCGCGCGGCTTGCCCTTGAGCCGGTCACGCACCTCCAGCAGCAGCGCCTCCAGCGTCAGCGCGGCGTCGCCCACCAGCGCCAGGTCGGCCGGCACGTCCTTGTTGATGTCGGTGGGGTCGAGGGTGGCGTGGGCGATCTTCTTGCCCTTCGGCATCGCGACGCCGTAGTTGGTGATCGAGAAGCTGCAGCCGATGCCGAAGATCAGGTCGGCCTGGCTCAGGAAGTGGTGGAGCTGCTTGCTGATCGAGCGGCCGCCAGAGCCGAGCGAGAGCGGGTGGTTTTCGGGAAAGGCGCTCTTGCCCTGCAGGCTGGTGGTCACCGGCGCCTCCAGCAGCTCGGCCAGCTCGCGCAGCGGCTTCCAGGCCTGCGCGTAGTGCACGCCCTGGCCCGCGTAGATCACCGGCCGCTGGGCGGCGACGAGCGCGGCGGCCAGCTCGCTCACCGCCTTCGGATCGGGGCCGGTGCGCAGCCGCGGCGCCGGCGTGTAGTCGAAATCGGGGACGTCGGCCTGCAGGACGTCCACCGGAAACTCGACCAGGACCGGCCGCGGGCGGCCGTTCTTCACCTGGGTGAACGCGCGGCGCATCGCCGCCGGCACCGACTCCGGCAGCACGACCTGCTCGGCCCACTTGGTGATGTGCTGGTAGTTCAGGAACGAGGAGAAGTTCGGCGTGATGTTGAGCAGCCGGCGCGGATAGCCGCCCGGCAACACCACGATCGGCACCGAGTCGCCGAACGCCTGGGCGACGCCGCCGAACGAGTTCTCGGTGCCGGGGCCGTGCTGCATGGCGAAGACGCCGATACGCTGCCCGGACGACACGCGGCTCACCGCGTCGGCCATGTGCAGGCCGACCCGCTCCTGCCGCACGATGATCGTGCGAATGTCCTCCTCGGCGGCCGCCTCGATGATCTGGTTGACGGGGTAGCCGATGAGGAACTCGGTGCCTTCCTGCTTGAGGATCTTGGCGATGGCGGTGGCGGCTTTCACGCTGGATCTCCTCCCGCCGCGACGCGCCCGCGCGCCGTCGGCTGCCGCCCGAGGGTATCATGGCGCCCATCGACGGGCGACAGGAGGCGGGCGATGGCCAAGCACGGCTTCAAGGTGATGGACAGCGACATCCACGTGATCGAGCCGCGCGATCTCTGGCAGCGCTACATGGAGCCGGCGTTCCGCGATCGCGCGCCGCGCTTCGAGCCCATCGACGGCTCCGATTTCGAGGGCTGGCGGTTCGACGGCAAGGTCTTCCCGGCCTTCTTCGACCGTCCCGAGCGGCGGCGCCTGGCCCGCGTGCGCAAGGACAAGGCGCGCGTCCGTCACCTCGCCACCGGCCGCTATCGCGATCCCGCCGAGGATCTGCCCGGCAACGATCCGCTGGCGATGCTGCAGGCGATGGACCGCGAAGGCATCGACGTCGCCATCGTCTTTCGCACGATGGGCTCGCACCTCATCGCGGTGGACGGTCTCGACCCCGAGCTCTCGGCGGCGACCTGCCGCGCGTTCAACCACTGGCTGGCCGATTTCTGCGAGAAGGACCGCGGGCGGCTGAAGGCGGCCGCGCTGCTTCCGCTGCAGGACGCCCGGCTGGCCGCCGACGAGGCGCGCCGCGCCGTGCGCGAGCTGGGCGCGGTGGCGCTGGTGCTCTCCAATCACATGGTCAACGGCCGGCCGTGGTACGACCGCGCGTGGGATCCGCTATGGGCCGAGGCCGAGCGCCTGGGTGTGCCGGTCACGTTCCACGGCATCCAGATGGCGTACCAGGAGCACCTGGGCCGCCGCTTCATGGACAACTTCGCCCTCGCCCACGCCGCCGGCCATCCGGTCGAGATGATGCTCGCCGCCGGCAGCCTGCTGACCGGTGGCGTGTTCGCGCGCTTCCCCGGCCTGCGGGCGGCGTTCCTCGAAGCCTCCTGCAGCTGGGTGCCGTGGTGGCTGTGGATCCTCGACGAGCGCGTGGAGAAGTTCGGCGACGCGGAGCGCTTCCCGCTGACGCTGCCGCCCAGCGAGTACTTCCGGCGCCACTGCTGGGTCGCCGTCGAGCCCGACGAGGCGCTGCTCCCCCACACGCTGGCCACGCTCGGCGACGACAACCTGGTCATCTCCAGCGACTGGCCGCACGACGACTCGGCCTATCCCCACGCCATCGACGAGTTCCTCGGGCTCGACGGCGTGAGCGACGCCACCCGGCTAAAGGTGCTCTGGGACAACTGCGCGCGGCTCTACGGCCTGCGCTGAGCGCCGACCGCCGGCGCTCAGCTCACTGCCAGCGGACGTGCACCTTCACCTTCGGATACTCCGGGGCCTTGCCCTCGACGTCGACGATGCGCAGGCCGTCCGGCGCGTCCAGCAGCAGATTGTTGTTGCTGAAGCCGAGGTACTTGCCCCAGCTCTTGGGCACGACCACCTCGTACTTGGGCGTGGCGATCTGCGCCCAGGCCGGATCGGGCCGCGCCGCGGTCAGCAGGCTCGGCACCCACGGCCGCGCCGCCAGCACGACCAGGGCCAGCGCGATGATGGTGAGGACGGCCTTCGTGTAGCGATCGATCGTCATCGAGAGATCTCCCTCCGGCCCGGGAGCTATTTCCCGGGCGCCTGGCCGTGGGACAGCCGCACGAGAAACTTCCCGAGATCGCGCGCCATGTCGTCGAAGGACTCCTTCCAGTGGTCCTTCGTGTCTCCGCCGAAGAACCCCATGCTGGCGCGCCGGCGATCGGCGACCAGCAGCATCGGTTGCCGCGACCCGGTGTCGATGAAGCGCATCTCGGCCTGGGCCCGGGCGGCGCCGGCGCCGTAGGCCCCGGCAAAGGCGCGCGCCACCTGCGAGCCGCCGCCCAGACGCGTGATGACGCCCTCCAGCCGAAGGGTCCGGTCGGCGCCGGGCTGGAACTCGGTCTCGGTCAGGTTGACGACCCGGGTGAAGAGCCCGGTGTCGCGCAGCCGCCGAACCAGCTCGTTCTGCAGGATCGTCGACATCTCGGCCGCGTTGCGGCGGTCGTCCTCGTCCTTGATGGCCGGGTCCGTCACCGGGAACTTGTCGACGGCGACCACCTTGTAGCTCTTGATGTCGAAGCCGGGCGCGAGGGCGACGAGGCCGGCGTCCTTGTCCTCGACGTTGGGGGTCAGGCCGCCTACGGTCTGGACGCTGTCCGGCGAGACCTGATAGGCGCCGTAACAGCCGCCGAGAACGAGGAGCGAGGCCGCCAGCGCGACGAGCCGTGACCGTCCCATGCGTGGATGCTTCCTTCTCAGACCCACTCGAGCCCGAGCTCGCCCAGCTTGGCGCGCGTCGGGTAGCCGGTGGCTGGATCGCAGCCGGCCAGCTCATAGTAGGTGGCGCGGGCCCGCTCGAACTCCTCCGGGGTGAGCGCCACGCCCGCCGTCGGCCCTTTGCCGCCGAGCGGCTCGAAGAGCTTCTTGGGCAGCGTGTCGGCGCTCTTGCCGATGCCCTCGCGCGCGTTGAACGCCCGCATCAGGTTGATCTTGCGCTCCCCGATCGTCAGCAGCTCGTCCAGCGTGGCGTCCCAGCCGGTGCCGGCCCGCACGAGCTCGACCGTCTCGGCCGGGCCGTAGAGCTGCCACGACGGCCCCCACACGAACTGGCAGAGGCCCAGCGTGTCGAGCGCGGAGTAGAAGCACTGCGTGCGCCAGGCGAAGCGCACCTTGTCGTCGGAGAGATCGCGCAGGTCGAGGGCTGGGAAATCGCCCAGCTGGCCGAGGCGCTTCTTCTGCAGGCTGTCCGGCTTGGCTTTCAGCATGGAGTCGTGTTCCGACGATTGATGATCCGCCCCGAATGCGTTCACGGCGTAGATCAAGCCCAGCGAGCGCTTGTGCTGCGGCATGTGAGCCGGCAGCTCCTGGCCCTTCACGGTGACGGTCAGGTCGACGGCGGCGGCGCCGAGCGTCTGGGCGGCGCGCAGGCTGCCCTCGGCCAGCAGGTTGCCGACGCCGCGGCGCTGCGCAATGGCCTCGATGGCGCGGATGACCGCGCGGCCGTCGCCCCAGGCGAGGCCGAGCCCCTGGTCGTCGAGCAACCCCCGGGACTTGGCCTCGATCGCCCACGCGATGGTGGCGCCGCAGGAGATCGTGTCCATCCCGTACTTGTTGGCGTCGGCGGCCGCCCGCGCGAGCAGCTTCAGATCGCCCACGCCGCACATCGTGCCGAAGAACGTCAGCGTCTCGTACTCGGGCCCGCCGTAGACGGGATCGACCTCGAGATCGGGATCGCGGACCTCGACCACGCGCTTGCACTTGACCACGCACGCGTAGCAGGTGTCGCGCTCCTTGAGGATCGTCTTCACCATCGTGGTGCCGTCGATCTGACCGGCCTCCTCGAAGGCGCCTTCCGAGTAGTTGCGCGTGGGCTGGCCGCCCATCTTGTTCTGGATGCCCAGC
>Ga0209471_1002685_pt1 | contig 10169 bp, 10 predicted proteins | sample GraSoiAngelo_128_FD_185885 | JGI IMG/M metagenome (GOLD analysis project Ga0209471, IMG submission 185885) | Grasslands soil microbial communities from the Angelo Coastal Reserve, California, USA - 14_0927_12_20cm (SPAdes) (version 2) | ecosystem: Environmental > Terrestrial > Soil > Grasslands ... | reverse complement strand
TCGGTCACACGGGCGACCTCGGGGCCACATTGAAAGCGATGGAGGCGACCGATGCCGCGGTGGGTCGGATCGTCGACGCAACGCTCGAAGACGGCGGCTGCGTCCTGCTCACGGCGGATCACGGCAACGCCGAGGAGATGGCTTTTCCGAATGGCGAGCCGAACACCCAGCACAGCACCAATCCCGTTCCCGTCGTGTTCATAGCGAAGGACGCCGGCAGCTTCGCCTTACGCGACGGCGGGCTCGTCGACGTCGCGCCGACGCTCCTCGGGCTCCTCGCTCTTGGAGTTCCCGACCGCATGACCGGGCGCAGCCTGCTGGATCGGCCTCAGTCCTGATGCGCTGGCGCGCGACCCTCGCGTGGGCCGCGTATCTCATCCCTGCCGCGGCCCTCGCGCTCTACGCCGTCGCGCAGTGGCTTCTCGCGCTCGTGAACCGCACACCCGTGCTGTACGGCGAGGGAGCGGTGGCGAACGCGGCCCGCCTCGCCCGTGACGGCATCGCGTATCTCGACCCGGACCCGTCGCGGTTCGTCGCCGCGAATTACCCACCGCTGTACTTCCATCTCGCCTCGATCGGCGATCCGTTCGTTTCAGGGAGGATCGCGAGCATCGCGGCGACGCTTCTGGTGGCGGCGCTCGTGTTCGTCATGGCGCGACCCGCCGGACTCGTGGCGGCGACGGCGCTGGGCGCGGGATGGCTCGCCCTCGCGCCGGTCATGGTCTGGGGACCGGCGCTGAAGCCGGATCTTGTCGCGCTCGCGTTGACAGCGCTGGCCGTTGTCCTCCTCGATCGACGGCGCGAGCTCGCTCCGATCGCAGGGTTCGCTCTGGTATTCGCGGCCCTCGCGAAGCCGACCGCGCTGCTCCCAGCGGCCGCGCTCCTAGCCTGGCTCGCCTGGTCGGATCGCGCGACGCTCGTTCGGTGCGGATTCGGCGCCGCCGTCGCGGTCGTTGCCGCGGCGGTGACCGTCTATCTCGACTCCGTTCCGGACATCTGGCGGCATGTCGTGACGTGGAACGCGTTGCCGTGGTCGCTCGAGCAAATGCTGTCGATCGCGTTCATCGGCGTCTTTGTCGTCGGCATCCCGCTCGGGCTCGCGATCTTCATAGGCGGGGTTGGTGGCGCGCGGGCCGCGTACCTCGCCGGCGCGCTCGGGTTCGTCGTCGCGGGGGGACGCGAGGGCGCGACGATCAACTACCTGCTCGATCTCTCCGTCGCGATCATGCTGTCGATCGCCGCCGCGGCGCCCATGCTCCGATCGAACGCGCTCATCCCGCTCGCTCTGCTGGCGCAGCTCGTCGTCGGAACCTTCGTGGTCGACCCGCTTCGGGTGGTGCCAGGCCGCATTCCGACAACGGGCGCGTGGTCGGATCAGCTTCGCGGCGGCACGATCTCCCTCGCGTTCCGCATCGATGGACGCTACCTGGTGGAGGACTCCGGCTTGCTTGCCCAGAGCGGGATCCCACCCGTCGTGGACGATCTCTTCCTATGGTCGCGTCTCGTCGAGCGGGGGATCATCGACGCGGATCCGATCCTCAGCCAGGTGAGGGATGGGCGCATCGACACGGTGATCGCGCAAACGGACCTCGACCATCTCGATGCGGCGCCCGGTTTCGAGCGCCAGCGGTGGGCACCGACTCTGGTGCGAGCGGTGCTCGACCGTTACCGGCTGGCTCATCACGTCGGCGACCTTTGGATCTACGAGCCGCGCTGACCACTTACACTCAAACCATCCATGGACGCCCTCCAGATAAGTCAAATCGTCATCTCCATAGCGGTCGCGACGTCGATCCTGCTGCAGGCGCGCGGCACCGGCCTCTCGTCCACCTTTGGTGGTGAGTCGACCGCCTACCGCAGCCGCCGGGGTCTCGAGCGGACGCTCTTTCGGCTGACGATCGTGCTCATCGTTTTCTTTGTCTTGATATCGCTCTGGGGCGCGCGGCAGGCGACCACCGGCTAGGTGACCGGGCGCGACAAGGTCATCGTTGTTGCCCTCATCGGGCTCATGGTCGTCGCAAGCCTCGCCGCGATCGCGGCGGACCAGAACCCGGCAAACGGGGATCCCGCATACGGCGGCACCTACGTGGAGGGCGTCGCGGGCGTTCCGCAGTACCTGAATCCGGTCATCGCCGCGACCGACGTCGACCAGGACGTCGCGCGGCTCGCGTTCAGCGGCCTGACCCGGTACGACCAGGCCGGAGCCATCGTTCCCGACCTGGCCTCCGCGTTTCACACCGAGAGCGACGGTCGGATCTGGACGTTCGACATCCGCGAGGACGCCACGTGGCACGACGGTCAGCCGGTCACGGCGGACGACGTCGTCTTCACGGTCAAGCTTCTCCAGGACCGAGGCTACGTCGGCCCGTACAGCGATGCCTTCCGTGGGGTCACCGTCGATCGCATCGCGCCGCGGACGGTGCGCTTCACGCTACCCGACGTGTACGGTCCGTTCGCCGACAGCACGACGGTGCCGCTCCTTCCGTCGCACCTTCTCGGAAACGTTCCCTATGCCGAGCTTTCGCGACAGCCGTTCAACGCGAGCCCCATCGGCACCGGTCCCTTCCGGGTGATCGAAGTTGACGCGCGGCAGGTCGTGCTTCTGCGGAACGACGACTTTTACCGCACCCGCCCCGCCCGCGGCCGCCCATATCTCGACAAGGTCATCCTTCGCTTCTACGCGGACCAGTCGGAGGCGCTGCTCGCGCTCTCGCGAGGCGAGGTCGATGGCGTCGGCGGCCTTTCCAGTCAGGATGGCGAGCGCGCCCGCTCGCTGAAGAGCGCAGTGCTCTACAGCCTCCCGACCGACAACTTCGTGTCGCTGTTTTTGAACGTTCGTCCGGAGAAGGTCGTCTTCCGCGATCGCGCCGTACGACAGGCGATCGCGACGGCCATCGACCGCGGCCGTGTCGTACAGCTAGCGGCCGACGGCCGGGGGACGGTCGCCGACGAGTTCGTGCCCTCGAGCTCGTGGGCGTACGTGAAAGACGTCACGCGCTACACGTACTCGACCGAGGACGCGGCCGCATTGCTGGACGCGGCCGATTGGAAGGACCACGACGGCGATCACATCCGCGACAAGGGCGGGCAGAAGCTCGCGTTCACGATCTCGACGTCGGACGAGCCCGCGCGCATGGCCGCCGCGACCCAGATCCAGCACGATCTGAACGCGATCGGCATGAGCGTGACGGTGAAGTCGATGCCGTTCGGCCAGCTTGTCGATAGCGTCGCACGCCAGCGGGCCTTCGACGCGCTGCTCGTCGAGATCGCCGTGTCGGGGGACCCGGATCCGTACACGTTCTTCCATTCGACGGAGGTGAACGACCCCGGCCACAACTTTTCAGGGTTCTCGACCCTGCCGATCGACCGCAACCTCGAGGCCGCGCGCCGGACCTTCGACGAAGCCGCGCGCCGCGATCTCTACGCGCCGGTGTTTCAGGCGATCTCGAAAGAGGTCCCCGTCGTGTTCCTGTACTTCAGCGACTACCTCTACGCACAGAGCACCGTCGTGCAGGGACAGCGCATCGCGCCGCTCACCGACCCGCGCGAGCGTTTTTGGAACGTCGAAGACTGGTACGTGCGAACGCAAACGAAGCGCTGATGCGCCTGTCGTCAATTTTGACGACAGCATTGGCGCGATTTCATGGCTTCACACGATGCTCGACTTATGCGTAGATGCGCGTGTGGGAAAGGGCTGGGCAAAAGGGCTCACAGCGGGGACTGATCCTCGTGTCGCGCGAGCCGCCGCGGCGCATCGAGGGATGGTCTACCAGCGGAGAACGCCGTTTGAGGAATGCAAGTGGCGGACAGCGGGCCGTACGACGCTTCCGCTCGAGTGGTCGGATGAGATGGCCTATGTCGTCGGGTTGACCGCGACCGACGGTTGCCTCTTCACCGGTAGGCGGAAGATCAACTTCAAGTCCGAAGACCGGCAGCTCGTGGAGACATACCTCTCCGTCCTGGGTCGCGCAAATCGCGTGAAAAAGCAACGCACTCGAACAGACGGAGTCGTCTATTTCACGGAGTTCCATGACTCGAAGTTGTACGAGTGGTTTCGCTCGGTCGGCCTGACGCCCCGGAAGAGCCTGACCTTGGGCGCCATCGACGTTCCCAGTGCGTACCTCATGCCTCTGGCTCGCGGGCTCATGGATGGCGACGGCTCGGTTCTGAACTTCGTACACCAGCCGACCTTGAAGGTGCAGCCGAACTACTGGTATGAACGCCTCTCGGTGTGCTTCCACTCCGCCAGCAGGCCGCACATCGACTGGCTGCGCGAGCGGCTACTTCCCATCGCAGGAACTCGCGGCTATGTCGAAACAGCAAGAAGAGAAGGCCGACACGACTTTTTCAAACTCAAATATGGCAAGGCCGCGACGACCCTCCTCCTGTCCGCGTTCTATGCGGACCCGACCGCGCCCAGGTTGCTGCGGAAGTGGGAGATCTGGGACGCCTTTGTCGAACGACACCTCACTCCACTGACCGATACGATCGCTAGAATCGATGCGTCTCGCCGAAGTGGTGAAACGGTAAACACAGCAGCTCCAGGGGCTGCCGCTCGCAAGGGCTTGGGGGTTCGATTCCCCCCTTCGGCACAGTAGCCGTTCTTCTCTGCGAGTCCGTACCATCGCCACGATGCGCCGCAATGCCGATGTCGTCATCGTTGGTGGCGGGATCATCGGCGCCTCCATCGCGTACCACCTCACGAAGAAAGGTGTGCGCGACGTCCTCGTCCTCGAGCGCGATCGGCTGGGCTCGGGCTCCACAGGCAAGAACGCGGGCGGCATTCGTCTCCAGTTCTCGAGCGAGATCAACGTCGAGCTCTCGCAGCGGTCGCTGCCGCACATCGAGCGGTTCGCCGACGAGATCGGGACGGACCCGCACTTCCATCAGGTCGGGTACCTCTTCCTCATCACCGAGGACCGCGACGTCGATGCTTTCGAGCGCTCCCTCGCGATGTGGTCGCGGCTTGGCGTCCCTGCGCGCAAGGTGACCGCAGCCGAGGCCAAAGCGCTCTTCACGCACGCGCGCACCGACGACGTCCGGTTCGGTACCTTCTGCGCGAAGGACGGCTACGCCGATCCCTCGAGCATGCTGAATGGCTACGTCGCGCGTGCGCGCGAAGCCGGGGTCTCCTTCATGGAGAACGCCGCGGTGACGGCGATCTCGTGCACGAACGGCCGGGTGAGCGGCGTGCGCACGAAGGACGATGAGATCGGCGCGCGCACCGTCGTGAACGCCGCCGGTCCATGGGCGGGTGAAGTCGCGAAGCTCGCGAGCGTTGAGCTCCCCATCCAGCCGCTCCGCCGGCACATCTTCGTGACCGAGGCTGTGCCGGGGCTCGACGAAGACTTCCCGCTGACGATCGAGTTCGCGACCGGCCTGTACGCGCATCGTGAGTCGGGAGGCGTCCTCCTGGGCATGGCGGATCCGAACGAGAAGCCCGCGTTCGACGACAGCGTGAACTGGGACTTCATGCCGGCGGTTGTCGAGCGCGCGCTTTCGCGCTTCCCGATCCTCGAGCGGACGTCGATCAAGACAGGCTGGGCGGGACTCTACGAGGACACACCGGACAAGCACCCGATCCTCGGAAAAGTTGATGGGGTCGAAGGGCTCATCAACGCGGCCGGCTTCTCCGGGCACGGCGTAATGCACGCGCCCGTCACGGGCGAGCTCATCGCCGAGCTCATCGTCGACGGACGCACCTCGCTAGACATCAGCCCGCTTGCGCTATCGCGCTTTCGTAGCGGCCAGCTCGTCCGGGAGCACAACGTCATATGACGGCTGCGCTCCTGTTGCTCGTCCTCGACCTTGCGTTGGTGGCCGGCGCCGTGCTGTTGCTCTTGCTGGTTATCGTCCGTCGCGGCCGCACCGCGACGAATCTCGGACTCGCGCTGCTCCTCATCGTCCTCGCCGCCGCGCTCTGGTACACCTCGATCCGAAACGCGCCTCCGCTTCCCTAGGGAGAGCTAGGGCCTGCGAGGCGCGGGCGCGCGATCGGGGAGCAGCCACGGCAGAGCTTCGGCCATGGGCTCGACCAGGTTCGCGTATTGCTCGCGGGTGAGGTGTTCTCTGGCGAAGAGCCCGAGGGCCGCGCCGAAGGCGGCGTTCTCGGCCTTGTGTCCGAGCGGGCCGTGGCGCGCCTTCCAATTGACGAGTGCGCCCGCGGCCTCCGTGAGGCCGAAGAGCTTTTGACGGAACTCATCCCAGCGAACACCGAGATCCCGTTTCTCGATCTGCGCGAGCGCGGCGCGCTCGGCGTCGTGATACGCGTCCAGGCCCCGCGATTCATGCTGATCCCAGCCCCACGCCGCACGCTCGATCCCATTGACGTCGAAGACACGGAGATCGTCGGCTAGGCGATCGAGCTCGGCACGGCTCGGACCCCCGCCCTGTTTCGCACTCACGCAGACACGCTAAACCTTTCAGCGGCGCGGTGTGATGGATCTCGAGCGTGAGTACCATCGCGACTGGTGTTCACCCGCGATGAGATTCGGCTGACGACGCTCTCAACCTGCGCGGGCTGAGGGGCCAAGCTGGGCCCAGGCCCGCTGGCGCAGGTGCTGCGTCCGATGCGCGCTCAGAAGACCCCGGCGGAGCTGATTGTCGGCCTAGATGTGGCCGACGACGCGGCCGTATACCTGGTCGGGCGGGACCTCGCGATCGTCGAGACGCTCGACTTCTTTCCCCCGATCGTCGACGACGCGTACGCGTCCGGCGCGATCGGCGCTGCGAACGCGATGTCCGACGTGTACGCGATGGGCGGCGAGGTCCTGTTCGCGCTCAACATCGCGGCGTGGCCCGAGGACGCACCGCTCGCGCAGCTGGAGCGCGTCTTCCAGGGCGCGGTCGACAAAGTCGCGGAGGCAGGCGGCGCCATCGCCGGCGGCCACACGGTCATCGATCGCGAGCCCAAGTACGGGCTCGCCGTCACCGGCCGCGTCCATCCCGACCGCATGCTTCTCAAGTCAAACCTGCGTGCCGGCGATGCGCTTTGGCTGACGAAACCGATCGGCACCGGCGTCCTTACGACGGCGCACAAGAACGGAGAACTCGACGCGGCCGATCTCGCCTCGGCGATCGCCTCGATGGTCACGCTGAATCGGGCGGCTGCGCAGGCAGCCGTGGACGCCGAGCTGCATGCGGCCACGGACATCACTGGCTTTGGTCTCGCTGGCCACGCCTACGAGATGGCGGAACGATCGTCGGTTGGGATACGCATCCGCGCGAGGCTCGTCCCGCTTCTTCCCGGTGCGCGCCGGCACGCCGAGACCGGGATCAGCTTCGGTGGCCTCGAAAGGAACCGCTCGTATTTCGATGACGGGGCGAAAGTGCGGTTCGACGGGGTCGACGATGTGATCCGTACCCTGATCCTCGATCCGCAAACATCCGGCGGGCTTCTTGTCGGTGTTCCGACGGCCCATGCGGAAGCGTGGGAGCGGGCGAGCGCCGCGAGGGGGGTGATGCCCAGTCAGATCGGTGAGGTCTTAGCCGGCGACGCCGGCGTCCAAGTGGTTCGTTGAGCTCGACCGTCGAAGCGGCCGAGGAGGCAACACCCGCACCGAGCGCGCGGGCTGCCGAATTGGCCGCGCTGCATCCCCAACGCGCGGCCCTCGAGCTCGCGTGGCCCGGCATCATCGAGAATCTCATCGCCGCGGCCGGACAGGCGACGATCTTCGTGTTCGTCGGTCAGCTTGGCGCGGTGTCGACCGCGGCCGTCGGCGCCGCCTTCCAGTTTCTCTTTCTCATGTTCCCGGTGTGGCGGTCGCTTGCGATCGGCACGATGGCCCACGTCAGCCGGCGGATGGGCGAGGGCCGCGCGGGCGTGGCTTCGGACGTCACTCGCCAATCGATCATCCTCGGCGCGCTCTTCGGGGTCGCCTTCGGCGTCGCGTTCGTCGTGTTCGCAGCACCACTCCTGCGTCTCCTCGGTGCGAACGACGAGGTCGTTTCGGTCGCCGTCCCGATCCTCGCGCTCATGGGCGCCGGGAGCGTTTTTCAGACGGTCTGGTTCATTGCCGCCTCGGCGATCCGTGCCGCAGGCGACAGCCGGACCCCGATGTGGCTCGCGATCCTCTCGGTCTGCGTGACCGTGCCGCTGGCGTTCTTGTTCATCGACGTGCTCCGCGTTGGGCCGATCGGCGCCGCCTACGCGGTCGTGACGAACAGCGCGGTGATCTGCGCGTTGTCTCTCTACCTGCTCTGGGTCGGACGAGCCGACCTCAGCATCCGCGGCGGCGTGTGGGGCCTCGACTTCGATCTCATCCGCTCGCTGTTCTCCATAAGCCTTCCGTCGGCCGCGGAGAGCGTGCTGTTCAGCGTCGGCATCCTCGCGCTCTCGGGGTTCGCCTTCCGTCTCGGGACCGAATCATCGGCGGCGCATCAGATCGTCAATCAGGTCGAGAGCTTTTCCTTCCTGCCGTGCATCGGATTCTCCGGAGCGGCGAGCGCGCTGGTCGGTCAGGCCCTTGGGATGGGCGACCCGCAGCGCGCGTTTCGGTCGGGCTGGGCGGCGGTGCGGATGGCGTTCCTCTGGTCGACGATCGCCGGCGTCGTGTTCATGGTCGTCCCCCAGTTCTTGCTCGGGATCTTCACCAACGACGAGCACGTGATCGATGCCGGCGTGGGTGCGCTCGCGGTCGTTGGAATCGGTCAACCCGCGCAGGCCGTGATCTTCACGCTCGGCGGCGCACTTCGCGGCGCCGGTGACACGCGGTTCCCGCTCATCGCGACGTTCGTGAACTGGTTCGTGGTGCGGCTGCCCCTGGCGTACGTACTCGCGTTCCCTCTCGGCCTTGGGCTCACCGGTGTGTGGGCAGGCATTGCCGCGGATTATTTCGTGCGCGCGGGCCTGCTCGCGTGGCGCTTCAACTCGGGAGCGTGGCAGAGGGTGCGTGTGTAACTTGCTTGATTACGGTGCCCAGGGCGGGACTTGAACCCGCACGCCTTATTCAGGCAATAGCCCCTCGAACTATCGTGTTTACCATTACACCACCTGGGCAGGCGTATTCATTTTAGCTCAGACGGATCCTTTCGCGAGACGTACGCTTGCCAAATATCGCGCTTTCGTTCCAGGCACGGTGCACCCGCCGGATAGATAAGAGGTAGAAGGATCGACGATTCAGCCTTGGCGTAACGAAGCGCGAAATATGGGTTGCCGGCGCTCGTCGTGGTCTCCTGGATACTGCCTTTGATCTCGAGCACGCGGCCAAGGACGCCCCGAAGCCATTTGACGTGTTTGCCGCTACCCGAATTGAAGCTCGTGATCAGATACTCCCAGTCGTAGTCGCTCCGACGGCCGGTATCCGCGCGGTAGACCTCATTGATGATGCTGCCATCGCCGTCGAGAAGACCCCTCGCCAGCGGCATTAGGAATTCATCCGGCACCGATATTCCGCCGATCGTAAGGCTCTTGCGTGGGGTTAAGCCGGTAGATCGAGACCATTCATACAGGCGTGAATCGTGAAATTGCGTGTAGCAGACGACCCCGCCCTTTCTTGTCGTATGGCTCTTCACGCGATTTTTCCGGCCGAGCAGGCCGAGGTAAGTCTCGACCAACTGACGGTCGCCAGACTTGAAGTTGATCACGCGCCGACCCGTGATGAGGCACCCGTCGGTCGCCGTGAGGCCAACGATGTACGCCATTTCGTCTGACCAGGCGAGTGGCAACGTGGTGATGCCGGCCATCGGCCACTTGCAGAGCTCCGGCGGAGTGCGACGGACGTACTGCTTGCCGCGATGGGCTGCGGCGGCTCGGGCAACGCGCGCATCCGTCGCCGCCGTGAGCCCCTTCGCCCAGCCCTTGCCCATCCGCGTATCTACGCACACCGCACGCGCCGTGAGAAGGTGACGAACACGCGAAACCTGTCGTCAAATGTGCGAACCCTGTCGCACAAATTGGCGGCGAAGTATCGTGACCGACGTGCGCATCACGCGCTGCCCGCGGTGCCTGGCTGAGGACATCAGCGCCGACGCTCATCCCTCGCGCCGGCTCGTCGGCGGCATGCCCGCGACGTTCTTCGTCTGCCGCGAGTGCTTCGGTCCGGCCGAGCTCGAGTTCCAGATCTCGTGCGAAGGCGCGAACATCCCCTACGCGCGGCTGCCGATCCGCGAATCGCTGCGTCTTCTGCGCGGCTTCTACCTGGACCGTCAGCGCGATGCGCCGGACGACC
>Ga0209471_1002681_pt1 | contig 10175 bp, 8 predicted proteins | sample GraSoiAngelo_128_FD_185885 | JGI IMG/M metagenome (GOLD analysis project Ga0209471, IMG submission 185885) | Grasslands soil microbial communities from the Angelo Coastal Reserve, California, USA - 14_0927_12_20cm (SPAdes) (version 2) | ecosystem: Environmental > Terrestrial > Soil > Grasslands ... | reverse complement strand
CTCCTTGGATTCGGCTTTACAGAAAAGAATAGGCAGCCCCCTTCCTACTACAACGCACTAAGGATCGGCACTTGGGGTTTGGGGCCTCGCAGTCGGCTAGCCTTTCGCGACTCCTATTGGAGTCATGCGTACAACCTTCTGGCCGATTCCCAGTTGATGACTGACCTCGACCACTCGATCGACATCCTTGTATGCGCCAGGAGCCTCCTCGGCCAACACCTCCATGCTGGCAGCTCGGATAACGATGCCCTGACTTTCCAGACTTTTCTTGAGGTCTCCTCCAAACCACTTGCGTTTAGCACCGGATCGGCTCATGAATCGGCCTGCTCCGTGTGCAGTTGTTCCGAAGCTTAGTTCCATTGCTCTGGGAGTTCCAATTAGGACCCAGCTGCTCGTACCCATGCTTCCAGGAATCAGAACGGGCTGCCCCACGTCGCGGTATTCCGCTGGAACATCGTGGTGCCCTGGTGGAAAGGAACGGGTTGCACCTTTCCGGTGAACAGTCACCTTCCTTGTTTCCCCGTCAATAATGTGGGATTCAACTTTTGCTACATTGTGGGCGACGTCGTAGACGATCTTCATGTCGAGTTTATCGGCTGGGCGTTGGAAGACTTTTGCGAATGCTTCTCTTGCCCAGTGGGTTATCATTTGACGGTTGACAAAGGCGAAGTTGCAGGCGGCCGACATTGCAGGGATGTAGTCCTCAGCCTCCGGACTTTTGCTCGGACAAGCTGCCAGTTCCCGGTCAGGGAGCTTGATGTTGTACTTGTTGATCGCGCGCTCCATTACTCGCAGATAGTCACTGCACGTCTGGTGACCGTACCCTCTGCTCCCGGTGTGGATCAAAACTAGAATCTGACCCTCCTTATGGATGCCGAGGCGTTCTGCGACGCGCTTATCGAAGATCTTGTCCGCTCGCTCGATCTCGATGAAATGGTTTCCGCTGCCTAGGCTGCCAAGTTGCGGAGCCCCACGGGACTTCGCACTGTTCGAAACCTTGGAAGGGTCAGCAGCTTCCATGCATCCCTCTTCCTCAATCGTCTTCGGGTCTTCTGGCCAAGCATAGCCATGGTCAACTGCCCAGTCCAGCCCATCAGTAACGGCGCGATCCAGTTCTGTGATGCTGAGTTTGACTTGGCCTCGGCTTCCCAGTCCGGAAGGTATGAAGTTGAAAATGGTGTCGACGAGCTTCGGGAGAACAGGGCGCACTTCCTCCTCGGTCAGGTTCGTCCGGATCAGTCTGACTCCGCAGTTTATGTCGTAGCCCACTCCGCCGGGGCTGATCAAGCCTTCGTCGTAATCAGTGGCAGCCACGCCGCCTATCGGAAAGCCGTACCCTTCGTGTCCATCTGGCATGGTGATTGCGTACTTGCAAATCCCGTCCAGGTGCGCGACATTTACGCACTGCTGGATTGTACGATCGGTTCTCATCTTGGAGAGAAGGTCTTCGTCGGCGTAGATTCTCGCCGGGACTTTCATTCCCGACTGGAAATCTCTTGAGACTTCCCATATGTTAGGCTCAATTTGAGTTAGAGGAATCTGGGTGCTTGAACGGTTCACAAGACCGGACCCTTGGTGGCTCATTGCGGTTCTTCGCTCGGGGTGCATCCTGAATAGCTACCTATAAGCATGGCTGGCACAACAAAAAGAGCAGGGCCACGTGAGCATTGTGGAAACTCATGCATCGCTCACATACGATATGTTAAGCTACAAGTCCAGTAGAAATCTGACCGTCACCTTTCCCGGGTACTTTTCTATTTCCATCAAGTGATATGTTATTCCTTTGACCTCGACTTTCCCGCTATGTCTTGTGCGATCGTAAGGCTCTCCACTTGCCCTACCCTTGAGCCTAAATTCGCCTCGAGCTGGGATGATAGAGGTTACGGTAAAGTTTCCGAGGGCGAGCTGCTTGACTTCAAACAGAAGTAAGAGCTCTTCAAGATAATTGTAGAGGAGTTCTTTTTCGTCATGACCAGCAGTTTCGATTTCCTCGCTGGTCTTTGGGTGTACGCTCTTGGTGTCCAACATTGTCTCGAATAAGGCTAGACCTGCCTGAGAGAAGGCCTCCTCAAGAGTATCCCCCCAAGCTTCCACGAGGGCATCTGTTACATGTTCGAGAAAACTGTATCCTCCAGAGATTCCCAAGGATTTTTCGACTCGGTCTTTTCGGTGTTCTTTTTAGAACTGCTTATTAGGTGACTTCCTTTGCGTCTGATTCGACCTGAAGGCGGGCTGACGCGCCGGGATAATGCAAGCGTCGAGTTGGTTTCTTGCATCCCGTTGGCCGAGTGGATTAACCCGCTGATGTGGGTCTAAAGGCGCAGATCTTCCAGAGATGTGAGAGCGTAGGCCTTGAGAGCCTGTGGCCCGTTAGGGCCGCGTGGGTTCGAATCCCACTCCCGGCGCCAAATAATACCGTTAGGCCGCCGTATTAGCGACGGCTGGCTGGGGACAAGAGGCGATATGAACACTGTACTTGTCCAGTCTTACGTGGTCATGACATCTAGGGCATTCTAGGGTCTTCATTTCGGTTCGAACGTTCCTGCCCTTCCAATTTCCTCCTCGCATTTGTTATTCTTACACCTCTATTTTGCCATTGTACTGGCTTGCTGGCCCTTGTTGGAGCCTGCATTGTCCAGCCTACATGAACTGGTCGCTGGACCCGATATAAGGACTCTTTCACCGAGGGTATGATCTAGCAGTGATATTGAATCTCCACATTCTCGACGTTCGGGGTAAGGGAATTGTGTTATCGATAGTATTCGGGGGCCCGCTTGGCTACGAAAGCACTGGACCCTTCTCGAAAGTCCTTGCTAGTGATCGTTCTAAGGAGTTCCCTGTAAGCCGTCTTTAGTTTTGTCTTTGGGAGATCTGTCTTCCTAATCCGCTTGAAGCTCGAATTCGAAATGGGAGACACGCGCATTATCTCTCGAATAATCTTCTCCAATGTCGGAACGAGTTCCTGTTTTGGAACCGAGTAGCTGACAAGGCCACACTCCCTTGCTTCGTCTGCAGCAAGAGCTGTCCCGGAAAGGTTCATCTCAACAAGCTTTCTTCCATTCATGAGATATGGTCCGATTACTCCGGACATGCAGCAAAGGGCCCCGACTCGTCCACCTGAGAAGGCAAAGGTCGATTCTGTCGAGGCAATGACCATGTCGGAAGCAAGTGCAATTTCCGCACCTGCACCGTAGGCCGGCCCATCGACTAACGATATGATCGGTTTTTCGCACTTGAAAAGTTTGTCCCAGAATGGCTTCACAAGTCCGTAAACGAATTCTTTCGCTTCCGCTCTAGACTTGAACCCTCCGACCTCTCTTATGTCAAGACCTGCCGAGAAGGCATTCCCAGCACCGGTTATCTCGACAACACGCGCATCTCTATCTCTGGTAGCGAGACCTAAGGCCGTACTCAAGTCGCGAAACATCCCCTTAGAAAGGGCGTTAAGGACTTGAGGACGGTTCATTTCGATACGAGCGAGGTGATCCGCGACCGTGTATTCGACATTTTCAAGCTCCTTGCTGACGGCTCGCATACGAGACGGTGTCGATAGTTCGAGAGTAATTTGGCTTTGTGTCGCTGGTTCGAGAACCTTTTTGAAGCGCCACGGGAAGAAACCGATTATCGGTGCACATTATTCTGATTAATCTCCCTTACAACTCAAACCAGAAACTCAAGACAGTTCTTGACCGAGTCAACAATCACGAATACTTACAGAGCCTTTGGGATTGCATAAACACAAACGCGGTCCGAAGGCTCGGACTCTCAGATCACGGGAGGGTTCACTTCGCGATCGTCTCGAATATAGGTTTGAAGATTCTTCGAAACTTGATCGAGGCTGGTGTTGAGCCCAGCGTAGTCACGGACCATAAGCTGTCCAATGATGATGCTGAGGTTGTTGTCTTTCTCGGGTCCGTGTTGCACGACCTAGGCATGGTTGCTCACAGAGAAAACCATCAAATCTTCAGCGTTTCGCTTGCGGCCCAAATTATTCCTGATCTACTGGCGGGAGTGTACACTGATAAGCAGAGGGCAATTGTTACAGCGGAAGCTCTTCACACGATCTATGCTCACGAATCCGAGATTCAGCAGTTTACGATTGAGGCTGGAGTTGTGAGAGTCGCTGACGCGCTCGACATGAAAGAAGGCCGTGCTAGGATTCCGTTCACAGCGGGCAAGAAAGACATTCACGCTCTATCGGCCATGTCTATTCGGGACGTGAAAATCCGAAAAAGCAAACAGAAACCTGTAATCGTTGAAATCAGCATGTACAATGAATCTGGGATTTTCCAGGTCGACCAGTTACTGAAAAAGAAGATACTCGGAACGAAGATTGAGGGCTTCATTGAGGTTGTTGCCCAGGTCGAGAATCAACAAAGAAAGACCGTACTCACAAGATACACGCTCGGCGCACCTGAGACGTCGACTCCAAAGGTTAGTATCGAATAGCTAGGAACGTCTGGCGAGCTTTCTACCTAGGGATTCTACCCTTCGCGCATTCGAGTTTAGGCCGACTCTACTTTGGCGAGCTTTCCATATCTTCCGACGTTTAGCTGAAGCTCTCCCCTAAACGAGTCAACATATCCGTTTTCGATCTGGATCGTATCGTTAACAGCCACCTTTGTTATGTTTTCATTCCACAAGGTGACCTTCACCGTTCCGGACTCGTCTTGAAGTGTTGCACTGGCAACTTGTCCAGGTCCGAACTTCGTTTGCACATCTCGGGGCGTCTCCATGTCAACGATCTTCCCAGCGACGTCAACTCGTCGCATTCCGGGCTTTAGTTCCGCGATTTTCAATTGCTACTCTCCTGTTACGACTTCTCCGGTCGCGAAGTTGCCCCTTACCGAGGTTATTCTAACTTTCACCTGGTCTCCCTGGTTGGTGCCGGGTACGAAGACGACGAAGTTGTTGATTCTAGCTATTCCGTCTCCGCGCTTCCCGACGGAATCTATAGTGACGTCGACTTCCTGACCTTCTTCGACTGGTGCTGGTCCGCGGTTTCTGTCCTGCCCGCGGTCGTATCCACGATCATACCCTCGGCCGCCTCCTCCCCCGCCGCCTCGACCATAGCTTCCCCCTCCTCCGCCTCTGCCATAACCTCCACCACTGCCTCCTCCGCCGCTCCTAGAGTAGCCTCCTTTTCTGCCGTAACTTCTTCTTGGTCTCTCTTCTCCATTTTTTCCTACAATCCTTTGTGCTTGTTAAGGGGTCTGAACCGTTCTGGGGTCACCATGAAAAAGATTGCTGCAAGCGAGAACTTGACAGGAAACCATTTCTCATTCTGACCGGCTGGTCCAAAGACGCCTTCTAGGGGCGATTTTCCTTTGGTTATGATATAAGACTTGACTTATGCGAGGATTTCGACCTTGAATCCCGGGCTCGGCTCCTTTTCTCGCTCGGAACTCGGGGGGAAGCGTGCTAGGTCCATGGAATCGGCTTTGAGCGTTCTTAGAATGGTCTCCTCGTTCTCCTTGAGAAGGTGAAGGTGCTCGACGCCCGTTGTTATCACGATCTTCTTGATATTGGAGCCGAGCGAAAGGCCCTTTGATGATTTTTCTCGACGAGCGTTAGAGATGAGGTCTAAGAGAAGTTTCCCATCATGGATCGAAGCGTCGTCAAAAGTTTTGGGAGGTTCAGGCCAGCTCTCTTGATGAACGCTCCTCTTTCCTGGCGAGAATTGATGATAGATTGCCTCGGATATGTGAGGGCATATCGGTGCGAGGAGTTTACAGATTGTCAGGAGGGCTTCTTTGAGGCAGTAGCGTGTCGCCGACAGATCAGCCGGGTCTCTTCCAGGCTGTAGTCTATGTTTGACTGCTTCCAGATAGTCGTCGGCAAGTGAGTGCCAAGTGAATTTCCTTATCGCTTCTATTGCTGCATTGAACTGGAACGTTTCAAAAGCCTCGGACACATCCTTCGTAAGTGTCTGAAGGCTAGCTAGGAGCCAACGATCAATGAGTGGGAGGATGGTAGGTCTTTTCGAAGGAAGGAGGTCTTCAGTATTGGCGAGAATAAGCCTGGTTATGTTCCAAAGCTTGGTAAGAAATTTTTTCCCATATTCGAGTTCGTTCCAGCGAAAGGGGATGTCGTAGCCGGTTGATCCCCCTGCTGCTGCCCATTGACGAAGCGCGTCTGCTCCGACTTTCTTGATAGCCTCATCAGCTTCCACATAATTTCCATAGGATTTGTGCATCATCCGCCCGTCGGTGCCCTTCACCATGCCGTTGATGAGAAGGGCCTTGTAGGGCGCTGTTCCGAACAGTGCGAGACTTCTAACAAGGAGATAGTAATCCCATGTTCGAACGATATCCAGCCCGTTGGGCTGAAGGTCGGCTGGAAAAAGTTGCTTGAATAAGTCTGACTTGCTCGGCCACCCAGCATGGATAGCAGCAGTTATTGATGAGTCCATCCAAGTATCGAGAACGTCCTTTTCACCTCGAAATTCGCGACCCCCGCATTTGGGACAGGTGTTCTCAGGCGCTTTGTCCTTTCTTGGATCCACCGGGAGGTCTCTTTCGTCTGGGATGATCGTCGACTCGCATTTCGTGCAATACCATACAGGTATCGGTGTGGCGAAGATTCTTTGTCTGGAGATTACCCAGTCCCAGTCGAGAGACTCGGCCCAATCGATGAGTCTTTGCCTAGCAAAGGGCGGAACCCAGTCTAGTTTTCCGGCCTGTTCCACGACTTTCTGTGTCAGGTCTCGGGTCTTCATGAACCACTGAGGTCTTGAGATGATTTCGACAGGAGTCTGACATCGCCAGCATGTTCCAATATTCTGCTGTGTCGTTTCCGTCTTGTTGATTAGTCCAGTGCCTTGAAGTTCCGCAACTATTTTCTTTCTCGCTTCCTCGGCTTTGAGACCCTTGAACCGGGAATCGTCAACAGATAATCTGCCGTTTTCCGTTAACGCCTTGATGATTGGCAGATGGTATTTCTTTTGCCATCTTACGTCCATCTTGTCGCCGAAGGTGCAGATCATTACGGCTCCAGTACCGTAGCGGGGATCTACTTCGTCGTCGGATATTATGCGGGCTTTCTGCCCGAAGATGGGGACCGTAATGGACTTTCCAACCGCCGTCTTGTACTTGTCGTCCTTCGGATTTACTGCTATTCCGACGCAGGCGGCGAGAAGCTCGGGGCGCGTAGACGCGATCTCGATGCCCTCATCCGGGTCTCCGAACCTCATGTAGTACAGCGTTCCCTTACGTTCTTGATACACCACTTCTGCTTCTGCTATCGCCGTCTCGTCGCGGGGACACCAGTTTACGGGGTGCTCGCCGCGGTAGAGGTACCCTGATTTGTAAAGTTCGAGGAAGGAGAGTTGAGTGAGCCTGTAGTACGAAGAATCCATTGTCTTGTACTCTAGTGCCCAGTCGGCGGATATTCCAAGCAGATTCATCGACTGTTTCATCTTGGCGATGTATTCGCCCGTGAGCTTGCGGCACATCTCAACAAACTGTTCAGGCGGCACATCGTTCTTGCGGATCTTGAACGTCTGTTCGACTCTAACCTCTGTTGGGAGCCCGTGGCAGTCCCAGCCTTGGGGAAAATGCACGTTGAACCCCTTCATCCTCTTGTAGCGGGCTACGAAATCGATGTAGCACCAGTTCAGCGCGTTCCCAACGTGAAAATCACCGCTGGGATATGGTGGTGGTGTGTCGATACTGTACGTCTTGCGCGATTTGTCGTGGGGGTCGAAGTGATAGATGTCGTGCTCTCGCCAATAGTCTCGCCAATTGGCCTCTTCGGTACCGGGCTCGTAGTTTTTGTTTAGAGCATAATCACGGCTAGATATCGATCGATTCTCCGAAGAATCCAAAGATCCCTTGCTGTCTGAACGGCTCAAATTCGGTTCTTTCGCACTTGACGGTGATACAGGCCCCTACACCTAAACAGGTTAAGGAAGGGACTCGAGTGGCTTATAAGGCGTCAGAAATTTTACGGGACAGTTCTTAAGCGGTGGGCTCACGAGAAGAGAGTAGAATTCCTTCTCCCGGTTGACGGAAGTGCCTATTGTTGACTGTTATCAACTCGATATTTCTCGCACGTCGCTGATCGTTCTCGGGCCAACTTGGAATTTGGTGGCGATTGGTTAGCTGTGATGTGCAATTTTCGCAGACGTAAGGTGAACCTGAGGAAATGTTAAATCGCGTACTCTCGTAGCTGTTAGATTGATTTATTGACGAACTCTTGGACTAAAGGTGGAAGTCCTATGCAAAACTTCGAGAGCGGGTCACATATCTGAACTTGAGAACGGCTAGGTCTTTAATAATCAGTCTACTTTTGATTACCATAGTCTCATTTTCATTCCCCTTCATTGTGCGCTTAGCCTCTGTCTCATATTTCTTCTCAACACCGGCGCAGGTGGGCCAACTTTACGATGACAAAAATAACCCCATCGCAAAGTTGGGAACGGTGGCTCAGTTTAATTACAATAGGTCCTCTTCGGACCCTCATCCTCAATTCTACGCCGCCCTTGAATCTCATACAGCGGACAAGAACTTCGAAGGGATTGCAAACCTGCACATCACAATAACCGCGACCGACCCCACCGGGGCCGGAATCGTCGCGAATCAATATCTAACTCCAAATCCCAGCTACCTATTGGTAGGCCCAGATTCCAACACAGCAAACCAACAGCAGATCCTTGTCCTAATCTACAAGGCCATTTTGAACGCCATTCCCTTTGGCTTAGGGACCGACATTCAGAATGCCGTGGCAACCACGCAAACGCAACCGAAACCAATAGACTCCAACACCGCGGCCCTTTGGGGGGATTATTCAGCAGGAGTTCCCTGCTGTGCATTCGTATACGGACCACAAGACAAGAGTATCGACCTCGGGTTCCAATTGCAAGTGAGTTCAACCCGGCAGGGCACTTACCTAATTCACATTACTTACCACGCGGATGTTGACTACTGTCACGTGCTAGATCCTTCGACAGGAAACTGCATTGACATTGATGGCCTTAAGCATTCAACTGTTAATCTGTCAGACACTCTGTACTATTGCTACGTAATTTGCACTCAAGATTTCTCTATTTCATCCAATCCAACATCTTTGATGGTTAATGGAGGCTCGTCCGGGAACACATCTACCATATCGCTGGGAAGTTTGAACTCTTTTTCCGGTCCAGTATCGCTCTCCGCAACTGCCTCAGACCTTAGTCTTCAGTCGTCATTCAGCCCTCCGACAGTAACCGTTCCTTCTGCTGGCTCGGCCCAGTCGACGATTACCGTAATCGCTCCCACGACAACATGCAAGCCGGGTTCCTTCAATGTCGCGGTGACCGCAGGACAGCACGGAATTGACCACACGATCAACATACCGGTTACCGAAACTTGTCCCGCGGATTTTGCAATCTCTTCGAATCCTACCTCGCTTTCCATTTGCCACGGTAATTCCGCCCTTTCGAGCATAATGGTGCAGAGCTATAGTGGGTTTTCAGGCTCCGTTAGCTTCTCCACGTCTTCGTCTCCAAGCGGCCTCTATGCCGCGTGGACCATCTCGGGTTCCGTCGTTCTCTCTGCAGGTGGATCCGCTACTAACACGCTGGGGGTTCAAACATACCAGTCTCCGACCGGACAGTACACCGTTACTGTGACAGGCACAAGCGGGTCGCTCAGCCATTCAAGCTCGGTTGCCGTGACCGTCTATGGCCAGTGTCCTGGGGGGGCGACGGCAGAGGTAGCGTCGCCTAAGGATCTCTGATCACCATGTCGGATGGAACTAGGGTTCCGGTGAGTATGTTTACAGCAATCGGAATACTGGCAGTTTTTACAATGACTCTCTCGATGGCAGTTTTGCTTCCGGCTCGCGCTGACTCCATTCCACTGCCTGGAACGCCTCCGACCCAGTTTTCGGTTTCGGGTCCTGCGGCTGACCAGATCCGGTACCAGATCTTTGCTTCTGAGACTGGCGAGTTTAACGCTCTCCAGGCTGGTCAGATAGATCTCACTGATACGCCCCTGAACCCATCGAATCTTCCAACCTTCTGTCCGTCAGGCACTAGTTTCTGGTGTACTGGTGTTGCTCCGAATCCGCCGGACCCTCAGTTCGGTGCCCAGCATGATGACTTCAACCTAGCGAACAACTTCTGGGGCATTACCTTCTGCTTTGCACAAGACGGTATCACGGCTGGTGGTGCGTGTCAGCCCAAGAATGGTGCT
>Ga0209471_1002680_pt1 | contig 10179 bp, 8 predicted proteins | sample GraSoiAngelo_128_FD_185885 | JGI IMG/M metagenome (GOLD analysis project Ga0209471, IMG submission 185885) | Grasslands soil microbial communities from the Angelo Coastal Reserve, California, USA - 14_0927_12_20cm (SPAdes) (version 2) | ecosystem: Environmental > Terrestrial > Soil > Grasslands ... | reverse complement strand
CGAAATCGTCGAACACTTTTGCGACGGCATCCATGGCCATCCTGCGCGCTCGTGCGGCCTGGATGTATTCGACGGCAGGGATGAACCGCGCCGTTCGAAAAGTATTCGGCCAATCGTAGTCTTTCTGCGAAGTCAACAGTTTGTCTTTTCCGCTGCGCGTTAGCTCATCAAAGGCCGCGGCGGATTCCGCCGTGAGCATGGTTACCATGGCGTCGTAAGGAAACTTGGGCATCTCCACCGGAAGGAGATTTACTCCCATTTCGCGGAGTTTCGCGAGTGCGGCATCGTTGTATCTTCTGTCGTACTCAGCACGCACGCGCGCGGCCTCTCGCCGTTTCTTCCGTTCTTCGCGCTTCTTTTGTTCTTCGGGAGTTGCGGGCGGCTCTTCCTTCGCGGCTTCTTGTTGTTCATCCGGTTTGCGTTCGAACGCGGATTTCAAATAGCCGACGCGCAGTTTTCGCCAATCCAGATTGGCGTCCCAATTAAAAGCTGCTGGTTGTACGGTGCGATCTTTGCCGTCGCGCCCATGAATCGCGTCCAGAACGAGCGCGCAATCTTCCACGGTTCGGCAAATCGGCCCCAGCTTGTCCATGCTCCAGGAGAGCGCCATCGCCCCCGTCCTTGGCACCAGGCCGAACGACGGCCGGAGTCCCGTGCATCCGCAGCGCGTCGACGGTGACGAAATCGATCCGAGAGTTTCGGAGCCGATGCTGAAGGCGACACATCCCGCGGCGGTTGCAGAAGCAGGACCTGCGGAGGACCCGCTCGATCCCTGATTTGTGTTCCAAGGGTTCCGTGTCACCCCGCCGAACCACACGTCGCCTAGAGCGAGCGCACCCAGAGTCAGCTTTGCGACCAGCACGGCGCCCGCTTCGTCGAGCCGCTTCACGACGGTCGCATCTTCATCGATCATCTGGCTTTCGAATCCGCCGGCACCCCACGTGGTTCGATAGCCCTTTGTCGCCAGCAAGTCTTTCGCGCCCCAGGGCAAGCCGTGCAGCGGCCCTCGGTATTTTCCTGCGGCAATTTCAGCATCGGCTTTCTTGGCCTGCGCAAGCGCCCGATCTTCCGTCAGCGTTACGACAAATTTCAGCGTCGGGTCATACTTCTTTAGCCGCCCCACATACATTTCGGTAAGCGCGAGCGAGGAAACTTTTTTTGTTCGAACGAGCTCACTCAATTCGCGCGCGCTCGCAAATGCCAAGTCCTCGAGATTCTTGGGCGCGCTTGCGGTCGCGGAATTTCCGGCTTTGGAAATCTTCAAGGGCTTCCGCGCGGTTTCGAATTTCATCCCGGGAAGCAAGGGGTCAAAAATCAGCGCTGGATCGACAGAATTTGGAATGTGCAGCTTGTAAATCTCCTCGTAGCCTTTCCCATGATCGTTCAGGTTTTCGAGCATCATCTCTTTGTATTCTTCGGAAATCGGCACATCCGCGATGGCCGCGGCACTTTCAATCATTTCCTTGGTGATTTTCTTCGCGCCTTCGGCTCTTGCTTGCGCCCACAACACTCCCGGAAAGAGTGTTCCGGCCAAACCCATTCCTGAGCACGTCTTCATGAAATACCGCCGATCCAGCATTTTCATCCTCCCCATTAAGCAATCCCGCAGGCGCGCGCTAAGATATCACAGCGCCCTCCGGCCCACTCGCAGCTTTTTGCGGCTTATGAGCGCGGGGATCAGAGCGGCGCGGATGGCGCTCGTTTCTTTATTCTGGAGCGAAAAGAAATGTTGTACGATGCACGCATCCCGAAAGGAGTTTCTATGGCGCGCTTCGTGAAGTCCTTTGTTGTGCTGTCTGTATTGCTTCTGACGTTTTCCAGCCGGCACCTGCAAACGGCGATGGCCGGCAATCCTTCAGCTGAAGGGAAGGAAGTTATTCTCAAAGCGGCAGACATTACCACCAAAATTTTCCCGGAACGAGTTTTCTTCCGCGGTCAGAGCGCTCCAGTCCAGTTCCGCAACAGCGGTGGCGTGCACTTTGCCGACGATCTCTTTGTTCTCGCGGGCATGGTTGACAGTTCCGGCTACTCTACGGCCGTCAAGGAGAAATACCAGGCTTATCTGCTCAATGAAGTCACGCTCGAAATCGACGGCCAAACTTTGAAACCCGGCGCGTACGGCATCGGTTTCCTCAACGCGGGAAAGTTCGTGGTGATGGACCTCGGAGCCAACGACGTGCTCCAAACCGCTTCGCAGCACGACGCGGAAATGAAACGCCCCGTGCCCCTGCAAGTGGTTGCTTCCGCAAAAGCGGGAAGCTACCGGCTGTATGCGGGGCGGGATTACGTCGAGTTCCGCCGGGTCAAATAGCTCAAGAGATCTGTTCTTAAAATGAAGGACCCGGGCTGAGCACGAGCTTAGTCCGGGCCTTTTCTTCAAGTTTGGCGTACGAGAAACGAAGCAGCGTTCTTTTGTGGTTTAGTCCTTGTCGTATTTCAAGCAGATTTCCAGCTGCTTGATCGCCTGATTGGTTGCCTCAATGGCTTCCACGCGATGACCGCCGAAGTCGTGCGCGGCGTGCTCCATGTGTTCCTTGGCCCTGCGCAGCGCTCCGAGGGCTTCACGAATCTGCGGATGCGGCTCCGCCGGAGTTGCTGTCGCCGGCGTGGCGGGCAGGGCATTCGCCGCCGGTGTCGCCGGAGCGTTGGCCTTGTTGGGCGCTGCGGGCGCTGTTGCAATGAACGCAAACGCGAGGATCAAAGATGCAAGAGCCAGTAGCCTTAAGATTCTAGTTTTCATGAACCACTCCTCTCGTCCGAATATCGGATCGGACCGCCGAATTGTGCCTCTACTCTCCATCTGCGTGCTTCGCCATAGAGGCGCCACAAACTTCAGAGTTGTTGTCCTGGATAGCGGATTCCATAATTCGAGGTTCCCAACCTAAGCGCAGGACATAACTCCAGCGTCACCCATCGCACTACCAATCACCAAACTCGAACCGGCTCGGAAAGACTTCGGGTGAATACTCTAAAACAATCACCGGTCCGCACGATTTTCCCGAGGCTGAAACTATCCCTTGTCTCGTCCGTTGACGAGGGCATGGAATCTAGTTCAAAATGAGTTTCCTCAGCCCCACAATTTATCTCCCGCCCTGCCAGTCACCTTGATGGATACCTTCCATCAGCGGTGATCCAAAACAAACAAGAGTGCCGGATATTTATCCAGGAGGTGCGAATGTCTTTGTTTGTAACTAAAGGGATCTACTCCCGCCCGAAAGTGCTTACCGTTGGCTACGCAATAGACCTGATCTTGGGAAGAGCAGAATGCAAGTCCAAACAAATAGCAAAAAGACTTCGCCAGCTAATTGATCAATCGGATGGCAATCTCTCCTGCAGCCCAGCGAAAGAATGCAGGAAATTTCAAGTAGATTTGTCTCTGGTAAGCAAACAATTCAGGAAGTTATACCAAACTACTATGCGCGCCTATTCGCGACAGGTCAGAATGAAGAGGGCGGAACAACTTCTCCGAAACGGCAGACGTTTTAATGTTAATGAGACGGCGGGAATCCTTGGATACAGTGTTACGTCGGCATTTTCTCGCTGCTTTCACGCAACAGTGGGTAGGCGGCCAAAGCGTTATCAAATAGAATCAGGGAAAGGTCCGGAATGGGAAACCAGACACGGGAACATCAGCGAGTCGGGTTCTCTATTCCAAACTTAAGCTTGAAACCGTAGTTCTCATTTTTGTGACCCAATACGGGCTCGTTAGCTTTTCCTCGCCGATCTCACATCCGGAATAACGGTCCAGCCATGCATCCAAATTCTCCGAGGTAATCTCTTTCCAGTCCTTAATTGAGATCACCGGCAATCCTTCATACAAGCTATCCAATGGAGACGCCGGCACCAGGACAATATTGCCGCAAGCAAGCGCTTCCCATGTGCGGTGGCAGTCGAGTCCGGCCCCGTGCGGCGACAGCACAAATGCGTATTCTCCCCACTTCCTCCATAGTTGCCTCCTTGGGAGGAATTGCCGCTGAAAAACGACGTATTCGTTCGTTAAGAGCTTTGTTCTAATTCCATTTCGCTTCCAGGGCGCGTACGCACTTGCGGGTTGCCATGCGAAATCAACATAAACATTTCTAATCCGCTCACGTGTAGGACGAAACTCCTGCCGAATTGACAGAAGCATTTCCTCCTGCTCGCGCGGTGACGCTATAGTTTCGCCCCAAAGCGACTGCTCATTCAGTGTGTGAAAATCAATCCCGATGGGTATAGGCGACATTCGGCCCATAAAACCCGGACCATCGCAATTCTGTGTAAACCAATGGAGAACATTAGGGTGCTCCAGAATTTCGAGCGCCTCGGCCATGACTGGTAGTGGTGCCCCTCCATCAGAGTCGCCAGTGACTAAGACAAAATTTGCTCGAACAAGTGGAAGGACCTGTTTTATGAAAGACTTCAGCCAGGAAAATTTCACCCAGACTAGGTCCTCGTTCTTTATGTCCCGGTAGATCGCGGGGTTTGAAATCAAGTTATCGAGTAAATGGGGAGGCATCCTGTGTCCGGCCGGCTCCAAGACGCTTTCGTACGCGCGCTTCCCTGGGAACTCGTCAGGTATTCTCCAATCGCATTGGGCGGCAATCCCTTTGTTCCACACAAGTTCGACATGAAAATCTGATGTTTTGACGGAGTCCTTGGCAAGGTCATTCTGTTTCAGCGTGTCCACAAAACTCTTTACATCGTTCGCAGCACGCTCTTCAGAGATGTTAAATTGCGTGGTCAGCCCAGAAACAATCTCCTGCGTGGATAGCCCTTGCGTTAATTTTGTCCAGATCACAGCCGCAATTGAATTGAAGTGAAAAATAGGTGCACCAGCAACTTCAAGTACAGTACCGCCTTCGGCGGTCGGTACTGCTCTAGCTATGCTCGACACCTGCATGTTTATGGCCTCTGTGACGCGGATGCCGCACTTCCCAATCCTTGCGAAAATGCCGAGGCGATTCTTTCCTTGGCCACCAACTTCATTTTGCTGATCCAATAGCTGCTTTTTAGTCGTTCCTCACCGATTGGACATTCAGAATAATACTCGAGCCATCTATCCAGATTTCGAGGTGTGATGTTGTTCCAATCCTCAACCGGAATCACCGGCAACCCTTCGTACAAACCATCGAGGGGAGACGGCGGCACCAGAACAATATTGCCGCAAGCAAGCGCCTCCCACGTACGATGGCAGTCTAGCCCTACACCAGGAGGAGACAGCACAAATGCATGCTCTCCCCACTTCCGCCACAATTCCCTTCTTGGAAGCGGTCTGCTTTGAAAGACAAAGCTTTCATTCGTCAGAATCCTCGCAAGGACACGTTGCCTTTTTGATGGATGGTACAAATGGCTTGGCTGCCATGCAAAATCAACATAGACCTTTCGGATTCGCTCGCGCGCAGGACGAACGCTTTTCCGAATTGATTGGAGCATTTGTTCTTGCTGTTCGGGCGACGAAATGTGTTCTCCCCACTCAGGCCGTTCACAGAGGGTGTGAAAATCAACACCAATTGGTAGAGGAGACATGCGACTCAAGAAACCCGGGCCATCACAATTCTGGGCATACCAATGGAGGACTTTCGGGTGCTCCAAAATTTCCAAGGCTTCGGCCAAAAACTGCGACGGCATACTGACGTCCGAATCGGCCGTGACGAGGATAAACTTCGCTTGGACGAACGGAAGGATCTGCTCAATAAAAGACTTCAACCACGCGGGCCTCACCCACACGATGTCTCCATCCTTTATTTTTCGATAGATCTCAGGATTCACAATCAAGTTCGCAAGCAGGTGAGGAGGAACTATGTGGCCTACAGGGTCGGGAACTCTTCGGTAACCAACATCAGCCGGGAACTCGTCGGGGATCCTCCAATCGCACATGCGCGCAATTCCCTTGTTCCAAACAACCTCGGCACGAACATCGAGTGTCCTGACATAGTCTTGCACTAGGAGATTTCTCTTTAAGATTGTCAGAAAATTGTTTACGTCCTCTGCAATTCGTTCCCCGGGGACATCACACTGTGTGACCAGATGACGAACGATGCGCTGAACGGACCACCCCTCCGATAATTTGGACCAAATGGCGGCCCCTACTGAATTCAATCGAAAGAATGGACGCCCAGCAACCTCTAGCGTTGTCCGGCCATCTGGAGTCACTATCGTTCGCACAATGCTCGACGTAATCATAGGAGTTGCGCACCCTTTGTCTTGAAATGCCTCTGCCACCGGCTTTGTCCAAATTCCTAAGGCTGCAGGTTAGGTGCGAAGTCAGGATCGATTCTCTGGCTATTGGCGCTCTTGCGAACTGCCAAGGCCTGCGCTAAGAATTCGAGATTCGTCACTGATGGCTGGCTTCGAGTTTCTCTTTGGCCATGGCCCTCATTTTGCCGACCCAGTGCTTGCTTCTTAATCGCTCCTCGCCGATTTTGCATCCGGTGTAGCGATCGAGCCACGCATCCAGGTTCTGAGGCGTAATCTCATTCCAATTTTTAATGGGGATTACTGGGAGGGCTTCGTACAAGCTATCCAAGGGGGACGATGGCACCAGAACGACACTGCCGCAGGCGAGCGCTTCCCACGTCCTGTGACAGTCCAATCCGTCTCCGTGTGGAGACAACACGAACGCATATTCCCCCCATTTTTGCCACAACTGCCTTCGGGAAAGGGGCCTACTTTGAAAAACTACGCGCGGATTCGTTAGCACCTGGGCGATGACTCTCTGCCTTTTCCCGGGGAGATAACGATTGGCTGGTTGCCAGGCAAAATCAATGTAAACCTTGCGGATTCTTTCGCGCGCGGGGCGAAATTCTCGCCGGATTGACAAGAGCATCTGTTCCTGCTCCTGCGGGGACGAAATACCCTCCCCCCACATGGGTTGTTCGCTGATGGTATGAAAATCGATCCCCAGTGGCAGCGGCGACATGCGTCCCATAAAACCGGGGCCGTTACAGTCCTGCGCATACCAGTGGAGGACGTTGGGGTACTCTAAGATTTCCAGCGCCTCGCCCATGATTGGCAGCGGTGCACCCAGTGGACAATCTGCTGTAACGAGTATGAATCTTGCCTTAACAAGTGGCAGGACCTGTTTAACAAAAGACTTCAGCCAGGAGAATCTCACCCAAACCAGGTCTCCATCCCTTATGTTACGGTAGATTCCGGGATCCGAAATCAAGTCGTCGAGCAGAAAAGGCGGCACTGAGTGTCCGAGGGGTTCCAGAACGCTCGCGTAACCCAATCCCTGGGGAAACTCATCGGGAATTCTCCAATCGCATCGGGCGGCAATTCCCTTTTTCCATATTAGATCAACATGGTAATCAAGTGTTCGGACATCGTCCTTCGCGAGATCGTTTTGTCTCAACGTCTCGACAAACCCATTCACGTCATTCGTCACGCGTTCTACCGAAACGTTAAATTGGGCCGCGATCTGTCTGATAATCTGCTGAGTGGAACGACCTTCGGCTAGCTTGGCCCAGATGGCAGCTGATACTGAATTCAGCTGAAACAGGGGGCGGCCTGCTATTTCCAGTAACGCCTTGCCTTCAGGCGTAGAGACGGCTCGCGCTATGCTAGATACCTGCATTTTGAGTCAGCCACCATTCATAAAGAACCGCTAGTTATCGTAAATCAACAGGTGACGCTTCAACTTTTCGATGAAGTGATCCACATCCTTGCTCGCAAGCTCTTCAGGAGCACTGAACTCTTTCGCGACTTGCGAACTGATTTCCTGTGGCGAATGACCGGCCGCCAACTTCGTCCAAATGCTCAAGGCGACGCGATTTAGTTCGAATGCGGGCCGCCCCGCAATTTCCATGATGGTTTTCCCGTCGGTGGTCGTGGACACGCGAGCTACTCCTGATACTTGCATTGCCGTTTCTTCCTTTCATTTCGATGTACGGAGTATTGTTGCCAGGGATCGCTCCTGCATCAGATGTCAAAGGGCCTCAAGCTTTTTTTGACACAGTCGGCTAATCGGCGCAAACACAAAAAGCAATCACTACTTGCATTCTGGCCAGAAAAGTGTTGACACTTTGCGCGAGGATTTCTATGTTTATCGTCGAAGAACATCGAAGCGCAGAAAACGACCCCTGGAAGATTTAGGGGTCGTAACGAAAGTACTGATAGCCCGCCTACTTCCCCGGCCAGACGACGAATACGACGTGGCGCAATTCTGCGTCCTAGTGGGGATACATTGGAAACCGCCGGTCAGCAAACCGCTCCCTATGAGGTTCCCACACTAGGGAATGATCTGAAGAGTGTGAAAGTTTGCTACGGGGCGTCGAAATATCTGAGCCATGCAAGAGTGGCACGAGTGTACCGTGACCTCATCCGGAGCCACTCCGAAGTCGTCAGCGAGATCAGCCTTGCAGACATTGTTTTGTTGCATTTCGAACCGCACAGTTTCAGGTCGCTCGTTGAAGCCTATCCCGCCCTGAAGCGGAGATATCTTGTCGGATATTGCGTCTGGGAAGCTAGTGAGTTGCCGCCTCTATATCAAGAGGCGATCTCTCAGGCTCAGGAAATCTGGACGTGTTCACAATATTGCTGTGAAATCTTCGGCCGGCATCATCCGCAAGTAAAATATGTGCCGCATGTGGTCGAACGCGACACGCATTGCTCAGATGCCGACCGCGAATATATTCGACGAATCATTTCCTACGACCGGAAAAGTTTCTATTTTCTAATGGTCACGAAACTGTGGGATTTGCGCAAGAACACCAGGGCCCTGGCAGCCGCGTTCCAGAGGCGAAGACCCGCCATGCCAAAGGCCAAACTAATCATCAAAGTTGGCCCTCAAGATGATGCAGGAGATCTCCAGGAAGATAGTGTCATTGTCCTGCGTGAGCATCTTGACGATGCACAAATGAACGCGCTTTACGAAATCGCGGATGCGTATGTTAGCCCTCATCATTCCGAAGGATGGGGGCTAACCCTATCCGACGCGATGATTTTGCAAAAACCGACGATCGCAACTGGATATTCCGGCAACTGTGAGTTCATGAACGACGAAAACTCCCTGTTGCTGGATTTCACCGTGGATCACATCAAGCAGGAGGATTGCTTCTATTTCTTCGATCAGACCATGAAGTGGGCCTACCCTTCTGTAGAGAACTTGGAGGAGAAATTGCTGTTCTTGTATCACATGCGTGACACTCCTGAGATTCGCGAAAAGGTTCAAAATGCAACCCGTGACATAAAAAAGTTCGACCGTGGCGCCGTGGGAGCGACCATCGAGAAGAGAATCCGAGAAATTGTTAACTCCGAGCGGTTTTCACAAATCGTTGCAAGAGGATAGTCAACTATGGTGGGGATCACGATCGGTGTTGGTGAATATTACAGCCGCCTGGCGAGGCATGCCGCACAGGCCATGGAAGAAAAGATCGGTGTAAGGGTAGCAATCCTGACCGACGAGCACTTCGCTTCTTCCGGCCTTCCCGCTCCGCACCACCTCAAATTGCGTATGTTTGACTTCGTTAACCATGAGTCGGTCCTTTATTTCGACGCGGATATGGTTTGCTTGAGTCCCTGGAGCCCCGAGCGTCTTGCAAGGATGGATGCGCTCGTGGCTGTGGCGGAAAGCGCTCGCCCTCTGCATGTCCGGACGGCACAGGATTGGGAAATTCCGCCGGGAGAATACTTCAATGCGGGACTCCTCTTGTTGAATCGCCGATGCCATCAAGACTGGCTTCGAGAGACAGAACATTTTGTACTTACGGATAAGAAGTTTGCGGAATACGATCCCTACGACCAGGCCGCATTGAACATTACTCGTCATCGCCTGGGCCTCAAGCTGGAGTTGCTGGACCGAAGATATAACTGGATCGGTTTCGGAGGCAGCCGGCTCAGTTATGAAGTGCCCGTTTATATGGCGCACGGGCTCCATCCCGAGAACAAATTCGCGAACATTGATTTCTTTGAAGGACGCTACAAACCTCCTTTCAACTGGCAAATCGAAATCAACGAAGAGGAGATGGACGGCCTCAAGAATCGAGCTTTATGTATGAGCGCCGGAGACAAAGAGACGAGAATACGATTCAACAGTGACGGGACAATCGGTCCGCCGCACTTTACAGGCGCGGGACAATATTGGTTTGTGCATAACAGAGCTGGTTCACCCACGCTGGCGATTTGTTCAGAAGCTCAAGTCCTGCAGGAGTTCAAGAAAGCATCGGACGGGTCTTGGCGGTCGATTCAGCGGTTGGAGCC
>Ga0209471_1002679_pt1 | contig 10180 bp, 12 predicted proteins | sample GraSoiAngelo_128_FD_185885 | JGI IMG/M metagenome (GOLD analysis project Ga0209471, IMG submission 185885) | Grasslands soil microbial communities from the Angelo Coastal Reserve, California, USA - 14_0927_12_20cm (SPAdes) (version 2) | ecosystem: Environmental > Terrestrial > Soil > Grasslands ... | reverse complement strand
ACCGCGAGGGGTTGAAGGCGGGCGGCACGCGACCCTCCACCCCGGACACGGTCGGCTGCTACTCGCCCTTTGCGGTGCGCGAGTACATCCCCGCCATCAAGGCCGCCGCCCCGGACGCACCGCTGGTCGTGCACTTCCACAACGACCTCGGCGTCGGCGCCTGGAACACGGTGATGGCGCTGGGGAGCGGGGCGGAGGTGTTCACGACCTCCGTCAACGGGATCGGCGAGCGGACCGGCAATGCGCCGATGCACGAGGTCCTGCTGCAGCTCCGCTACCTGTTCGGCATCGAGATCCCGGGCTTCCGCTACCAGAAGCTGCGGGAGCTGGCACGCTCGCTGGAGCGGCTCAGCGGCATCCCGGTCTCGCCGACGGCGCCCGGCATCGGTCTCAACGTGTTCAGCCACGAGTCGGGCATCCACACGGCGGGGATGCTCATCCATCCCGCCATCTATCAGTTCATCCCGCCGCGCGACCTCGGCGAGAAGGTGCGCTACGTGTATGGCAAGCACTCCGGCGCGGTCGTGATCGAGCACGCGCTGCGCGCCAACCACGTCCATTTCGACGCCGACCTGGTCAGCCGCGTCATGAGCGAGGTCAAGCGGGTGCGCGAGGAGTCCTACTACAACCACCTGGAAGGCATGGGCGTCAGCGAGGAGGAGGTCGTCGAGATCGCCACCGCCCTCTCCGAGAAGCCGACCGCGTGACCAAGTTCTTCCAGGGACCGCTGGCCGGCCAGAAGGCGGTTGCCGACGGGTTTGCCGTCGCGGAGTGGAAGGACGAAGGCGGCGAAACCGCGTCGCCGCGCTACATCGCGCCGCTGCACCGCCATCACCGCGACGACGAGGCCTGGTACATCCTCGAAGGAAGGCTGCGCTTCAGCTTCGACGGCCGGGAGTTCGAGGCCGGCGCGGGCGAGCTGGTGCTCTCTCCGCCCGGCGTGGCCCACACCTATTGGAACCCGGGTCCCGGCCGCTGCCGCTACCTGCTGCTGATGACCCCCAACCTCTCCGCGCTGCTGGAGGCGCTCCACGAGCTGCCCGATCGCAACCGCGAGACGGTGGCCGCGCTCTTCGCCCGCTTCGGCGCCGAGCTCCTCTAGAGGGATGATTTTGAGCCGAACTTCGGACTCGGAACACTGAATGGCGGACCTGAAGGCTGACGCCCAGCTTGCCGGTACGCGCGAGGAATACCTCCGCATCCACCGTTACGTGGCCCTGACCAAGGCGCTGGACGACCGGATGCACATCCTGGTCAAGCAGGGCCGGGCTCCCTTCGTCGGCTCGGCGCGCGGCCACGAGGGCGTCCAGGTCGGCGCCACGGCCGCCCTCGATGGTTCCGAGGACTGGCTCGTCCCGCATTACCGGGGGCTCGGCAGCGTGGTCACGATGGGCCTGACCGCGCGCGAGTGGATGCTGGCGGTCTTCGCCAAGGCGTCCGACCCGCTGACGGCGGGACGCAACATCCCCGGCGGCTGCTTCGGTTACCGCCAGAAGCGGGTCGTGACCGTCTCCCAGGTCGTCGCCAGCTGGCTGCCCAAGGCGGCTGGGATGGCCTACTCGGCCAAGCTGCTGAAACGGGACTCCGTCTTTCTCTGCAGCTTCGGCGACGGCGCCACCTCGACCGGTGATTTCCACGAGGCGCTGAACTTCGCCGGCGTCCATAAGCTGGCGGTGGTCTTCGTCTGCGAGAACAACGGCTGGGCGATCTCGGTGCCCCTGTCCAAGCAGGCAGGCAACCCGGACCTCTACCGCAAGGCGGCCGGGTACGGCATCGCCGGGGTACAGGTCGACGGCTCCGACGTGCCGGCCGTCCATGCGGCCGCCCGCGAGGCGGTGGCCCGGGCCCGGTCCGGGGAGGGCCCGACCCTGATCGAGGGCCTGATCAAACGCATCAACTCCCACACCTCAGAGGACAACCAGACCCGCTATCGGACGGCGGAGGAGATCGCCGAGGCGCTCGCCTACGACCCGGTCGTCAAGTTCGAGAACTGGCTCGCCGAGCGCGGCTGGCTCTCCACCTCCGAAGCGGAGCGGATTCGGCTGGAGCTGGAGCGGGAGGCCGGAGAGGCGGCCGACTGGGCTGAGCAGCAGCCCGACCCGCGGGCGGAGGACACGCTCCGCAACGTCTACTCCGAAGGCTGCTAGGGCCGGACCGCCGCCTTGCGGCAGGCCCAGGGGCCGACGTCGATCCCCGCGCTCAGCATCCAGATGAAGAGCGCCGCGGCCACCGCCCCCACCAGCAGCTGGAAGAGCGCGGCGATTCCCTCGCCCCTGACCAGGCCGACGATTCCGGTCACGACGGCGGCGGCGCTGATGGCGAGCACGACCAGGTCCGCGTAGAAGATCCAGGCCCAGCGCCGGGCCAGGCTCAGCACGCCGAGGAGCAGGAGGACGGCGCCGGCGAGGAGGCCGATCGCGACGCCGAAGTCCGCGGCCAGCGCGGCCGCCTCCTGCTCCTGGGCGGCCGGCAGCCGCTGAAGTTGTATTGCACGCAGCGCAGCCTCCTTCACCGCCGGCCAGGCGAACAGGGTCGCCACGACCTGGTAGGCGCCGGCCAGCAGGAGGAAGGCCCCGGCCAGCGCCTGCATGAGGAGCGTGCGGGAGGTCGGCTGCCAGGTGTACGCGGAAAGACGGCGTTTTAGTGGGCCCGCCACCTTTTCAGTGATAGCATGACTGTCAGATGAACGCCAGCAGCAGGGAAATCATCCCCGCTTGATGAGGATCGGTCCCGGCCCGACCGTGTTCGGGGAGTTCAGGTCGGTCGAAGAGGCCCGCCGGTGCGTGCTCGACCTGCGGCGGGCGGGCTTCGAAGAGGACGAGGTGGGGTTCTCGGCGCCCGCCGACCGGCCGGCGATGGTCAGCGTGATGGCCGGGGAGCGCTGGGCAGAGGCTCGCCTGATCCTGGCCGGCCAAGGTAGCCGGCCGATGACGGGCGGCCGCCGCCGCTCACCCATCCGCGAGGCGGTGGAAAGACTGCTCCGCAGGCGCCTCGGAATCGAGCCGGTCGGCGAATTCGCGGAGGATCGCCGCCAGCCGCACCGGGATTCCTGACCGCCCGTCCCCAAGGCGCCGTGCCCGCCTGATCGCGTCGAAGTCCCTGGCGATCTCCGAGTTGTGCTCGTGGACGACCAGGTCGACGCTCCAGAGCTCGTTCACGAGGCACCTCCCAGGCGCTTGAGCGCCTCATCCACGTCGATCTCGCCCCGGGCCAGCGACTCGAGCATCTCCACGTTCGGCGCCGGGGCGGATGGGCGATCGATGCCCAGCTTCTGCAGGAGCCCGTCGAAGCGGGCGCGGGCGGTCGGGTAGCTGACCCCGAGGTGTCGCTCGAGGTCCTTCATGTTTCCGCGCGATGCCAGGAAGACCTTCAGCATCGAGCGGTCCTCGGCCGTCAGGGCGCAGAACTCGCAGGACTCGAAGCGGCCTGACAGCTCGGTTGAGCAATTGCCGCAACTGAGCCTGGTGAGCAGCAGCTGGTCACCACAGACGGGACACTGGCGCGGAGCGGTGCGGGTGGCGGTCACTCGGCGACCCCCACCATGACCGAGCCCAGCTCGGCGACGATGTCGAGGGTCCCGGCGCCATCGCCGACCTGCGCCTGGGCCGTGCCTCCGCCGATCCTGGACACGGCCGGCACGCCTGGCAGTGAGACCTTGCCGAGGCTGGTTCGGGCGGTGATCTTCACGTTCGAATCAGGATCGAGCTCGAGCTTGACGCTGCCCGCCTGGCAGCTGATCTTCGAGCTCCCACCGGTCAACCGGCCCCGGGCCTTGACCGAGCCGGCCTGGCAGTCGAGGTCGAGCGGGGCGGAGAAGCCCTCGATCTTGGTCGACCCCGCCTGCACCTCGGCGCGGATCGGGGCCCGGATCCCCTGGATCCGCAGGGTGCCGGCCTGGACCTGGACGTCGAGGGCGAGAGCCGGGTTCATCCGGACCAGCAGCTTCAGATCGCGCACGTCGATGCCGAAACCAATGCGGCCGAACCGGAATCCAACCTCGTCGTCAAGGGTCGACTCGACGATGAGGGTGTCGCCCTCGCGGCGAGCCTGGTGGGGGCCGTCGGCGACGGCCTCCCGGACCGACTCATCGCCGATGACGGTCACGCTGCCCATCGAGGTCACGAGCCGAACCCGGGCCAGGTCGGAAGGCGGCATGGCTTCGGCCTCGATGGCCGGTGGCGCGGTCTCGAGATCCAGCTCCAGGAGCTCGAGGGCTGCTTCCTGGGGAGTCAGGGTTCCCTGGGCCACCCTCGCCAGAATTTCACGCTTGGCGTCTTGCATGGCCTAATTAGAAAGCGCGACTTGCTAGTTTGTCAAGTCGACTTACCAAATCGTGGTCGCCGCTGCGCCGGTAGGATGTTCGGATGAAACCGGAGCGGGTCCGGGTGGGGGTCGTCGCCGACACTCACTGCCCGGAGTTCCTGGAGCGCCTCCCGGCCCGTCTCGCCGAGCTGCTGGAGGGTGTCGACCTGATCCTTCACGCGGGTGACGTGAGCTCCCGGGAAACCCTCGCCGAGCTGGCCAGGATCGCACCCGTGGAGGCGGTGCTGGGCGATCACGACCGGGGCCTGGACCTACCCCGGCGGCGGCTGGTCGAGGTGGGCGGGAAACGGATCGGGCTGCTCCACGGCGACCGGAGCCGGCTGTTCGAGGAGCCGGCCACCTTCACCGGGACCATCTCGCTCGGCTACTGGTGGCCGAAGGCCGGCCTGCACCGCTGGCTGCGGAACGCCTTCCCGGACGCCGACGCGGTCGTCTACGGGCACACTCACCTGGCGGAGGCGCGGCGCCACGCCGGCGCCCTCCTCTTCAACCCCGGCGCCGTCTACCAGGTGACGCCGGACGAGGCCCGGCGGCGGCTGGGGCGCCGGCCTGGCTGGTTCGAGTGGAGCTGGCTCCAGGTGATCCGGCACCGGCGGGTCTGGCCGCGGGCGTCGGTCGGCATCCTCGAGATCGGCCCAACCGGGATCACGGCCTCCATCCTCCCGCTGTGAACCGCGCGCGGCTGCTGGCCGGCGCGCTGCTGGTGCTCGCCTCCTGCGGCCGCCCGGTCCCCGCCCCGCCTGCCGACATCGTCGTCCTGTCCGACCGCTCCCTGACCGGCGGCTACGAGGTGGTGCGGGCGGTGAGCGGCGACCAAATCGCGAAACTGCCTGAAGGGGATCTGTCCTACGCCCTCAGTGCCGGTGGCGACATCGCCGAGGCCTACCTCACCAGGCCCGCGCCTGGAGGCGGCACCGAGATCGACACGGTCGATCCCGCCCGGTCTTTCACGCTGACCACCATCGCGACCGATACCCGTCCCCACTCAGGCTCGGCCCTCCTGGACGCCCCGGAGCTCACCAACTTCGTCGGCAGGCGCTCCGTCCTGATCGTGTTCTTCATGGGTGGCGAGGCAGCCGGTTTTCAACACGGAAGGCTCCTCTGGTCGCTGGCCGCCGACCCGAATGGCTACGGCTTGGTGACTTTTGCTGGCAAGCACTACTTGGAGAGGGCTGCCGGCTGGCGGTCCCTTGCTCTTGACACCGGCGCCATCGGCCCGGTGGCTTACACCTGCATGCCCGGACCGATCGTGGAGCTGGGCGGCAGCGTTATCCAGGACTGCGGCGCAAGGCTGAGCGTCGGCAACACGCCCGTACCGGCCTTCGCCCCGCAGGTCATCAAGCTCGGAGACACGGCCGCCATCCTGCGCTTCAGCAACGGCGAGCTCTGGCGGGTCGACACCAGCTCCGCCCGTAGGATCGGCTCGACCAAGCCCGAGGTCGCCGCCTCGGTTCCCTCACCGGACCGCAGGCTGCTCTACGTCCCGACCGAGGATGGGGTGGAGGCCGTCAGCCTGCCGAGCGGCTCCTCGCATCGGCTCCTCTCCGCGAAGGGCATCTCCTCGGTGGCGGTCAGCAGGGACGGCAACTTCCTCTACCTGATCGCGGGCGGCCGCTTGACCACCTACGAGGCCGCTTCGGGCACTCGGATCGGCTCCTTCGGCACCGATCGAGGGACGATTCTGCTGGTCGCGGGCGGCTAGCCGCCGAGGCTGCGGGTTTGCCAAAAATAAGGTATAAAGGCGCGTACTTCTCCGCCTGCCTGCACTCCTTGGGAGGGAACTAAATGCAGAAGTTCGATCGCCGCCAGCTCCTCAAGACTGCCGCCGCGGTAACCGCGGGTGCCGCAGTCGGGGCAATCGGCATGCCGCCTCTGACAGCCGCCGCCGCCGGGGGAGGGATCAGCCATCCGAACGGCGCCCAGCAGGCACTGCCGAAGCTGCTCACGCCGAACACTCCGTTGACGCCCAACACGACCTACTCGACCTTGAGCGGAAGCGATTTCAAGCCTTCCGAGTCGGCGGACGGATACGTCCAGAACGATCAGCTTTATATCTACCCGGCCACCGCCACCAGCGGCGACTTCCGCGCCCGGTTCCCAGTGCCCAACGGCGCCGTGATCACCGAAGCGGTCTTCTGGGTGGTGAACAACGACGCCAGCGGTATGAACTTCTTCGCTCCCTACCGGTTCATGTTCGACGGAACCTTCCAGACCTACGGATTCGCGGCTCAGACCGCGGCGAGCCCTAACCTGGTTGCCGTCACCGTCCCCGTGACGCCCGTCACGGTGGACAACACCGCCAACAGCTATTGGGCTGTGGTGACCTTCGGTGTCACGACCGGGGCGCAGCAGCTCTACGCCGCGCGCCTCGGCTGGCTCCTCGAGCCGGGCCTGACGACCTTCGCCAACCCGCGCCGCATTTACGGCGACGGAACGCTCCTCTCGCCCGGTCAGCCTGTCCTCCACGTCGATGCGACCAAGAAGACGGACGGAACGCCGAGTGGAGTCCCGGCGGGTGCCAAAGCAGCGTTCTGCGCGGTCAGCTCCTACGGGACGGGGGCGATCAGCCTCTACAAGGACGGCGACCTGGACAACGGCATCGGCGCCTGGGCCTCCCAGGGCACCGCAGGCAACGGCGTCAACCAGGGCTACAACCTGGTCCCGCTCAGCACCGCCGGCAAGTTCTCGTTCACGAACTACTTCACCTCCAAGGCGATGTACTTCGACGTCTGGGGATTCTTGGTCTAACACCAATCCATCGGCTGGGCGCTCCGTTTGGGGCGCCCAGCCTCGCTCTTCGCTCCACCAATAAGATTCAACACATCCATGCACCGAGCCCCGCGAGCATTTAGCTCGCCCGCCGCTCGCCTCCGCTAGCCATGTGTGGCATCGCCGGGCTGGCCGGCCTCACCCCCGACCCCGACGTCCTCCAGGCCATGGGCCTCGCCATCGAGCACCGCGGGCCGGACGACGCCGGCCAGATGCTCAAGGACAACGCGGGCTTCGCCTTCCGGCGGCTGAGCATCATCGACGTCGCCGGCGGGCACCAGCCGATCTACAACGAGGACGGGTCGGCCGCGATCATGCTCAACGGGGAGATCTACAACCACCACGAGCTGCGGGCTGGCCTCGAGCAGCGCGGGCATCGGTTCCGCACGCACTCGGACGTCGAGACCGTCCTCCACCTCTGGGAGGAGAAGGCCGAGGGCTGCCTGGACGACCTCCGCGGCATGTTCGCGCTCTCGATCTGGGACGAGCGCCGCCAGGAGCTCTTCCTGGCCCGCGACCGGGTCGGCAAGAAGCCGCTCTACTACCACCGCCTGGCGGGCGGCGGCCTGGTCTTCGGGTCCGAGATCAAGGCGATCCTCCAGCACCCGGAGGTGCGCCGCAGGCCGAACCTGGAGGCGATCGACCACTTCCTGACCCTCCAGTACGTACCCTCGCCGCTGACCGCCTTCGAGGGCGTAGAGAGAATCCCGCCCGGCTCCTGGCTGCGCTGGCGGAAGGGGAGCGTCGAGGTGAAGCGGTACTGGCGCCTCGACTACTCGGAGAAGTTCACCGAGCCCGAGGCGGAGCTCCGCGAGGAGATGCTGCGGCTGCTCCGGGAGGCGGTTAAGATCCGCCTCGAGAGCGAGGTGCCGCTGGGGGCCTTCCTCTCCGGCGGTGTCGACTCCAGCGCGGTCGTGGCCTTCGCGGCCGAAGCGATGAGCGAGCCGCTCAAGACCTTCTCGATCGGCTTCGAGCCGGGCGCCTTCGACGAGTCCCCTTACGCCCGGATCGTGGCCGAGAGGTTCGGTACCGACCACCACGAGCTGCGCGTGGACGAGGGCACGCCGCAGCTGCTGGAGGACATCGTCTGGCACTACGACCAGCCCTTCGGCGACTCCTCGGCGGTGCCCTCCTTCCACGTTGCCCGGATCACCCGCCCGCACGTGACAGTGGTCCTGAACGGCGACGGTGGGGACGAGAGCTTCGGCGGCTACGACCGCTACCGGCTGACCGCCTTCGAGATGTACTTCCGCCTGCCGGCGGTCGTGCGGCTGGGCATGTACGCAGGGGCGGCGCCCTTCGTCAAGTACCTCGGTCGAGGCCAGCGGCTGGTGCAGCTGCGGCCCAAGGATCCCTACGAGGCCTACTACGCGACGCTCACCCACCTGACGCCGCGGCGCAAGCCCTGGCTGTACACCAGCGACGGCCTGCGGGCGCTGATGGAGACGCCGAGCCCTCCGCTGGCGCTGATGCAGGGCAAGACTCACCGCACCCTGCTCGACGCGATGCTGGAGGCGGACGTCAACTGGTACCTGCCCGACGACCTGCTGGTGAAGATGGACGTGGCGACGATGGCCCACTCGCTGGAGGCGCGCTCGCCGTTCCTCGACCACAAGCTGATGGAGTTCATGGCCCGCGTGCCCAGCCGCTACAAGCTCCGCTCCGGCCAGAGCAAGTACCTGCTCAAGTCGGCGCTCCGCGGCATCCTTCCCGACGAGATCCTGGACCGGCCCAAGATGGGCTTCGGCGTCCCGCTCGGCCAGTGGCTGCGCACGAGCCTCCGGGAGCTTCTCGAGGACACCATCCTGGGGCCGACCGCACTGGCCCGCGGCTATTTCCGGCCCGAGGCCCTGCGGGAGATGGTGGCGGTCAACAACTCGGGTCGAAACGACCACCAGTACCTGCTCTGGGACCTCCTGATGCTGGAGATGTGGCATCGCACCTATATCGACCAGGTCCCGGTGCCGAGACGGCCGCTGATCCGGGTGGCGGCCGCTTGATCGCCGCCTTGGCAACCGGGCACTGCGTGCTCTGCGAGGGCGAGCTGGAGGGGGTCGAGCGGACCTTCCGGGGCGGCCGGCCTGGGGCTTCCGGCCAGGTCTTCAGCTGCAGCCGCTGCGGCAGCGCGCAGGTGATGCCCAGGCCGGCGGCCGAAGAGGTCGCCGACATCTACTCCGAGGACTACTTCCAGGCCTATCTCGCCGGGCCCGGGGTCAAGGGGGGCGGGGAGGAGGCGTCGCCCGCCCTCCGGGAGCGGCTGGCCCGGCTGGAGGCCCTCCAGGGCAAGGGCCGGATCGTCGACGTCGGCTGCGCGATGGGTCACTTCGTGGCCTACGCGCAGAGCCAAGGCTGGGACGCGATCGGGGTGGAGCCCTCGGCCTGGGCCGCCGAGGAAGGCCGCCGGCGCCACGGGGTCACGATCCACGCCACCACCCTCGACCGCGCTCCGATCGAGGCCGGCAGCTGCGACGCGATCCATGCCAACCACGTGCTCGAGCACGTTGTCGACCCGGTGGCTCTGCTCACCTCCGCGGCCCGGCTCCTGCGAAGCGGCGGACGGCTGGTCGTGGAGGTGCCCCAAGAGCTGCGGCGCCCGCTCTTCGACCGGGTCCTGGGCGGCCTGCACCCCGCGCTCTATCCGGCTCGCGCGCCTGATCCCACCCACGTGGAGTTCTTCTCGGCGGCCGGGCTCCGCGCCGCCGCCGGACGCGCCGGTCTCGAGGTCGAGCGCGTGGAGACGCAGCGGCACGAGCGCAACACGACCAGCCGGCTTCCCGCCGGCAGCGCGCTGAAGGAGCTGCTCTACCGCACCGAGGAGTGGACCGGAACGGCGCCCGACCTGGTCCTTTGGGCACGAAGGTGAAGAGCCCGGCGGAGGGCCGGGCGCCGGTCGACCCCACGCGGTGGTCCCGCTACGCCAAGACGGCCCTCGGGCAGGGAACCATCCGGACCATCTTCGACAGCTGGACCTACCAGCAGGTGACCCTCGGCTACCTGCTCCAACACCGGCCGCCGCCGGCACGCGTGCTCTCGATCGGATGTGGAGTCGGCCTTTACGACATCCTCCTCGAGGGCTGGGGGTACAAGG
>Ga0209471_1002677_pt1 | contig 10185 bp, 10 predicted proteins | sample GraSoiAngelo_128_FD_185885 | JGI IMG/M metagenome (GOLD analysis project Ga0209471, IMG submission 185885) | Grasslands soil microbial communities from the Angelo Coastal Reserve, California, USA - 14_0927_12_20cm (SPAdes) (version 2) | ecosystem: Environmental > Terrestrial > Soil > Grasslands ... | reverse complement strand
CGTTTTGATCTCCCCTCTCCCATTGGGAGAGGGGACGGGGGAGAGGGCGCGAAGCGTTGCCCGCGTAAGCCCTCACCCTAACCCTCTCCCAACGGGAGAGGGAAGTTATGAAGAACAACCCATGCCACAAACTCGACACACTGAAAAACATTTCACCGCCGGCGAAACCGTTCGCGACATCGTCATCGGAATGTCTGACGGATTGACGGTGCCTTTTGCTTTGGCCGCCGGGTTGACGGGTGCAATCAACAGCGCCGGGATCATCGTCACCGCTGGCCTCGCCGAAATTGCCGCGGGTTCGATCGCGATGGGCCTTGGCGGTTATCTCGCTGCAAAGAGCGACGCCGAACACTACGCTAAAGAACGCGAGCGAGAACACCGCGAGGTGAAAGAGATACCCGAAGAAGAGATGAAAGAAGTCGAGCAGGTCTTTCGCTCTTACGGACTAAGCCGCGAAGAAAGCGCTCCGATCGTCGAAGCTTTGACACAGCATCCGAAGAAATGGGTCGACTTTATGATGCGTTTTGAGTTGGGTTTGGAAAAGCCGGATCCGAAACGAGCCTTCATCAGCGCTTTCACGATTGCAGCTTCTTACATCGCCGGTGGATTGATTCCGCTTGCGCCTTACATCGTTTCGGTTTACGCAAAAAATGTAGACATCACCACGGCCTTGTTTTTTTCCGTGGGATTGACTCTGCTGGCGTTGTTCGTGTTCGGCTTCATCAAAGGACGCTTCACGGGCACGCGTCCGTTGCGCAGCGCTTTGCAGACGGCACTGATCGGAAGCGTGGCGGCAGGCGCCGCATTTTTGATTGCGCGGGCGATATCGTGAGGGTTGAGTTTCGCGGCTTGCTCCTTCACAATGCTCTTATGAGGTGCTGATGAGTCAAACAATTGAAGCGGTTATCGATCAGGATGGAAAGGTGCAGCTTTTGGAATCCGTCCAGCTAACGGAAGCTAGACGTGCGCTTGTTACGATTCTTGATGACCCGCCAACCGATGAATCCAACTTGGAATTGGGATATCTCCAAATGGCTCAAGACGAGGAACGAGAGTCTGAAGCGCTCGAATGGGCGGAAGCCGCTCTTGGAGACGTAGCTGATGAACCGAGGTGAGGTTTGGTGGATTCGCTTCGATCCTTCCGTTGGCGGCGAAATTAAGAAGACAAGACCAGCCGTAATCCTGAGTAATGACCGTTCTAACAGATACCTAAACCGCGTCCAAGTAGTCCCGCTAACAAGTAAAGTTGATCGATTATATCCCAGCGAAGTCTTTGTGACGGTTGAAGGGAAGAAAGCAAAGGCTCTGGCCGATCAGTTGACTACAGTAAGCAAACTGCGCCTCACGAACCAAATCGGTAAATTGTCGGAATCAGATCTTCGAGCGGTCGAATCCATCGTAAAGAGACAACTCGATCTATGATGCGCTGAAATGAATCTTCACGTCGGCACCAGTGGCTACAGCTACAAAGAGTGGAAGGGCACCTTCTATCCGGAAGATTTGCCGGCGAAGGAGATGCTCTCGTATTACTCGCGTCGCTTGCCCGCGGTCGAAATCAATAACACCTTCTATCGCCTGCCGCAGCCAAACATGATCGAGAATTGGAAGCAACAGGTTCCCGAGAACTTTCGCTTTTCCATCAAAGCAACTCAACGCATCACGCATATCAAGCGGCTGCAGAACTGCTCAGAGGAAACCAGGTACCTGCTCGATACTGCATCGTTGTTGGGCGATCGGCTGGGCGTAGTTTTGTTTCAGCTTCCGCCGAATTCGAAAAAGGATGCCGAGCGGCTGCGCGATTTTCTCAGCTTGCTGCCGGACGATAAGCGCGCGGCGTTCGAGTTTCGTCACGAGAGTTGGTGCGACGATGAAGTGCTCGAGTTGTTGCGGACGAAGAATTGTGCGTGGGTTGTATCAGACATGGACGAGAAGCCGTTGACAGAAATAATCAGGACGGCCAATTGGGGTTACCTGCGCCTGCGGAAGACCAATTACGAATCGAACGATCTGGTTGAATGGATGGGGCGCGTGCAGAAGCAAAAATGGGAAGACGCCTTCATCTTCTTCAAACATGAAGACGAAGGCGTCGGTCCCAAACTGGCCCAGAAGTTTTTGGAACTAGCGAAGGAAAGATAGCCAGAAAAAGGCACAGAATGCACAAAAGGAACCTCAAGTCCTCTCAACCATTTTGTGCTTTTTGTGCCTTCTTGTGGCCTGATTCTTACTTAATCTTCACGCCCGCGCCGATGCGGATGTTGTCCTGGCGCCCGCTATTAAACCAAGTCGGCATATAGTCGACCTGGATTACGCGCACGTCGAGATGCTCGCCCGCATGCACGTCGAGACCGCCGCCGAGGGCCATCGCAAATGCCGTATCAGCCTTCTTCCGCGGCGATAGCGTGTCGTCGAAATTCGCGCGCAGATGCGTCACGCCGGCCATGCCGTGCACGAACGGCGTTATGCCTGACAGTCGCCAGTTGTATCGCGGGCCGATCATCAAGTCGTATCGCTGTACACGCGCATCAAACTGTCGGCCGGTTTTCGTGTCGACGAATCCGTTGTTGTTGAACGTACCGGTGAAGCTGGTCACGATGCCGACGTGGCGCGTGATGTTCTGATTGAACTCAGCATTGAATCCGTTGAAGTTCTGTTTCTCGCTGCCGAATAGAACCGTCGCGCCGTTGAAGGTCGCGCGGCCGTTCTTGTCGAACGTGGCGGCATTGTTGTCGGCACGCTCGTAGGCATAACCAACGTAGAATTCATAATGTGAGTAGTCGTTGTTCTGGGCGAATGCCGCCGGGGCGCAAATCAATGCCACCAGAAGCAAGAGAAAAAATCGCGTCATCGAGGAAAGGCCTCCTTGTCAGTCACTGTTCGAAGAAATACGGTTTACGGCTACATTAATACTACCAATAACGAAAAATTCCCAGATTTCTTTAGCGATTGCTTGTTTGTTAACCTATGGCGGAAAAGGCGTCGATGCGCTATCGCGCAGAGGCTCGTCATTTCGTCCAGAAATTGGTGATATGAGCCACTTAGCCCGATTCTCAATGGCCAGTTTTCTGCTAGTGGCGGGCAGTGTGTCTGCCACTTCGCAAACTTCCGGCGATTCGGTGAAAGAAGCTCAACGGCTCACCCGCGTGGCACAAACTGCTCAACATCAAGGCCGTTATGAAGACGCGATCAAAGCTTACGAAACGATCGCGGTCATCGCGAAAACGTCGCCGCAGATTGCCGCATCGGCGCTCTTGAATGCCGGCAATATTTACATGGCGAGTGGCCGTTTCGCGCAGGCAGCAAACGCGTACAGGGCGTCGCTCATCTTCGATCCAAATTCAGCCGAAACGCAAAATAATCTGGGTGAAGCTCTCGGCGAATTGAAACAATATAAGCCGGCGTTGGGGGCGTTTCAGCAGGCAGTGTCGTTGGATGGCGCGTTCGTCAAAGCGCGTTACAACATGGGAGTGACGTACGACAAGCTGGGCCAACTGAAGTACGCCGAGTTCGTCTATCGAATCCTGATTCGCGATCATCCGGATTTTCCGCTCGCCTACGACAGCTTGGGCGTAGCGCTTTCGAAATCAGGCCGCGCGCGCGAATCGATTCCGTTTCATCAAAAGGCGATCAGCCTCAACCCGAAAGATCCTTCCTTCTATTTCAACTCGGCGATTAGTTATTTGATGTTGGGAGATCTAAAAAACGCGCGCGAGCAGCAGCAGCAACTTCAAAAACTGGATCCATTAGCCGCCCAACGCCTGGCCACCATCATCGGCAAGCATCAGAAATAATCAATCTCCAGCCACAAAAAGGCACAAGAAGCACAAAGGCTGTTTAGAGTTCACAAACTTCAAATCTCTGTTTGCGAAGCGCAAGCGAGAGCTTGAACTCTTAGCCAACTCTCTTTGTGTTTCTTGTGCCTTTTCGTGGCTATTCTTTTCTCAGAAATTTCCCTGACACTCTTCGTGACTGCAATCGCAATCCAATTCGATTGTGTCACCGGTGCCTTCACACGAAGCACTGCAGTACTTTCCGCCTTCTTGTGGCGGGCAAGTGCACGGTGGATTCTTGCATTTCTTTTCGTCAGCCATAGTTCCTCCTGAATTTATTCTGGAATGATTAAGCGGCTCGCGAAGCTTAGCACAGCCAACTCGCCGATTGGTATCGCGGTTTGCCGAAAGCAGGATCTGCCCGATAAGATTTTTTGGCTTCATACCTTCGATTACGCTGGACGGCGATTCGGTCGGAACGATTTGCACAAAAAGAGGCGCAGCATTTCTGACTCGACCGAAAGAATCAGGCATCTGCGCGCAGGTCACGGCGTCCTCCTAATATAACGAACCTCCCAATTCTATTCGTGGCATTTCCATTGCTGGAAGGGCCGGCGGAGGACTGTTCATGAACAAATCAATCCGAACCCGATTAAGCTTGCAGACGCGAGTTATGAACTTACTGTTAGTTTCGCTGCTGGCCTCGAGCACAATTCTTCTCTTGAGCACAAAGGTTGCGGCGCAGAGCGTCGCCGCGCAGAGGGAGAGACCAACCCGGATGGTTTCGTTTCGTCGCGTCTTTGTGCGTTCGAAATCGCTGTTGGTCCGCGGCGCGGTGGTAGAAGACAAACTGCTGAAGCGCGCTTGGTTTTGTGATCACACGCGACGAGTCTGACGCGGATATCATTCTTGAATTGCGTCACGATCTCTTGACGAAATATGTGTTTAGCGTGGTCGATGTGAAGACGCAGACAGTGATTGCAGGCGGAAAACTCAGTTCACTTGGCGGCACTGTGGCGGGAAAAGTCGCCAAGCGTTTTGTGAAGGAAATGGCGCGAACCAATCTTGACTGATTTGTCCTTTTGATCGATCGAGTGGCGCAAACCCAAATCTGCTTACCACAAAGAGAAATTAGATAAACTCTCTGCTCTCGCGTTTTTTGGTCACTCCTGGCGCGCGCTGTCCGATAACGATTGTGACGCGGCAGCCAATGCGTCATCGATCGCGCTGACTTTCTTGCCGCCGCCCTGAGCCATGTCAGGTTTCCCGCCACCGCGGCCGTCGATCAACTCGCAAGCTTTACGCATTAACGCGTTCATGTCGCCCGCAGCATCAGCCGATCGAGCAAAGACCAGACGCGCGGTATCGCCGTCACGCGATCCTAACAAAGCGACGACATTTGGATGAGCGATCAAGGCGAGCGCGAGATGTTTGAGTGAGTCGGCGTCGCGGTTATCAAAGATTCGCGACACAGCTATCGGATCAGGCGGGCGGTAGCCCGCGTCTAACCGAGATGCTTTCAGCAGATCTTCCGCTTCGACGCGACACGCAATCTCGTCCAGCTCGCGCACCCGACGCGAGAGGTGCTTGTTCTCGTCGATCAATTTGGCGACGAGTGCCGGCGAGTCTTCGCGTCCCGCGCTGAATAGCGTCGCCACGTCGCTCGCGGTTCTGTTTGCTCTGCGATAATCGCGGAGAACGCGAATGCCCGCCATGAACTGAATTCGGGTGAGGCCTTTCGCACGTTCCCAACTGCGCACCGCTATCACGCCAACCTCACCGGTTGATTTCGCGTGCGTGCCTCCGCAGGGCGTCAGATCAAAATCGGCAATCTCGATCACGCGCAGCTCCCCTTCGCGTGCCGGTTCCTTGCGCAACGGAAATGTCGCAGCTTCCGCGGATGTAACCTGCCGAATCCCAATCGGCCGACTCTCCCAAATGATTTGATTGGCAAGGTCGACTGCTCGTTCGATTCGCTCATCAGTTGGATCGTCGAGCGCGACATCGATCTCACATTCATGCTCGAGCATCCGAAAGCTCTTCGTCGGCGCGTCGAACAGCTTCACAAACGCCGCCGACAAAATGTGCTGACCCGTGTGCTGCTGCATGTGATCGAGCCGGCGCAGCCAATCAATTTTTCCGTGAATCGTGTCGCCAATCTCAGGAGTTGGCCCGTTAATGACATGCAGCACGCCGTCGTCTTCAGCGTCAATGCAATCCACCACCCGCGCGTCGCCGAGCGTCCCGGTATCGTTTGGCTGTCCGCCGCCGGTCGGATAGAACGCCGTGCGATCCAACATCACGGCGATTGCGCCGTCGTCCCGCTCGGTCAAGTCGATCACGCGCGCGTCGAACTCCAGCAGACGCGAATCGGTGTAATAAAGCCTTTCAGTTGCGCTCATCGAAGGTCGATGTTATCAAATGCCGAAGGAATTTTCAGACGGCGTCTATGAATACAACCAAACGGTTCTTTGATCGATTGGCTGCGATCGTCTTTACGTTCACAGCATTTGCCGCCGCACAGGAGCAGCCGCTCAAGATCAAATACTGGCTCGGGATGTCGCAGCCGAGCTCGCATCTGTTTGAAGTGACGATCGAAGTTGTTTTGCCCAATGATGAGAAAACAACTTCGCTGGATTTTCAGATGCCGAAGTGGTCGCCTGGTCGTTATGCAGTTTTCGACTTTGCGAAGAACGTGCAGGAAGTGAAGGCGCGTGAAGCGTGCCCCGCGGCTTTAGATTGCACTATGCCCGACTCTCAGATGACTCGCGTCGACGATCAGACATGGCGTGTCGATGTTCAGCGGAACAGGCCGGCCGGGATGTCTCTGATGTTCAGCTACAAAGTCTTCGGTAACGATCTCTCCGGCACATTCTCACAGCTCGATTCGCGTCACGCGAACTTCAACGGCGGCTGCGTGTTTATGTACGTCGTCAATCATAAGCAGGATCCGGTCGGCCTCTCGATCAAACCGCCGAATAGCTGGCGCGTCGTCAATGGCCGCACAGAGAAGAAAGATCAGACAGATTTTCAGTTCGCGAATTGGGACATTATGATCGACACCCCAACTGAAGTTTCGCCCGATTGGACTGACGACACTTTCAACGTCGACGGCAAAACTTATCACGTCGTCGTTCATTCGATGGGCAGCGACGGCGGCAAACGTCCGGCGCTCGTCCACGACATCGAAAAGATCGTGCGCGCCGAAACCGCGATGTGGGGCGCGCCGGAATTCGATTCGTATACATTCCTGCTTCACTTTGCTAACGATGGTCACTCAAGCGACGGCATGGAACATCTGACCTCGACGCAAATCATTCAACCCGGTGCGCTGGGTGACGCGGACACTTACGGGGAAACTCTCGATGCGGTCGCGCATGAGTTCTTTCACGTTTGGAACGTGAAGCGTCTTCGTCCGATCGGACTTGGTCCATGGGATTTCACGCGGCCGGCAAACACGCGCGGACTTTGGGTCGCCGAAGGGATCACGAATTATTACGGTCACCTAATGCAGCGACGCGCAGGTTTGTGGGACGACGCTAAATTATTCAGCGCGCTCAGCGATCAAATTAGCGAAATTGAGAATGCCCCCGGGAGTAAATTGATGAGCGCCGAGGAATCTTCGCTCGTCGCGCCGTTCATCGATGACGCCCCCCACGCCCAGCAGACCAATCTGGGGAACACTACGATTAGTTACTACCCGAAAGGCGAATCGATCGGCATCGTGCTCGATCTTTTGATTCGGGGAAAGACGCGCGGCAAAGCTTCGCTCGACGACGTGATGCGGCGGATGTACGAAGAGTTTTATTTGCAGGGTCCGAACGCGACTTACTATCTGCGCGGCCGTGGCTATGCGCCCGAGGATTTTGCCCACGTAGCATCTGAAGTTGCCGGCCAAGACTTGAGCGATTTCTTCAAACGATATGTGCACGGCGTCGAAACTCTTCCTTACGAAGAAGCGTTCGCTCAAGTCGGTTTGCGTTTCGTTTCTGAACCTCGTCTGCCGGTAGCCGTGGGCATCAGTGCCGATGAGAATGAAATTGCCGTTTTCAAAATCTCGCGCGTCCGGCCGGACTCGCCGGCGTCGCAAGCCGGTCTTGATGTTGGCGATGTTATTACTTCGTTTGGCGGAACCAAACTGTCGCCCGCGAATTTTGTAAAGACGCTCGGACGTTACAAACCGGGCGATCGGGTTGCGCTCAAGGTGCAGCGCGGGCAGCGCACGATTCCGATAACGATCACTCTCGCCGCGCCGCAGATTCTGAATTATCGAATTGAAGAAAATCCGAACGCCTCGGTGGAAATGAAGACCTTGAGAGCCGCATGGCTGAGCGGGAAATGAACTATCCACAGATTACGCAGATTACACAGATAAAACATTTAGCCGCGAAAAGGCACCAAAAGCACAAAATGAGATTGGCAGCTCCATGAACCCTCTGCCTATCCGACATCTCCTTTTTTGAGCCTTTTGTGCCTTCTTGTGGCTGTTTCTAATCTGTGTAATCTGCGTAATCTGTGGATTCTTTACTTCGCTAATCGTGACGCAATCACTTTCGCCGCAGTCGCGCCTGCTCCAACCGCACCCGCGATCGTCGGCGCCAGCGGATTCGCGCCATCGCCGATTGCGAAAACGTTCGCGACGCTCGTCTCTTGTTGTGAACCGACAATCACATAGCCAGCCTCATCCAACGCCAACTGGCCGCGAATGAAAGCTGTGTTGGGTTCCCAGCCGATTCTGACCAGGACGCCTTGCACCGCCATCTGAAACGGCTTGATAGCTTGCTTGCGTTCAACCTCGACAGCTTCGACGCTATCGTTTCCGATAATGCGAATCACGCGCGATTCAGGAAACACCGTGATGCAGTGATGCGTGTGAAGTTGTTGAGTGAATTCGGCGCGCGCGCTCATTTTCTTGCCGCGATGGACCAGCGTTACGGTTGGACAAACTTCAGCGAGCAGCAAAGCGTTCTCTGCGGCCGCATCGCCGCCGCCGATGACGCAAACGTCTTTGCCGGCAAACTGTTCGCGATCGCGAGTTGCCGATTCAATGATGCCACGCCCTGCGAATTCTTTTTCACCGGGGATACCGAGCCTTCGTCGACATAAACCGGTGGCGATGATCATCGCGATCGATTGCAGATCTTCTCCACTTTTCAGCACAACGCGTTTCGCTTTCAAGTCGACGCTTTCGATCTCAACGTTGGTCCAGAGATCGAAATCGCAATCTTTGGTGTGTTCAATGAAGCGTTCGCGCAGCTCTTCACCATTGTTTGCATGAAGACCGAGATAGTTGTCGATCGGGTTGTGTACGAGAGAGAGTTGACCACCGACTGCACCGCTTTGTTCGAGCACGAGCGTGTCGAGACCAAGCTCGTCACACCACCGCGCTGCGGAAAGACCGGCGGGACCGGCGCCTATGATTACGACATCGTTCATGCTTCTGATTTACTTTTGCAAGCGGTGTTAGAGTACCGGCTTTAGCCGGATTTTTCGATTAGAGTAAGAGCCCAACTGAAGTTGGTACTCTGACGCCTGTAATCCGGGGACCGCGCTATGCCTAATTCGGATCGGGCGGTTGATAAAGATTCGGAATCGCGGCTATTGCCGCATCCGAAAGTGGCTTCAATTTCAACTGTTCGATCAGGAAATGAATCCGATCGCGGCGCGCTTCGGCGTTGAGCGCGTGCTCAGCATCGTAGATTTTCAGTTGCTTAGGCTCGCTTACGATCGCCGCATACTGATGCGCGCGATCCGCATTGAGAAATTTTTCGCGCGATCCGTACTGAAGCAAAATCACCGCTGGTGCAGCGTGCGAAACGAACTTGCCTTGATCGAGGTAACTATATTTCGCGATGAAAGCATCGACTTTCTCAGGCCCCATCTTTTGACGGAACTCCTGAAAGTCCTTCGTATTTTGCGAAATCTCGTCGGATGTTGTTCCGGCCATCAGCACGAAGGCTTCAAAGCGACGATCAAGACCGCTCAACAGAGCGCCCACCGCGGCGTTGCAGCTGTGCCCGACGAAAGCTATTCGCTTAGGGTCGACATCCCTTCGGGCAACTAACAGATCGACTCCGCGCCGCATGTCGACTACTTGCTGAAGGAACTCGGTGGCATTCCGCTCGTCCAGCGGATCTTTGATTTGCACGTATCCCGGCCGCGACATGGGGTGGTCCGTCAAGAGCGAGACCACTCCGGTCTCCGCTAGCGCTACGGCTTCATCAAAAAACTCTCTCCGGTTGCGCATCGAAGAGTTCTGCCAGCACCAATGTCCCCAGATCACCGCGGCGAACGGCCCTCGGCCTTTCGGCACGACGAGATAGGCCGGCACGACCCCGCCCTTCGGACTGTCGTAAGTGATGTCATAGACTGTCGCAGTTGCGCGTCGCTGAATGCCGAACTGTTTGATGTTGAGTGG
>Ga0209471_1002676_pt1 | contig 10186 bp, 7 predicted proteins | sample GraSoiAngelo_128_FD_185885 | JGI IMG/M metagenome (GOLD analysis project Ga0209471, IMG submission 185885) | Grasslands soil microbial communities from the Angelo Coastal Reserve, California, USA - 14_0927_12_20cm (SPAdes) (version 2) | ecosystem: Environmental > Terrestrial > Soil > Grasslands ... | reverse complement strand
GCCGAACGCGTCGCAAAACCGGATGAACCGCGCCGCCTTCACCGACGCGTTGATGTCGATCGCGCCGGCCAGCACCTTCGGTTGATTGCCGACGATGCCCACGACGTGCCCGCCGAGCCGCCCAAGCCCGACGACGATGTTGGGAGCGAAGAATGGCTGAACCTCGAAGAACTCGCGCGAATCGAGCACCCGCGACACGACCTCGCGCATGTCATAGGGCTTGTTCGGCGACTCCGGGACGATGGTCTGCAGCTCGGCGTCCGCGCGCTCGAGGTCGTCCGTGGTAGGGACGAATGGCGGCCTTTCGTTGTTAGAAGAGGGAAGGTAGGACAGGAGCTTGCGAACCCCGTCGGCGCACTCCTGCTCCGTGCGAGGAAGGAAGTGCGCGACGCCCGACGTCGCGTTGTGCACCTGGCCGCCGCCGAGCTCGTCAAAGGAGACGGCTTCGCCGGTGACCACCTTGATCACCTCGGGACCGGTGATGAACATGTAGCCCTGGCCGGCGACGATGAAGATGAAGTCGGTGATCGCCGGTGAGTAAACCGCGCCACCGGTGCATGGCCCGGCGATCACGCTGACCTGGGGGATCACGCCCGAGGATCGGACGTTGCGGTAGAAGATGTCCGCGTAGCCCGCCAGCGCGACCACGCCTTCCTGGATGCGCGCTCCGCCCGAGTCGTTGATGCCGATGATGGGCACGCGGTTGCGCAGCGCGAGCTCCTGGACTTTGACGATCTTTTCGGCGGTGACCTCGCCGAGCGATCCGCCGAAGACCGTCGCGTCATACGCGTATACCGCGACCGGCCGGCGGTCGATCTCCCCGAAACCCGCGACCACTCCGTCGCCCGCGATCTTGCGGTCCTCCATGCCAAAGCCCTGCGCGCGATGGGTGGCAAAGACGTCGAGCTCGACGAACGAGCCGTCGTCGAGCAGCATCTCGATGCGGTCCCGAGCGGTGGCCTTGCCCGAGGCTCGGCGCTTGTTGGCGGCCGCCGTCTCCGCATGAAGCGCCTGGTAGCGACGCTTGCGGTACTGGTTGATCTTCTGCTCGGAGACGGTCGCCGCCTCGCGCTGCGGCGCCTCGACGCCTTCGAGGCTTGGCGTCGTCCGGCGAACCGGCGAGAGTGACCTTGGTTTTCGCGCCGCCATTGCGCATATATCGTAGGCGGCGTGCCTGAGGCCAACCTCGATCTGGATCGCGCTGTCACGCTGCGTCAGCTCCGGACGTTCAAGTCCGTCGCCGACCTGAAGAGCTTCAGCCTTGCCGCGCAGCGCTTGAAACTGAGCCAGCCGTCGGTCTCCTACCAGGTCAAGGAGCTGGAGGAGACCCTTGGCCTTCCCCTGCTTGACCGGCTCGGCAAGCGCATAGAGCTGACCGAGGCGGGGACACTTCTGTACGGCTACGCCCGGCGCATGCTGGACGTGCTGGACGAAGCCGCGGTCGCGATCGAGGAGATGCGCGGCATCCAGCGCGGGAAACTGAGAGTTGGTGCCAGCACGACCGTCGGGATCTACCTGCTGCCGGCGGCCCTCGGCGCCTTCAAGAAGCTGCACCCGGGACTGGTGATCTCGCTCGAGATCGGAACGCGTGCGCGCGTGCAGGAGCAGGTGCTGCGCAACGAGCTGGACCTGGCGGTCGTAGGTCCGGCGTCGAAGGACCCCGCGCTCAGCATCATTCCCTTCCTCAGCGATGAGCTGGTTGTCGTCGCTCCCGCGGGCCACCCGCTCGCCACAAAGCGCGGCCTGACACTGAAGGACCTCGCCGACCAGCCGTTCGTCATGCGTGAGGCGGCGTCGGGCAGCCGGTGGTCGCTGGAGAAGGCCGCGCGCAAGGCGGGCGCCAAGTTGATGGTCGCGATGGAGCTTGGCTCCAACGGCGCGATCAAGCACGCGGTCGAGTCCGGTCTCGGGCTGGCGGTGATCTCTCGCTATGCGTGCACGCTCGAGCTCTCGAGCGGGCGTCTTGTCGAGCTGGACGTGCGCGGGTTTCCTATCCGCCGCGACTGGCACATCGTCCACCTGCGCCGGCGCAAGCTGCCCACCTCCGTGAGCGCGTTCATCGAGTTCCTGAAGGACACGAGCTGGCTTTCCCGCAACGGATCGCGCGGCCGCGTCAGACCACCGACCGATTAATCGGCCTTAGGGGACTCCGATCTCCCCATCCGGCCGGCCGCTTCGCAGCGGGCCACCTTCCCCGGCTGGCGGGGAAGGGAACCGAAAATCACGCGCTGCCAGCACGCAGACCGCGAACAAGATCAACGCGCCGACCGTCCACAGGTTCGGAAACGGCAGCAGGCAGGGCTGGCGCAGCCAGCAGAGCAGTCCCACGGTAAGTCCGAGGAGCTGCGTCCATCGCGCGTTGCGAATCGCCATCACCAGCACCATCAGCACCAGCGGCATCAGCGGCACGTACTGGTAGGGGTTGAGCTCGCCGGGCAGCAGGCCACCCAGCGCAAGGGCCAGCGCAAGGCCATAGGCTGGATTCCATCCGCTGGCGCGCGAGGCGGCCACCGCCGCGACCACGGCGGCGGCGAGCGTCAAGACGGTGAGGACGGTGGCGAGCGCCGCGAGATGAATGGGCGACTGGAGGATGCTGATCCCACCACTCGGAGTGATGATCGGGTACGCGTCTCCGCCGATCGATCGGCCGAATAGCGTCGCGACCGAGGTCTGCGCGCAGTCCGGGTTGGGCGCCCTCAGCGATGGGATCAAAACGCCGGTCACGTAACCCCATGCGCCGGCCGCACCAAGGGGAATGCACGCGACGACCGTGATGAGGGCTCCGGCAATGCCCGCCGCGATGACAAACGGCCGCCACCTGCTTCTGGCTCCCAACACCATCAACGCGGGATAGAGCTTCAGCGACGCCGCCGCTGCAACCAGCACGCCTGACAAGGCGGGCCGCCGACGGAATGTGACCAGCCCGAGGCATGCAAACAGCAGGACGAAGCCGCCGATCTGGCCGGCGTTGACCTCGGCGTAGAGCGGCGGGCTGTAAAAGGCCACGGCCCAGAACACAGCCATCTCGAGCGACGTGCGCGTGACGTATCGCTGCACGATCCAGAGCCCGATCACGGCGGCCGCCGCGTCGGCGACCGTCCAGGCGGGCACCTGCATCCATCCGGGCAGGAGAGAGAAGGGCGCGGCCAGCATCGCCGCGGCCGGCGGACGGATGAGGCCGGTCACCGGAACCAGCCCGGTCTGGGCCAGGTGGCGCGCGGTGTCCGCGTAGATGGCGGCAGGGTCGTGCAGCCAGCGGTAGCCGGCCTGGATCACCGAGGTCGCGTCGGAGCGTTGGGGGGTCAGGACGTTGCCCATCACGTCGTGGACGAGCCACACCGCAGCGATCGCCCACCAGAGCAGGGGACGGACCAACACCCTGCGGAGCGGAACAAGCACGCAGGCATGGTAGGGTGCCCGCGATCGAACTCCTATGAAGTGGCTTGACTACAGACTTCAATGGGAGCGAACGCGCCGCGTCGTGCCGTATGTCCCCCAGGGAGCGCGGGTCCTCGACATCGCTTGCGCCGACGGTGCGCTGTTCCGGGTCCTCGACGGCCGCGTGAGCGCTGGCGTCGGGATCGACCTCGACCCAGTACCGGCCAGCACCGCGAAGTACCGGTACATCCGGGGTTCCTTTCCATCTGCGAGGTCGCCGCGCTCGCCGTCCTGGAGCACATTCCGGAGGTGGACCAGGCCGGGTTCGCCGCGGGCTGCGCGCGCGAGCTGCGCGGTGGGGGACATCTTGTGGTGACGGTGCCCTCGTCACGGGTCGACGACATGCTGCGAGTGATGAAAGCAATCCGTCTCGTCGACGGAATGCGCGATGACCAGCACTACGGCTTCGATCCGCGGAAGGCCGTCGACATGTTCGAGCGGGCAGGCCTGGTTCTCGAGAGGCATTCGAGGTTCGAGCTCGGGCTCAACCATCTGCTGGTGTTTCGGAAGCCATGACAGCGGCGCCAGTTGAGCCAAAGGCACCCTCTCCCCCCAGGGGAGCAATCGGTAAGCGCGCGCTTTCGCGCGTCCTGACCGCGCTTGGCGCGCAGGGATCTGGGGAGAGGGGCGTGGCCGGAACGACAACGTCGCGCCTCTCGGCGCTTGACAACCGCGTTTTTCGGAGCGTTCTGCTGGTCCTCGCCGGCGCGCCGATCGCGGCCGTCTACCTGTGGCAGGCGTTGATCCAGCCGCTCGCCTTCGGAGCCTACCTGGGCGACTTTCAAGAGAGCTACATGCGAGCCGCGAGGCGGCTGGCGCAGAGCAGAGATCCTTACGACCTCTGCCGGACCATGGGCTGCATGGAGCCGACGGGTCCGCAGTACGTGATGCCGCCACCCCTCGCGTGGCTGCTCCAGCCGCTGATCTCGGTCGACAGCCACGTGATCACCGTCGGCGCGATCCTCTTACTCAACGCATCGCTGTTCTTCTTCATCTTCTGTGCGCTGCGTGCGTTGAAAGTCGACGAATGGCAGCTGACGGTTCTGTTGATCCTCGTGGCGATCAGCTTTGAGCCGGTGATCGGCAACATCGACGAAGGACAGGTCAACCTGCTCCTTCTCGCGCTGTCCGGAATCTGGCTGTGGGGCTGGGTCGGCGCTCGATGGTGGGGCGGCCTTGCGATGGGCGCCGCGGTTGCGGTCAAGATGATCCAGGCCCCGGTGGGCCTCCTGATCCTGTGGGCAAGGCGTTGGTCGATGCTGGCAGCGGCGATCGTCGCCGGGCTCGGCCTGTGGCTGCTCGCGGCGCCGCAGTACCTCTCCGAGTACCTGTTCTCGGTCCTTCCGACCATCAGCGCCGGCACCGGCCTTTACGAGAATCACTCGCCCGGCGGGACGATCACGCGACTCTTGCAGCCGGACACGTTCCTTGGCATGACGCGGGGCAGCCCACCGGCGGCCCGCGTCATCACGGCGGTGATCGCGGTCGCGGCGGTGGCGATCACCTTCCTGGTGCTGCGCTCACCTGCCACCGCTCACGCCGGTCGGTCGCTGGAGGCCGCGGCGGTCGTGGCCGTGACGCCCATCGTCACCAGCTACTCCTGGGGCACCCACCTCGTGCTGCTTCTCCTGCCGATCCTCGTCCTGGTCGCCTGGGGCGTCCGCCGGCGCGACTGGACGGTGCTGGCGCTGGTGGCGGCGGGCTACCTGCTGCTGGGCCCGGGCCATAACCGGATGCAGGCGTTGTTGGTCAGCGGCTACTCCGACCTCTTCGTCTTGCGCCTCATGGCGGAGCTCGGAGTGATCGGCGTGCTCGCGATCTGGACGGCGAGCCTCCTGGCGCTCCGGCGCGAGCGCGCTATCGCTGTGGGAGAATCATCTTTTCGCCCGTCTGAGTAAGGGGGCAAGCGATGGCGCTCAACGCTGACGTGAGCTTCACCTGGCTGGGCCACGGCACATGGAAGGTCCGCAGCGCCAAGGGGAAGGAAGTCCTCATCGACCCCTGGGTCATGAACAACCCCGTCACCCCGGACAAGCTCAAGACGGTCGACAAGTGCGACCTGATGCTCATCACGCATGGTCACTTCGACCACATCCACGACGCGGTCGAGATCGCCCGGCGCACCAAGCCGACCATCGTTTGCAACCACGAGATAAGCGTCTGGCTCACCTCGAAAGGGCTCGACAACGAGAAGATCATCGGCGGCAACCAGGGCGGCACGATCGAGGCCGACGGCATCAAGGCCACGCTCGTCCACGCGGAGCACTCGTGCGGCATCACCGACAACGGCGGGATCGTGTACGGGGGCCAGGCTTGCGGCTTCGTCATCGAGTTCGAGAACGGCTTTACCGTCTACTTCGCCGGCGATACGGACGTGTTCGGCGACATGTCGGTGATCGCGGAGCTGGACAAGTTCGACGTCGCCTTCCTGCCCATCGGCGGCTTTTACACGATGGGACCTGAGAGGGCGGCCAAGGCCGCCTCCCTGCTGGGCGTCAAGACGGTCGTCCCCATGCACTTCGGCACGTTCCCGATCCTGGCGGGGCGCCCCGACCAGCTCCAGGAACTGGTCGGCAACACGGTCAAGGTGCTCGATATCAAGCCCGGAGACACCGTCTAAAAGGTCAAATTCGGCTCCGAGCGTCTAAGCTCGCCGCGATGCGAGACGTGATCGGCGCTCCGGCGGCATGGCTTGCACGCGCCATCCGCGACAAGAAAGTGTCCTCGGTCGAGGTGGTCCGGGCTCACCTGGAGCACATCCACACCGTCAACCCTCGGCTCAACGCGGTCGTCTTCGCGACCGCGGAAAGCGCCATGAAAGAGGCTCGGACGGCAGACCGCCACAACAAGCGCAAGAACGCGCTGGGGCCGCTGCACGGGGTCCCATTCACTGCCAAGGACATCTTCAACACGGCCGGGCTGCCCACCACAGCGGGCCTTCGGATGTTGCGAGCGAACGTCCCCGACCACGACGCCACGGCCGTCGCCAGGATGCGGCGAGCCGGAGCGATCCTGATCGGCAAGACGAACTGCCCTCCAGGCGGCGTCGGCACCGACAGCTGGAACCCGCTCCACGGCGGCACTCGCAATCCGTACGACGTCAACCGCTCGCCGGGCGGCAGCAGCAGCGGGGAGGCGGCGATCATCGCAGCCGGCGGCTCGCCGATCGGGATCGGGAGCGATTCGGGCGGAAGCATCCGGATCCCGGCTCACTACTGCGGCGTGGCTGCGCTCAAGCCCACCGCCGGCCTTATCCCGGTCACCGGCGGCTACGGCCTGCCCGGCGGGCTCAGCGACCCCCGGAGCCAGGTCGGTCCCATGGCCCGTTATGTCAGTGACCTGGCGCTGGCGCTGCCGGTGCTGATCGGTCCCGACGGATTCGATTCCGGCGTCGTACCGGTTCCACTCCCCAAGCGCACGCCGAAGCTACCCGGGCTGAAGGTGGCGTGGTACACCGACGACGGCATCATGAAGCCCACTCCAGCGACCGCCGCCGCCATTCGCGCCGCGGCCAAAGCCCTCGGCGCCGAGGGCTGCGTCATGACCGAGGAGCGCCCGCCGGGCCTGAACGAGGCCCATCTCGTCACCCTCGGCTACTGGGGTAGGAAACACATGAGCCACGACCGGCTCTACAGGCGGTGGGATGACTTCCGCCGGCTGCTGCTCGACTTCATGACGCGTTTCGACCTCGTCCTGAGCCCTGTCGCCCCCAACATTGCGCCGCTCTATCGAGCCAAGGCGCTGCACGACCACCAGTACACCTACACGATCCCCTACAGCCTCACCGGCAACCCCTGCGTCGTTGTGCGAGCCGGCACCTCGCCGGAGAACATGCCGATCGGGGTCCAGGTCGTGGCGCGCAACTGGAACGACCTCGTCGCGCTGCGAGCGGCCCGTGCCGTCGAACGTGCCCTGGGAGGTTGGCGCCCTGCTAGCGTGATCGGGTGAAGTTCCGCTATTCACGGTGGGACGGAACCCAAAAGTTCGACGACCTCGATGCGGGCGACGTCCTCGACGCGCTGTCCGACGACCTGATGAACTACGGCGACCTGAACGCCGCCCTGCAGCGATTCCTCCGCTGGGGCTCGCCGAACATGCCAGGGCTCGAGCAGCTCTTGAAGCAGCTGCGTGAATCGCGAGAGCGCGAGCTGGGTCGTTACAACCTCGACTCAACAGTTGAGGAGCTGCGCCAGAAGGTCCAGGACGTCATAGACACCGAGCGCGGCGGCATCGAGCGCCGCCTCAGCGAAGCGACTCCCGAGGCGCGCAAGCTGCTCGACCGGATCGCGCGCCAGCGGCAGGACCAGCTCGACCGGTTGCCCGAAGACCTGGGCGGACGGGTCAAGGGCCTGCGCAACTATGAATTCGTCGACGACGCCGCGCGGCAGAAATTCGAAGAGCTGATGCAGCAGCTGCAGAAGCAGGTCCTGGACCAGATGTTCCAGGGCATCAAAGGATCGCTGGAGCAGATGCAGGGCCAGGACCTCTCGCGAGTGCGCGACATGGTGCGCGAGCTGAACAAGATGCTCGAGCAGCGGATGGAGGGCCGCACGCCCGACTTCAACGGCTTCATGCAGCGATTCGGCGACATGTTCCCGCCGGGGATCAACAGCCTCGACGAGCTGCTCGAGCACCTGCAGCGGCAGATGGCGCAGATGCAGTCGCTGCTCCAGAGCCTCAGTCCCGAAGCCCGCGAGGAGCTGCGCCAGATGATGGACGCACTGCTGCAGGACGACTCCCTGCGTCTCGAGCTCGCGCGCCTGTCCGGATTCATGCAGGCGATGATGCCGCCGTCGGAGCTGACCGAGCGCTACCCGTTCTTCGGCGAAGATCCGCTGTCGATGGGCGAGGCGATGTCGCTGATGGAGCGCCTGCAGCGAATGGACCGCCTCGAGTCACAGCTCGAGCGCGGCAGCTTCCGGCCGGATGACGTCGACCGCTCGCTCGCCCAGGAGCTCCTCGGACCTGAGGCGCGCCAGGCGCTCGACCAGCTACGCAAGGTGACCGAGGTGTTGGAGAAGGCCGGCTATGTCGAGCGCAAGGGCCGCCGCCTCGAGCTGACCCCGCGCGGCATGCGCCGGATCGGGCAATCGGCGCTGCGCGACATCTTCGACCAGCTCAAGAAAACCAGGATGGGCCAGCACCAGCTGTGGCGCGGCGGTGCCGGCATCGACGCCTCAGACGAGCTGAAGGAATACGAGTATGGCGACCCGTTCCTGCTCGAGATGAAGGAGACGCTCTTCAACTCGATCGTTCGAGAGGGTCCGAAGGTGCCGGTGAAGATGGCGCCGCAAGACTTCGTCGTCCACCGCACTGAGCACATGTCCCAGGCTTCGACCGTGCTGATGATCGACATGAGCCGCTCGATGTTCCTCCGCGGCTGCTTCCTCGCCGCCAAGAAGGTGGCGATCGCGCTCGACTCGCTGATCCGCAGCCAGTACCCGCGCGACTCTCTGTACGTGGTCGGTTTCTCCAATTACGCAGTCGAGCTGAAACCGCACACGCTGCCGCAGCTGGCCCTCAACGATTACGTGTACGGGACCAACATGCAGCACGGTTTCCAGCTCGCGCGGTCGCTGCTCGCGAAGCACCGCGGCAACCGGCAGGTGATCATGATCACGGACGGCGAGCCGACGGCTCATCTCGAAGAGAATGGACGCGCATCTTTCGCCTATCCGCCGACCTACAAGACGATCCAGCAGACGCTGAATGAGGTGAAGCGGTGCACGCGCGATCGGATCGTGATCAACACCTTCATGCTCGAGCGCGGGCCTTACCTGACCGAGTTCATAAACCAGATGACGCGCATCAACAAGGGTCGTGCGTTCTTTGTCTCGCCGGACCGGCTCGGGGAGTACATCCTGGTGGACTACGTCAGCGGCAAGCAGCGCCGGCGCGCCAGCAGTCGCCGCGCCCGCATCGCGTAGCCTGAAAACGTGGCTGAAACGACAAAGGTCGCCGTCGGGCGCCGCAACCTGAGCCCGGCCGCGCTTTACGAGCACGCGATCCGGCGCCAAGAAGCGGCCATCGTCTCGACGGGCGCTCTGACCGCCGAAACGGGCAAGCACACCGGCCGGTCCCCGAAGGACAAGTTCTTTGTCAAGGAACCGACCAGCCAGGACGCGATCTGGTGGCATCCGGGCAACCAGCCGATAGCGGCAGACAAGTTCGAGGCCCTGCATCGGCGGATGCAGGAGTTCATCGACACGCACGAGGTTTACACGCAGGACGTCTTTGCCTGCGCGGACCCGCGTTTTCGGCTGAGGGTTCGGGTCATCACCGAGCTGGCCTGGCACAGTCTGTTCGCACGCAACCTTTTCATCCGCCCGAATGCGGACGAGCTGATGAACTTCGAGCCTGACTTCACGGTCATCGCGCTGCCCTCGATGCACGCCGACCCTGCTCGCGACGGTACGCACAGCGAGACTTTCATCCTGGTCAACCTCGGCCGCCGGATGGTGCTGATCGGCGGCACCGGCTACGCGGGCGAGATCAAGAAATCGATCTTCACCGCCTTGAACTACCTGCTCCCTGCACAGAACGTGTTTCCGATGCACTGTTCCGCCAACACCAACGAGGACGGATCCGATGTGGCGCTCTTCTTCGGGCTCAGCGGCACGGGAAAGACAACCCTGTCGGCCGAGCCGTCGCGGCGCCTGATCGGAGACGACGAGCACGGATGGAGCGACCGCGGCGTCTTCAACTTCGAAGGCGGCTGCTACGCCAAGACGATTCGCATCCACAGGGA
>Ga0209471_1002675_pt1 | contig 10192 bp, 7 predicted proteins | sample GraSoiAngelo_128_FD_185885 | JGI IMG/M metagenome (GOLD analysis project Ga0209471, IMG submission 185885) | Grasslands soil microbial communities from the Angelo Coastal Reserve, California, USA - 14_0927_12_20cm (SPAdes) (version 2) | ecosystem: Environmental > Terrestrial > Soil > Grasslands ... | reverse complement strand
GCCGGGGGAAGCGGTGATACTGTGCGTCGCCAGGTTGGTCGAGAAGAAGGGTTTGGACGACCTGCTTGCGGCGGTCGATATCCTGCGGCTCCGGGGGCGCCGACTGAGGTTGGAGATCATTGGCACGGGGCCGCTGCGGGAGAGGCTCGAGGCCCAGGCGACGCATCTCGGTCTGGACGATCGAGTGAGGCTGCTGGGCGCTCAGCCGTACGAGGCGGTCTGTCTCGCTTACCGGCGAGCCTCCGTGTTTGCGCTCCCCTGCCGGGTCGCTGCGGATGGTGATCGCGACGGGATCCCCAATGTGCTCCTGGAGGCGGTGGCCAGCGGCGTGCCCGTCGTCTCCACCCCGGTGTCAGGGGTTCCCGAGCTGATCGAGTGCGACCGGAGCGGCTTGCTCGTGGAGCCGAACAATCCCGCGATGCTGGCGGACGCGCTCGACAGGATTCTGGAAAGCCCGGAGCTGCGGGCGCGCCTGACCGAAACCGCCCGCGCCAAGCTCGACCCGCATTTCTCACTGGACCACTGTTCTGCCCGATTGCTGGCGCTGTTTCAAGCGGTGCATGCCTATGAGGCCGCGGGTTGATGCGGATCGCGTACGTCTGCGCCGACGCCGGCGTCCCGATCTTCGGACGCAAGGGCTGCTCAGTCCACGTGCAGGAGATGCTCCGGGCCTTCCAAAGGCGGGGCGCCGGCGTGGACGTGTTTGCCGCGCGCGTGGACGAGACGCCGTCGTCCGGACTCGAGTCGCTGCAGGTTCACCACCTGACACCCGTAGGCGACGGCGATCCGTCCAGCCACACAGCCGCGATCGCTGCGCTGAACGACGAGCTCGCCGCGCAGCTCGATCGTGCCGGGCCGTATGACCTCGTGTACGAGCGCTACTCGCTCTGGAGCGTCGCGGCGATGGAGCACGCGGCCGCCGCCGGTATCCCGGGGCTGCTTGAGGTGAACGCCCCGCTGATCGAGGAGCAAGCCACGTACCGCGGGCTGCGCGACGCGGGCGGGGCCGACCGCGTGGCCGCGCGCGTGTTCCGGGCCGCCAGCGTGCTGCTCGCCGTGTCCACGGAGGTCGCCGCCTGGCTCGAGCGCCGCGGGGCCGCGCTGGATCGCGTGCACGTCATCCCCAACGGCGTGGACGCGGAGCGGTTCCGGCCGGATGTGCGGCCGGCCGCCCCGGGAACGCTCGGAAGCTTTACCGTGGGTTTCGTCGGCTCGATGAAGCCGTGGCATGGACTAGACGTCCTGGTCGAGGCGTTCGCGCGCCTGCACGGGCACGCCCCCGAGGCCCGGTTGCTGCTCGTGGGCGACGGGCCGGCGCGGGCCGCCGCGTGCGCCGACCTATCGGTCCGTGGGCTGGCCGGCGTCGTGCACTGCACCGAGGCGGTGCCCCCGCTCGAGGTGCCAGGGCTCCTGACCTCGGTCGACGCTGCGGTTGCCCCCTACGCCCGCGCGAACGGCTTCTATTTCTCGCCGCTCAAGGTGTACGAGTACATGGCGGCGGGTCGAGCGGTAGTGGCCAGCCGTGTGGGGCAGCTGGAGACCGTGATTCAGCATGATGTCAACGGGTTGCTGTGCCCGCCGGGGGATGCCGCGGCCTTGGCCGCGGCGCTCGAGCGGCTGCGGTCCGAGCCGGCGCTGCGCGCGCGCCTGGGGCGAGCCGCGCGGGCGACGGTGCTCGGCAGCCACACGTGGGACGCGGTCGCGGCCCGCGTGCTGGAGCTCGCCGCCGCGGTGGAGGTCTAGGTGGGACAGCCCCTGACGCTGCGCGCGGCGCTGCCCGGCCTGGGGCGGCTGGTGCGGCGGCTCTGGCCGTACGTGCGGCGCGAGCGGCCGCTGATCGTCGTGTCCCTGCTGGCGCTGTATGCCGAGATCGGCCTGCGCCTGCTCGAGCCGTGGCCGCTGAAGGTCGTCCTGGACTACGTCGTGGGCGCCGGCCACCACGGTCGCTGGGTGGACCGTGTCTTGGCCGCCCTCGACCCGGGGACGCTGCTCGCGCTGGCGGCGGTGGCGGTGGTCGCGTTCGCGGGCCTGCGGGCTTTGGCCGCCTACTACAACACCGTCGGCCTCGCGCTCGCCGGCAACCGGGTGCTGACCGCCGTGCGCAACGAGCTGTACGCCCAGCTGCAGCGCCTCTCCCTCTCGTTTCACACTCGGGCCCGCACCGGCGATCTCATCGTGCGCGTGACGGGGGACGTGGGGTTCCTGCAGGACGTGGTGGTCACGGCGTTCCTGCCGCTGCTCGCGAGCGGGCTCACCTTCGTCGGCATGGCGGCGGTGATGCTCTGGCTCAACGCACCGTTGGCGCTGTTGGCGTTCGCGACGGGGCCGCTGTTCCTGCTGAGCACGGTGCGCCTCAGCCGGCGGATCCGCGACAACGCGCGGCGGCAGCGCCAGCAGCAAGGGGCGATGGCCGCGACGGCGGCCGAGTCGATCGGGGCGGTGAAGGTGGTCCACGCATTGTCGTTGGAGGGGACGTTCGCGCAGGCCTTCACCAAGCAGAGCCGCAAGAATCTCGCGACGGGCGCGGCGGCCACGCGGCTGGAGGCCGCACTCGAGCGCACGGTAGACCTGCTCATCGCCGTCGCCACGGCGCTGGTGCTCTGGAGCGGCGCGCGCTTGGTGCTGCGCGGCGCGATGACGCTGGGCGACCTGGTCATCTTCCTCGCCTACTTGCGCACCGCCTTTCGGCCGGCGAAGGACTTCGCCAAGTACACCGGCCGGCTCGCCAAAGCGTCGGCGGCGGGCGAGCGCGTGGTCGATCTGCTGGACCGCACGCCCGACGTGCGAGATCTGCCGGGCGCCGTGCCGGCCCCCCCCCTGCGCGGGCACGTGCGGTTTGAGGGCGTGGGCTTCGCCTACGACCCGGGCCACGCCGCGCTCGAGGGGATCGATTGCGCGGTCGAACCCGGCCAGCACGTCGCCCTGGTGGGCCCTTCGGGGAGCGGGAAGTCCACGCTTGCCAGCTTGATCCTGCGGCTGTATGACCCGACCGCGGGGCGGGTGCTGATCGACGGACGCGACCTTCGCGCGTACACGCTGGCGTCGCTGCGCATGCAGATCAGCGTGGTGTTGCAGGACAGCATCCTGTTCGTGGGGACGATCCGCGACAATATCGGTCAGGGCGCGCCGGGCGCGTCGCCCGAAGCGATCGAGGCGGCCGCCCGGCTCGCCAACGCCCACGGGTTCATCATGGCGCAGCCGCAGGGCTACGACACCGTCGTGGGAGAGCGCGGCGTGACCCTGTCCAACGGCCAGCGCCAGCGGATCGCCGTTGCCCGCGCGGCGATTCGGCAGGCACCGCTCCTGATCCTGGACGAGCCTACCACGGGCTTGGACGGCGAAAACGAACGGGCCGTCATCGAAGCGCTGGAGCGGTTGACGGAGGGGCGGACCACGTTCCTCATCACCCACGACCTGCAGCTTGCCGCTCGGGCGCACCTGATCCTCTACCTCGAGGCCGGTCGCGTGCGGGAGTGCGGCACGCACGCCGAACTGGTGCGAGCGGAGGGGCCGTACGCCAACCTGTACCGCCTCCGGCTGACCGGTGCGGGCCCCGAGCGCTACGACGCTGTCAACGCCTGATGCGGCTCCCGCGCGGGACGGGGGAGAGGGGGGGGACACTCGCGGTCGCGATGTTGTTGGCGTTCGCCCTGCCGCGAACCGCCGCGGCCCAAGTCGGCACGACCACGGACATCATCACCGGGACGGTGACGGGGCCCGACAGCCAGCCCCTCGCCGGGGCGCTCGTGCAGGCGACGTCCCTGGAGACCCAGGTGTCGCGCCAGCGGACTACCGACGCGCGCGGCCGGTTCACCATCGTCTTTCCCGAGGGCGGTGGGCAGTACCAGCTCACCGTACGCTACATCGGCATGGCACCGGCACGGGTGACCGTCGCACGCCAGGCGGACGAGGACCGCCTCGTCGCGAACGTCCGGATGGACCTGACCATCGTCGCTCTGGAACCGGTCGCGGTACAAGCGGCGGCCCCGCTGCGCGGGCTCGAGCGGCTGGGGCCGGGCGCAACCGGACGCGACCTCAGGTCCGAGGCGATGAGCCGCCTCCCGATCGCGGCATCGGACTTGAGCGTGCTCGCGACGCTCGCTCCCGGCGTAGTGGGTATCGCCGAGACCGACAGCACGCGTCCGGCCTTTTCGGTGGCGGGACAGCGCCCCACCGCCAACCGTATCACGCTGGACGGCCTTTCGTTCGGTGGGGTGATGGTGCCGCAGGACGCCATCCGCTCGACGCGCGTCGTCACGAACACGTACGATGTGGCGCGCGGCCAGTTCTCGGGCGCGCTCGTCGCCTCGACCACGCGCAGCGGCACCAACGTCCCGCAGGGGGCCTTCACCTACAACGGGCGCGACCGCGCGCTCGCCTGGGGCGGCGTGACGGCATCGCCGTTCAGCCAGGGGTACACCCAGAACCAGATTGGCGGAGGGATGGGCGGCCCCGTCGTCCGCGATCGGCTCTTCGTGTTCGGCGCACTGCAGGGGCGCTGGAAGGACCAGGCCCTGCCGTCGCTCGCCACCGCGGATGCAGCGACCCTCGAACGGCTCGGCGTGAGCCCCGACTCCGCTGCGCGCTTCCTCGCGCTGGAGGGAGCGAGCGGCGTCCCCGTGACTGTGCCCAATGCGCTGGGCGACCACGGCACCAACAACACGGCCGCCCTGCTCCGGATGGATTGGAACCTGGCGGAGGCGCACACGCTGATGTTGCGGTTGGACGGACGGTGGACTTCTGACGATCCCGCGCGCGTCAGGTCCCTGGCTCTCCCGTCCACAGGCGGGAGGCGCTCGGAGCGGGCCGGCGGTGTGATGGCGTCGTGGACGTCCCACTTCGGCCAACTCATCAACGAGGTGCGTGGCTACGTCTCGGCCGAGCACGCCGACGCGGGGGGATTCCTCGCGCTCCCGGAGGCGCGGGTGCACGTCACGTCGGACCTGCCGGACAGCATCCGGGGCATCGCGACGCTCACGTTCGGGGGCAACCACGCCTTTCCGCAACACACGGACAACACCACGGCCGAGGTCCGCGAGGAGGTCTCCTGGCTCTCGCAAGACGCAACGCACCGCATCAAGCTCGGCGGCTATCTCAACTCGGTGCGGCTGCGCGCGAACCAGACGCCTGTCCAGCTTGGCACCTTCGTGTTCCACTCGCTCGACGCGTTCGCGGCGGGACAACCGTCGTCGTTCAGCCGAACCCTCGCGCCGCTCTACCGAGCGGGGACCTCGTTGAACGAGGCGCTCTACCTGGGCGACACGTGGAGGGCGGGCGACCGGCTGCAGCTCACCTACGGCGCCCGCCTCGAGGCGACGGAGTTCCGCGGCACGCCACCCTACAACCGCACCCTCGATTCGCTGTTCGGCGTCCGCACCGACCGCATCCCGGGTGAGGTGCACGCTGCGCCGCGAATCGGCTTCACGTGGACGTACGCCGCCGAATCCGGGGGAGGGGCACGGGCGTTGCCACGGGGCATCCTGCGCGGCGGCGTGGGGGATTTCCGCAGCCTGCCGCCCACGGCGCTGTACTCGGCAGCGCTGGGCGCGCCCGGGCTCGCGAGCGCCGAGACCCAGCTCGACTGTATCGGCACAGCCGTGCCGACACCCAATTGGGCGCAGTACGCGCAAGACCCGACGACCATCCCCACGCAGTGCGTGGACACGGCGAGCGCCGTGACGATCAGCCCGCGCCCCAACGCCACGGTGTTCGATCCGGGCTACGCCGCGCCACGCGCCTGGCGTGCCTCCCTCGGCCTGCAGCAGCAGTTACCGGGGGCCTACACGCTCACCGTGGACGCGAGCTACGCCCGGGGCGTGCAGCAGTACGGGTTCCGCGATCTCAACCTGGTGACGACGACGCGGTTCACGCTCCCTGACGAAGGGGGTCGCCCGGTCTACGTGCCTGCGGATTCGATCGTCCCAACGACGGGTGCGCTCACCTCGCTGGACTCCCGCGTGCATCCGCAGTTCGGCCAGGTGATCGCCATCGGCTCGGACCTCCGGTCGGATACCAGACAGCTCGCGGTCAACGTGAGCCGCCTGCCGCCGCGCGGTGCGGCCTTGCAGCTGTCGTACACCTTCACCCGGGCGCGCGACCAGTCGTCGTTTTCCTGCTGCGCCGTCAGCCAGGGATTCGCGGCGCCGACCACCGCCGGTGATCCCAACGGGCGCGAGTGGGCGACGAGCGCCTTCGAGCGGCGGCACTCGCTCCTCGCCACTGTTACGTATCCTGTGAATGCGGCGCTCGAGGTGACGGCCCTCGGCCGGCTCACCTCGGGGATTCCGTTCACACCGCTCGTCGGCTCCGACATCAACGGGGACGGCGCGCGCAACGATCGGGCGTTCGTCTTCGACCCGGCGACGGCGCCCGACCCCTCCGTCGCGACCGCGATGAGCGCGCTGCTCGCGACGGCACCGCTGGCCGTGCGTGACTGCCTGCGGCGCCAGCTCGGACACGTGGCCGGCCGCAATTCCTGCACGGGACCCTGGCAGCCCGCGCTCGACTTCCAGATCAACTGGCGCCCCGCGTACTTCGGACCCGCGCGGCGTCTCACGGTGTCCGTGCTCACGGTCAACTTGCTCGGCGGGCTCGACCAGTGGTTGCACGGTGCGGCCAACCTGCACGGCTGGGGGTTCGCTGCGGCACCGGATCCCGTCCTGCTCTACGTCCGCGGCTTCGATCCGGTCGCCCAGCGGTTTAGCTACGGCGTGAACGGGCGGTTCGGGGCGACAGCCGGTGCGAACGGCGGGGTGACCGTGCCGTTCCAGATCGCCATTCAGGTCCATCTTATCGTGGGCGCGATTCCCCCGAGCCGCCGCGTCCGCGCCCTGCTCGGCGAGCCCGGAGCCCCCGGGGCGGGCGGGGGGGGCGGGGGGGGCGGGGGCGTGCCAACGGATTTCGCCGGGCGACTTGCGCAGATCCTCCCCAACCCGATCCCCGCAATCCTCGGCTACCGAGACTCGCTCCGACTGACAGCCGGCCAGGTCACGTGGCTACAGGCGGTCTCGGACTCGCTCGACGCCGCGATCCGGGTCGTGTCCGATTCGCTCCAGGCGGAGAGCCGGCGGGCCGGCGGGCGTGCCGATCCCACCGCGTTGTACGACCGGCTGCGCCTCAAGCTGGCCGAGGGGCGGCGGCTCATTCGCCACGCGCTGGAAGCGGCGCAGAGAACACTCACGCCGCACCAGTGGGCCGGGCTTCCGGACGCGGTCAAGACACCCGCGCCTCGGTAACAGCTACCCATGACCACCTTCTGGCTGAGCGCAGGCGCTGCGGCCGCCGTCATTCTGGCGGTACTTGGCGTTCTACAATACGCTCGCTCCCGCGCCAACCTCCTGGTATCGGTGCGGCAATACGAGTTCGAGTTACCCGCGACCGCGCAGCAGGCATTCGCGACACTCGCCGAGCGCATTTCACCCTGGAGTGATGAGCCACTGGTTGGAATCGACGACGACGTGGCACGGGGCGTGGAAGCCGTCCTCAAGGTCTTTGGTATACGTGTCGGGCCGAGGCTCGGAATCTTCTGGAAGATCATGCTCAGGAATCGCGGTCGGGTGCCCGCCGAGGCGGTTGAGTTGCACGTGCCTGAGGCCGTCCAAATTGAGGTGCGGCGCGCCAGCATGGGTGACGGCATCGCGGAGGAGTGGGTGGTCCTCCGGGATCGGGCGGTCATAGGGAAGGTGCGACCGCGTGAATCCGTGAGAGTGCTCGCCTGGGGTTCCCGCGTCTCGGAAGAACCGTCAGTCACTCAATCCAAGGGCAGGGCAGCGGTCCGGGTGCTCAAGATGGTGAGGTCGAGGTGGGTGCGGTTAGCACAGGTTCAACTAGCCCTCCTGGTCGTCATCCTCCTCTACGTCGTGATTCGGCTCACCTGGCTGCACTAGCCGTGCCGGCCGAGGACAATTGCCTGCCGATACTCACGCGGATTCGCTAACTTCAGGCGGAAGCAATTCCTAGGTCCGTAGCTCAATTGGTAGAGCACCGGTCTCCAAAACCGGGGGTTGCAGGTTCGATTCCTGCCGGGCCTGTTTTTCAATCTGTTGTCCCGCCGCGCGTTGCCGAGCGGCACGCGCCGCCCGTGTTATCCGGATCAGTAGACTGCACCCTGGATTGCACCCTGGCGGAGCATTCTGGCGCCCGAGCGCCAGCGCCACGCGATCGAAGTAGCGGCCGACATCCGTGTAGTCGGCGTGGAAGCGTGCGTACCACACCGTCATGGCTCCCGATGTGGTCCACGCATTCTCGATATGCGATCCAGGAGCTGCCTGGCGTGTCGTCCGGGTTCTGGATCAGCTCGTCGGCGGGCGGCGCCTTACATAACTGGAGGGTTGCCGGCAGGCGTAAAGGAGACTAAGTCCTCGGCCTCAGCCCCGCAGCCTCTGCACTTTTCGCCTCGGAGGCGAACATGTCAACGGATACGACCGTCGTGTTGGTCCACGGCGCGCGCCTTGTGCGCCGCACGCTTCCCATTCTCGTCGGCCTCCTTACGCTCGCCGCCCCGCTTGTCGGTCAGGCGAGACATGGCCACTTCTATCACATCAACTATTATCAGGTCCGGCCCGGCCAGGAGAAGGCATACGATTCGGCGCTCGTCGATGTGGTGACCCCAGTGTTCGACGAGTTGGTGAAGCGTAAGGCAGTCGTGTCATATTTGTTGCTCACCAAGATTGCCGGCTCCGGGGAGAACACGCATGTCGTCATCGTGGAGGTGACAACGCCGTCTGCGGAGGGCACCTTCCAAAGGGAACTTGATGCAGCCTCGCAGGCTCTGTTCCACAAGTCTTGGAGCGACGCGACCGTGCGCTTCCCAGAGCTGCGTGGATTCATGCACGCCGAGCTGTACACGCCCGTTGGCCAACGGCCCTAACGCTGCTATAACGCGGGGCGATGGCATAGTGGGACCTGTGCACCCTGAAGTGCACCCTGGGAAGCCAAAAAGAGTATGTCTAGGCTAGAGGTCACCCGTAGGCCAGAGGTACTTGCTTGGTTTGACAAGAGCGAGGTGGTTCGCCGGCTGCCGCCCGATTTCAAGTTGGAAGCCGACCATGCCCACGTAACCTTTGACGTTGACGTGGACGTCACCGGCAAGGTCACCGACGTCAGGCCGGTCATTCGGCAGCCACGGTTCGTGCTCAGGAAACTCGTTCTGCTTCTGCCCGACGCGGAAGGGAGCACGCGCCATGTGTCGGTAACCCCCGGCCCTGTCCCTCCGTCGCTTCAATCCGCCGTGGTGGCCGCGGCGTACGGTATCCGATTTCGACCCGCGCAGCATAACGGTCGCCCGGTCCCGTTCCGGGGCCTACGGCTGGGCGCCGTCTTTCCTCGCGGCGACCTGATGCGGGAAGCGGTACCCTAAGATCACGAAGAAGTGGCCCGCCAAGAGTGGGTAGTCGGTCCTCGCAGCCGAACTACGCTCGCTGCTACCGTGCGTTTTCCTCAGCCCGAGTCCGCGTGGCGCCTCCCACGGTTCCCCACTCGGCGGCGTCATCGATGGAGTAGGAGTAGCTGAGGCGTTCGGGCGCCGGCCGAGAGTGCGTGCGGCCGTTGCCCCGGCGACCAGAGCGCCCGCGACCGCGATGAAGAGCCCGGGCCCCAAACGCGGCACGAGCATCGGATTCGCATGCAGGTCGCGATACGTGATGAGGAGTTGCACCATCAGCCAGACGCTGAATACGGCGAGCGCGCCGCCGACCAGCGCAACGACCCATCGGACCCCCGGGGCGGGCCGCACCCAGCCCCGGACGCCCGCCACGAGGCAGACCGCTCCGCCCGCCGCGAGGACTCGACCGTTCAACCCGATCACCCCGCGCAGCGGGTGCAGCCCGGCGTACAGCGTCAGCCAGGGCAGGAACGCGCCGATCGCCATCAAGACCCCGCCCGCGACGGCGGCCGAAGCGACACGGCGTTCTTGAGCGGTGGGCATGGACAGAAGGCTCCTTAGGGAGTCGTCACGCCCGGGCGCACATCAAAGAATAGATAGACGTTCGTCAGGATCTCCGGCGTGATCTTCGCGCCGGTCGGATCGGCGGCCTGGAGAGCCCTCACCGCGGCGAGACTCTTGCCCGCGACGACCTGGTCCCACGTCGCGGGATCCTTAACGCCGATCACGTGGAGCTCCCACCAGTTGCCCTCGACCTGATCGACGATGTGACTGTGGGCCGGGAGCGGGGCGTTTTCCGTGCCTGCGCCG
>Ga0209471_1002672_pt1 | contig 10195 bp, 9 predicted proteins | sample GraSoiAngelo_128_FD_185885 | JGI IMG/M metagenome (GOLD analysis project Ga0209471, IMG submission 185885) | Grasslands soil microbial communities from the Angelo Coastal Reserve, California, USA - 14_0927_12_20cm (SPAdes) (version 2) | ecosystem: Environmental > Terrestrial > Soil > Grasslands ... | reverse complement strand
GAAGTTGCATGCGTGATCGGGAAAAAGGGCCGCGACATCCCTCTAGAGCAGGCGGAGTCTTGCATCGCCGGCTACACGATTATGAACGACTGGAGCGCAAGAGACATCCAAGCAAAGGAGATGAAAGTTGGACTTGGTCCTGCCAAAGCTAAGGATTTTGCGACTTCGATAGGACCATGGCTTGTAACACCTGACGAACTGGAGGATACGAAGACGGGACGAGGAACCTACAAGCTGGAGATGACCGCCCGGGTGAATGGCAAGCAAGTATCCAAGGGAAACATGGCATCCATGCACTGGACGTTTCCACAAATGATCGTGCATGCCTCCCAGAGTGTTGAGTTGCGGGTTGGGGACGTGTTTGGATCTGGAACTGTCGGAACCGGTTCCTTAGTCGAGCAGCAGTCCAAGAGGACGAAATGGTTGAAGCCTGGAGATAATGTGGAACTTGCGATAGAGCGACTTGGAACTCTTCGGAATAGAGTTATAGAGGCAAAGGCGAAGAAGGCGAAAGAAGAAGGTAACTAGATGCCCAGCTACTACCACTTGGGGAAAATTCCGCCGAAGAGGCACACTCAGTTCAAGAAGCCTGATGGCTCCTTCTATCCTGAAGAAATCTTCGGCACGGAAGCATTCTCCGGGGTATACTCCACCCTATACCACAACAACCTTCCGACCCGAGTCTCGCATATCAAGAAGCTCAAGGATCTTTCTGTTGCTGAATGGGAGACTGATGTGCACCGGCACCATCACTTACGGACAAAGGGAGTCGAAGCAGGCGGCGACGCTATAGCTTCGCGGCAGCCATTGTTCTATAACGAGGACGTTTTCATCTCTGTCTCCCGTCCCACGCATAATATGGATTACTTCTTCCGCAATGCACAAGGCGACGAACTCTACTTTGTCCATGAAGGGACCGGGACACTGGAGTCAGTGTTCGGAATCCTACCCTTTCACCAAGGTGACTACATCACGGTCCCGAGAGGCACAACATACAATATCACTCTACAGGGGAAAGAGAATCGGATGCTGGTCGTTGAATCAGCCGGCTCGATAGAGGTCCCGAAAAGATATCGGAATGATTATGGTCAACTGACCGAGCTTGCACCGTTCTCCGACCGAGATTTTCGACTACCCAGCAAACTCGTGACTCACGACGATAAGGGAGAATTTGAAGTTCGGGTCAAGATAGACAATGAGTTGATGTCGTATGTTTTTGATTATCATCCGTTCGACGTTGTCGGCTGGGACGGTTACCTCTATCCTTGGATCTTTAATGTGAACGATTTCGAACCCTTGACCGGCAGAGTCCATCAGCCTCCACCAGTTCATCAAACATTCGAAGCGCCGGGATTCGATGTACTCTCATTTGTTCCGCGCAAGCTGGATTATCATCCCGAGGCCGTCCCGGTCCCCTACAATCACAGCAACATCGACAGTGACGAGATTCTCTACTATGTGAGCGGAGACTTTTCTAGCCGAAGAGGCATAGACATAGGATCGTTCACGCTCCATCGTCGAGGGATCCATCATGGACCTCAGCCGGGAGCAGTAGAAGCAAGCATTGGGAAGGAGGCGACCAACGAGCTTGCGATCATGGTCGAGACCCATAAGCCTCTGAAACTAACGTCCGCAGGCGCAAAATACGATGATGCGGCCTACCCCTTCAGCTGGTTGGGCACTTCAGCCAAGAAGTGAGATACCTCTTTTAACAAAATTACATGCCCTAGAGAGAGGATCGCTGGAATTCGCTCATTTTGAGCCCTGATTCGCAGAATACGCACACTTTTTCTGGCCCCCGATGATCCCCTCGTGAATTTCCGCTATGTTTAAATGAATAAACCTGTTTCCGCAAAATGCTTTACCTAGCATAACGAACGATTTCAGCCAGTTCTCGCTCAAAATGAGGCGCTTAAAAAAATAAAGTTGTAAAAATAGGGGTGGGTAGTACCTCAAATCTCAAGACGTGAAAGAGACTTTCCGAATACTTTCGGACGTACGATCTGTCCTCCTCATGAACTGTTCAAGATAACCGTCAAAAAGGAGCCGAAATACCGAAAAAATCTGCAACAAAAAAGTTTTACAAGCATTTTCCAAAAGTGCCCTGCGAAATTTATTTGGCCCCCACCCTCCATTATTTTTCTCCAGCCACACAGGCGAGCAGGAATAGACAACTACTACGCCGTAAGCAAAGGTGCCACCGGTTGCATTGCCTCCTCCTGCTCCAACCGCTTCTTGATCCTCTTCAAACGAAAGAAATCCTCACGCTCCCTCTCCTGCAACGACATCTCGATATAACGAATCGTGTTCTCTATCCGCGGAATAACAATGTACTCCAAACTATTCACACGCCTCTTTGTAGCAGCAATCGCCTCCGCCAATCGACGAATCGCAGCCTCCGCCGCAGAAAGCTCAACCATATTCTTAACAGCCTCAGACATCAAACCCACAGCCTCATCCAACTTCGACGAGGTCCCCAGCATACTGTAAGGATAACCTTCCAACGGTCGAACCTTCACCGAAGCATGAGGAATAGACACACCAATCACATTTCTCGTCGACGCTTCCACATCAAATCTATCCTGAACAGTCAAGCTCGCCTCAGTCAAACGCTCGAAACCCATCAGCATCTCAGCCTCTGCAAACCTACGATAGGTCTGCGCAAGAATATCCTGAGTTCGCTGCCTCAGAGCAGTGATCTCACGAGCGAACTGGAAGAACTCGATCATCAAAGCATCCAACTTCTCCCTCAACAGATCGCCCCCCCTCTCTGCAATCCTATGCCTCTTCCTAAGAGCAATCAGCTGCATCCTAGTCGGCGCAGCACCACTAATGATCTCGCCAGGCATCTAAAGGCCTCCCTACTAGCTAGCTACCACAGATGTCATCAGTTTATCGCGATATTTAGGATGCCACTTCTTGATAGTCTCGGGATCAATCCTCTTCAACTCGGTCTCCGGAAGCGCACTCAGAAGACCCCATCCTAGATCGAGTGTAGCATCTATGTCCCGATTCTCATAGACTCCTTGGCTGATGAACCTCCGCTCGAAGTTCTCAGCAAAGGTGAGGTACAGCCTATCCCTAGCAGACAGTGCTTCCTCGCCGACAACCGCAACAAGATCTCGGAAGCTCCGACCTTCGGCGTAAGCATAATACAACTGATCCGAAACCTCTCGATGATCCTCTCTCGTCCGGCCCTTACCAATACCCTCCTTCATCAGACGCGACAGCGATGGCGCAGGATCAATCGGTGGATAGATCCCTTTTCGGTGCAGGCCTCGATCGATGAAAATTTGCCCCTCAGTAATGTAACCCGTAAGGTCCGGAATCGGATGAGTCATGTCATCATGTGGCATTGTCAGTATGGGCATCTGTGTGATCGTGCCTTTGGATCCGTGAAGTCGACCCGCTCGTTCGTATATCGAGGCCAGATCCGTGTACATGTATCCAGGATACCCTCTCCGACCAGGAACCTCTTCCCGGGCCGCCGCTATCTCCCTCAAAGCCTCAGCATAATTTGTCATATCAGTCAATATGACAAGTACATGCATACCAAGTCTCACCGCAAAATATTCAGCAGTAGTCAACGCAAGCCGCGGAGTCAAGATGCGCTCGATCGCAGGATCGTCGGCAAGATTGACGAACATCGTCACATGATCGAAAGCTCCCTGCTTCTCAAAGTCCTCCCGGAAGAAGCGAGCCTCATCAGCAGTAATTCCCATTGCTGCGAAGACTGTGGTGAAGGATTCCTCGGTTCCCTTGACCCGAGCCTGACGGGCGATCTGCGCCGCGATCATATTATGCGGCAGCCCAGCGCCCGAGAAGAGCGGCAGTTTCTGCCCCCTAACAAGAGTATTCATGCCATCAATGGCAGAGACTCCAGTCTGGATGAACTCGCGCGGGTATTCCCTAGCGAACGGGTTGATCGGCGAACCGTGAACGTCCAGATAATCCTCAGGAATAATCCGTGGTCCCCCGTCGATGGGTCGACCGCTCCCGTCGAAGATTCTTCCCAACATGTCCGATGACACGGGCAGCTTGACCGTTTCACCAGTGAAACTGACGGTTGTCTTCGAAACGTCGAGTCCAGAGGTTCCTTCAAAGACTTGAACAATGGCCATGCCTTCTCCTACTTCCAGTACCTGGCCTCTCCTCTCTTCCCCAGTGGGAGTTTTGATGCGCGCGAGTTCTCCGTAGCCGACCCCTCTCACCGATTCTACTATCAATAGTGGCCCAGAAATTTCCCGGATCGTCCTATATTCTAGTCCAGCAAGCGCCATTCTGACCTTACCTCCTCACTATCAAGACTAGATTGTCAAACTCATGATCTATTCTAGCGGAAAGCTCCGTCGCGTACAGCTGGAATTTCTCAGACGGTTGGAGCCTCATTCTCGAAATCTCCGTCTTAACAGGCAGATCGAGGACCTTTTGAAGCGGAATGTTCTCGTCCACCGACTTCTGCATCCGCTTGTAGAATTTAATGATCATCTTGATCATCTGATATGCTTTCTCCGGAGCACAGTAACTATCGACCGGATGGTATGCATATTGAATCAGAAAGTCCTCCTTGATCATTTTCGCCGCTTCCAAGATGACCCTTTGACCTTCCGAAAGTGCGTCGGGACCTACCAGCATAACGATCTCCCTCAGCTCTTCATCCCTTTGTAAGAGATACATCCCTTCCTTTCGGAGCTCGACCCAGTCCTTTCCTATCCTGCCGTACCACTCGTCAAGATTATCCAAGTATAACGAGTAGCTTGTCAACCAGTTAATCGCTGGAAAATGCCTTCTACTCGCAAGGTCCTTGTCAAGCGCCCAAAAGACTTTGACGATTCGTAATGTGTTCTGGGTGACTGGCTCGCTGAAGTCCGCACCGGGCGGTGAGACCGCTCCTATGACCGAGATCGAGCCAATTCTTTTCGGAGACCCTTGAACATCCAGTCGTCCTGCCCGCTCGTAGAACTCTGCCAGTCGGGACGCGAGATAAGCAGGGTATCCCTCCTCACCAGGCATCTCCTCCAGTCGACCAGAAATTTCCCTCAACGCCTCCGCCCATCTGCTTGTTGAATCGGCCATCAAAGCGACGTCATAGCCCATGTCGCGGAAGTATTCCGCGATCGTGATGCCCGTGTAGACACTTGCTTCCCGTGCTGCAATTGGCATGTTGGACGTGTTCGCTACCAGAATTGTCCGGTTCATCAACGGCTCTCCCGATCTAGGGTCCGTGAGCTTTGGAAAAGTCTCAAGGACCTCGGCCATCTCGTTGCCCCTCTCGCCGCACCCGACATAGACAATGACCTTTGCATCAGCCCATTTCGAAAGCTGCTGCTGACTAACAGTCTTTCCAGTTCCAAACCCGCCTGGAATCGCAGCAGTCCCCCCCTTAACTATCGGAAAGAAGAAGTCCATAATACGCTGACCCGTTATCAATGGTGTGTCAGAAGGCAACTTCCTCGCAAAGGGCCGCGCAATCCGCACTGGCCAAGTGTGCATCATGAACAAGGGCATCGGCCCGTTAGCCGTTTCCAGCTCCGCAACTGGCTCTGTCAAGGCATAGTCTCCTTCCGACGCGATGGATGAGATACGACCCGAAAGGTTGGGAGGAACCATAATTCTCTGGGTAATCAGAGACGTCTCCTTGACTTCACCAATCACGTCTCCACCGCCAGTAACCTTCGAGCCTAACTCTACTTCAGGAACAAAGTGCCATTTCTTCCCCCGGTCCAGAGGCGAAGGTGCTACACCTCGCCTTACGAAGGGACCTGTCTTCTCGAAAAGAACGGTCAATGGTCTCTGGATCCCGTCATAAATCTGGCCAGTGATCCCTGGTCCTAGCTCGACTGACAATGGTTTGCCTGTTCGCTCCACAACTTCTCCAGGACGAATCCCTGCAGTCTCTTCGTAAACTTGAACGGTCGCCTTGTCTTCCTCAATCCTGATAATTTCGCCTATCAGCCCTTGCTCTCCAACCCTGACAACCTCGTACATTTGGCTGCCAAGCATATCTCTTGCAACTATGACAGGACCTGCCACTCGTTGGACCTTTCCTTTCTTCAAATCGGACAATGGTAATACTCGCCTAAGGCTGAAATCGAATGCGGGCTGTCTGGGTCCAGATTAAAACCTTCTCCGTATCATGAACGGTAACATCAGCAATTTAGACGACGCGCATTCTCTGTCTGTTTCCGCGACCCTCGTTCTTCAAGTGAATATGCCATGTTTAGAGGAGTATCGAGAACCCCGCCAACAGGTTTCAAGAAACTAACCCAGATCTTAGTGATAGGCTCTGACGGAGATCATTGTCAGCCCCAAATGTACGAAGCCGCAAAGTTGGTAGGCGACCAGATAGCGGCTCGCGGCGCTGTCTTGGTAACCGGAGGATTGGGAGGCGTCATGGAAGCCGCATCGAAGGGTGCAAAAGAGCGTGGTGGACTCGTCGTCGGGATAATACCACACGAAGAGATGAGCTATGCCAACCCATTCTGCGACATCATTGTTCCAACAGGATTGGGTTTCGCCAGAAACTACGTCACTGCCTACTCGGCAGATTCAGTCATCGTTGTAGGAGGCGGAGCCGGAACACTGGTCGAAGCTTGCGTAGCCTATCAAAAAGGAAAGTCTATCGTTGCCTTGACTGGTTCGGGTGGCACAGCAGACAAGATTGCGGGAACTTACCTGGACGATAGGAAAGTAGTCAAAGTCATGTCCGCATCAACGCCCAGAGAAGTAGTTGATCTCGCATATGATAATGCTCTAAACGGCAAGAAAGGGGTCAAGTACTTCCAGAGCGTTGCGAGAATGATTTAGCAGCCAGTCCACGACGAAAGTCCACTCTGGAAAAAATTCCGAAACATCAGAGGGATGTTCTGTTTCGTCTCCGTCTTGGAGTAACTCATATAGCCCGTGATTCTCTGCACCAACGCTGACTTGGTCTGCCCCGGTGGCTCAGCCTGGTAGATGCCCTCAATCCGAGTGGCACTGGTGAGCGTCGCCTTGGTAAGGCGAAGGCCGCGGGTTCAAAAGCCTCCCAAGATGGGCTGAAAACCCCGCCCGGGGCTCCTCGTCACTAGTTCGTTAGGCTAAGAGAGGACCGGAGAATTGGGAAACGAATCGATACGATTCTCAACGAGCCAGCTCAGTCGTTTGAAGACCCCTCTCGGCCACTTGATACCGGGCCAGCCGTCGCAGACAATGCCCAGGCTAAAAGAACTGGTCGAACGAACACACCCCCCAAAAATAATCACCGTAGGCGACGTAGTATCCACAGAGGCACAAGTAGCGGGCATCCCTGTAAGCTTAGCGATCATTGACGGAAAAACTATGAGACATGGCTACGCTCCCCCAATTTCAAAGACGCGAGTGACATTCCACGTCGTCAATCCTGCAGGTACAATAAGCCAAGAGTCATGGCAGGCGATCAAGAACGCGCTGAAGCAAGAGGCTGCGACGGTCATTGTCGAGGGAGAAGAGGATCTTCTTGCCATCCCGGCCATACTTGAGGCACAGTTGAACGCGTTGATAGTTTACGGTCAGCCATCGCAGGGAATCGTGATCGTAGAAGCCACAAGCCAAAGAAAGACAAAGCTAGCGAAACTTTTGGACGAGATTCGACGACAGAGTCCTCAAGCTGGCTAGGGCGATGATGTAGGAGCCTGAGCCTGTGTCTGGGAAGACGATGGGACGGCAGGCGGATGGCTTGCAGTTGTCTCTTCCCTCTTCATGCCCGGAATCTTGAACACATCGCCCATCTTGAGTCCGAGGAGACCGACCCCGGCGGTCCCAAGGAGAGCCACTAGTATCAAGTTAAAGGCATGCGTGACAAAGATGATCGCTAGAAGTGATGGCGAAGCCGGCAGCGTGGTCAACCCGATAGCGGTGAAGGAGAAGAGGAAGAGCGCTTCGAAGGTTCCAACGTTCCCGGGAGTGCTCGGCAGTATGAAGGTGAGTTGGAACAGCATTATTCCCAAGAGTATTGCCATTGCCGTTGCGTCAAATCCGACACCGGTTAGCATAAAGTAAAATCCGAGGAAACTAACGAACCATATAGTCAAACTCAGGAGGATAGACACAGCGAGCAACTTGTAATCTCGTCCTATTGCAGTAGCTCCTATGAGCGAGGATTCGATCACACGCAGTGTCTTCTTGCGCCATGACTCGCGGAGTGGCGCGTGATAGACGAGCCAACGGAATCCACGCATTACCAGCGGAAGATTTCTGCTGCCGACAAGAACTACGGCGAACATGGCCGTCGATGCGACCGCCGTTATTACGAGTATCAGCATTACGGAGAACTGTGAGAGAACAACTGAGTAAGTGAACGCACCGAGAAGAGCGAGCCCAGCTATCGAGAGGAGGTCGAGAATTCTTTCGACGGCAACCGTTGAGAGGCTAGGAAAGAAGCCAACATGTTTCTTCGCGTCTATTATGTAGGCTCTCGTAACTTCACCTCCAAACCGGACAGGAATAAACTGGTTGACCGCGTAACCGATCATGTTCGTCCAGAACACCATTCCAAACTCTGTCTCTCCCATGATCGCTCTGAGCAAGAGTCTCCACCGGATCGATCTGAGAAAGTGAAATCCAAGAATGCTAGTCACAAACAATACCATAGAGATGAAGGGGATCCTAGCAGCTTGCGATGCTATAGTCGCAGGATCGGTAAAGTAAAGCAGGATTGCGACTGCAGCAATACCGATCCCCAAAGATATGAACGGTCTTGCTCTCAATCTACGGGAGATCCCAACCCTGCCCTTGTTTCAACCATCGGTGCAGAGCAAGTGCGTATTAAATGGATACTCGAAAATCACCGTTTTTTTCCTCCGAATTGTAGGCGAAAGACGATTTCACACCCTTCCAGAATATCCAAAAAACATACCGCGCCGGGCTGCAGCATGGTGAAACGTGTTCGCAATGCCTCCAGTGTCATTTCTCGACATGCTCCTCCATGAAGCCAGGAAACCTCGGTCCACGTCCCTTCGTCCATGTCGCGGAGTGATTTTGGCTATTGTATAGATGCTCAGGAAAGCTTTTTCCAACCGGTTCAGGGGAGACAATCCCGTCGATCATCGTATGAGCAGAACCGGCCCTTCACTTGTCGACCAGCTTTTCGCATTGGATAATAGGATTCGCTATGTCGCAATTCTCGACCGAAACCAGAGGCTTAAAGAGTCAAGGATGAGGTCGAACGTTCCCAGTCTAACTCCTGAGGCCTATGATAGAAAGTTCATGAGCAGTGTTCCGCCTCTCGTACTCGATGCTCTCCAACAATTGGAGGCTCAGTGTGGACAGCTCGAGCAAATCTCGATACAATACCAGAGAGTGGACATGGTCTTCTTCTCATTTGACAATCAGATCGTGGTTCTGAGCCTGGAACCCGGTCCAATGGAGCCAATCTGGAGAAAACTGCGCGACACGCTCGGGTTGCCTGTACGCGGATAGCTCTAAGAAAAAAGTGAACTCATGCCAACACAACGCTTCAGCACTAGGAAGAGAGAGGCGTCTAAGAAGCATGTTGAGGAGTCAACAAGCAGCCACCTCGCCGAACTGGCCTCGGCTCACCAACCTTCAAGGAGGGAACAGACGCCGAGGATTGAGGATTATGTCGAGATCATTTATGAGCTGATCCGGGAAAGAGGATATGCAAAACCAGTCGACATCTCCAGTCACTTGCACGTGAAACCTCCGACGGTCACTAACATGCTTGAACGATTGGATCGGGACCAGTTGATCGTCCACCAGAAGTATGGAGGGATAATATTGACTGAGAGAGGCAGAGAGATGGCTGAGACACTTGGGCAAAGACATGCGCTCTTGGTGCAATTCTTACGATTGTTCGATGTGAAAGAGTTGAACGCTCAACGAGTGACAGAGGTCCTAGAGCATTATGTTGACTCGGAGACGTTGGAGGCTTTGGGAAGGTTCGTCAAGTTTGCAGGGAGAAACATGGACTGGTGGAGCCAGTTTAGGAAGCAGTAAAGACTCGAAAGGTTTCGGAAAAAGAGTTACCTAGCGACCGCCACTTCTGCAACTGTGCCCCGGCTCTTTTCCTCTCAAACCATCCATCAACTTGATCGTTGATTAGACAGTTCGTATCTCCGGCTTCGAAAACCCAAGCCATCCAAATCTTAAACTAGGCTTCCAATCGCGAGAATCCACGACTCTTCATGACAACTCTGACTCTCGAGCCGAAGAAGAT
>Ga0209471_1002668_pt1 | contig 10198 bp, 11 predicted proteins | sample GraSoiAngelo_128_FD_185885 | JGI IMG/M metagenome (GOLD analysis project Ga0209471, IMG submission 185885) | Grasslands soil microbial communities from the Angelo Coastal Reserve, California, USA - 14_0927_12_20cm (SPAdes) (version 2) | ecosystem: Environmental > Terrestrial > Soil > Grasslands ... | reverse complement strand
ACCACGGAGATCGCACGACTCTCCTTAACATGCTCAGCCGTGCCGATGTGGCGAGCCAACTCCAGGCGCTCGGCATAGATCCCGCGCAGGCGAAAGATCGGGTTCAGGCAATGAGCGATCAGGAAATTGCGGCGCTCGCCAACAGACTCGAGTCACTGCCGGCCGGCGCATCGGATGGTGGCGCAGTGCTCCTCCTCATCGTCATCGTGGCGGCGGTGTGGTGGTACATGTATAAGCGTTAGCCTTGGTCATCGGCAAAACGCCCGCTTGATCGCGGGCGTTTTTGTTTCGTACTTGGCGGGCTCGACGTAGGCCACCGTCCAAGCCAAGTGGTGTCGCTCCTAGCTGCGCCTGGGCCTGCCTCACTGCGATGTTTCGTGACGTAAGTCGCGTGCCTCGGGAAGAATCAATGCGGGCTGCGACTTTTTTGCTTCCGCCGCAGCGGCCTTTCCAGTTAACTAGGAGCTACACAAAGAAATATCGAACAAACAAAGCTCAGGGAAAAAGCAAAAAAGACCCGCTCAAAGCGGGTCTTTCTTTTCGTTCTTCCCTCTATTCGGAACGGTCCGGGACAGCTTCGGCGGAGTGTCCGCCCGGATCCGCTGTAAGCCATTGAACCGTTTGTACTATAGTCGGTTCGACCGCCCCTACCCGCAGCGCTACCCACGTTCCACCGCGGCTAGTCGCTTGCGCAAAGCGTAGCACCGGCTTTACGCCGCCCGCATACGGCTTGCCGGCCCGCGCAAAGCCTCAGATCGCTTAATTGATGCGACGCTTCGCCAGTGTCCGCTTCTATGGCGCTGACTAGTCGTAAACCCGAAGAAGCCGTCCCTTGGTTTCGGGTAAAAGCAATGTGGCAATGATCACCAGCATGTAGGCAGATGCGGCAAACACTCCAATGGCCGCACCGAGAGACATCGTCCCGCTGAGGTATCCGACCAGCGTCGGGAACAACGCACCGATTCCTCGCCCGAAGTTGTACGCAAATCCTTGGCCGGTGCCCCTTACTCGGGAGGGGAAAAGCTCCGTCAGAAATGCACCCATTCCACTGAAGATCCCGGAGGCGAAGAAGCCCAACGGAAACCCGAGAACCAACATTTGCGCATCGGAGACTTCCACCAGAGTGTAGAAGATTGTAATCAGAGCTGAGCCCACTGCGAATATGAAAAAATTGATGCGGCGACCGATTACGTCATTCAGATAGGCGCTCACCAGGTAGCCGATAAACGAGCCAACGATGATGACCGCGAGATAGCCCCCCGTGTTCAATACCGAGAGGTTGCTCACCGTCTTGAGATAGGTGGGAAGCCATGTCGTGATCGCGTAATAGCCGCCTTGCGCACCCATGGCGAGCAAGCTCGTTTGCACGGTCGTTCGGACAAGACTTGGCGAGAAGATCTCCCAGACGCTTGCGCGGCTCTCGCGAGCGCGCTTTTGAGTTTCCGTGAACACACTCGACTCGGACACGAAGCGGCGAATGTAGATGACGAGCAGCGCCGGCAGAATACCGATCCAGAACATGGTGCGCCAAGCGTATTCCTCGGGCAGGACGGAAAAAGCGATCGAGTAAATCACTGCAGCAAGCCCCCAACCCACGGCCCAGGTACTTTGGACGGCGCCTACGGCCTTGCCGCGATGCCTCGCCCGAACAATTTCTCCCATTAATACGGACCCTACTGCCCACTCGCCGCCAAATCCCAATCCCTGCAAGGCTCGCGTGGCAAACAGCATGGTGAAGTTTTGTGCGAAGCCGTTTAGAAACGTGAATAGTGCAAACCAGAGAATCGAAACCTGCAGGATCCGTACTCGACCGAAACGATCCGCAAGCATGCCGGCGATCCAGCCTCCGAACACTGAGACCAGCAGCGTCACCGTACCAAGAAGCCCTGCCTGTGCCCGATCAATACCCCAGGTCTTAATCAATGTAGCAATGACGAAGGTGAAGACCATGTAATCCATGGCGTCCATCGCCCAACCCCCGGCAGCTGCATAGAACGCTCGCCTTTCCTGCGGCGACAACTCACGGAACCAAGCAAACATAGCGGGCCTCCCATCTTTTACTAATAAAAACAAGTTCTTATCATATATAAATTCATGTTCACTATAAGTCACATCATATATTAAAATATGTACCGTTCTCTTTAGAGTACATATAGGCGCCAATAATGTTGGCCGAACAATGCGGAAAGCTGATCAAGGATGCGCGTGTCCGAAAGGGTCTGAAGCAGGAAGATCTTGCGAAGAAAGCCCAAGTGTCACGCGCAGTTTTGTCCAGGCTCGAGCAGGGCAAACCGAAGGCCGTACAGTCTGACACTGTAGACAGACTTCTCGTTGCGCTTGAAGTAAGCCTGCAAATTGGTCAATCGAGCGGCGAGGTCCCGCGCAAATTGGCGCGCCTCGAGCAGGAACTTAGGCGTCGAGACCAAAGAGAAAGACACCTACGCCTCGCCATTGATCTTGGCAACGAAGTATCGAGCGCCGCTGCCAAAATCGCTAAAGCGCGTCAGCGCGTTGAACTCTGGCGTAGCAACCAGTCTTGCAGCCCGTTCTATGTTGACCGCTGGTCTGAACTGCTAGCGCTACCGCCCCGCAAAATGGCGAAGGAGATGTCCTCACTAGGTGAGTGGGAGGACGCAATGTTCCAAAACTCCCCTTGGTCGTGGGTATGGACCTGAGCCATTTACAGGCTTTGTTTAGCGAAGCTAAGAGACTAACGAAGCACAAAGAATTCGTCGTTGTAGGAAGCTTATGTGTTTTGGGTGTCGTGCAGAGATCCTCCGAGATCCCCGCACGTATGCTCATGTCGATTGACGTAGACTGCTACACGAGAGCGGACCCAGGGCGAATCTTCGAACTCGAGGAGAAACTTGGACAAGGCAGTAAATTCGACGAAGAGCACGGGTACTATTTGGATCCCATATCGCCGGAGTTGCCTCTGCTGCCGGATCAATGGGAATACCGCCTAATTCCGGTCGAGCTAGAGGATTCTATAGTTGTTTTCTTCCTAGATCCGAACGACGCCGCCGTGTCGAAATATGCGCGGTGTGATGTGAGAGATAGGGAATGGATCCGAGCAGGTTTAGAAGCTGGGCTCGTCTCTGCACCAATAATCGAAAGCAGATTTCGGCAAACCCCTTTCCTGGACGATCCTGAGCGACAGCGCGCATACAAGGCTCTAGCTCAAGATCGTGCAGCCTCGGAAAACGCTAGGTCGGGTTGACTCAGGCGGTGGCGTGAGTTTATGTCGATCCACCGGTGTGCGCTTTGGGTTCCTGGGATCAAGAGTTGAGGCAATTCACCTCGCACCGGCCTGCGGTGCGGCGGCTCAGTCCAGGGGCTCGACCTTCACGAGGCGGTGGTCGTGGTTGCTGCCGGCCCAGAATGTCACCGGCGTCGTCGAGTTGTCGACGAACACGGTGCGCATGTTGGTGTCCGACGGCATCAGGTATTGCACCGCCTGGCCGGTCTTGGGATCGAGCCGCACGACGCGGTCGGTGTGCATGGTCGACGCCCAGATTTCGCCGTTCTTGTCGAAATTCGCCCGGTACGGATACGTGCGCTCCGGCAGCTTGTACTCCGTGAACTTCTCCGTCCTGGTGTCGAACACCGCGACCTGGTTGCCGCGATATTCGGTCACGATGATGCGGTCCTGGTCGTCCATGATCATGCGGCGGGCGCGGGCATGGGCCGTGGGCATCGGCCACCACGTCACCTTCGTCGTCTTCGCGTCGATCTTGCCGAGATGGCCTTCTGTGAATTCGGCCATCCACAGATTGTTCTGCGAGTCCGAGATGACCTGATAGATGCCGGCGTTCTTGGGCTCGCCCTGCGGCAGGTAGTCGGTCGGGTGGAAGCGCTCCCATTTGTTGGTCGCGAGGTCGAGCCGGAAGATGTGCTGCGTGCCCACGCTCTTGGTCCAGACCTTGCCATCGACGTCGTGGCGCAGTCCCGTGAAGTTGAGCTGCACGGTGTCGTCGTTGTATTCCGGCGGCAGCGGGTAATAGGCGATCTTGCCCGTCTTGGGATCGAGGCAGCCGAGCGCGCCCTGATACATCGTGTCGAACCAGATCCTGCCGTCGCGATCGAACTCGATGCTCAGCAGTCCGGTCGGCGCCTTGTCCTTGAACTTCTTGATCGGGTACTCGGCGAGCTTGAGCGTCTTCGGATTGAACTTGCCGATGAACATCTCGCCAAAGTCGGTGTACCAGACATTGCCTTCCTTATCGACCAGCACGTCGTGCGGCTCGGTCGTCGGCCGCACCATGTCGTACTCGGTGACGATGGCGCGGGTGTCGCGGCCCTTGGGACGCGGCAGCGTCTTCAATTCGTACGTCCAGTGGTCGACCGCGCTCAGGTTGATGGTCGCGAGATAGTCGGCGAGCTTCCGATATTGCTCGGGCGTTCCTGCGCGAGCCCGGTCCAGCATGGGCTGAGGCTTGATCGGCTGGCTGACGGCGCCGTAGCCCATCATTCGGCTGATCACTTGCGTCCACTCGTCCGAATCGTGCGTCGAGCGCACGACGCGCTCCAGCGTGTGGCAGCCGACGCAATTGAGGAGCCCCGCCTTCTGCTCTTCGGTGCCCGGGATACTCATCATCCACTCGGCGTTGGTGAGCTGGCCGGCTAGATTCTTCGTCTGCTTCGGCTTGATGTCGGCGCTCGCGGTTTTGTCCGTCGCCACCGTCGCCTTGGTCGGCGAGTCGATGTCGTAGCCGACCGCGCGGATGCTGAGCGTGTATTCGCCCGGCTGCAGGCGGTTCCGCGGGAAGCTGTAGCGGCCCTCCGCATCCGTGGTCACGCTGACCTGGACAATCGATCCGGGACGGCGCGCGGTGACGACGACGCCTTCCATCTTGCCTTCGGCTTCGGAGCTGACGATTCCGGTGAGCGCCGCTTGACCTTCAGCCCGGACCGCATCGGCGACCGGTGGAAAGACCATCGCCGCGGCGGTGGCGGCAAGTGTCAACATCAGATTGGCTCGCATAGCGCTCTCCTGACGAAAACTACGGCATCCTGCCACACTTGCCTTGCGGCTGGCGATCGGATTTGCTTACATACACGGTGATCGCTGCTGCCGTGCAGCAGACAAAGAGGGGGAATATCGTCATGTTCACACGCTTCTTTTCGGCGATTTTCGGACTGTGGATTGGCCTTGCGGCCATCTCGCCGGTGCATGCGGCGGCTGAGATCGAGACGAAGGCGCAGCTCTGTGCGGCGTGCCATGGCGACAAAGGCGTTCCCACCGATCCCAAGACCATTCCTGTCATCTGGGGTCAGCAACGGAGCTACCTCATGAAGCAGCTGCGCGACTTTCGGAACGGCGAGCGCAACAGCGCCGTCATGTCGCCGATCGCCAAGGGCCTGGCCGAAGACGATCTGCGCAAGATCGCGGTCTATTTCGCGGCCAAGACGTGGCCGGCGCGGCCCGCGCCCGCAAAGCAGCCGTTGCCGCCGAAATACATCGCCCAGTGCCAGGCCTGTCATCAGCCGAACTTCCAGGGTGGCATGCCGGCCCCGCGGCTGGCCGGGCTCAGCTATGAATATCTGGTCGCGGCAATGCGCGCCTTTGCCACCGAGCAGCGAACCAACAACCCCGACATGCAGAAGTTCATGCAGGCGCTGACCGACCGGGAGCGCAGCGCCATCGCGCGCTATCTCTCGGCGCTCTGATGGGTTAGAGCTCCTCAGCCGCGCTGAAGGAGCGGCCGCAACCTGCGAATATCCGTCATGGTCTCGATCGCGAACACCGTCTCAATCAGGCGTGTGGACGTTTCGGATCCGAGGACCGGCGCGATGAGGTCTTTGCACTTGTCAATCACCTCGGCCCTCGACATCGGGTTGCGTGGCGTGCCGCGCACCGCTTCGACGCGCTCGGTGAGCCGCGTGCCGTCGGTCAGGGTCAGCTCCACGACGGCGACGCGCACCGGCAGGAGCCGCGCCAGCGTCTCGTCGTGGACGAGCTGCACTTTCGCGCGCTGGCGGAGCACCGCAGTGTCCTGCATCCGCGGCCTGTCATGGGCTGCCTTGAACGACGCGGTCTTGTCCAACAGCATCACCGCGACCATGTGCTGCAGGCAGATGTCGGGAATGTCGCGATTGTCCACGACGGCGGCGACCGTCGGCGCCAGCCGCACGACAACGCGCTCCACCTGATCGGCTTCGAACGGGCGCCGCCCCCGGAGGTTCTCGACGGCGTCGAGCGGTCCCTGGATCGGCGAGCCGACCGTCCATTTCTTTATGTCGGTGCGCGTGATCTCGTAGCGCTCCCCGAGCTTTTCGACGACCTTTTCCGGATTGGCCGCCGGCGCATTGGCGAGAAAGAAATTGTCGGTTCCCGAGAAAATGTCGTCGACGCCGTTCCACCCCGATTGCACGAGGAGCGCCGAGGTCACGCCGCTGCGCGCGGGCATGCCGCCGAACACGAATGCTTTCTCGATGTGATCCGTGTCGCGCTGCCAGGCAGCGATGCCCGACGATTGCTGTGCCGTGTAGTCGAGCACCCAGCGCATCTGCTGCGCATCCAGGCCCGCGGTAGACGCCGCGGCGGCCGCTGCTCCGAAAACGCCCGCGATCGCGTGCGAGCTCTTGTGGCTCTCGTAGCTGAAGTCAACGCCGCCCAGGGCGATCGTCACCCGCGGTCCGACGTCGTAGCCAAGCGCTACGGCGCTCAGGAATCGTGTGCCGTCGATACCGAATTCCTCGCCGGCTGCAAGCGCCGCCGGCACCACGGCGCATCCCGGATGTGACCGTGAGGGCCCATGCGAGTCATCGGTCTCGTCGGCGTGCGCCAGGACACCGTTGGCCAGAGCGGCATCGACCGGCCCCGCGGTGAGACTGGATCCTGCAACCGTTGCTGCGCCTTTGCTGCCGCGCGCCCTTACGTAGCGGAGCGCCGCCTGTCCGGGCCGTAATTCCGATCCGGAAATCATCGCGGCCAGGGTGTCGAGGATGTGGTGTTTCGTGTGCTCCACGACCTCGGCCGGCAGCGCGCGGCTCGCTGCTGCGCTCATATACGCGCTGAGCGCGCTCATCACCGGCCCCGGACTTGCGGTCTGGGCGGCGACGCGTGCCCGTGGCCAGGCGAGTCCCAACGCCGTCATCGCGGAAATGCGGAGAACGCTACGTCGCCTCACTTTGTTTCCCAATTGGCGCGTTAACCTTGAACCTTGGGTCGTCCCGGCGGACGCCGAGGGGAAATTATCCCCCAAGGCGCTGCCGATTCAGAAGCTCGAGTACCGCGGCGTGCGATACGCCGAGCCGGGCTTCATGATCCCGGCGAATTCCATGTAGCGCTTCACCTTCGCCGCCAGTAACTTCGGGCTCACCGGCTCGCCGAAGTCGGCCACGAACAGGGCTTCCGTGTCGGCGCCACTCAGCTGCGGCCGCGCTTCCATGAGATAGCGATTCACCCACACCGCCGCGCGCGCACCCGATCGGGATCACCCGCTCAAGCACCTGGCACGGTCAAGTCCTGTTTCTGCTGGAATTCGATTGTCGAGATCGTTTTTCAGCTACCAACAAGGAGTCACGCCACCGAATCAGGATGCGGCTATAGCTCCGTTATGTAGTTCTGGCAACGAGTTCAGATCGTCGAGTGACTACAGCAAAATCAGGCTTTCTCGATAGCGAATCGAGACTCGAGCCACTATTATGGGATCGGCTTAAATGTTTTGATTAACGCCCATACCATGAGAAGCCAAGGATCAGGATCCGACGAGCATGCGCCGCGCGACCCAGCTTCTCTCCCGCAGCCTTAGTGCAGCCATCGTGGCGCGGGCGGCATCGCGGGATCGGCGCACCGCAAGCAGCGCGCCGCTCGGCCTGGCGCCCGATCCGGCGGCGACTGCCGAAGCGGTCGTCCAGGTGTACGGCGCCCGCTGCTCGGGCTGGCTGGGCTACTTCGGCATCCACACCTGGATCGCCGTGAAGCCCTCTGGTGCGAGGGCTTACACCGTCTACGAAGTGATCGACTGGCGCTTGCGCCGCAGCGGCTCGGCGGTGGCGATCCGCAAACGCGCGCCCGATGCGCGCTGGGCCGGCAACGTGCCCGCGGTCCTCGCCGATCGGCGCGGCTACGGCGTGGATGCGCTGATCGAACGCATCGACAAGGCCGCGCGCGAGTACCCCTACGCCGGAGAATATGCCGCCTGGCCCGGGCCCAATTCCAATACTTTTACCGCGCACGTCGCGCGCGCGGTGCCCGAGCTCGGGGTGGACCTGCCGCCGACGGCAATCGGCAAGGACTATCTCGGCGACAGGCTGCTCGCGACGGCGCCAAGCGGCGACGGCTTGCAGCTGTCGCTGTTCGGCCTGCTCGGGGTGCTGGCAAGCGGCGTCGAGGGCCTCGAAGTCAACGTCCTTGGTCTCGCCTTCGGCATCGATCCGTTCTCTCCGGCGCTCAGGCTCGCGCTCGCCGGCCGCTTCGGCGCGGCTCGCTCGAGCGGCTCCGGGTCCCCGGCGAGCATCACTGCAGGTCTCTCGTAAGATGGCCCCCTCAAGTCTTTCCGGACAGGCGCGGGTGATGATGCAGGTGATCTACAACAGCGATCATTACTACGTGGTCGAGTATGCCGACCAGCACGCGTACGAACTGGTAGACAAGCGTAGCGCGCGCGGCACGTTCTTCCAGGGCGATGGCGCCGCCAAGTTCATGCAATTCATGCGCATTGCGGTCGGCGAAGACGCCTCGATCGAGCACGTCGACGATTTTCTCGACAGCTTCGACATGCTGCTCGACCGCCGGGTCATCCACTGAGAAAGGCCAGTTGCGCGATTGAATGATTTCTCAAAGCCGGCGCCTTGGAGCGCCATGGGGTACAGGATTACCCTCGATCGAGGCGTTCTCCGGGGAGAATTATTCGGCCGGGAAACAATTGAGGAAACGAGAACCTTTTTCCGGACGATCGTCAGCGCGGGCAGACAGAGCCAATGCCCGTGCATCCTGATCTCGGTGCGTTCGTCGAAGCCGGTATTTCAGCTCGAGCGGCACGGGCTGATCGAGTACTTCCGCAAGCTTGCAGTCACGTCATCGCGGCGCATCGCGCTGCTGGGTGATTCCAGGGACCTGCGGCTGTCGCACGAGTACGTTGAATTGATCGCGCGACAGCGCGGGTTCAATGTGCGGAGCTTTCCCGACGAAACGGCCGCGAACCAGTGGTTCAGAGACCCACGTGGACAAGAACGGCGTCGTCAACAGGAGCGGCGTATTCAACAAGGTATTCAACAGGTACTGCGCGCTCTGCAAGAACGACGCGCTGGAGAGCAACGACGTAGGGCAGAACGCCGCAACACCATCGCAGCCGAGCCACCGGCGAGCTACCGTTAGTCCGCTAACTTGCACGGCTAACGTGCGGATCTTCCGGCTGCAACGGACACGCTGCGCGCAGCCCTGATGATGCGTAAGATTCTGTCAAGAATACGGATCGAATAGCCGGTGTGCTTCCACAGAAAATCTTGACCCATCCCAATTTGTGATTTCAAGTTCTCGAACTCCTGATCGCTCAGCTGGAACGCGAAATCGGGCGGAAACCGCTTGATGTTCCTTTTGACCGCCTGCACCAGCGCTCCCGCCTCGACCTCGTAGAGACCGCCCAAATCGGTGCTCAACATGATTCTATGACCGCGCAGCATGTAGATGCGGCGATCAATGCGCTCACTCGCTATCGGGGTCATCCATCCAGTCTTTCATGTTCGATAGTCGTCGCCCGGCGGCTACGCCCTCTTCCGCGTTGGAAATTGGCTTTTCTGGAGACCTAGGACTTCCGAGGAACGAAATCCTCGTCAGATCTCGGCCACTACCGCTTCCGGGATCGGTAATGAGAGTCGAGGATGGCGGCGCGATCAACGGTCGCATTTGGTCGCGTACGGACTCGTCTGGAACCGGCCAGAAGCGGTCCCTCGATCACCCGGTCGGTGCGCACCAGTATCGGCTGCGGGATCTTGAGGCAGCGCTCGGCCGGCTTATTGATTCAGGAGCGGGATATCCTTCGCGGGGCGCCGCCCAGAAAGCGAGCGCAGGAACGCGTGAATGTCGGCGAGGTCCTTGTCCGACAGCACATTCTCCGAGTACGCCGGCATGTCGTTCGGCCCCACGCGCACGAGGACTCTGAACGCCTCGAGCCGCAGCGTCGTCTGCGCAAGGGCAGGCGCCGGATAGTTCATCGCGCCACCCTGGCCGGAGCGGCCGTGGCAGGTGAAG